>Ga0302116_1000352_pt1 | contig 27298 bp, 21 predicted proteins | sample AG5_SCM_MG_FD_203124 | JGI IMG/M metagenome (GOLD analysis project Ga0302116, IMG submission 203124) | Marine microbial communities from Western Arctic Ocean, Canada - AG5_SCM | ecosystem: Environmental > Aquatic > Marine > Oceanic | place: Canada: Western Arctic Ocean | collected 2017-10-01 | reverse complement strand
TTTTTATTTTCATACGATGGGCAATTTACTGACGGCGTGTTTTGTTTACAGGTCACGACCCGGCGGGGCCCAACGGCGCGCCGTACGTCACGTTCCAGTACTCGGTCACCGACGGCGTCATGCTGTCCATGCCGATCGAGGTGTCCGTGCGCGTCAACGCCGCGCCCGTCGTTCCAACCGCCATTCGAAGGGTTTTCGTCGACGAGGATTCGAGCGCGATACTTCCGCTGACCATGCTCGCCAGCGACGCCGACGGCGACGAGCTCACCGTTCAGTTCTACGACCTACCCGGCGCGTACGGCAAGCCCGAGTTCTTCCACGTGGAGGCTGGGCAAAAGGGCGCGCCGATGGACGCGGGGCGGCTGCCGGTGAGCAATCGGCCGGGTTCGCTACAGGTTTGGTTCGAACCGCCCACAAACACCACCGGCGACGTGTTCGGTTGCTGCCTCCACCGCGAGTGCCCGCTTGCGATTCGCCAGACCAACCCGACGACGCAGCGGTACCTGCAGAGCACGTGCTCCGAGTGTTCCATGTGCCTCGAGGTGGGTACAGCGTGTGAGTGCGACTACAACTGCTGCCCGGCTCGTCATTTTTACGGCAAGATTGTATACGGCGTCAAGGACTCGTTCGGGCTGCGGGCCAAGAATAACGGGGAGATTCACCTCTACGTCAGGCCCGCGCCGTCCGCGCCTCTCGTCGCGGACGACTACACGGTGGTCGCGTACGAAGGGACGCCCACGACGATTGACCTGCACGCGGCGGACAACGACAGGTTCTGCTACGAAGAAAACGTAACTTACGTGTCGGGCTACACGGTTATACCCTCGCCGTTTCCAGGGTTACCCGACACCGTCGTCACGAACTACGACTGGAAGTACGAGGTCAAGTGCAACGACGAGGTGCTCTCCGCGGTGCTCATGGATGTGCCGCAGCCGGAGGAGGGTTTCGGGACCTTGACCACCCCCGACGGTATCCCGCCGGGTAACCTGTACCAGGTACCGGCGGTGTACTCCACGTACGCTAATTTCCCCGACGCCTGGTTCGGTCCCGGGTCCGGGCACCCAAACGAGATTTCCCGGACCGAGGCTGTCGCGGAGGGACGCGCGATGTGGCTCATGGGCACCACGCAGGTTGTGTACACCCCGCCTGCAATCGCGGCGGGGTATCCGTTCATCACGCTGAGGTTCGGTGTCAGAGACACGACTACGCGGTATTCGCCCCGGACCACTCGGGTGCGGGTGGTGGTCCGGCACAAGCTGGACGACCGGCTCTCGCGGTTCGTTCGTTTACCCAACTGGTACTTTCGGGATATATCAACCCCGAAGCTGGCGAACGAGACGGTGGACTGGTGGCTTTACCCGTACGGTTTCAACGCCAGTTTCATACCAAACGAGTTGCAGGATGGCAAACACTGGCTCACCCCGAAGAAGCGGGACGAGATGGGTGCGTTTTTAATGCCCGGCGGTCGCAACGACATCGGCCAGCTCGGTTTGGGTCACGCCATGAACCTTCGTGTCCCGCGGCTCAACGACGATGCCGACGTGGCGCCCCTGGAGCTGGAGCGGCTCAGCGCGGGTGAGCGGAGCACGCTCGGTATCTCCACGGCGCCCGGCAACGTTTCCAGAGGAAACGTGTACTCGTGGGGCGACGGCGCTCACGGCCGACTCGGGCACGGCGACGTCTACCCCCGAACCTCCCCCACGCTGGTCCGAGGTCTCGCCGGTAAGAACATCAGCAGGGTCGCCGCGTTTAATGGCCACGCCGCGGCGGTCACCGCGACCGGTGAGCTGTACACGTGGGGGTCGAACGCGGACGGCCAGCTCGGTCGCCCGCGGCGCTCCGGCGCCATCAAAGGTCCCGCCGCCGAAGCGTTCGACCCGGTGGTCAAAGCGTCCACCGAACCCATGAAGATACACAGGGTCACCGCGGGCGGGTTGGACGGCCACGACGTCATCGACGCCGCGGTAGGGGACGCTCACACCGTCGCCCTCGTCGCCGACGGGACCTTGTGGGCGTGGGGGAGCAACCTCGCCGGTCAGCTCGGAAGGCTAACCTGCGCCGAGCGTTCGCATCATCCCAAGGGCCAACCGCGTTTGGCGAATGCGTCCGACCCGGACTCACGCGTCGTCCACGGCGGGTACGAGAAGGGAAACGGCACCGGGTGCGAGGCGTACGGCGCGCCGGCGTCGGGGAGGATCGCGACGCCCGGGCCGTTGGAATTATCGCTCCGGTTCCGCCCGTACCGCGGCCACCCGATGGAGCGGCTGCGCGTCAGGGACATGGACCTCGAGCCCGTGAAGTTCAGGGCGGTCGCCGCGGCGGCGAGTTACACGATCGCCATCCGCGCGGACCCGATCCCGGGGACCCACGAGGCGGCGGCGATCGAACGACGAAGGGAAGCGGTGCTCGACAAACCGCCGCCGCTGGACCTGGTATCGAACCCGAGCGACATGGGCGATGACGAGTACACCGTCGCCGCCGCCACGATGGGCGGGCAGGTGTACACGTGGGGGTACGGCAACGTCGGGCAACTGGGCCACGGCGTAGGTTTCGTGCCCGTGGGTAACGATAACCTCGGGCTACGGCTTTTGGTCCCGACACCCGTCGCCGCGTTGGAGGTGAGTTTATTTTTGTTTACGTACGGGCAGTTAGAATGACGTCGTGTTTTTCTTAACAGGGTGTGGACGTGGTACAGGTCAGCGCGGCTCGATACCACGCCGTCGCGGTGTCCAGGGACGGCAGGGTATACACCTGGGGCAGCGGGCTCTACGGGCAGTTGGGTCACGGTGACCGGTACACGCGGTTCGAGCCCACGATGGTGTCGGCGCTGGCGCGGGTGAACGTGACGGGCACCGCCGCGGGGACCCGGCACACGGTGGTCGTCTGCGACTTGGGCGAAGTGTACGCGTGGGGATCGAACGAGTTTGGCGAGCTCGGCGTTGACCCGCGGCCGGTGAAGCCGAGTGAAGGGAGCGCTAACCCTAAGCTCACCCTGCGAGGGTGGCTATTCGGTGCCGCGCCGAGTCCCTCTTACTCGGCGCCGAGCTCGAGCGGTTCGGGCGAATCCGGTAAAAAACGCAGGAGGTCGACCCTGGGCATGGATACCGAGGAGGACCCGGCCGGTGCGTTCGACATGATCTTCGAGAGGCTGAGGGACGATGTGGACGAGTCCGGGCGGTCCGGTATGACGCACGCGACGTTCGGCGCGCTCGTCGCCGGGGTCCAGCCCGCGATTCCCCCCCCGTGGGAAAGAGACTTATTCAACGGATCCGCGGATGAGTTATTCGACCAGAGGTTCGGGACGATGCTGGGGCAATCGAGGGACAGCGCGGGTCGCGTCGAGTACCTCACGCTCCCGCGATTGGTCCGCGGCCTCGCGCAGGTCAACGAGGTGGCTGCCGGTGGTGGGTTCACCCTCGCGGTGCGCAAGGCGTGCCGCCCCGGGTCCTACCTCGATCCAACCTCGGGCGACTGCGGCTTATGCCCCGCGGGCCACTACAGCGACGAACTCTCGACGTTGGAGTGTAAACCGTGCCCTAGGGGCCAGGCGGCGACGACGGCAGGGTCGTCGCGGTGCACGCCGTGCGAGCCCGGGTACTACGCGAGCGATTTGGGAACGGAGGAATGTTCGGCGTGTCCAGCCGGGACCTTCGTCGGTTTCGGCGGCGCCGCCTCCGCGGACCAGTGCGTGCCTTGCTCCCCTGGGACCTACGCGGACGCGCCTGGTGCCGCCACGTGCACCGCGTGCGGCCCGGGAACGTACCAGGAGCTGTCCTCGCAGATTGCGTGTGTCCCTTGCCCTGCTTCGACGTACCTGCCGGGCGTTCGGTCGCGAAGTCAGTACGATTGCCTGTCGTGTCCCGGGGGCACGTTCGGGGCGGACGGCGGCGCGGCTGCGTGCGACCCGTGCGCGGCTGGAACGTACACCGACGCCCCGGGTAGCGCGTTTTGCTGGCCGTGTCCCGTGGGTGAATACGGGGCGGGTACCGGCAACACGGGGTGCGAGTCGTGCCCGGCTGGTACGTACGGTGAGAAACTCGCGGCGGCGGCGGCGGCTGAGTGCCCTTCCTGCCCCGCGGGTAACTTCAGCAACACACTCGGCGCCACCGCGTGCGAGGCGTGCCCTGCGGGAACGTACTCGTCCAGTGACGGGTCCACGGAGTGCGTCGGGTGTCCCCCGGGAACGTACGGTTTAGACGCCGGCGCCGACTCGGTGGACTCCTGCCTGGACTGCCCCATCGGCCAGTACAACCCCAGCAGCGGCAAGGCTGCGGAGATGGACGACTACGGCGAAGTCACCGAGTGTTTCCCGTGCGCCATGGGGACGTTCGCGAACGCATCCGGGCTGGACGAGTGTCACCGGTGCCCGCCCGGCTCGCACCTCAACAAAACAGGGAGCATACGCGAAGCCGACTGCTACGACTGCGACTACGGGTGAGTTTATTTTAATTCTCGTATGTATAGGTAATTAGACTGACACGTGTGTTTTGTGTACAGGACGTTCGCGCCCGTCGGTGGCATGGACGAGTGCCTGTTGTGTCCCCCGGGCACGTTCATGAACGAACGAGGCGCCACGGAGTGCACGGGCTGCGAACCGGGTTATTTCAACGACGATTTCGGCAGCGGCAACTTTACGTCGTGCAGGGCGTGCCCGCCCGGTACGTACAGCGACATAACCGGCACGGGGAACTGCATGCCGTGCCCGCGAGGCGAGTTCAACCCCGGGTTCGCGCGGACCCAGTGCACCAAGTGCCCGCGGGGGTTCTTCCTCCCGGTGACCAATTCAACCGATGAAAGCGCGTGCCAACCGTGTCCGTTGGGTACCTACAGCGACGTCCCTGGCCTCGGCGAGTGCCTCGAGTGCCCGGCTGGATCCTTCTCGGAACAGACGCAGGCTATACAGTGCGAGCCGTGCGAGGCTGGGACGGTGTACGGTTTGTTGGGAGGTAACTCGAGCTTACAGTGCGACGCGTGTTTCCCCGGGACGCACGCGCCGGTCCCGGGGATGGCTGAGTGTTTGCCCTGCCCCGCGGGTTCCTACAACGAGCTCGACAAGGCGACTGCGTGTACGCCGTGCGACCCGGGCCTGTACCTTCCCTTCGAAGGTAGCAAAAACGTCGAGGATTGCGTGCCGTGCCAGACGAACCCGATCGGAACCTACGCGTCCGCGCCCGGAACCGCGGAGTGCGCGCCGTGTCCGGTTGGCACGTACGCCGACGAGCTCGGTTTGAAGGAGTGCAAACCAGTCCCCGAGGGTTCGTTTCTGGACTCCGCGGGGTCCAACTCGTCGGATGCGCGGACGCTGTGTCCCATCGGGACGTTCGCCGTGGACCCCGGCGCCGCCATCTGCACCGACTGCCCGACGGGATCGTACGCCGAGAACGACGGCAGCGTTTTGTGCACCATGTGCGAGCCGGGGTATTTCCTACCCATCGAAAAGGCGACTTCCGCGGCGCAGTGCAGACGATGCGCGATGGGCACGCGATCCGCGGCGGGCGCCGGTCAGTGCATCCTCTGCCCGCCCGGCCAGTACGGCGACAAGGAGGCCATGCCCGAGTGTATCATGTGCCCGCCGGGGACGTTCAACCCCAACGCGGGTGAGCAATCGCCCGCGGCGTGCGTCGACTGCGCCATCGGGTTCCACAACGAGTTCCCGGGGAAGGCGCTCTGTTTGCCATGCCCGGCGGGTACGTACGGGAACCTCACCGGCATGCCCGAGTGCTGGAAGTGCGAGCCCGGGACGTTCATCTCGGTGGAAGGGAGCATATTCCCGTCGGACTGCGCTATGTGTCCGATGGGAACCTTCTCCGACCGACACGGCGCCGGTCAGTGCACTTTGTGCCCACCCGGAACTTTCAACAGCTACGAGGGCCAGGACGTGTGCACGCTCTGCCCGCCGCGAACCTACGGCCCGGAATCGGGCGCCAAGTCCATCGAGCTGTGCGAGTACTGCCCGCGGTGGCACTTCAACACCACCCCGGGGTCGAGCAGGGTGGAAGATTGCGTGTACCACCACTCGGGTTCGTCGGGGGTGTTTACGCGGTTCGCGCTGTGGTTCGCAGTCGCCGTCGCGTTCATCGCCGCCGCGTCCCTGGACGATCGCGATTTTAGTTCAAAACCCGATGAAAGTATTAGATATTAGATCATCGGCTTATACATGAATAAGAGACTAAGCGTAGACTAACAGGGTGACGTCTACTGGGTGGACCTTGACAGCGATTGGCTTAGTGGGAACGCGGGAAACCTTGACAGCGATCCGTCCATAAAGGCGAACGGGACGCTGACCTTGTCAATGAATCTTACTCCCTCCATCACGCTCGCCAGCGCCGTAATCTGCGTCATGCGTGCTGTGATTTCCAAGCCACGGCCGAGACGTTTCAGGAAGTGCAAATCGTTCGTTGGGGCGTTCAGGCCGCAGGAAGTCTCCGGATCTCCGTCCTCGATTCCGTTCAACTTCTTCTGCACATTTCCAATTGTGAAGATCGCGTTCAATGCGTTCATGGACATAATCTGCGTCTGCGCGTCTTCCACCGCATCTGTGCGGTCATAGTCGTCCGGTTCGGGGCTGAACGCCGACAATTCCGTCAGAGCGAGCGCCAAGTGTTGGGTGATTGCCACCGTGCCGGGATGGTAAAACGGGAGATGCGTTCTCATGTGCCGCAGCGCGGGCACGCACAGCTCAAACACTTTCAACCAGTCGCCGATTATGTCCTCGCGACTACCATCCTTTTCGTAGCACTGGCAAGCCAGTTCCACGCGTGCCTCTATGGCGGCCAGTCTGGCCTCCAGCCGTAGAAAGTGTCCATCCCGAAGGACGTCGGCGCTCGAACGAAGAACCTCTTCGGCGGATTTAATCGCCTCGAGTATGTTACCGGCGGTGTACGCGGCTCTGGACGCGTCGATGCCTTCCTCCCATTCCTTTACATGTTCCTCGACGAGATCTTCGCTGCCGTCGATCGCGGCGTGAAGCTCGCGGTCCATCGCTCGCAACACGGAAGGGTTCACGCACCGAACGCACTCGCACGTGAACCCCTTTGACTTTTCCAGGGTAGTCTTTCTGGACTCCGCCGGTCGGTACAGCTCCGTGTACGCGATGCAAACCTCCTCGCCTTTCTTAATCGAACGCGGCGGTCGCACCGGGCGTTCCATGTGCATCCATTCGTACTCCGCGTTGGCCGACACGTCATCCGCGCGTGCTTCGTAGTCGTCGACGCCGATGCATTGCACGTTGAGTCTCCCCCCCGGCGCAAACGACACAACCGCGTTTGGCGCGCAGGAGTGGTTAAACATGGAAGCCTCCGGGTATGTACCCGTGCCAACCTGCCGCAGTTTCCAGTCCACGATGCCGTGCGAGTTTTCCCGCGTCTTACCCAGCATGTCCTCCACCTCCGCCGGGCCCAAGTCCGTTTGGTGACGCACCGCCGCCGCCAGTTTCGTCGCCGCCGCCGATACCGATTTCTTCTCGCACCGAAGCGCGGCCATCACTTTGGCGAAGCGTGTGGGTTCATCCGCCCGTTTGTGGATCATTCGCAGGCACATCCGCACTCCGCGTAGGTCCGCGCCCGTCCCGGCGTTCGTTCGCACCATGGAACACTCGGCGACGTGCGATGTGTCCGCGGCGCGGCAGTCTTCGTCGCAGTATTTGACCCCACAAAACTCCCCGCACTCGACGCACTCAGTCTCATTGCCCATACGGGACAGATCCTTGAAGCACCCCGCGCAGTGATCCCCCGCGCGCCGGTCGTGCACCACGTGCACGAAGGGTGCGCACGTGAGGATCGTCTCCCCGGGTTCGATATCACGCCTCGCGCGGACGTGTCGTCCTTTGGTGGGATGCTGCGCGAGGTACAGGGCGTCGTTGTCGTTGAAGTGTTCCAGCCCCGGGACGCGGACTTCGTCGATGCGCTCGAACGTCACGCACAGCGTCGACGTCTTCTTCGCGAACTTGACGCCGTACGCCATCCAGTCCGGGACGGCGAACGGGAGCGGGTGCGAGAGCTCGTACTTGGACGGGACGGTGATCTCCAGGCGGGACGTGCCATCTTTTGGCTCGTCCACGACCGCGGCGTCCACCTCCTTCTTTGACTCGACGCCGGGGAGTATGACCCGGATGACGAACGATCTGTCGCCCTCGTACCCCGCGGACACCTCGGGAGTCGACATCTCCGGAAGACTCGCCCAACGGCGCGCGGTGTGAGATGCTGCGTGAGTGCGGTTTCAAACATGACGGGACGATATTTTTGGCAATCGATATTTTCGCGACGGCCACTCCGTTGGGTCGCGCCGAGGCGGCGGGCGGTATGGAGTCGTATCAGCGCGATGAATTCCTCGCGTTCATCCAGCGAGTCCTGGTGCGCATTCACGTCCCCACAAACCCCGACCACCCGTCGATACCCGACTCCCACTCGAACGCCCCCGAACCATCACCTCTTCCGAGAACTCAAAACGCCCACCCCCGACGCGTGTGACGACAGGGCAAGGACTACACCCGCCTGGCGCCTTCGCTCAAGACCCTGGACATCACGAACGTGCGCCAGCTGCGTCACGCCATCGCCGCGCCGTACGATCCGCGCGTCGAGGGCGCGAACCTCGGCACACAACCCGAGTATCACCACCACCTCGGAGGACCGTGCGTGCTGAACGCCCTGCTGGTCAAGTCCAAAAAGCATCCCCCCCTGCGCACCGCCGCGCTGCGCGACCTAGCGGCGGCGACCGGGGGCGACGACGTGGACGCCGACGTCGAGGACATGCACCTCGCGGCGTCCATCGCGGTGTACGCGTCGACCCTCGCGGAGAGACGCGCCACATCGTCGGAGCTCCGCGGAGTCCACGCGTCTGACATCGCCGAGCGTCTGCACGACGCGAAACTCACGACGCCGCATCAGCTGCGAAGGCTATCGCTTCGAGCGGACGGCGCGCTGTCCACCGCATCGCGCCTGCCCGAGCACGAGTGTGCCGACCTCGGTGAGCTCGCGGCGATCGAGCTGAGGGGAGATAAAGGCGCGGTGTTGCACGGGGAAGGGTCCTTATTCACGGCGCCGCACGGAGTTTTCCTACGCCGGAAAATCGTGAGTGGAACCGAGACTGGAACGAATGATGAAAACGAGTGGGAGACGCACTATCCCGAGGGATGGACCACGTTCCTGGCGTGCGCGTTCGCCAAGACGACCGGCGGGACGTCAATGACGTGGTGCGAGTCGGAGCGCACGCGGAGCAGGCTGTTCCGCGCCCCGAACCCCGCACTCGCAGACCCGAACTGTCTCGACGACGATGGCGCGAATTCCTGGATGTCCAAATCCCCGTGGACGAGGTTGCTCGCGAGACGACAGCACGGGTCGTTGCACGTCGACGTGCACGGCCGACGTGACCCGGACGGCGCCGAGACGAGCGCGCAGATCGGCGACGGGGACTGTGACCTCGGTTTCGGCGCGCTCGAGGCGCTCGACGCGAGTGGAGCCGGTCGCCTTCGCGCGGAGATGGAGCGGGCGTTGAACGACGTGTTCAAGCGGTGGCGGTTGCGGAGGGAAAAGGCGGGCGACTTTGACCTTCCCGCGTTCACCGTCAACGCGCGCCCGGTGCTGACCGGGCGTAGGCCCGACGGGCGGCTCACGCTCTCGCAGCAAGGGTGCGCGCTCGGTTTGGTCAGCGTGCAGATCGAGCTGAGCATGCGGCTGCGTCGGGCGCTCGTGGAGGATGAGCGGGCGCGGGGGGACTTTGCGGCGGCAGTGACGGATGCCGCCGCCTCGTGTGCGCCCCTCGGGTACCACACGTACGCCGGCATCGATGCGATGCACAAAGCCGTGGCTACGAACGCGAGGCACGACGCGAGGATACATAGGGTGTACGACAGGCAGCTTGCAAAGATCGACATGGAACGGGAGGTTGAGAGGGTCCGGGCGGAGGTTGGGTACGCGGCGAGCGGGCCAGTCGTCGGCGCTATTCCGCGGTATGAACATTTTCCAAAGATTCCCGGCCGTTCGTCGGACCCGCACGACGTGTACTTTCGCCGTGGTCTTTACGAGGATGACGATACTGATTCAGCATGAAATGATCTGCCGTCGTTATTCATATCAAGCATAGTCAACTAGCCGTGACGACACTGGTGGTGCTTTTCGTTCTGTATAGTACAGGAGGCCCGCCGGCGCCAAATTGTTCACCTCCGCATGAGTTCGTCAACGTTTTCCCGAAAAACCCCGATTCCCGTTTTCCCACCCCCACCTCCGGACAGCGCGTCGAGACGATACCTCCCCCCACTCCCGGGACCCTTCCCCCGGGGAGAGTACCATCGTCTCCTCAACAACGTGTCCTTACTCCTCCAAATCACCGTAATACGCTCAACTCCTTAGTCCTCGCTTAGTCCTCGCCCAAGCCGGCGGGCGCGGGAAGCCTGGCAACCTCCATAAACTTGGGGTTGCTGTACTTCTTGTGCACCGCCGAGAGGGACGCGGAAGAGGACTTGCGCTGCAGGCGCGCCATGGCGTTGGCGCACGGCCTGATCTCCGCCTCGGTGTACCTCGTGTGCGCCTCCATCACTTCGTTCCACTCACCCTTGCCGAGAGTCTTCATCGCCACGTACACAGCCGACGCGGCAAGGAGGGAACCCGGGTACTTCAGCATGCTGTAGTCGGGCAGCGAGCTCTCGACGATGAACGAGGCGAGGAGCTGGAACTGCTTGTCGGCGTTGGCAGCCTTGAAGAAGCGCGACATGAACTGGTACGGGGTGGGCACGGTCAGGTGGAAGCCCAGTTGGTTGAGCATGTCCTTCTCCATGCTCAGGATCTGCTCGCGGGTGTACGCCTTGTCGGAGATGTACACAAAGTCGCGAACCTCCGGCGCCCAGATCTCCTCGTACTTGGACGCGAGGAGCATCGCAGTCACACCAACCAGCTGTTGATATTAAAACAGGGATCACGACGTCAGTCGAGCGGTCACGAGGGCGAGGGAGGGCGACGCGGGTGCGAAAGATTTTGGGTAAAATTGATCGTTTGGTCGGCGCGCACCTGGAGGTTCTTCCTGGTCACAACCTTCTTGGCGAGGAAGCGATCGATGAGGTTGTGGGTGAGGAAGAGCGTCTCCGGCATGAGCTTGAACTTCAGGTGCACTTCGACGAGCCAATCGATCAGGATGGCGCGCATCTTGTCGTTGATGTCCGTCTGGATGCCCATGTAGTTGGCCGCAACCTGAGTGTCGGGCTGCGAAACAGAGGAGTGAGGAATAAATGGTCAGCGACGCGGTCCAATCGAAACGGTTGAGGTCAACCGAGGAGCGAAGAGGGGCACGTGTCCGCTCTCGGGGAGTCCCTCGAGGCACTCGACGAATGGCGATCGGCATCGCCGGGAGTTGGGCGCCGCCGGGCGCTCGGGGCGCGCGATCGATTCAAAACAACCGGCGACAGCTGAGCCATCGCCCTCTCACTCGGCGGACAAAGCGGTGACTGGTCGGGCGACGCACCTCGACGCGGAACCAGTAGCTGAAGATGTCGTTGACGTACTCCGTGACGGCGAGAGGGTTCTCGCGGTCCAGGGCGTCGATGTCGGGCATCTCCTGTTGAAAGAAGGGGGTAAAGGGCGGGGGTGAGCGGCAAGTCGGGCGGGCGCCCGCCGCGAGATTCGCGGCGTGAGGGGTTCTAAGTTTATTTTTCGGTCTGGGGAGACGCGCGGCGGTCGGGTGCACCGAGGCAGCGGTCGGGGTTTCGGGTCGTGAACTCACCTTCGCGGCGCGACCCTGGATGTAGGCGGTGTAGCTCTCGCGCTTGGTGGCGGGCTCTCCCGTGCGGGTGGTCATGGTACCGCCAGTCGCATTGGAGATGTCGCGGGGCTTGTACTGGCTCGTTCGCTGCGAGGTGCGACCCCACTTGGTGACACCACCCTGATTGAGTCGAAACGGGAGGCCATGACGCGTCAGAACGGGTGAGATTGGGAGACGAGAAGGTACGTAAATCGGCGGTCATCGCGCGGTATCGCGATGTCGCACCGCCCGGCCGCGACGCGACGAGTAGGGCGAGCCCGCGGGTGGTGGGTGGGGGGAAGCAAAAATCTCTTGCGCAAACCCATGACGGGAAAGCGGCGGGGGCCGAGATCGGACTGCGGGGGGTGAACGCACCAGGCCAGCGCGCGAGGTCTTCTCGCGGAAGTTGTTGAGGAGCGTGGACATGTCGCTGAGGGACTCGGACGCATTCTCCCTGCGGATTGGGTGGGAAAGGTTGGGTGAGTCACCGGCTGATTTTTCGGTCCCCCGTTGGGCTCGAGGAGCCCAGCGAAATCTAGCCCTAAGATTTGCGCGACCAGATGGGACGGGCGGAAGGCGCGCGGTGAGGGTTGGGCGACTTACTTGACAGCTTCCTTGCCGCTGCGAAGGCCACCCTGGCCAGTAGCGTTGGTGTTGCCGATATCGCCGAGGGCGCGGCGGCTGGCAGCTCCCCCGAGCGGAACACGACCGGCCATGACTGCGAGGTGCGGGTTACCGTGTGAAAGCGTTAGATTGGGAAATCTCGTGTGGATTCCGCGGTACCCCCTTGGGTCCGCGCGCGTATTCGATGGCACGCGACGTCTACGGGGAGCTCGCGATGGGACACACGACTCACCTTTCTCACTCCGAGTGTTGATATCGCCCGTGGACCGCCTGGCGTTCTCGTTCATGGCGCCTGCGTCGAGTGAACGGGAGGGGGAGAAGCGCGGTGAGTCCCCTGCTCGTTCCCACACGGCTAAGCGGATGATTTTCCGCTCCTCGAACCGTCAGCCGGGAATGGGGTATCAGATGCGCACGCACCTCGTTATACGCGTGTATCTATCCGCAGATGGACTACGCGGGTGTCTCCTCCGCCAAGCTTAACTGCTAAGTGGCGACGACGGCCGTGTCGACGCACAAGCGGAGTGACCGAGGCGATGCACCCGTCACGGCTTTTTCGCTGCAGCAAAAAGTTTTAGTGAGGACTGGGTGAGGGAAAATCAGTCGCAGCTCCATGACTTTTCGAGAGTCGTAAACGGTCCAAGCTTCGATTTTCGAATTATAAACTGGAAATTCGTATCGGAGAACGGCTAAAATTCGTGACCGAGATCGATCCAAGAGGTGGATTTTCGGAATTTTACGTGACTAAGTTTACATACGAGATTTCCGGATTTTCGGAGTTCGCGACGGCAACGAGGGGAACGCTTTCGGAGATTGCGAGATCGCAAGAAACGCCTTTCGTGTCAATTTCGTGTGTGCCATAGCAATTAGTCAGGAGATAAAGCTTTCGGGACCGAGGATCTGCACGTGGCTGACGACTTCCCGCGAAAACTCCGACCGAAACCTCGTTCCCCCTCCTTCGCCACCGCTTCGCTCGTCGTGGGGTGCGTTACGAAACCCGAAACGCTTTCGCGACACCTCCTCGGACGTGTCGGGTTCATCGCACGCCGATCCCGCGACTCCCCCCCGCCCCCGTCACGCACGCGCGCGCGTACGCCCTCGCCAGCGCGGTTCTCGCCGCCGCCGCGCGCAAATCAAACTCGTTCGTCACGCCCTCGTCATCCGCGACGGCCAGGTCACCCTTCGTGCCCACGCCGGCGCCGCTCACCTGCTCGAGCCTCGTCATACACAGCTGGATCTCCTTCGGCGTCAACGCCACGTGCGCACCCTCCAGCAACGGAACCGCGTGGAACAACGCCTCGGTCCACAGATGCGCCTGACCGGCGGAGTGGCCCACGAGCGCCACCAAAGATCCACCCGCGCGCCTCGCCGCGGCAGCAACCTGCGCACTTCCCACGACACGCTTGGCACCCGCGGCGTCGCGTTCAGTGGTACCCGCGCGCACGAGCTCCGTGAGCGCGCCGCGGAGCGCGGCGAGCGCGTCGAGGAACCCCGCCGGTCCCGCCGCGGCGATGGCGCCGACTGAACGCCACTCGCCGTCGGCGACGGCGGCTGCGTCGCCGCCCGCGTTCAGCCCCGCCTCCGCGCCCGGGTGCCCCGCGGCGAGGCGTACCAAGGTAGCGGCCGCGTCGGACGGGTCGGTGGACGCCTGGTGCGCGGTGGGGAGCTGCTCCAGCGCCAACGCCGCCACCCCGCGGACGTCCCCGGCTCTGTGCAACCACGCGACGGCGCCTTCCTGGTCGCCCCGGGCCCTCGCGTCCGCGGCGGCGGACCGCGCCACGCCGAGCGTCGCATCCACCAGCCCGGCGCCGCGGCACGCCTCCAGCGCCCCCAACGTCTTGGCGAACGCGACGTCCGGGTCCGCATGCTCCGCGTTCGGATCGATCAGCGAACCGGGCGGCGGGCACTCTTTCCGTAAAATACGCGCCGCAACCCCCGCGCCTCTCGTCGCGCAGTGCGGCAGGTACCTCAGCGCGAGTCGCCTCGTCGTCGACCGCGTGGCGAGTGACGCGCAGTAGTTCATCATGTGCGACTCCGCGGTCGTCGACCCGGCCATCTGCGGCGCGGGAGCGCGGAGGACCGACGGCGCCCCGAGGGCGTCACCACCCGTCGCGCCCACCAGGTACCCCTGCCCAGCCGCCGCCACGAGCATCTCGCTCAGGTGCGCGATGAACCACGGGGAGAAGTACTTGGCGCACACCGCCGCGGTACGCTCGGTGTCCACGGAGATGATCGCGCCAAGTAACTCGTCAAGCTCCGGGGATGTTCCCGGACCGGCGACGCCGACGCACTGTGACATCAACCCCGCGTGCTCACCCGCTCGAAGCGTCGGATACGAATGACGCGCGGACGCCACCATGAGCTCGAGCCAGCCGCCCTCGCACGCGCGAGCCAGCGCGGTGGTCTCGCCCGCGAGCACCTCCAGCGTGGCGCGCGCGCCCTCTGAGGTGTGCGCGTCGGTGACGGCGTCGAAGAGGGCGCCGTCGTTCAACACGTCCCTCACCTGTCGGCTCCACGCCTCCCTGAACGCCATGAACTGCGGCACAGACGTCGCGACGGACGCCGGGTAGGAGTCGTTGGTGCCCGCCCCAGCGTCCTCCGCGGTCGCCATGCGCGGCGCGGTCCTGATGAGCGCCACGCACGCCTCCAAGAGTTCCGCGGCGGGCTTAGCGGCGGCCATGCCTTGCCGCCACTCCGCCCAGCACGAGTGCAACGCGACCAGGTCCGCCGCGGCGTCCGACCACCCCATCGCCACCAAACCCGCGAGGCACTCCCAGAACATGGGCGCGCTCTCCGGCCGGTCGCCAGCGTCCGCGACGCCGTCGATGAGCGATCGGAGCCGCACGGGTAACGCGCCGGGTCCGCCAAAGTTGAGCGCGGCGCCGTTACGCCGGTACCATTCAACCAGCCGCTCCGTCACCACCCCTGTGCCGTCGCCGGGTTCCACAAAGTACATGGACGCGAGCTCCCACGCGGCGCGCGCCAGTGACATATGCTCAAGGTCCGCGGTTCGTGTCCCAACGTCCGCGGCGATGGACTCGAGCGCCTCAACCTTGCGGGTCAGAGCGTCGCCGACGGATCGCGCGAATCGGGACGCGGCGTCTACGGATGCCGCCGCCACGCCGTCGGGGCCCTCGCCGCGGTGGGCGGCGAGGCCGATGCGTTCGCGCATCTGCTCGAAATGCGGGAGGGTCTCCTGCGCGAGCTCCTCGTGCGCGCCGGTGACGCATCCCCTGCGAGTCGGGGCGGCGGGTGAGGATCAGTGGTCAGTCGGGGGGGTTCGGGGTTCGGGTGATCGAGGCCGCGGGGGCGGAGGGGGAGACCGGGGCGGGGCGTTGACGCGCGTGGATGTTTGCTCGGGCGATATGTCGCGACGCGGGCGAAAAAACGACGCGGGCGGGGTCGGGAGGCGCCCCCCGCGGGGTTTTCACCGCGCCCGTCGCCCCGAGTGTTTTTCCGATGGTTGGGTGGAAAAAAGGGCGCGAGGATGGGAGACCTGGCGCGCGTATCGTTCACGGCCCGGGCGGTGACTCACCACTGCACAACGTACGCGGCTCCGCTCGATACCTCCTCCGATTCGTCCACAGAAGTGGCCGCGGCAGTCCCAGGCTCGGTCCCACGCACGCGCGATACGCGCAGCTCGTTGCCAATCCCCCACTGCACGTGCAGCACGCCGGCGCCCGGGCCGGTCACCGCGCCGCCGCCCATCGGGAGCGTGGCGATGACGGGAACCGGGTCGGTGGTGGGGTCCATGACGTCCATCGTGAACGTCGACGCGTCCGCCGAGGCGCGTCCGAGTGCCGCCGTGTGGTTCGCACCGTCGGCGGCTCGATGCCCTAGATTCAAAAAAAATTCGTGAGCTAAACCACGATGATGAATACTCATACGCTCGATCGAAAAGTTGGTCAGCATACGATATTCTGATTCTCTAGTCTAACCGAATCGCGTGTGACGCGAAGGCAAATTTTGTGGATTTCTCGCGTATATAAAAAATTAAATCTGCTGGTTGTATGTGGTCAGAGGAGTGTCAGAGGGCTGCTCCACACTCGCGCGCTTCTCTCTGTACACTTAGCTTAGCGCGCGCCGCCTCACTTAGCAACCTTGGCGGGCATCTTGGAGTGCATGTGCGCGATGAGGTCGACGACCCTGTTGGAGTACCCCCACTCGTTGTCGTACCAGCTCACGAGCTTGACAAAGTTGGGCGACAGCGAGATGCCGGCGGTTGCGTCGAAGATGGACGATCGGTCGTCGCCGATGAAGTCGGCTGAGACAACGGCGTCTTCGGTGTATCCCATGATGCCCTTGAGGCCGCCGTTCTTGGACGCCTCCTCGATGGTGGCGCAGATCTCCTCGTACGACGCGCCCTTCTCGATGCGCACAGTCAGGTCCACAACGGAGACGTCCTGGGTGGGCACGCGGAACGCCATGCCGGTGAGTTTCCCGTTGAGCGCGGGGAGAACCTTGCCGACGGCTTTCGCGGCGCCGGTGCTGGACGGGATGATGTTGGCGCCTGCACCGCGGCCGCCGCGCCAGTCCTTCATGGAGGGGCCGTCCACGGTCTTCTGCGTCGCGGTGGTGGCGTGCACGGTGGTCATCAGACCTTCCACGATGCCGTAGTTGTCGTCGATGATCTTGGCGAGGGGCGCGAGGCAGTTGGTGGTGCACGACGCGTTGGACACGATGTCGAGTGAGTCGTTGTACTCCTCCGAGTTGACGCCCATGACGAACATGGGGGCATCGCCGGAGGGTGCGGAGATGACAACCTTCTTGGCGCCGGCGTCGATGTGCTTCTGCGCACCTTCCAGGGAGGTGAACACGCCGGTGGACTCCACGACGAAATCAACGTCGTTGGCGCCCCACGGGATCTGAGCGGGGTCCCTCTCGGCAAAGACGGCCACCTCCTTGCCGTTGACCATGAAGCCCATCGGGCATTCCTCGGCGCTGCAGTCAGTCTTGTTGAACTTGGCGTCGCCGGAGAACTGGCCGTGGACCTGAGCGTTCGAGGGGGTGAGTGAGGGGTCGGGACGGATGGGTCAGTCGATGGTCCAACACTAGGATATTTTCAGCCAAGAAAGCGGCGCGCTTTTTTGGGTTTGTTGACAATTGGTTCGGGAGATTGTGGGGGTCCGTCTGTTTCGTCGTGGTGCGTACCGTGTCGTACTTGAACATGTAGGCCATGTAGTCGGCGGTGACGAAGGGGTCGTTCACGGCGACGACCTCGATGTCGTCGCGGGCGAGGGAGGCGCGCATGACGAGGCGGCCGATGCGACCGAACCCGTTGATGCCCACGCGGATCTTCTCCCCTTGCTCAGAGGCGGGAAGAACATCGGAGAGCGCGTTGACGATGGGGTCCTTGGCGGCGCGGGTCGTGGTGGAGACGCGGGCGGTGCACCTGTGGATGGCGTTTTGGGGTTCGTGGCTGTCAGCTTTAAACCAAACGCCGGGGCGTAACGGATGAAGACGCGCGGGTTGAACGCCGGGATCCTGCAGCGTCGTTTCGTGGAGACGAGCGCCACAAAAATATCTTTTTTTTGTTCATTACGCGCGGGACGCACCTGACGGTCTTGGCGGAGCGGACGCGCTTGCCCGCGAGGACGGGACGCGCGGTGATGGCGGAGGTGGCGGCAGACATGGTATGTGTTGCGTGTGCGGTGTCTCGGAGAGTGAGGGAGTGTCTTCTTAGGGTGAGAGGGATTCTTCAGATCGGGAGGATCCTCAAAAAAGTGGGAAAAGATCCTAAAAAAGCAAAAAGTAGCGGCGGGGAAAAAGAGATTCGGGTCCGCGTTCAGACTTGTCACACGTGGAGACGACACCCGCGTGTAAAGTGGACCATGACAAACGTTTGCAGTGGATAACAACAACGCACGTTTTGGGTTGCCGAGCATAACGTGCCGAGCATCACACCCCGGCCAGCCTCGAGACCGAAAATGTCGCCCACGCTGCTCGCACCGCTCGCATCGACCCGCGCCATCCCCCGCGGTCGCGTGCCGTCCCCCGCGCGCGCCATCGTCAGGGCGCGCGCTTGTATCCCCGCGTGTTGGATTTCGCGGGAAACGACGACGACTCCCGCGTTCATATCGCTCAACACTCGTCCGCTCTTCCCCACGAGCGCGCGGGCGCACGCGCGACGCCCCACCGCCGCCGCCACCGCCGCCACCGCCGCCACCGCGGTCACGTCGGAGCGGTCCCCCGTCCCCGTCAAGACGCTCATCCTCGGCGTCCTCTTCGCCGGCTGGTACGCGTGCAACATCGTCTTCAACATTTGCAACAAGCAAGTGTTGGGCGCGTACCCGTTCCCGCTCACGTCGACGCTGTGGCAGTTCGCCGCCGGCGTCGCCTTCATGGCGTTGTTGCAAATCACCGGTATACACAGACTAAACAAAGACTCACTCACGATGGAGTCGCTCAAGGCTATCGCACCGCTCGCCATCGTGCACACGCTGGGCAACGTGCTGACCAACGTGAGCCTCGGGAAAGTAGCGGTTTCCTTCACGCACACGATCAAAGCGATGGAGCCGTTCTTCAGCGTACTCTTATCGTCGCTGTTTTTAGGCGACGTTCCCTCCATCGCGGTGATCGCGACGTTGGTACCCATCGTCGGCGGCGTCGCCGCGGCGTCCGTCACGGAAGCGTCGTTTAACTGGCCCGGGTTCCTCGCCGCCATGGTGAGTTTCTTTTTATTTTCGTATGGGCAATTAGAATGACGTGACGGCGTGTTTTGTTCAACACTCACAGGGAAGCAACGTCACGTTTCAGTCGCGGAACGTGCTCTCCAAGAAGCTCATCGGCGGAGACGGGTGCGCGAACGCGTGCCCGGCGATACCGATGGACAACATCGACCTATTTTCGATCATCACGCTCTTGAGCTTCGCGCTCACGTTACCAGCCGCAGTGATTCTCGAGGGGGTGAGTATTTTGTTTTGTTCTCTATCTTTTTGTTCTCTATCTGTTTGCCCATACGAACTTTGTGTTTATTCAACAGGTTCGATTCACCCCCGGCGCCATCGCGGCGTACGCGGCGCAGAGCGGCGGCGCCTTGACCGCGGCGGTGATACTTCAGAAAGCGATGATCGCGGGCGCTTGTTTCCACATGTACCAGCAAATTTCGTACATGATCTTAGCGCGCGTCTCGCCGGTGACGCACAGCGTGGGCAACTGCGTGAAGCGCGTCGTGGTCATCTCATTTTCCGTCTTATTCTTCAAAAACGCGGTGAGTTCATTTTTATTTTCACATGGGCAATTGCATTGACATCGTGTATTGTTCACAGGTGTCCCCGGTGAACGCGATTGGAACGGCGGTGGCGCTGGGCGGGGTGTACGCGTACACACGAGTGAAGCGGGCGGAGCGGGAGTCCGCCGCGGCGAAGGCGGCGTGAAAGAAAGAGCCCGTTTATGTTAAACAGGGGTGTACAACAGTGTGAGAAGTATTCGTGAGACGGGTTCGTCTTCTTATTTTCATCGTCTCTGCGCTCGCCCGGTTCTGTATCATCAGTCGTGCCCCCTCGCGCCCGCGGCGATGGCGTTGACCTCACCTTGCCGCTGCAGGTGCAACATCCACGTCAGCTCACGCGCGCTGAACAGCCTGTGCAACCCGCGCGTCGCATCCGCGGAGAGCTCGCAACACCTAGACTCGCCCCCGCCCAAGTCGGCTTCAATCTCAACCCCCTCCAGCAGTAAACTCGGCCAGCACACCGCCCGGCACAGCGACCGGATCATCTCCGGGTCGCTCCCGTCCGCGGACTGCACGTCCAGCGCCGCCGGCGGCGTCGCGATACCCCGGCCGGTCTGCACCCTGGGAAGGTCGCCCTTGATCGCATCCGCCGCGACCAACGTGAGCTCGCGTCGAGCTCGAGCCAACGTCGCGGCGGCGGCGGCGGCGGCGGCGTCGTACGCCGCGCCAAGCTGCGGCGGCGTCCCGGGCGCGACCGGGAGGTCGAGGCGGTCCATATCCGCGGTGATCTCCACCAGGATCTGGCCCGCCGCGCCCTCGGGACGTGAACCGTCGCCGACGCAGCCGCGGACAACCTCCACGCGGCACCGCATGGCATTCGCCACGACGGAGTCATCGCACCGACCCGCTCGGAGATCAAGCGCCTCCGCCAGCGCCGCCGCGGTCTCATGGACGCGGTCTAGGGTTAGGGCGCCGACCCCCCCACCCTGCTTGCTCCTGTCGGGCGACGCGACGGCGACGAGTCGAACGGTCGGTGACCTCGCCTCCGTTTCCATCGCCGCCTCATCGGCGTCGACCAGCGCGGGCGAATCCATCCAGTACCCCGGGCCGTCCACCCCGGGGTCGAATGCCTCCGCGACGGCCGGTGCGTAAAAGTCGGCGTCGTCCGGGTCGCGCGCGGCGGCCAGGTTTAAGATGGCGTCCAGCGCGGTCCTCGCCGCGTCCGCCGCCAGCCTCGAACCCTCGTTGGAGGTTAACACGTGTGAGTCGTCATTCGCGACGCCTTCCGAAAGATCGACGGCGGCTTGCGCGTCGCGGGCGGCGGCGAGGTCGCGCCACGCGCCAACCGCGGCACACGCCGCGAGGTACGCGGCCCAGTCGGAGAGCTCCGACGCCGCGCCGGGTCGCCCGCCAGTCGCCGCGTTAGCCTGCAGGTCCGCGGGCAGCAGCCTGGCGACGATCCGCCTGGCGCGTTCCTCGCCGCATTGAAAATCGGCCGGATCGAAAACGGGATGTCGCCTATCCGCCCCCGCCAGCCGGGCGGATGCCGAGCGCTGCAGGCAGAGCTGCCGGATCAGCGCGCACGCGTGCTGCGCGGCTTCGGGGTGTAAATCCGCGCCCGCCAACGTCGCCCACTCCAGCACGCGCTCCCTGTGCCCAGGACCACGGCTCAGCGCGGCGGCGTCGGGCGCGCCGGCGCCGTCGACGACTTCCCTCGAATCGTCGAGTGCCCGGACGATGATCGCTCGGACACCCCCGTCGCCCTCCCGTGGGATCCACGCCCTCGCGTCCTCGAGGCACTTCGCCTTCAGCTCGGACGACACGGGCGCCAGCTTCGTGAGGAAGCGCGCGTACACTTCGACGAGGAGCGACGCGCGAAGGTGCCGGGCGTACCGCGGCACCAGGGCGTATCGCTTGGCGTCGGAGAGGTGGAGGACAAAGTTCCCGACGACCGCGTTGAGGTGTTTGTCCAGCGGGCCGTCCGGTTGTAACCCTCCGCCGTCGGGGAGGAGCTCCCGGAGGAAGAGTAAGAGATGCGTCGCGAAGCGAAGGAGCTCGGGGGAACGAACGGGGGAGTCGGCGAGCGCGGCGTAAACCCGCGCCTCGTCTAATTGCCCCCCCGCGACGTCCGTGTCAAACGCGGATTCCATCCCAGACGGGAACAGCCACGTCAGCACGTTCCCCTCCACCAGCTCCTTGGTCCGCCCGAGGATCAGGCACCCCTGCGCGCGGCGGTGCTCGCCACGGCCGCCACTACCCGTATGGTCCGCGAGGGGCGTGAGGGCATCGAGGATAGCCTCCGCTGTGGGTGGAACCGCGGCCAAGGCTTCCGGAGTCGGCCAGCGCGGAGCGGCGGATTGATTAAACCCGCGGAGGAGACCCGCGCCCACGTCATCTGTATCGACTCCATCGTCCTCCATCGAACCGGCTTTCCGCTTATCTGACCCATAAGCCAATCCGTCGTCGTCGTCATCCACGAGAACCGGCCCGGGCGTCCCGGGATCCCGCGACTCAATCGCCGCGTCGACTCTCAAGTCCAACAACGCTCTGAAGTGCGCCCACGCGCTCGACTCCCAGTCCCCGTCGCACGCGCCGAGCATGGACCGCAAGTCCCCGGCGAAGGCGCCGTAGAGCGCGGATTCGAATCGCGAGTAGGACGCGACGCCGTTTCGCGCGGAGGTTTGCCGCGCCGTCTCCGCGCACGCCCACTTCCACAGAGCGCGCTTGGCGGCGCCGCCGCCGCGCTCGCACTCCGAGGCGGCTTCCTCGTCCTCCTCCTCCGCCGCCGCGGTCCTCGCCGCGTCGACGACGGCGGTCAACAAAGCCGTCCGCGTCGTCACCGGGTCGGCGCCCGCGTCAGCCTCAGCCTCCGCGCGTTCGAGCGCCGACGCCACGGGCTTCGCCGCGGATCTGTTAAACGCGTCGTCGGCCACCGCGCCGACGGGCGCGGGCCCGAAGCCCGCGCCGCCGCCGAGCGACGCGGACCTCCACGGCTGACCCGCGCGTTCGCACAGCTCACGCGCGGCATCCACCATCCCGCCGCGCGTGAGCCTCCACGCGGCGCGTAGCAGCCGGTCCTCGGCATCCGCGCTCGTCGGGTGCAACGCGGACGACGTCCTCGCGGGACCGTCGGGGTCAAGCGCTCGGCACAAGGCGCCGCCGCGGCCGTCGGTGGTGGCGCTCGCGTCCAGCGCCGTCGCCGTCTCCCTCCACGCGCACTCGAGGGACGCGAAATCCTCCAGGTGCGTCCCGGCGTACTCGTCCGGGGTCGGGACGAGCCCCGCGCGTTCCCGCTCCACGGCGGCTCGAGCGGTTCCCTCGAGCCAAGCCACGACTCGGTTCAACCGGAAAGTAACCGGATCTCCGTTCTCGTCCCTCGCCGCCATGCGCACCCGCGCGGACAGCGGCGGCGGGAGCGGCGCTGGGTTAGCGACGCCGGTGTCGATGGCGGATGCCGGGTCACCGCCCGCCGCTTGCCGCTCGGCTATGAGTAAACGGGCGGACGCTTCCGACGCGGCGCCTTCGGATTCGATTAAAGCGCCGTCGCCGAGGAGGAACCAGACGAGCGACCACGTCCCAGCCTCCGCCTCTAACAAGTCCGCCGCGTGCGCCAGCTCCGCGGCTTTCACCGTGCGGTGCACGCACGACGCGGACTCCTCGCGGAGCTCGAACGATCGCTCCCAGCACGCCTCCTCGAACGCGGCGGCTGCTTCCCTGGACGCCACCTCGCCGTCCCGGACCCGCCGGAGGACGTCGGCGAAGGCGAACTCCTCGCGGCGTTCGTGCGGTGTATCGTCCGTCTCCAGGTCTTTGTCGATGTCCGGGTTGTGTTCATCCGGGTTCATCTGGGTGCCGTTGTCGTTGTCGTGAGTACCGTCGCCCGGGTGGTCGTCCATAGCGGATCGTTCGCCGGGCGGGCTTTCCCTGGGGATCTCGGCGGCGACGGTGGGCGGCGCGCGGCGGAGGAAGGCGTCGGTGGCGTACGGCGTCGCGTCCGCGCCCTTGCCGAACGCGCCGATACCCTTGCCGAACCCGGGGGTGAACGGCGTCGCCGGGACCGCGCCCGGGAGCGGCGGCGCGAAGCCGAAGTCGCCGCCCCCCACGATCTTTGGTTGCTGGTTGCTTCTCGAACCGAACGGGGTCGCGACGGGCGCCGGGGCGTGGGATGCCCTCCTCCCGCGGCCGCGGCGGGCCTCCTCCTCCACCCACGACTCGACGTCGTAATCCATGGCGCCGATCGGTCCCGGGGGCGCCTGTGACGCCCTCTGGACAGTGAGCCGGACGAAGCCTTCTCTGCCCTATTTTGAATCTCAGAGTCCAGCAAATTTTCGACGGGAAGTCTGCGGGGGCGACCCGGCGGTGCTCGTTTAACGGGCGGGCCAAGGCCAACGCCGACTGCCACTTCCGCATGGGCGAGGGGGAGACGCTGCACTATCAGAGCGTCGTTCCCACCGCGGCGGCGGATGGAGACGCCGCCGCCGAGGGCTTCTTCGACCTCGCCAACGCCAAATGCGTGCGATACACCGTCGCGCGCGGTGAGCTCGAGGCGCTCGGAGCTGGGGGCGGCGATGTGGGAATGAGCGGAGATGGGGAAAAAGCGAGCGCATCGACGTCGTACGAGCTGGTGGTGGAGCAAGACCAAGGCCTGCACGACTCGTGCGGCGGGATCGTGTGGGAATCCGCGTACGCCCTCGAGCAGTACATGCGCCGAAACCTTCGCCGCATATGCGAATCCCCGCCGGTGAAGCGCAAGCGGGGCGTGTCGAGATGCAAAGTCTTGGAGCTGGGCGCCGGCGCCGGTTTGCTCGGTCTGGCGGTGGCGGTGAGAGGCGCCAAGGCCACGGTGCTCACGGACCACCCGAACGCGATGCCGCTACTCGAGAGAAACGTGCGACGAAACGCGTCTCTATTCGAGTCCGGCGGGAACGACGCTCCGGCCGGCGGCAAGAAACGGAAGAAGAGCGACGACGCCGACCCCATCGCCATCGCCAAAACCAAAGCCAAAACATCCAAAACATCATCGTGCGATGAAACCGAACGCGCCATGCCGACGTGCATGCCGATGGACTGGACGATCGACGCGCACGTGGACGCCGTGGCGAAACGAGGACCGTTCGAGCTCATCCTCGCCACCGACGTGGTGTTCAACAAAGACCTGGTGGACCCGCTGTTGAACGCCATACGAAAGTGCGGTGGGGCCCGCACCGCCGCGTACGTGTGCGTTCAGGAGAGGTGCGCAGATGCGTTTGAGGCGTTCAGGTCACGGGCGCACACGGCGCTGGGTGCGTGCGTGGAGGTGCCGAGGGAGGAGCTGCGGTTCGTGGACGAGGCGTGCGTTTTGTTCGAGCTGAAGGCGACGAGTGAGGTGTTCCCGGAGACGTAAGAGTCTTAGGCATGCGGCGGGTTGTTTTCTATGGACGCGAAGATCGCCAAAAATAAGAACGTGCTCTGTAATCGTATGATCCGCGTCAGCGAGGTCACAACGACCGGCGGGGCTCGACGAGCACCACGGACGAAATGGCGGAGGCTCTCGCCGAGGTGGGCACCGATGCGCTCATGCGCGAGATTCAGCGCCGGTTGGACTGCCAGTCCAAGCCCGACAAGAGGCTGATCCTCGTCGGCCCGCCCGGATGTGGCAAGGGCACGCAATCCCCCAAAATAAAAGCGGAGCACTGCCTCTGCCACCTCGCCACGGTGCGTCCCAATGCCTGATCGATCGAGAACGCCGCCATTGACCCGAACGCCGTTCAATCATTTACACACACAGGGCGACATGCTGCGCGCCGCGGTCAAGGCCGGAACCCCCAACGGCGTCCGCGCGAAGACCGCCATGGAATCCGGGGCGCTCGTCTCGGACGACATCGTGGTCGGCATCATCGAAGAGGCCATCAAGGACACGAGCTGCCGCAACGGCTTCATCCTCGACGGGTTCCCGCGCACCGTCCCGCAGGCCAAGATGCTCGACGAGATGCTCGACAAGAAGGGCGTCACCGTGGACAACGTGCTGGACTTTCAGATCCCCGACGCGGTCCTCGTGGAGCGCATCGAGGGCCGATGGATTCACGCCGCATCAGGCCGATCGTATCATACCAAGTTCTCGCCCCCAAAGGTGGCGGGCGTGGACGACATCACCGGGGAGCCGCTGATGAAACGCAAAGACGACAACGCAGCGACGCTCAAGTCGCGCCTCGACGCCTTCCACGCGCAGACCCAGCCAGTCATCGACTACTACAAGAGCCGCGGCAAGGTGAACGTGATCGGCGCAAACAAACCCTCAAAGGACGTCGAGGGGCAGATCGCCACCGCGCTCAAGTGAGACCTTATTAACTGTGGTTGGACCGCGGACCCGTGTATGCGCTCCTTGTGTGTATGATACTCGTACCTGATATGATGACCCGTCTGTATCACGCGCGTCTCGGCGTCTTGGCCCCGCGCCGCCTCGATGAACGCTCGAGAATGTTTTATATAGCAAATAGCGAGCCTAATCTCTATGCACAGTAGTATCACGCCGTCAGCATCTTGGCGGCGAAGGCGAGGGCGACCACGAGGATGGGGAGGAGCACGGCGAGGAGGGACATGCCGCCGCCGCCGGACTTCGTCGCAATCTTCCCGCTCCCCACGCCGCCCGCGAACTCGTCGAGGTAGTACTTCTTGAGAAGCTCCCTGGCGTGCGGCGAGTGGCCGACGTCCTCGAAATCCTGCGTGCCATCCTTGCCCGCGGCGGAGAGCATGATCTCGCCGCCTCCGGGGTGGTCGTCCATGAAAGGAGTCACGTCGTAAACCTTGCCTGTGTATTCGTGGTGGGAATGACAATGCGGTCAGATACGCGTGGGTAGAACGCATCGTAGGGGGGCGGCGCGATGACGGGGGCGCGGACGCTCGGGCGGCGCCGGCCCGCGAGTGAACGTTCTCGTTCCAAATTTGATCGCGGCACGCACCGTCGATGACCAGCCACAGGTCGTCCACGGAGGAGTGCTTCTCCACGTCCTCCATCTTGATGCCCTTCACCTCGGGCTTGGTCTCCTCCGCGGTCATCTTTTCGGTGGGTTCGGACGCGAGCGTCACCTTCGCCTTGGTCGGCATGGAAGTGTGCGCTTTGGCGTCGGGCTGATGCCGACTTGAGGCCGGCTACGTGGATTGATATCTGAGGCGTAGAAGCGCCGAGCCGATCTCAACACTAATTACCCATATGGAAAATATAGCTCACCGACAATTCGCATTTCATGTCCACATGCAAACAGTCAGACAGTTACGGATGTGGTTGAGACTCTAACCAAATACTCTCTCGCGCGATTCAAACAGAGTCAACTTCGCCTTGGAAATAACTGTCACAGAGCGACGAGTCGGCCCCGTCGGTTGGAGGGCGCTCTTGGGGCGTGACGGCGCGAGCGGTAGGGCGGTTCCGCGGAGACCCTCCCTCGTGCGCGTCTCCCCGCCGGCACCATGGCCACGCCGGCGCCGCCGAACCCCCCGCCGCCGACCCCCCCGCCGGCGCCGGGGACGTCGCTGGGATGCGAAGACCCCGGCGCGTGCGTCTACTTCGACGTGAGCGATCGGGAGATCCTCACGTCGCTGGGCATCTTCGCGTTCCTCGCGACGTGCCTGCTATTGCTCTTCGGCGTGCTGCGGCACAGGTCACCCATCTTCTTCGGCAGGCGGCGGCTGCGTAACCTGGTGCGCATCGAACGAACCCAGACATCGAACCCGACGCGTCGAACACCGAGGCGAAATCTCACCGGCATTCTATCGTCCCCTCGTTGCCCCGAAGCGCCCGCCCCG
>Ga0302116_1000349_pt1 | contig 27374 bp, 7 predicted proteins | sample AG5_SCM_MG_FD_203124 | JGI IMG/M metagenome (GOLD analysis project Ga0302116, IMG submission 203124) | Marine microbial communities from Western Arctic Ocean, Canada - AG5_SCM | ecosystem: Environmental > Aquatic > Marine > Oceanic | place: Canada: Western Arctic Ocean | collected 2017-10-01 | reverse complement strand
GAACACCTTCTACCTGACAAAGGCGATCAGCACCGCGTCTTGGAAGTTTTGGGTCCGCTGGTTTTTCAACTTTGGCGGCTGGATGGGCAGCGCGGTGGTGGTCAACAGCGGTTTGCGATACACCGAGACGTTGATCCAGATCGAGCTGCGGAACGCGCTGACGAGGCACGCGCACAAGAAGTACATGACCGCGAATAACTTTTACCGCACCGCCGTGCTGAGAGAGGGCGGTTTGGACAACGTCGATCAGCGGATCGTCGCCGACATCGACGCGTTTTCCAGGGAAGCCGCCTTTCTTTACGGCCACTCGTTCAAGCCCATCCTGGAGTTTACCCTGTCCCTGACGGAGGCTGCGAAGGAGCTCGGGTACTCCCGCCCGCTGGCGCTGTTCGGGGCGCAGATTTTCATCACGACGGTGCTGCGCCAGATGGCGCCCAGCCTCGGGAAGATGGTGGCGCGGGAACAAGCGCTGGAGGGCGGGTTCCGGCACACGCACGCGCGTCTCATCGCTCACGCCGAGGAGGTGGCGCTGCTCGGCGGCGCGACGCGCGAGATTGGCATCCTGGACGACGGCTTGAAGAACCTGGTGGTGACGCAGCGCTGGCACGCGCTGCAGCGCATCCGAAAGAGCGTCGCCGACAACGTGAGCAAGTTTCAGGGGCTCCTCGTGGGCTCCATCTTCGTCCACGTGCCGTTCATGCTCAAGTCCACGTCGGAGGGCGAGCGCATCTCGCTCTTCCGCGCCACCGAGGAGCTCATGCTCCGGTGCGGCAGCGCCTTCACCGAGGTGCTCCTGTTGGGCCGTAACCTCGACGAACTCGCGGGGTACACGTATCGCCTCGGCCAACTCTTTCACACCATGGACAAGTCCATCGAGGACGCCGACGCCAAGGCGAAGACGGAGGAATCCGCCGGGGAGGTTGACCTGTTCACCGGGCCCAAGGATGCGATCTCGTTCGATGCCGTCACGGTTGGCGCGCCCGAGGTAGCCGGCTACAGGCTTTTGGTCAAGAACATGTCGCTCACGGTGGGACCCGGCGAGCACCTCTTGATCACGGGGCCCAACGGAGCGGGGAAGACTTCGCTGCTCCGCGTGCTCGCGGGGCTCTGGGAGCCCATCGAAGGGCACGTGTCCACCCCGAAGGCCAAGGACTACGACGGCGGCAAGGTGATGATGTGGCTCCCCCAGCGCCCGTACCTGCTCCAAGGGTCGCTCCGAGATCAGGTGGTGTACCCCGAGATCGCGCTCGCCGAGCGTCAACGGCGGGGAAAGTCATCAAAGCGCGTCGACGCCAACGCCGTGGCCGACGAGGACGAGCGCGTGAAGCGTTGCTTGCGCCAGGCGGGCCTCGGGAAGTTCGTGGACGGGGGCGTCCCTGGGGTCAGCCTCGACACGAGGCACCTCGAGTGGAACGACGTGCTGTCCGGGGGGGAGCGGCAACGAATCGGTTTCGCGAGACTGTTTTACCACTCGCCGCCGTTCGCCATCCTCGACGAGGCGACGAGCGCGATCAACCCGGACGAGGAGGGACAGCTGTACGAGCGCGTGATCGAGCAAGGTACCACGGTGGTGTCCATCGCGCACAGGCTCGAGCTGAGGAAGTTTCACCGCAAGGAGCTCAAGCTCGCGGGGGACGGATTGGGCGGGTGGGAGCTTCACAAGAACGAATCCAAGCCGGGCTCCAAGGGTGGCGCGGACGAGAGCAAATGGAAGCTGATTGAGAAGAAGTAGTGTATGAAACGTGCATATGATCGAAATTGATTGTCAAAGGTCTTTCTGCCCAATGTGTCTCAGTGCATCGCAATGAGCAGCAACGCGGCGATTGGCACGGCGGCTACGAGCGCGATTGACCCCGTGGTCATCTTGTTCAACTCCTCCTCCTCCTCTTCGCTCACCTCGATCTGCTTCCACTGCTTCTCCTTCGTGAGCGCGATGAGGAACGGATCGTACTTGTCCTTGATGCCGTCGTAGTCGAACTGGTCCGCCTTCATCTTCTTCGCCGCGGTGGTCATGCCCCAGATGAGCTGATCCGCCTGCTTCGATATTCGACCGTATTGGTTCCCGATGCACCGCTTGTACATATCGAGCGCCTCGTCCCGCCTCTGCGCGTTGTCCAGCAGCATCCCGTACGTGAACGTGAGCTCACCGCCCAATTCCGACCGCGGGTTTATCTTCTCCACGAGCACGATGTCCTCGAGCGCCTCGATGCCCTCCTCGAACCTTCCTTGACTCAGCGAAACCTTGGCGCCCTTCAACGCCACGTACCACCTGCTCTTGGTCCCCTCGTCCACGTCCATGCCTTGCTCTTGCCGCCACTTGCCGAGCTTCGCCTGCACGCGCGCGCGACGCTCCGCGATCTGTTCCGGCGACTCCTCCTCGCCGCCCAGGCCGATCTTACGCCCGCCGCCGAACTCCTTGCTGATGTTATCCGGACGCTCGAACACGCCCCAGGTGCTCACCTTGGGCTGGTACGCCTTCTTCGTGCCGTCCGCGTTGGTGTTCTTCTCGTTCGTCTCCCTCGTCACGACCTGGCCGATGACGTCGTTGGAGAGCTGCTGGCCTTGCTCCTCGAGGGATCCCACGCCGGCCTCGTTGTCCACGCCGAGGCCGCGCTCGCGTCTGCGGCCGGAGGTTAGCATGTTCTTTTGTTCCTCGGATGGCGCGAACTCGTCGTCGCCGCCCCACCCGCCGGTGTCGGGCGTGTACACCATCTGGCCCTCCTCGTACCCGACGATGCGCTCGTCGTCGCCGAAGGGGTTGTAGGTGTTGTCCCTGGTGACGATCTTCACCTTGACCTGTTGCTTTTGGTTCGGCGGGGGAGGCGGGGTCTTCTTCGCCTCCTCGAGCCTCTCCTGCGCCTCGCGCAGGGCATCCTGGAGCTCAGCCTTCTTGCCCATGTTCTTGGAGGCTTCCTGCGCCTTGGCCTGGTACTCCTTGGCCTTCGCGAGCCTCGCGGCGATGGCGTCCTGCGCGGAGGATCCGCCTCCACCACCGGGCGGAGGGGCGTCGTCGGGGGACGCGCGGGTGATCGACCGCCACGATCTTGAGGATGCCGGTTTTGATATCTTATCGCGGGGTCGCGGCCGGGACGCGAGCCCGGCGGTGGGAGATGCGAGCGAGCAGACGACGTGGAGCATGACGCGTCTTCGTGGATGGTCGGCGCGGCGATGCGCGTTCGATGCGCCGCGGGCAGGGCTGAACCGCGCGGCGACAAGTGGTGGAGAGGGCGTTTGCCAGCTCTTTGCCAACCAAGACGATGGCAAAGAGCTGGCCACGTCTCGATTTCTTTCGGTCATCACAACACCACGCGACACCGTCTCGGACCACCCTTCGTTCGTGACACTCACCCGCCGCGGACTACCCGTGCACATGCACCCCGCGCCGCCCGAGGACATTCTCCCGTCGCGCCAAGGCAAAAAGAACCCGCTCGTGTTAGTCGGAGCCGCAGTCACCGCCGGCGTTCTCACCGTCGGCTTCGTCGCGTTCAAGGCTGGCAACGCGAACTTGTCGCAGACTATGATGAAGGCGCGCGTGTTCGCGCAGGGAGCCACCGTCGCACTCATGGTCGGAACCTCCGGAGCAGCCGTCCTGCCCTCATTCACCGGGTCCAAGTAGACACATCGAGCACGCACACAGCAGCAGTAGAAGAACACACACTAGGTATAGGACTAAATGCTTCGAACAGCGGCGAGGAGGCTTTCGAGATCGGGCGCGTCGCGCGCGCTCGACGTCACGATTCGCCACGCGCGATGCTCCTCCGCGATTGCGATTAGCGCAACACGCGGAAGCGAGCCCGCGGGTCGCACCTTCGCGCCCCGATCGCACCTCGCGACCCGGGGCTTCGCGGCTGATGCCGGCGGGAAAAGCGACGGTTCGGGGCAAAACGTCGGATCCGACTCCTCCGACGAGGAGGAGGAGACCAAGGAGGAGCGGATGCGCAGGCGCAAGGCCGAGGATGACGAGTTCGCCGCCATCATGTCCCAGAAGCTCCTCAACGCCGCGATGAAGCACGTCAAAACGCACGGCTTCACCGACCAGGCCATTCAAGCCGGCGCGGTCGAGATGGGTCTCTCCGCGGCGGCCGCCGGGATCGTCAAGAGGGGCGCGGGGTCCCTCGTCGAGCACTTCGTCGACGAGTGCGACAGCAGGCTCTCGCTTAAGATCGCCACGCACGGCGAACAGGAACTCGAGGACCTGATCTTCCCCAAGGATAAGATGGCCAAGGTTGTCGGGTGGCGGCTCGACATGCTCAAGGAACACGTCGAGCGCTGGCCCGCCGCGCTCGCGGTGATGGGCAAGCCCGAGAACATGCCCACGACGCTTCGACAGCGCGCGATGCTCGCGGACGAGCTCGTCAACGCGTCGGGTCCCGTGGCGATGAACCTCCAGGGCGCCAAGGCGGCTTCGCTCCTTCCCGCGGGGATGGCGAGCGCCGCGGGTTTCTACGGCGACAGAGCCGCGGCGACGGCGCTGTACGCCGCGTGCGAACTCTTCCTCGTCTCGGACACCTCCCCGGGCTTCACCGACACGGACGCGTTCGTCAAGAAGCGGGTACACGAGATGTTCGATCTCGCGTCCGGGGTTGAAGCGGCGGGCGGGTTCGCAGTGAGAAACGTGAGAAACGCGTTGAACGCAGACGCTTTGCCTCCGTTTGTGACCGCGGAGCTGGCGAAAGCGGTGGGTGGTTTGGGAAAAGTCTTTGGGTTCACGGGGTTCACCCCGCCGCCGCCGCCCGCGGGTGACGATAAGAAGAAGGACGATGGCCAGTAGTCGTTTCTTGTGAATAAGTATTGGTCGTTTGATCGATTTTTCAAGTTTTATGTCTAAGAAGGCTTCGGCGTTCAGTCCACCTTGATGTTCCTATAGATCTTCCGCACGAACGCGCTCGCGCCGCAGTAGCCGATCGCCCCGGTGGTGATCCCCAGCGCCAGGCAGAACATCGCCGTGTACCCGAAATAGAAGCACGTCTGGAAGAAACCCGTCATCTTCGTCTTGAACGCGAAGTAATAGACGCTGTACAGGTACACGTATCCCGCGACGGACGCGGCGGAGTTGAACGCCGTCCACTGCCACTTGTGGTTCTCCGCGTTGAGCAAAAAGTAGGTACCGACGATCGTGATGCACAGCGTGACGATGACCAGAATGCAAAACACCAGCAGGAAGAACCCGTACACGTAGTACACCTTGTACGACCAGATGGACGTGAACACGAAGTAGGTCTCGATGAAGATGGAACCGAACGGGAGTAACCCGCCGAGGAGGGAGATCCAGTTCGGGGTGAGGAACCACGGCGCCTCGGGGATGGGCCGCGGGATAGCCTTGACGCGGCACGGGTTATCCGGCGCGCCCGACCAGTTACGACCGATGACTGTCCCGAAGAGCACCAGCGGGAACGAGATGCAGGACCACATCACGAATATCACCACCATCGTCCCGAACGGCACAGCCGCGAGGGAGTGATAGCCGATGGCGACGGTGTTGAGCGCGAACGCGATGCCGAAGCACATCCCGGGGAACAGTCCCGCGGTCAAGAGCATCGCCTTGATCCACGATTTGCCCTCGTTCCTGGCGTTGTACCCGCCGCTGACGTACCCGCCGACAAAGCTGGTGAGCGCGTAGCACGTGATGAACACGGTGATGATCGTCCCCCTGCCCTCGTACAGCATCCCGGCGATGGTGATGAGGATGACGAGCAGGATCAGTAACGCCATCTGGCAACCGGTGCCGATGAGAGCGGAGAGAGCCGGGAGGTGTCGGGGGGCGCGGAAAACGTCGCCGTGCACGAGCTTCCAGCCGCTCTCCTCCATCGAGGCGCCTTGGTCCATGGCGCCTTGCTCCATGTCGTCCGCGTCCCGCGCGTACTTGGCGTAGTCCTTGCGAAGCGTTCGCATCAGGATCATTGACACGAGGCCGGTGAGGAAGATGACCATCATGAACGAGTTGAAGATGGAGAACCAGTGAATCTGGTGCTCGAAGAAGTTGTAGTCGAGGTACCGCTCGAACCTCTTGCCGAACTTGGTCTCCGTCGGCTTCCAGTTGACGCTGTACGTGAACTCCAGGTCCGTCCCGGGGGTTAAGGGCTTGGGGTTCTCCGCCGTGAGGTTCACGCCGATGATCCGGTCGCCGTTGTAGGAGACGTCGAAGGTTTTGTGGGTGTAAATGTACACCGTGCCGCCCCTGTGCTCGACGACGTCGTCGGCCATGAGGTCCGCAGCCTCCGCGGAGGTGCTCGCGCTCTTGGACCCCGTCAACGTGCTCTTCTCGTCGACGTGTTCCCCGACGAAGCCCCAGATGGGCAGATCGTCCATGACGAACTCGTACCAGTAGTGGTGGCGGATCGCGCGCTTGAATTTCTTGACGTCGTTCGCGTCTAGTTTAGTGACGCACATCGTGCTCTTCGGTTGATCGTGCCTGAACCGGAACTCCATGTTGCTATCGATGAGCTCGTTGCCCTCCAGGATCTCCCCGAGGCCGCCCCACTTGTGCTTCGGCTTCCGCCCGTCCGCGCCCTCCACCTTGCAGAACGGCAGCTCGTGATAGTTGTACGTCTCCTGCGGGTTGTTGAAAGGGCCGACCTTGTTGACCCACAGCGTGACCGCGTCGCCGACGAGGTACTTGTGGTCGTACTCATCGGCGCTGGCCACGCCGACGAGCGCCGCGACGCACAGCGCCGACAACAAAAACCGCCTCATCATCATCATCATCGGGCCCCGTCCGAGGAACGCGCCCAACGATCTGAAAAAACCTGAATTGAACTCACCGCAAGTTATCTCAGACACGTCCGATCGCGACAAAACTGCCATGCACCTCACGGCCGCCACGTTCGCCGGTCCCAGCCGGCCGGCGGCGTCCTCGCGCCACCGTGCGCACCGTAGTCGACGCGCGGCGAAGCCATCCAGCACGATCGTCCGAGCGGTCGCCGCCGAGTCCCTGACCCGCGTGGCTCCGGAGCAGGAGTGGCCCGACGGCAATCGACTGGCGTTCGTCAAGCCGGAGGGGATAACGCGCCAGACCGCACCGCCCGGCGCGTGCCCCGTCGTGGTGTGCCCGGGGTTCGGGAACAACTCCGCGGACTACGTCGCGCCCTTCGGCGACCCGAACAACAGCCTCGCCGCGTCGCTGAAGGCGAGGGGATGGGACGTCACCGTGGTGCAGATGGAGAGGAAAGACTGGGCGAAGATCCTGGGCGGCCTCCTCTCACTCGGGTTCTGGACGCAAAAGTCCACGAGCGACCCGGCGTACACCTGGTACATCGAGCGCCTCGACGCCGCCGTGCACTGCGCGCTGGCGTCCAACCCGGGAGCCACGCAGGTGGACCTGGTGTGCCACAGCGCGGGCGGCTGGCTCGCGCGAGCCTACCTCGGCGGAGCTCTGAACGAAGTGGACTGGGACAGCGCAGCTCGACGGCTCAAGGGAAACGCCAAGACGGGAACGGACGTCCCGACCCCGCACCCCACGCCGCACCCGTGCGTGAGGCGGATCGTGACGCTCGGGTCCCCGCACCTCGCGCCGCCGCCTGGCGCCAACGACGCCACGCGGGGGGTGTTGCGATGGGTCAACGAACGATGGCCCGGCGCGTTTTATGAACCAGACGGCGTCCGGTATCACTGCGTGACTGGGCGGACGGTGCGTGGGGTGGATGGCCCTGACGGGAAGGATACGCTGCCCGGGTACGCGTGTGGGTCGTATGTACAGGTGTGCGGCGAGGGCGGGGGTATCGAGGGCGACGCCGTGGTGCCGAACGAGTTCGCCGTGCTGGAGGGTGCCAGTTCCAACTTGGTGATCGACGGGTGCTTTCACTCGATGTCGCGCGTCGGGACGTACGACGAGCCCGCGAAGGACGTGTGGTACGGCAGCGAGGATGTGGTGGACCTCTGGCTGAAGTACCTCGCGTGATGGAGTATTTTTGGAGAGTCGACGTCGGCGGGTTCCTAGAGCTAGTAGACCGACGAGCAGTCGAGAGTGTGATGAATTATTGCTACACATGTGTCGCTTATTGCTTAGAGTCTACGTGTTGCTGTACGTATTCGACGAACATCCGCTTGATGTTGCCGCGCACGTCCCCCGCGGCGCTCGTCCTCGCCATCCCGTTCGCCGCCAGTTTCAGGAACGTCCGCTTCAGCCGCCGGAGCGTCTGCAAATTCAGCGCCACGCCCTTCAATCTCAGCTCGGGGCACCCTTCACCGAACGAACACACGCCGTTCCCCCCGTCGCCACCGCCGCCTCCCACCGCCGTCAACACCTCCACCACGTCCTGCGCGCCCGCGTCGATCTCCGCCCGCAGCCGCGTGTCGGACAGCAACGTCGACGGCTGCGTCGCCGCGTTCGGCTCCAGCGCCCGCGAATGCATCGCCGATCCCTCCGTCTCGCCAGAGACGTGAGCCACACACCGCTCCATCGTCTCCTCCCGCGTGGCGTCCCTGTACCCACACACGCCGCCGTCGAGCTCGTTCAGGCTCCCGGGAGCACTGTGCCCCGGGAGCTTGAGGGGCGGGCGGATCGTGAAGAGTGGCGCGTCCCATCGGTTCTTTCCGTCGGGTCGTTCGAATCGAAACGCCAAGTCGTCGAAGATTTTGGCGTCCCATCCGCCCCACTCTTCGGGTTTAGTGCCAGCTGTGCCAGCTGTGCCAGCTGTGTCGCCGCTTCCTTCGCCGCCCGCGGATGTTGAGGATGCGCGGCGTCCCTCGTTCCACGCGCGCGCGTCGTCCTCCGGCGTGTCGCAGTGCACGACGCACGACCGTGCGCCCACCTGCCGTGCGATGCACCAGAGCTCGTATCGATATCCCTTGATGCCGTTGCACGCGTCCACGATGACCACCGGGCCGTCCTTGTGGAGGGACCGGTCGACGGTGGCTTTGAGCAGCCCGCGGGTGTTCTTCTCCACGTGGCCGTTCGCGTACCCGGCGTTGCGATGTAAGTGCAGCGACGGTTCGTCCACCGTCGTGGTCCGGATGCCCTTGGCGCTGAGCGCGGACGCGAGCTCGGCGGCGGCGGTGGACTTGCCGCTGCACGGGACGCCGCACATGATCACCAGGCATCCGCTCACGGGCGCCATCGTTTCGTCTACTCTATCTACGTGTCGAATATGTCTACTCGCGGGACCTATTACCTATCGCGCCACCCTGGGCTCCGCGGTGTGACGGCGTCGGCGGAGCGCGCATCTTCAACAGAGTTTTTCGGTGGACTTCTTCGGAAACCGCGTGGGGATCCAGGTGCACGCGTCACAGAGCGGGCAGCGCTGGGTCGCGGTCGTCGGACACGATGGGCGGGGTCACGGAGGCGGAGTACAAGCGGGTCAGCGCCGCCAAGGCCTACCCGGGCTACCGCAAGCTGCGCAAGCGCATCGAGGCCCAGATGCGACGCACCTCCACCGCGCGCACCGGCTGGCCCACCGCGCAGAGGTCGTTCGTGTTCGTCACGCGCGTGTGCGTCGCGGTGTTACTGTTACCCTTCGACATCCTCACGGGCAACGCGATGGAGTCCGGGGACTACGCGAGGCCCGCGATGGGAGTGTTCGGCGCGTCCATCGCGTACGGAGCCTTCAGGTACGTCACGCGGGGCGGGCCCAACGGATCACGCCTGCAGCAGCGGGGGATCCACAGGACCGACCGAAGACGGGTGTATCGGCCGATGGAGATTCCCCACTGGGTGAACCCGTGCAACCTGGAGGGCGTCCCGGGCGCGGCGCACGTGTGTCCACAGCACGCGGAGGCGCGGGGACGCAAGAGGCTCTACGTGGACGTCAACGAGGAGGCGTCGAATGGGTCGAAGGATTCGCCCGCGGTTTACGAGGTGCACGAGGCGCCCGACGGTCAGAGGGTGCTAACCGTCGACGGCGAGGTGTACACGAGCTACGACACGCGGAACGGCCGCGTCGGTCACGAGTACGCGCGCAAGGCGGTTGACATCGCGTCCACTTGGCGCAGGCTCACCGCGGGGGGCGCGAGTCAGACCAGGGTGCTCGTCCTCGGCCTCGGCGGCGGGGGTATGGTCAGCTCTATTCACCACAAATGCCACGCCCGGTCACGGTCACGGCACAGGCGCGGGCACGACGGCCAGAGCGGGTGCGTCATCACCGCCGTGGAGCTCGACCCGCGGGTGATTCGAATCGCGCGCGGGTTATTCTTGGGGAAGAAGGCGGACGACGGAGTGCTGCCCGACGATTTCACGATTGACCAAGCCGTGCACTTCGTCGAATCCGACGCCGCTGTCTATATACGCACCAAGGCGCAGCCCGGGGCGTTCGACGTCGTCATCAACGACGTGTTCGACTCGTCGGGCAGGACCCCGGACGTGATGAAGGAGTTTGCGTTTTACGAGGATGTGCACTGGCGGCTCAGTCACGGTGGGGTGTACGCGTCGGTGGTGTCGGCGCCAGCGTGGGGGCCTGGGTGGGGCGCCCGTGACCTGCGTCTCGCGGTGGCTAACATGAAGGCGGCTTTTGGAAGTGGGAACGTGCGGGTGGTGAAGACGGGGCCGTACGTGCCGCTGTTCCCGCAGCGTCAGCTGGTGGTCGGGACGAAGGTTGTGGACCAGCGTTTGTTGGACTCGAAGTTTGGCTGATAGGGATGTAACGAGATCATCGATCGATTTGAAACTGAGATTCCGGATACGCTTTCAACCCGCTTTCAAACTCGACCGCCGAATCAGATTTTAACGATCGGGAACGTCATCCAGTCATGTTCCCGGGCTTTAACGCGGTGTGGACCCGACAGCCGCGCCATTAACGACCGCCGACGTCTCGAGACTCGCGTGAAGCACGTAGTAGGGTGCGCACATCGAGCTCGTGGCCGCGGCGTGTGACGAGGTAGGGTCACGCACAGCGATTGGCCGGCCGACGCGAATAAAGGTCGGGCGATAGGATATCGAGCGCGAGTTCCCGCCCAGCGGAGAGGGTGGCGTCGGAAGGCGTCCGGGGTGCGTCGGGGACCGGGACGGACATCGCGGGAGGGATCCGGCGTGTGGTGGCGTGCGTAGGGCGTCATGAGCGCGTCGTTTTCCGGGGCGATGGCGGTCAGGCCCGCGGGTGCGCGATGGCTCGAACACGTCTCATCGTCTAGGAGCTTTCCACGTCGGCCCGCCCACGTCGGACCGACGGCGGGGACGCGCCCGGGAACGACGCGCCCGTCATCGCGCGTCGCGCTCAGATCGACCGGGAGGATGTCCCCGACCCTGGCGGCGCGCATCGTCGCGGTCGGGGGCGTCTCAACCCCCGATCGCTCGAGCCCGCGCATGTTCGCGTCGGCGCGCGACGACGCGGTTCGCGCCCGCCTCGTCCGCGCCAACCATCACCGCGCCGCGCGGGTTCCACCACGCGGGATCACGATCGTCGCCGCGGCGCTCCCGCGCGATGACGACGACGAGCGCCGCGAGATCTCGCGACGGCGACCCGACGGCCGCCGCGACTGGTCCGGGCTCGGCTCGATCAGCGACCACACGCTGCCCGGCAACCTTCGGAAGATCCAAAACGCAAAGAACGAAGCCAGGGACGGCGTCGCCGCGACGGCTGTGATGTACGCATTCGCCGCGTGGCAATACCTCCAGTGGCCCGCGTCCATCCCACACGCGTCCCTGGTCCCGGCGCCGCACATCGCCGCGCTCGTCGCGGCGGCGGCGACCGGTTTAGTCGTCCCCGTCTTAGCCGCGGCGGCGCACCCGGGCGCCAACTACGGAGTTAAATGGCCGCTGCTCGTCCGAGCCGCGTTCGGAACCGAAGCGGCGCGCGCGATGACATCCGCGAGGCGATTCGTGTACTCCACCTTCGCGGCGGTCAACTTCTTGGTCTGCGCCGAGGCGCTTCACGTCCTCTCCGCGGTGCTCGCGCCCGCGGCGTCGGTTGTCGGGCACGGCGCGTGGGCGTCCGCGACGTGCTACGCCGCGGCTTGGTTGCTCCAATCGAGGGGACTCGCGGGGTACTGCAAGACGGTGTTGGTCAAGGGTGGCGGCGCGTTCGTCGTGGCCACCGCGCTCTTCGCCGCGAAGCACGCGATGTTCGGCGGTGAGGTGGCCGCGGTGGCGACGAAGGCGGCGGCGGTTGCTGCGGCGAAGATCGCGGCGGCGGCGCCGTTGACTCCCCCGTCGCTGGACATCGCCGCGGGCCTCGTGGGCGTGTGGGTGGTGCTCGCGGGTGTGGTGCTGGACGCCGCCGCGGACGATACGGTGGGTGCCGCGGTGGACGCGACGCGCACGGGGCGGCCGCTTCGGCCCGCGAAGGACCGAGCGTGGGCGGTGGCGGCGAGGTTGCCTGTGGCGTCGGCTTTCGCCGCGTTCGCTATGGCCGTGTGCCTGAACCCGACCGTACACCTGCCCCCCGCGCTGCGTGCGGCGATCCCGGTCGCCGCGGTACTCCCCGCGTTGAACGCGTTGGCGGGACCCGCGGCGACGGCGGTGCTGCGGGGTACGTCCTCGGCGGCGGTGTCCGAGGCTAACGTCGCGATGCTCGCCGGGATTTTCTTGGTGGTCTCGATGGGCCTTCCTGCGAACGCCATCGGTGCCGCGAACGCCGCGTTCGGCGCCGGGCTCTTTGCCGCGGGCGCGTCCGTGATCGCGCCCGCGCTCGGCGTGGTCATGGCGGACTATTTCGTCCTGCGGAAGCGCGTGGTGGATACCGCGTTGCTCGTGGAGGAGGGCTCGAACAAACCGGGCGGATCATTCTGGTTCTGGAACGGCCTCAACCCGCGGGCGGTGCTCGCCGCCGCGGTCGGAGCCGCGTTCCCAATCTGCGACTTTGCGTCCGCGTGCATCGCGGGCGGCGTCGTGTCCATGGAGCTCGCGGCCGGGTCCGTCGGCGCGCTCGTCTCCCCGGGCTTTGCGCTCGCGAGGGGAGCCACGCTGGGCGCGGCGGTGTCGTCCGCGTTGTACATCGCGTTCAACAAACTCGCGCCGCCCACCAGGGTCGGCGGGTACACGCGCGGGGTCCAGGGCGGCATGTACGCCAGGGGCGGGTCCAACATGGGCGCCATCGCGGCGGACGGCGGCGCCACGTTCGTCGACGACGTCATCGAGCAAGAGGAGAGCGACGGTGCGGCGTTGGATTGGGTGGCCCGAGCGCCCGGCGCCGCCGGGTCCGAGGCGAAGGGCCAGACCTGGTCCAAGCCCGGTGCAACCGGCGGTGGCGGTTCAAACGATGAGGACCCGGACGACGACGACACGGACACGGGCACGGACGAGCGGATGCGATCGAGGCTTCAGAGGGCGTTCGAGATGGACACCGTGGATCCCGAGACGCAGTACGTCAACAGGGAACCGGAACCGCCGCTGGACGTCACCCTCGGCGTGTCCCTGCAGTCCGAGCTCATCTCCCAGCTGGAGCGCAGGGAGGATAAGCTGGGGGAGCTCAAGGAGGCCAAGGCGCGGGGCGAGAAGGTCCCGGAGGCGACCATGACGCGCGTGCAGGCTGACGTGGACGCGCTGCGACGAGAGCTAGACGCCTTCAGCTCGGGAGGATTCGGATACGCCACGAACGCCTCGGGCCGTCTGGTTCAAAAGTCCGTCGAGGAGATCACCCGCGCCAGGGAGTCCATGCGGCGGACGCGGGACGACGAGACCCTGAACCCTTACCTCGACAACGTGGGCGCGTGGGCCGAAGTCTCTGAAGCCTCCGCCGCGGTTACCAAACTCGACGTCGCCATCGAGAGACTCGCGGGCGCCGCCGAGGTGAGCGGCAAACCGTTCGACGCCGACGAGATGCGCGAGCTCCAGGAGCAGCGCACGGTGTGGGGACTTCGGCTGGTGAGCGCCCAGATCAAGGGCATCGTCGGTCTGCAGAACGCGGTCGTCGACAAAGGGGGCTCGGTCGACGCGTACGGCGGCGAGAAGGATCTCGCCGCCGAGATGCGGCGGCTCGAGAAACTGAGCGCGGAGAAGTCCGCGCTGCTCGACCGGCTCTCAGAGACGGAACGTAAGGGCTCGGAGGCGTCCGCGGCGGCGGCGGACCTTCGCGTGGAGGTTGACGACCTCCGCGCGCAGCTCCAGGGTGCGAGAGCCGCGTCTAAATCGGAGGCGGTTCGCGCGCAAGAGGGCTTCAGACGCCTCCTCGCCGACCGCCAGGCGTTCGCCTCCGAGCTCCAGGGCGCCGAGGCTGCGCGCGTCGACGCCGAGACCAAGGCTAAGACTGAGGTGGACAGGCTGTGGTCCGAGGTGCAGCGCCTGCAGGGTTTATTGGGCGAGAAGGAAGGGGACTTGGAGCGGATCAAATCCGAGCTGGACACCAGCGACTTGCCCGTCGTCCGGTCCATCGAGGAGAGAACCGCGCCGCTCGAGGCGGAGATCAAGGACCTGCGATCCGAGATATCCAAGCTCCGCGGCGAGATGGCGCAGAAGGACGTGGCCGCGGGGGAGGCTACCGAGTTGCTCAGGGCGCAGCTGAGGGAGACGGCGGATGCCCTCGACGCTACGGAGAAGGCTCTCGCAGACGCCAAGACCCGCGAGAAAAGTCTCACCGAGAAGGGCACGGCGGGTGACGCGGAGAGAGCGAGGGCGGCGCAGGACGCTGCCGCCGCCGCGCGCCGCGACAGCAACTCGCTCCGGGAACAACTCGCGGATGCGCAGATGAAGCTCGAGGCGAAGGTGGCGGAGTCCAAGCAAAAAGAGGAAGCCGCCCGCAAGTCTGTGGACGACGCTCGGCAGATCGAAGCCGAGTCCAGGCGCGCCGCGGAGACCGCCCAGGCGCAGGTGCAGGAGGTGGAGACTGCGATGCGGGCCAAGGAGAAGGAACTCGAGACCGCGCTGGTTCGAGCTGGCGAGTCGGACCGCAAACAGCTGTCGCTCGTCGCCGTCGTCGAGGAGCTCACAGAACAAATCGCGAGCGCCAAGGCTAAGATGGACGAGAAGACCCGCGAGATTGCCGACCTGCGGGCGTTCGTCCCGGGCCCCGAGCGCCAGTCCGAGTTCAACGACGCCCTCGCGCAGCTCGAGGCTAAGGAGCGCGACCTGCTGGAGTCCAAAGGACGGATCAAATCGCTCGAGTCCGACCTCGCCAACGCGGAATCCCCCGAGCGCGGTTTCAAGTTGAAGAACCTCGTGTCCCGGCTCAAACTCGACAGAAACGAAGCCGCCAAGTCCGCCGCGCGCCGCGCCGACGAACTCGCGACGAAGGAGACGGAGCTCATCGCGGTGCGCGCCGAGATTGACCGCGTCAATGCTGAGCTCGAGGACATGAAGGCTTTCGTCCCGGGCCCGGAGCAGCAGTCTGAGTTTGGCGCCGCGCTCGAGACGATCGCGGGAAAAGAGCGCGAACTACTCGCGTCCAAGGACAAGATCGATGCCTTAGAAGCCGCCCTCGTGGATGCCGAGAAGGTCCGCGACGAGGCCCTGGAGAGCGTCGAGGCTATGCAGCGCGCGCGCGACGAGGCTGTCGCCGAAGCCGAGGCTGCGAACGACAAATCGAAAGCCGCGAGCGCCGACGTCGAGCGGGTCCAATCGCTGCTCGACGACACGAAGGAGCAGCTCGAGCGCGTCGAGACAGACGTCGCCGCCGTGCTCGAGGCACGAGTCGTGGAGCAGAGCGCTGAGCTCGCGGAGCTCAAGGCTGCGAGCGCCGACGCGGACGCGAAGAGGAAAGAGGCTGAGCTCCGCGCCCGGACGATCGAGGCGGATCTCGCCGCCAAGGTTGAGGCCGCCGCGGGTGACTCCGAGGAGGTCAAGGCGTTGCGCTCGAAGGTTGAGACGTTCGAGACTGACGTCGCCAAGCTTCGCGCGGACGTCGAGGCGAAGGACGCCGAGCTCGAGTTGAGGAGCAAGGGACTCAAGGAGCTCGCGCGGGCGGCGACGGATGCCGACGCTAAAACTTCCCGCGCCGTCAAGGACCTCAAGGCGTCCGAGAAGGACCTCAAGGCGTCCACGAAGGCTCGCGAGGACTTGGAGCAGAAACTCGCCGACCTCGAGACCGCGACCAAGTCCCAGGTGCTCGTCCTCGAGAAGAAGCTGCAGGAGAAGGCTGAGGCGGTGGCGAAGATGCTGCCGGAGAAGGAGCAACTGCTCCGCAACCAAGCCGTCGCCGGCGGCATCTTATCACGCATCGCCGCCAAGCTCGGGGGCACGAAGGACCAGTCATGGACCCCCGCCAAGGTGGAGGAGCGTGTCATGGTCAGACTCAACGCCCTCGAGTCCCAGCTCGAGGATATCGACCGCGAGCGCGGTGAGATTGCTGAGCTACAGGCCAAGTCCATCGCCGACGAAAACGCACTCGCCGAAGCAAACGCCAGATTGGAAGCTTCCGAAATCGAGAAGGATGACGTTCAGGCTGAGCTCAGGAAGCTCCAGGCTGAGGCGGAGGACATGCGTCAGCTCGTCGCCGCCAGGGACGCCGCCGCCGAGGACCTCGAGGCGCAGACGGCCAAGGCGAAGGCGACCGCGACGGACGCCGCCGCCGAGCTCGCCGCGGTCGAGGAAAAGTTTCAGGCGGCGAGGGACGCGCTCGCGGACAGAGAAGCGAAACTGGCCGACGCCAAGGCTGCGAGGGAGGAGCGCGAAACGGCACTCGCCGCCGCCAACACCGCGCTCGAGGCTGCGCTCGCCGAGGCTAAGATTGCCCGGGAGGAGCGCGACGAGGCTGTCGCGAAGGCCGAGTCCAAATCTGCGTCGCTCGAGGCGGAGGTTGCCGATTTGCGCGCCCACGCCGAGTCTCTCCGAGCCGAGCTCCTGGACGCCACGCCGGCGAAGGAGGGGTTCAAGTGGAAGAACCTCGTTGCCAAGCTTCGACTGGACAAGAACGAGAGCGACAAGGCACTCGCCGCGAAGGATGCGCAGATCCAGTCGGTTCGCGCCGAGCTCAACCGACGCGTCGAGGCGCTGGAATCGGGCGCCGACGTCGCGTCGTCGCAGGCTAAGATGCTCAGCGCTGACCTCACCGATATCAAAAAGCAGCTCGCCGAGAAGGATGCTGAACTTACGCTGGCCCTCGCGACCGCTGATGCACTCCGCGAGAGCTCGGGTATGTCCGAGAAGGAGGGTTTCCGATGGAAGGAGATGGTCTCCAGGCTCCGACTGGACAAGAACGAGGCTGAGAAGAGCTTCACCCGCCGCGCCGAGGAGATCAAAGAACTCCAAAAGGCGCGCTCAACGCTGGAACGAAACGCCAACGCCGCCGTCGCCGAGTACGAGTCCACGCTGGCAACCCTCCGAGCGGAACTCGACGAGGCGAAGCGCGACGCGATCCAGGTTGTCGACGATAAAAAGTCAAAGATGATGGAACGAGCGTTCAAGGTTCAGGAGGCTGAGATCCAGGAAGCGCTTGCGCAGATCAACATCCTCCGCTCGGATCGCGAGATTGCCGAGCAGGAGGTCGAGACCCTTCAGGCCAAACTCGCCGCGCTGAATCCGTCCGCTGAATCCCCAATCGACGAAGAGACGGCGGCGCGGTTAACGCTGCTCGCCGGGGAAATCGCCGACAAGGATGCCGCTTTGGGTGAGCTCGAGACGGAGGTGGAGACTCTCACGCTGGCGCTGGGCGACAGGCAGCTGGAGCTCGAAGCCGCGCGCGGTGCACTCGCTGCCGCGGAGACCGCCGCCGAGGCCTCGTTTGTCTCGTTTGTCTCGGTCAAGTCGCAGATGACCGAACTCAAGTCCGTCGAGGCGAAACTCGCCGAGGCTCAAAAGGCTCGAACCGCCGCCGAGAAAAACGCGCGTTCCCTTACCGAAAAGTTGGCGCCGCTCGAAGAGGAGCTCACGTTCGTCCAGTCCGAGCTCGCCGCCGCGACCGAGTCCGCGGGTGCGCGCGAGTCCGAACTGGTGGACCGCATCGCCGAGCTCGAGACGCAGATCGACGCCATGGGCGAACAGACGGACGCGTCGCTGGCGGAGAAGATGAATCTCGCGGCGAGAATCGAAGAGGTGAGCGAACAGTACGCCGACGAGAAGACCGCCGCGGCTGAGACCGAAGCTGACTTAACCGCGAAGATCGAGTCGCTCACAGCGCAGATCGAGGAGACCCGCGCGCGGGCCGAGGCTGACGCCGCGGAGCAGGTAGCCGCGGCTGGGCGCGAGGCGAAGGCTGAGATCGACGAGGTTAAATCCGCGCTGACGCGACTCGACGAACAGCTCGCCGACGCGAAAGCCACCGCCGCGAGCGCCATCGCCGACGCTGAATCCCGCGAGCGTACCCTCACGCGCCGCGTCGCGATGCTTACGGAGGAGTGCGAGCAACTGAGGGTCACCGTCGCGTCCGCCGCTGCCGTCGAGGAGACCGAGGGCGAAGAGTCGTACGTCGCCAAGCTCACCGGCGAATTGGCGCTGGCAAAAGCTGAACTCAACGAGATGCGAGCCGCGTTCGAGCTCGTCCAGGAAGTTTCCGACGAAGCCGTCGCCGCTGAGCAGACGCTGCTCGCCAGGGTGGAGGAACTCGAGGCGCAGGTCGAGGCTGACGATGACTTTGAATTCACCGTTGACTCAGATAAGATGGCCGAGCTCGAAGACGCGCTTGCGGCGGCTAAAACCGAGCTCGCCGCCGAGCGTTCATCCCGTGAGGATACCGAAGCCGCACTCGCGGAAAACATCGAGAGTCTCGAGGAGCTCGACGTCGCGCGTCGCAGGGTGACTGAGCTCGAGGCGCAGCTCGCGGCCGTGGAGTCCGCGGGGCCCGTCGTGGATCCGAAGACTGCGCGGGAGATGGACGAGATGAAGCAGATGATTGAGTGGCAGGATGAGCAAATTCTCCGCGCCGTCGACGGACTCGATAAGAGGGACGCCGAGGCCAAGCGCGCGGCGGAGGACGCCGCCGCCAAACTCTCTGACGTCCGTGCGCTCGAGAAGCGTCTAGATGAGCTCCAGAAGGTTGCCGACCGTTCCAAGATGATGGAGCGCGCCTTCAAGGTTCAGGAGGAGGAGGTCAAGGACGGTCTCGGGCAAATCAACGCCCTTCGCTCGGATCGCGAGATTGCCGAGCAGGAGGTTGAGACCCTTCGGGCCAAACTCGCCGATCTCGAGGCATCCCGACCCGCCGCCCTCCCCACCCAATCAGTCACCGACACCGACGCCATCCGCACGAAACTCGAAGCCGCCGAGGCCGCCGTCGCCGCCAAACAAGCTGAGCTCGAGCGAACCAACGCCGACGCCGCCGCGGCTCGCGCCGAGGCTGAGCGGCGCATGGCCGCGGTCGTCCAACGATTCGGCGACGATCTCATCGCCAAGTCCGACGAGCTCGAGAAGCGCGTCGAGGCTGTGTTCGCGAGCGAGGAGAAGGCTGCCGCCGCCTTCGCCGAGGAGCTCGCCAGGAACGCGGCGATGCTGGGCGAAAAGGACGATGAAACCGCCGCGCTCGTCGCCGCGGTTAATTCGCTCGAGGATGAGGCTGACGACTACCGCGAGGAACTCGCCGTGCTGCAGGTTGAGCTCGAGGTTGCGTACGCCGCCATCGACGACGAGATTGACGAGTACCGCGACGAGGTGAACGAGCTCAGGGAGACTCTTCACGAACGGGAGTCCGAGCTGGACGACCTTCGCAGGCGCTCCGAGACCGCCGCCGCGCTCGCCGCCGTGGACAAATCTGAAGCCACCGACGTTGACGCTGAGGTTGAGAAGGTTGAGTACCTGCGCACGCAGATCGCGTCGCTCGAGACCGCCGCCAAGGCTGCCGCCAAGACCCTCCGAGCCGCGGAGAAGGAACGCGGCGCCTCGGAGGAACAACTGAGGGCGCGAATCGGGGCGCTGGAATCTGAGCTTTTAACACAATCCGCCGGGTACGAGGATGAGATCGCCACACTCACCACCGAGTCCACCGCGATCGCCGCGAAGCTGCGTGAGGCTGAGCGCCGCGCGAATGACGCCGAGGAATCGTACGCGAACGCGGTCCGCGTCGCCGCCGAGGAGAAGGAGGCGCTCGAGCTCGAAGTCGGCCGGCTCCGCCTGCGAACGTCCGAGCTCGAGGAACAGCTCGCGGAACGCGACGACGAGCTCAGGGCCCGGACCCGCGACCTCGACGCTATCCGCCGCGAGTTGACCGACGCCAAGGCTGAGCTCGCCGCCAAGGCGTCAGCGCTGAAGAAGGCGGAGGCTGACGCGTTGAGCGTTCGAAAAGACGTCGCCGGGGACGGCGCGGTGGCGGCTTCGTCCACGCTCTCGTGGCTCATCGGCGGCATGTTCTCCGACGGCGACGTCGCCGCCGGGCAGGCCCCGAACGTTCCCAGCCTGGAGCTGGACGGACCCGCGGCGTGGGCCGCGTCGAACGCGTCGCTGTCGATGTCCGCGCGGCTCGGTATGCTCGTGGACAGCCGAAAACGCATGCTCGAAAACGCCGACACCGACGAGGAGAGGGCCGTTATCCAGTCGGAACTTTCCGCGTTGACCGCCAGAAGAGACGACGTCGCCCGGCTCGAGTCCGAACAGAGCGAGGTGGAGGAACGGCTCCGCGCGGCGAAGGAGATCTGGATGGAGCAGGAGCGTAACCTGCGCCAGCGCATTCGCCAGCTCGAGGCATCCGCCGAGGTCGCCGCCAAAGCGGAAGCCGACGCGGAGACTAAAAGTTCCAAAAGCGCTAAAAAGGTCACCGACGAGACATCCGCGTTCTCGGACTCGTTCACGGAGCGCGAGGCTGCGAGCAAGGAGAGCCTACGGATCCTCGCCAAGGAAGCCGAGGCGGCGCTCGCCAAGCGCGAGGAGGAGCTCAGGAGGCTTCGGGGTGAAAAAGCGCGGGCGTTGGCCGACGCGGCGGACCGAATCGCTCGGCTCGAATCGGACGCCGACGAGGCTCGAGAGGCGGTGGAGGACGCCAGGGCGAGCGCCGAACGACGCGAACGCGAGGCTGAAGCCGCGCAACGCGTGTGGGCGACGCTCGAGGCGACCCTTCGGGAGCAGATCGAGGCGTACGAGCTCGAGCGCAGACGCCGCGAGGAGGAGGGCAATCTCTCGGACGACAGCGCATCCGGCGGGGGCCGCCGCGGGGGTAACAAGAACGAGGGTGGCCCCAAGGGAGGCCCATCCGGCGGCGAGGCGGCTAAGCTCCGAGCCGAGGTGACGCAGCTCTCCGAGGCTCTGATGGCTAAGGAGGCGTCCCTCGAGTCCCTCAAGCGCGCCAACGCGGAGATGACCGAGCTCACGCGCGAGCGCGAGCTGGCGTCGGCGGCGACGGCGTCGTCGGAGCCCTCGACGCCCGTCATGGACCCGGCGTTGCAGCTCGAGATTGACGAGGCTCGCGCGGAGGCTGCCACCTTGCGCGAAGAACTGGAACGTAAAGACCGCGAGCTCAACACTCAGCTCTCCAGGGAGCAGACGCTGAGCGCCGCCGAGGCTAAGCTCAAGTCGCGTGTCACGGATCTCACGTCTCAGCTCAAGGAGGCGTCGAAGGGGTACGACGCGGAGTTGACTCGAATGAACGCCGAACTCGCCAGTTTGCAGACGATGCTGACCCAACGCGAAGAAACCTTCGAGGCGATGCAGCAACGACTTAACGACGCGGTTGAGTCCGAGTCGCGGAAGCGCAACGAGGAAATCTCGGACGCGCGCGGGGAGATGTCGGAGATGCAAGGTGCGCTGGAGAAGATGGCGAAGGATCTGCGCGCCAAGGCGGCGGTCGAAGCCGAACTCCGCGATACTCGCGAGAAAATCGCGGATATGGAGTTGCTCCTCGACGACAAGGAGTCGCTCGAGCGCGAGGCCGAGGAACTCAGGGCTGAGCTTGCCGATAACTCCGTCGCGCTCGAACAGGCTGTCGCCACAGTCGCCGTGCTGGCCGACAGGCTCGCCGAGACGTCGTCGCTCGCGGGCCTGCCCCCGCCGAAGGAGCTCGTCACCGGCATCACGCGACAACTACTCGACAACCTCACCGGCGCCAAAGCGACGGTGCTCGAGGCGTCCGTCGAGGCCACCGCCGCGAAGCTCGTCGTCGACTCCGCGTCCGTCGCGGATCGCATCGACGCCATGCTCGCGTCGCGCGAGCGGGACCTCGAGGTCGCCCGCGCCAAGGGCAAGTCGGGTAAGTTGGAGGCGAGGATTATGAACGAGGTTGTCGAGATGCGTTCGCAGCGCGACGGAGCCCGCGCCCTCGAGAAGGAAGCCGCCGAGGCCAAACTCGCGCTCGAAACACTCAGCGCATCCGTCCCGGAGACGGAGGCGCGGCTGAACGGCCGCATTAAACAGCTCGAAGCCGAGCTCGGCGACGCGAGGTTCGACCTCGAGGACGAGCGCGGGACGACCCGCGCCGAGATTGAATACCTCGAGGCTGAACTCCGGGACCGGGACGCGAAGGTTCGCGAGACGCAGGCTGAATGGGAGTCCGCCAAGGCGCAGCTCGAGTACGAGCTCGAGTCCGAACGCGCGGATCGCGCGGACGCCGCCGAGACTTTACTCGCCGAGCGCGATTCGCTTCGAGAGTCGCTCGATACCTTGCAGGCGTCAATCGAGTCCAAGATTGAAAACGCGCTTCGCCTCCACGAGGAACGGGACGAACTCCAAACCTCGCTCGAACAGGAGGTGGCCATGCTCAGGCAAACCACGGAGAACGCCGAGCGCAAACTCCGCGCCGCCGAGGCTGCCGCGAAGGCTGCCGAGGCGGCGGGTGCCAACGCGGTGGCTGAGATTGAAGCCACGCTGAGAGCGCAGCTCGCAGAGACGGAGTCGAACCGAATCGCCGCGAGCGAATCGTCGGCGAATGAACTCAAACTCGCGATGGACTCGGTCGCGAAGCTCGAGGCGCGACTCGCGGACCGCGAGTCGCAGCTCGATTCGGAACGCACGGGCGCCGCGGAGGACGCGGAGGCCAAGACGTCGCAGCTGGAGGATGAGATCGCGAGGCTAAGAGCGGAGAGCGCGGCGTCGTCTGCGCTGATGGACGTCGAGTCCAGTCTTCGCGATAAAGTAACCGAGCTCGAATCCACCCTCGCGACCCGCGAGGCTGAACTCAGCACACTCCGCGCCGTTCTCAGCGGCGAGGCGCTCGATTCGGAGAAGAAGGCTGAGGTGCTCGCGGCGGAGGCGTCGCTCGTTCGCTCGCAGCTCGCCGACGTCAAGCGGCGGCTGGCCGAGGCGGAATCGGCTCTGCAGCAAAAAGAGCTCGCAGCCGCCGCCGCCAAGTCCGCCGAGGCGACTCTACGCGAACGCCTCGCCGAGGCTGAGACCCAACGCGACGCCACGGCCATGGCCGCCACCGAGGAGCGCGACGCCTTCGAGGCTGAGCTCAAACGTCTGGAGGCGGCGCTCGTCGACGCCGAGGCTCGCGCCGAAGCGGCGGATGTCGAACAGAAACTCGCGGCGGATGAACGAGTGGCGCAGATGGAGGCTGAGACCAAACGCCTGCGCGCGGCGACCGCGGACGTGCAGGCGCGCGTCGACGCCGAGTCCGCCGCGTCCTCCGCCGACCGCGACGCCAAGTCAGCGCAGGACACTCTGATGATCTCCACGCTCAAGCGCCGGCTCGGGGACGCGGAGTCCGCCGCCGAGGAACTGAAGCGGGACCTCACCGCGCGGCTGTCGCTGATGACGGAGCGCGTGGGCATCCTGGAAACGGAGCTGGAGGGCAAACGGGGGGATACGGACGAGATCGATCGTCTGCGCGAGGAGATCGTCGCGCTCGAGGCGTCCCGCGCGGACGAGGTTGAGGAACTCGAGCGAAGGCTATCGCAACTCATGGCGTCGGACAGGAAGGAGGATGAAGTCCGCTCGCTTCGAGTGAAGATTGACGAGATGGCCAAGACCATGGGAGACACCTTGGGTGAGATGCGCCAGGTTGAGGACTCCCTGCGCGCCAAGCTTCGCGCCGCCGAGGCGGACGCGGTCAAGGGCGAGCGACTCGATGCCGCGCGCGAGGAGCTCGAGCAGAGGCTGGCCGACGGCGAAGCGACGCTCGCAGCGGAAAAAGCGAGGCTCACCGCCGAGGCTGAAACCGCCGCCGCCAAGGCTGAAGCCGAAGCCGGCGAGCTCAGGCAGAAGCTCAACGCGCTCAAGGAGACGCTCGAGTCCAGGGACGTCGCCCTCGCGGAGGCTGACACCACGGTGGAGGCGCTGCGCAAGGCTAACGACGATCTCGACCGGAGGCTGCTCGGCATCGAACGCGACCGCGACGCCGCCGCCATCAAGCTCGCCCCCGAGATTGTCAAGCTCCGAGCCGAGGCTTCGGCCCAGGCGACAAAGCTCGCGGACGCGGACGAGGCGACCAAGCTGGCGAAGGAGGCGGCCGCCGCCGCGACCGCGCGCGCCGAGGAGGCTGAGGCTGAGGCTGAGAGCCTCCGCTGGCAGCTGCTCGCCAGGGACGAGCTCCGCGCGGCGACGACGGAGGTGGAGGCCAAGACGGTGCTCGCCAAGGCTGAGGGCGCCGCGCCGGAGTCCGCGATGGGTGCCATCAGGGATGAGCTCCGCCGCAGGCTCGCGGGGCTCGTGAAGGACGCCGAGTCACGCGAACGCGAGATGACGTCGCTCCGGGAGGAGGACGAACGAATGCGGGCGAAGATGGCGGAAACCGCCGGCGCCGTGGAAAAATCCGAGCGAGAAGCCGCCGCCGACGCCGAGGTCTCACGACTTAAAATCGAGATGTCCACACTCGTCGGCAAAACCAAGACGCTCGAGGACGCGCTCGCCGCGAAGGAGAACCTCGTTTCAAAGATCCAGGGTGGGATCCCGGCGCCGGCCGAGGAGCCCGCTAAGCGGCCCGACATGTTCGAGCAGCCCGAGGATGGCGAATTCATCGCGGCGTCCGCCAACGCGGCAAAGCTCGAGCTTCTCCTCCGCAGACGCGAGCGCGCGCTGGTGGAGCTCACGCGTCTCGAGGCGGACGGCGCGGTGGTGTCCCCGGTGTTGCAGTCGTACCGACACGAGATCACGCGGCTCGACGCGGAGGCGGCGGAGGCGCGGGCCGAACTCGCCGCTCGGGACGAAGTCGTCCTGGAGCTTCGAGGCCGGCTGGACGTCGAGCTCAACTTACTGGCGCGGGAGAGCGCCAGTATCCGCGCGCGACTCCTCGAGTCCCCAACCCTAAACCCTAACCCTAACGCCGTGGAACCGGAGCCGGAGCAAAAGCTCGTACGCGACACGCTCGAGAAGCTGCAGACGGATCTGGGTAAGGCGGAGGCGGCGTCAACCGCCGCGTTTGAAAAGCTGGACGAATCCATCGGCGCCGCCGGTGAGATTGGCACGGGTGGGAATAAGCTCATGCCGTGCAAGTTCGACATCGAGTTCGTCACCAACCCCGGGCAGACGGTGCACGTCGTGGGGACGTGGTGCGATTGGGACGTCAAGCGCGGGCTGGAGCTGAAGTGGACGGCGGGGCACCGGTGGGTGGGAACCATGCCGCTCAAGCCCGGGTTCAACTACGAGTACAAGTACGCGGTGGTGGAGCGCGTGGGCGGGGTTGAGGCTGGCGACGCGCCGCCGCACTGGCCGGAATACGGATTCACCGAACCCGCGTGCATCACGTACGAGCCCGGGGAGGTCGCCATGGTGGTTTGGCAGAAAGGGAACAACAAGGCGGTGGCGCTGGACAGCAACATCGTCAACGAGAACATCGCGCACGTGTACTGCAAGGACGAGTGGATCCCCGATCCGATGAACTCGCCCATCCAGCTCGTGGGCGAGGACGGGAAGGTGGTGCAGACGGTGGGGAGTACCAAGCTCCTGATGCAGTGCGTCAACAGGGCTGACGAGGCGCTGGCGGAGGCTAGGGCTACGATGGACGAGGTGATGCGCATCGCGTCCGAGACTCTCGGCGCGGCGTCCATGTTCGGCCGCGTGGATGACGATGAAGACGACGGCATCGATCGCGTCTAACTGACTAGAAGGTAGTATAATATGACTCTTCCATGTATTAAATGTGAAAAGTATCTTTTACACTCGTGTCCGTGTGTGTGCGTCGCGTTGGTATCATCGGGAAGGAACGCCGGTGACGTTCAGGTCGTTTGCGCTCACCTCTTCAAGCTCCTCCCTAACTTCCGCGTTTGTATCCCGAGTCACGATGCCGATCATCGCCGCATCCGCATCCGCCGACGCGAGCGGGTCCGCTTCTTCGGACTTTGCGGCGACGGTCCTCGTCAGGGACTCGGCGGCTTTCTCAGCCGCGGGCTTGGGCGCCATGATCGTGGCTAGGATTCCGTTCCAAATCACCCCCATGGACGCCACGTAGACAGCCTGCTCGTCGACCGGTACGGCGGCGAACTGGAAACCCTGCGCGGGGATCCAGAACATCAGGTTCGCCTTCATCAAACCCGGCAGACGTTGGTGCAACGTGGTCATCACCGTCGTCAGGCTCTGCCCCTCCACTATCCCGGTGAAGATGAAAAAGCTGGGCCAGTACAGCAGCGGAATCGCCATGAGCTGATTCACCCCGAGCGGACAGATCAGCTCGCTGAATCGCTCCACGCCGGGGAGAAAGTTGAGCTCCATCGCCGTGAACGACGGGTCCGCGAACGCCGACGGCGACGCGAACGCCGAGGACCTCGCCGCGTCCACCACCTTCGGCATCAGGTGCGGATCCAGCCCCGGGAGGTACTGCCCCTTGGACACGGCTTCGATCATGGCCCGCATCTGGAGGTCCACCTGCTCCGGGATGATGGCGGTGGACCAGTCGTACGAGTTCAGGACGTTGAACCAGTGCGGCTGGAAGAGCCCGCCGTAGCACGTGGAGAACACGATCGTCTTGGCGACGTCGTCCCAGTCCGCACGTCGCAGCCACGGCGCAGACATCGGAGCCAGCTCGAACGTTTCCTCGTCCCTCGGCGAATTGGCAATCTCATCCCGCGACCTCGCCACCTCATCTTCGGCGTTTTCATAGTCCCAGTCGGGGGCGCACGAACCCGTCGCCTCGCACGCCGCCGTGTCCCTCAGCTTCATCGCCCGCATCTCCGGCGAGTCCAGCGAGCACGACGCGGACGCCAGCGCGATCGCCTCGAGGTCCCCTTCGTCCTCATCCTCGGACACGAGCCGGGCGCATCGATCCGCCGCGTCTCGCACCGCTCTTCTCCGTTTCCACTCGGTGATGAGCCTGCTGCCGACGGACCCTAGCCCCGCCAACGTGGCGATGACCCCCGCGCGTTTAAGTTCGTTGTGTAAGGTGTCCGTGGAGGACGATTTGGTCTCGGTGAGGACGTCTTCTTCCGCGAACCCGGCGGCGACGAGCGCGGCGCGAATCTTCTGTCGTTTCTGATCGAGCTGGAGTCGCTCGCGCTCGGACATGAGGGTGGACTCCGCGAGTTGTCCTGCGGTCTCCGCGACCCCCGCGCCGACGACGGCCGCGAGGAAGAGCCTTCGTCGGCTCACCTCCGGCTTCTGCACCTGCACGGGCGACGCGGGAGGCGGTTCCTCGGCAGATCTTGAAGAATTTGGTTCGGCGTCGAAGATATCTTCCCCGTCCTTCGGCGCGCTGGTGGCCGAGTACGCGGACGTCGAGACGCCCCTCTCGGCCCTTCGAACGGCGTTACCGTTCTTCACCGCGTTACCTCCGTTTCGATCGATCCGG
>Ga0302116_1000347_pt1 | contig 27410 bp, 29 predicted proteins | sample AG5_SCM_MG_FD_203124 | JGI IMG/M metagenome (GOLD analysis project Ga0302116, IMG submission 203124) | Marine microbial communities from Western Arctic Ocean, Canada - AG5_SCM | ecosystem: Environmental > Aquatic > Marine > Oceanic | place: Canada: Western Arctic Ocean | collected 2017-10-01 | reverse complement strand
GTTCCGAGCGGAAAAGAAAAGCACGCCAGCCGCTCAGTCGAATTCATTAATCATGCTGCGTAGTAGCGCAGTAATCCTGACGTGCAAATCAAAAGTGTCGTGTGATCTTCACCGCGGCTGCGGCTGATGCGTGGCTCGTGTCTATTTGTAAAGGGGGTGTCGCGTTCTCACCTTGGCGCCGAGGGAGCCCCAGCCCTTGCCAGCCTTGAAATCCCTGTCAAAGTTCGAAGGCTTGAAGTTTGTCATGTCCCGCGCGCTCTCCTTGTCGTTCTGCTTTTTCATCTGCGGCGAATAGAAGGGTAAGGGGGAACAGTTAGCGATTGTTCGTGACTCGATCGGGTGCGATTGTTCTCGGAAGTCTCAATCAAAGCGGGTGTAAAAGCGGGTCTTTGAATAGCACGAGCATGGTCTGTCCAGAGGTGTAAAGGCCCCGACGGGGCTCACCCAGGCAATGGAATATGCGCGGCACACGACGGGAGGCTGACGGGCCGTCTGGACCGAGGTCCGTCTGGATTCCGCCAGCCTACAACCGAAGGCGGTACTCTAAGGCGTTTTAGCTTGGGATATCCACCGTAGATGAGAGGGTGGCCCGGTGCGCTAGGTGTCAGGGGATGCGGGCAGCACCCCCTGCACCCGCCTATGCGAGATGCGGGCGACATCGAGAAAATCCAAGAAAACCAAACACGGAAAGAACGCGGAAATAACACTCACCCTCTTGCGGCCGCCAAAGCCGAATTTTTCATCTTTGAACTCCCGCTTCTGCCGCGTCTCTTGCGTGGATCGTTTCCTCCCCTTTGGCGAATCCTTGTTCCGGAACCCATCCTCGAACCCTTCCGGCGCCTTCGCACCATCCTCCGAGTAGTTGTTCTGCTTCCGCTGCTTCCTCCACTTGTCCAGGTTCTTGATCGACTCCTTCTTCTTGAGCGTGCGCTCCTTGAGCTTCTCCGCCTCAACCTGCTTCCCGTAGCGCTTCGACTCCCGAGCCTTGCGACGCTCCTCGCGCGTCTCCTGCGCCGTCTGCTCGAAGATGAGCTCGGCCCTGACGCGCTTCATGTGCTCGTCGGACTTGACCATCTCGGCGTAGAAATCGGGCGGGCGCTTGACGGGCACGCCGAGGTCCTTCAGCATTCGCACGGCGACGTTCGCCGACGAGAGAGCCTGTTCGTAGAAGTGCGTCTCCCTGGCGAGGTCGTCGTTGATGTCCTTGACGTGCGGGGCGTCCTTCTCGCCTGCGACGACCATGTGATCGACCCACTTGGCCTTGTGCGTCCATCCAAAGTCTGTTTGATGGGGGGGAAGTGGTGGGTTCGGCGGTCAGTGTGGGCGCGATTAGGGCAAATCGATCTTTATCGGCGTCGGCGGCGGGATTGGGATTGGTGCGGGGGATCGGCGGCGAGCGGATGGGACGTACCTTGGATGGATGCGTCGAGTCCGGCCTCGTTGTTGATGCGGGGCTTGTCGCCTCGGTCCATGCCGCGCTCTTTCCTGACGCTCTCGAGCGCCGCCATCTCAGCCTCGAGCTCCTCGTCGTCGTCCTCCTCCCCGTCAAAGTCGCGGCCGCCGCCAGCCGCCGCCTCTTCGTCGTCGTCATCTTCCGAACCCATGAGGTCCTCGTCGACGAACTCCTCCTCCTCGGAGTCCTCCTCGGGGGGCGCGGCTTTACGCTTGGCCATGGTGTCTCGCTCCGGGGCGGTCCGTTCGCGTGCGGGTGGGTCGCGCGCGGTCGGGTGCGTCGAAGAAGTGGCGCGCTGGCGCGGGCGGCCAACTTTGTTGACAGTGAAAATGCGGACACTTCGATACCAACCAAAAACGGAGAAAGCACTGTTCAAGAGTCAAGGAAAAAGCCACGACTGAAGCCACGACGCCCCACACTTCGCCCTCGTATCGCCACCATGTCGACCCAAAGCGGCATGTGGGTACCCGATACGAACCGTCCGATCTTCGATCCGCACTTGGATATCGCGACCGTGGTCTTCTCTCACGTGCAATGCGTCAAGACCCGCCTCAACCTCGCCCAGGTGAGCACGTTGTGGAGGGACGCCTCCAAGACTGCCGCTGCGTACCCTCTCGAGTTCGACGTGGACGCGTTCCCGGAGTCATGGCACGATCATGTGGGCGAGAATGTACTATGCACGCCGCGTACTCATCCCATCATAGGCCTGCTGGACAACGACGAAGCTCTGTCTCTACCCTACGAGAGAGTCGTCGGACTTCTTGGTGAAGCTGCGAAGAACGTATGTGACGACGCTGCTGACCGGGGGAGTGTAAGACTGCTGAAGTGGGCGCGAGAGAACAACCTTGATTGGAGTGTGTCCACGTGCTCTTCCGCAGCCGCATATGGGCACCTGCCCGCTCTCAAGTACTTGCACGAGAACGGGTGCCCTTGGGACTGGGGCACGTGCTATTGCGCCGCCTGTTACAGACACTGGGACTGTCTGCAGTACGCGGTGGATAACAAGTGCCCAGAGTGGGAGAAGTACGCCGAGGAGTACGCGAAGCGCCTCAGATGAAATTCGACAACAAATCACTCACAGAAATCACCGCCGCCGAATCAAATCTTCGCCCGTTCCCTCACCGAGCTCACCGCCGCGTCCACACCGTCACCACCGGACACAAGCGCCACGGCGACCACCACGACACCCGTCCCCGCGTCAACCGCCGACTTCACCCCTTTCGCCAGCGTCGCATCCGCGCCGCACGAATCCGGCTCGAACGCGATGAACACCGCACGCTCGCCCCACTCCACCGCACCGCCCGCCGCCTGGCTCGGGGCGATCAGTCTCCGACCATTCCCGAGGGAACCGGTGTCGAAAGAAACGGCGGACGCGAAGAGCGCCGACGGCGCCACGACTACGGCGCCTTCCGGAGCCTCCAGACACATCGCCAACGCCGCGGCGACCGCCTCCGACGCGGTCGCCTGCCCGCCCTTCGTGATCCACGCGTCAACCTCCGGGAATGTGGGCTCCTGCTGCTTCTTGACGAGCTGGGAGAGGACGGCGTCGAGGGAGGGAGCCGCGCCGCCCGCGGCTCTCATCGCGCCGCGGACCGCCGACGCGGCGCCTCCCTTGTTCTTGTTCTTCTTCTTAGCCTTCTTGCCAAACATGGACTCGAACGAATCCTCCTCCTCTGTCTCCTCCTCCGTATCGACCGTCGTCTCGGTCGGTGAGTCACCGCCCGGTGAGTCACCGGCCGGTTTGGGCCTGGCCGTCGCGGGCGCGGCTCCCGGATCCACCCACGGAATCGCCACCGCCGTCGCCACCGGGTCGTCGCCCCGCTTAGCCCCGGCGCACAGCTCCGCAGCCTTCTTCACCGATTCATCGATCGCCACGAACGCGTTCTCATCGATACTCTTATCGTACCTGTTCTTGGCCGTCTTGACGTCGTCGTCGGTGAGTGTATCGGCCACAGACTTTGCGTCTTCCGCGAGTCCGTTTGCGAATCCGACCCAGTCGTCGTTGGCAGCCATCGGCGCGTGTGTGAGCACCCTGCGGTAGATGTTGAAGTCGTTGTCGGGTGTCGCGAGTTGTTTGCCCACGGCGCATCGCGTGAGTGGATCGTGTACGCCCGCGCGGGAGGTGGCGTGCGTGAACCATGCTTTCAACCCGAGCGACCGGAGGAGGATGTACTCTTTGTATCCACGTCCTTCAGCCTCGAGGGTGTCGATGCCCCTGATGGTGACCTCCGCGCGGACGAGTCCGAGGATGGGCTGGGACGCGAGCTCTCCGTCGAGCTTATCCGCGGCGTCGTTGAGAACCTTCCAGTTGATCTTGTTCTTCGTGACGTTCATCATCTTGGAGAGCACGGATCCCGGGTTGAAGGAGAGCGAGGCCGCGCCGGATTGCACAACCTTGCGAACGCCCTTCTGGCCTTTGGCCGTCGGGGTGACCATCACGCGCGCGCGGACGCGGTGGCGCGATCCGGACGGCGTCGTGAGACCGCGGCATGGCGCGATGAACGCGCCGGAGTGCGCGAGGGAGGCCGGCATCGATCCACGGATCCGTCTCCGTGCTCTGTCGGAGTGGATAGGCCAATCAGGTTTACATCATCTGACGCGGACTGCGGTGGCCTCCAAGACGACTGCCCACACGATCTCACAACCGGGCGCACCGAGCCACCCCACGGGAACATCGACGCCATGGCCGGCTCGGACGCGAAGAATGCCGTCACAAAGCTCGTCGGCGAGGTCGCCGCGGTCATAGAGCGCCTGCAATCGCTCGCGGTCGTCGTGAAGGACCGCGCCAGCGCCTGCGGCGCGCAGTTGGCATCCCACCAAACGTCGCCATCCAACAACGACGCGAACTCGGCGGCCGTGAAGAAGCTCCGCATGATCTCCCGCGCGCTCAACGGCAGGCTCAAGGACACCATGAACGCCCTCACCGAGCTCAAGCGCATCGCCGACGACGCCCTGGTGCTCACCCGCGAGGACGACGCGGGTGAGGGCGGCGATCGCGCGCTCGAATCGCTCCAAGCGCGGTTCGCAGAGGCGGTGGAGAACGCGGAGGATGCGGGGTCGCTCACGGACCGGATCCCGGACGTGCCGGGGGATGACACCACCGCATCCATGGACGTCGATCGCACATCTGCGAAGGCGGCATCCACGAGCACAGACCCGGACGCCATCGACCCAACGCTGGAGCGCAAGCTCGTCGCCGCCGGCGCAGATCTGAAATCGTTAGCGGACGTCGTGCGCAGACTCCGCGAGCACGAACGTGACGTGGACGCGCGCGCGACGCTGGCGAGCGAGGTGCGCCGGCTCGCCGCCAATTCGTCCACGCCGGGAATCGAACCCGGGACCGCACCGTGCGAACCAACGTACTCCGAGGATAACTTCGCGTACGGCTCCACGCCGTTTGCGACGTTCTGGAAAGTCATAGACGAGTGCCCTTTACTCGCGGCGGCGATGGCGCGGATGGCGAGTTGCCAGCAGAAAGAGTACGGCATATTTATGCACCAGCGGGGGTTCCAGGTGTGGGGGAGCTCATCCGGCTGGCTCCTGTTCTACGCCGCGTTCGCGTGCAAGGTTGCCGGGGTCGGGTACGAACTACTCGGCTGCCACGTCGACTTTGCCAACGACCTGCTCTACTCCATGCTCAACAAACTTGGCAAACCCCCGGTGTTCATCAAAGGGGACGTGTTGGAGCTCGGCGACGTGGAGTGTATGCCGGAACCGCCCGTGGTGTGGCTCACGTCGCAGTGTTGGGACCAGTCGCTGCGAACGCGGGTGAATGATAAATTGACGAAAGAGTGCGTGGCTGGGTCGCTGGTGGTTGATTACGGCGAGGGCGTGGGGCTCGGCGGCTGCGCGGACACGTGGGAGAAGGTCAGTTCGACGACGGCGGCGGTGTCGTGGAACCCGACGCAGACTTTCCACGTCTACCGCCGCAAAGGAGTTCGTACAGAGGCGGATCTTAGTCGATGGAAATAAAGAACTCTTAGTCTAGTCGAGTTCGTCACGGCCAGTGCGGCAGCTCGGTGATGCCGTCGTTGATGATCGTCATCATCTTCTGGATCACCTCGTGCGCATCCTTCGGCGGCATCGGGAACGGTGTCTTGGGCGGGAACCCCGTGAAGTCACGCTTATCGAAGTGCCACTCACCAATCTTACCAGGCGTCGCTTCGCCGCTCCTCGCGAAATCTTGCCCGTACGTGTAGTGTATGATGAACGCGTCCTTGCCGTTGATCTTGAACGAGCCGTCCCACGGCGGCTGCAGCATCATCTCCGGATGCAACTCGTACGTCACCCCAACCTGCGCGGACGCGATGGAGTACGCCCACATCTCGATCACCCAACCGAAAGCCTTGTCCGCCGCCGGGTCCTGCTTCATCGCCACCGCCAAATCGTGCCACTTCGGAACCACCTTCGCGAGAGACTCCACGGCGATCATCACCGGGGAGTTACCGATGGGCGCGAAGGCGTCGATGGGCGCCTTGACCTCGTTGTACTTTTGCACGATCGGTTCGAAGTCCTTGTTCTTCGGGTCGATGTAAAAGAACGGAAACGCCGCCGCTGTGCTCAGAGTAGCGAAGAGCGGCATGCCCCTCAAGTATAGGTGGTCCGGCTCCGTCATCAGCACGAACTCCTCCTCTATGTCCCGCGCGTACGTGTCCAGCCACTGCTTGAACGCGTACGGCCGATGGAGCACGACGTACCCGTGGTCCTTGATCCCCTTTGGTAAAGGGTCGACGATGACGGTGGGTATCTCGTCCATGAGGTCATCCGGTTTGCCGCTGTGGAGGATGCGGGTGAATCCGCCCATCGCGCCCACCAAGGCTGGGTCCGCCGCGATCTTCTTGTACTGGTGGTACATGATGCGTGACTGCCACCGGACGTACACCGCGTCGTTGGCGGTGAGCAGCACGTGGTATTTGCCGTTACCCCCAGCCTTCTTCTTCTTCGTCGCCTTTGGCTCTTTCGGCGTCGCGTCGATCACATCAGCCTTTGGCGATTCGCCGCCCGCGTCCGCCCCGAAGCTCGAGGCGCCCAGGCCGAACTCCCCGCCTTTCACCGCCGCATCGACCTCGTCTCTGCTGGCATCGATGTGCGCCACTGAGCCGCCCTTCTCGCGATGCGATGGCGTCCTATGGAACGGATCCACGTCCGCATCCATCCGCGCCCCGTGATGCCTCGATGAGATCTGAGAACCCGCGGGAACGCCTTGGTGGTGATGGTGGTGGACGTGCTCATCCTCCAGGTGCCTCCCCGCCCTCGCGTGGCCGTGCAGGGTCTGCAGGCTGTTGTACGTGGCCAGTGCCGACACCACGAAGACCGCGAGATATCCCGCGGAGCGCCACCTCACCCTCGCCATCCTGGGTCCCGCCTGCCGCGCCCGACAACGTGATGACGAATTTCGGCACTCACAACTCGACTTGGGTCTCGGAAGTACTCGCCACTCGAAGGGGGCGCGATGGAGGAGACGGTCGAGGCGACGAGAGCGCGGGTCGGGTCGACGCCGCCGCTCGACCCCGGTCGGCTCACGATCGTCCTGACCACCTCACCGATCAAGACACACCCGTCCACGCGGCTCATCGAGGAGGTCTTCGAGTCCGCCGCGGTGCTCGCGGGTCTCGGCGGATGCCGCAAAATCATCGTGGCAGATGGGGTGAAGGTCCGCGAGCACGACAAGTTCCGCTCGGGGATCTGCACCCTCGAAGCGATGGCAAACTACGGGCACTACCTCTCACGACTGGACGCCTTGACCAAGACGGAGGGCAGCCCGCTGTGCGGCGCGGAGCTCCTGGCGCTCGACGAGCGGCACGGCTTCGCGCATGCTTTGCGGCGAGGCCTAATGCGAGTCGCCACCCCGTTCGTCCTGGTCGCGCAGCACGACAGGTCGTTCGTGCGTCCCGTGGAGGTCTCGCACGTGCTCGACGTCATGGAACGGGTCAACACAAACACGCAGTGTACATCGAGCGGACGGGTCAACTACGTCGGGTTCCCGACGACGACGACGCTGTCGCACGAAACGTACGTCGCGAGCAAGTACGGTCTCGCGGTGGAGCCGGTGACCTTCCCCGTCCCGGATGCCAAGGTCACCGGTTCGAACCCTATCGGTGGCGAAGAGAATTGGCGGCCGAGCACGCTGCGGTTGCTCCCGCTGGTGCAGTTCTACGACAGCATGCACGTCGCGTCCACGCGGTGGTACCTGTCCCGGGTGTTCGGACGGGCGCGGTATATAAACTTACCGAGAGGCGGTTTCATCGAAGACACCTTAGGTCAGCACATGCTCAAGACGATCCGTTCAGAGTGCGCCGGGGAGGACGGGCGGCGGGCTAACGACGCAAACGCAGTCGCGGCGTCGCACTCGATCTTCGGCACGTATGTATACCAGGACGACACGCTGGAGACCAAGTGCGGTCACATCGACGGGCACGACGTTTTAACGGTGAACGGTAGTTGTCGCAAGTACGGCTTCGGGTATGCGCACACTGGGGAGACACGTTGGAGGGAGATTGAGTGTGAAGCGGGCGCGGGACACTGGGGCGAGGGGACGTACGAGCGCGTGATGGGGTACAGGGACGATCCAGGGTCCGTGGCGTTGAGCGCGGACGTGAACGTCTAGCGGTGGAGATCTAGCTAGAGTGTAGACTATTGAATCAACTCGCGGGGCTAGTCTCCTATAGTTCACTAGCTAGTAGTCTCCTCCTCGAGCGTCAGGGCGAGGAAAGCCTCCTCGTCCTCCCGCGACCACTCCTCCTTCTCCTGCACGACACCTGCGTCGAGCGTCTCCATCGAGCTCATTGAATCCCCTTTGACCGCCAGGTGCGCCAGCCTGCGAGCCGTCGGCGGCGGCACGTGCGCCACCACCCGTGTGCCATCCTGCCCGTAAACTTCGCTCTCCACGACTCCGCTCTTGCGCACCTCGCCGATGATGCTCCCACTGTCGTACGGCACGTCGATCTCGATTCGAACCAGCGCCACCTGCACCAACGTCTCCTGCAGTGTCTGTACCAACGACTCAATGCCGAACCCTGTGAGCGCCGAGGTGGCGACGGCGCCGGCGGCTTCGGCTTCTTTCGCCAAAATACTTAAATCCTCGACACCCGGGCGGGCGTCCGCCTTGTTCCACACGGTGACCCGCGGTATGTCACTCGCGCCCAGGTCTTTAAGCACGCTCTCCACCGCCGCCACCTGCGCACCGGCTAAAGGCGATGATATGTCAACGACGTGTATGAGCATCGTGGAGTCGACAATCTCCTCCAGCGTGGCTCGAAACGCGGCGACTAATTCCGTGGGTAAGTTTTGAATGAACCCCACGGTGTCCGTCACGAGCACCTCCTTGCCGTTCGGCAGTGGGAACCTTCGGGTGGTCGGGTCCAGGGTGGCGAATAGCTGGTTCTCCGCGTACACCTCCGCGGCGGTTAGCACGTTGAGAAGCGAGCTCTTCCCCGCGTTGGTGTACCCGACCAGTGAGATCACCGGCACCGGCGTTTCTTTTCTCCGTTCTCGGTAGAGGCTCCGGTGCGTCTTCACCTTGTCCACCTTTTTCTTTAAGAACTGGATCCTGTCCCGTAGCAGTCGCTTATCGATCTCGATCTGCTTCTCGCCCATGCCCTTGACCTGCCCACCCGCGCCGCCGCCGCCCGTCTGCCGCTCGAGATGCGTCCACATCCGCGACAGCCGGGGAAGTTGATATTCCAGTTGCGCCATCTCCACCTGCAGCTGCCCCTCCGCGGTCCTCGCGCGTTGGCTGAATATGTCAAGGATCAGCATCGTGCGGTCGCACACTTGCACCTTGCCGTCGAGGAACTGTTCGATGTTGCGGTTCTGCCGCGGGGTGAGCTCGGTGTCGAATATCACCGTGTCCACCGTCGGTTCCGTGCTCTTGTTAGCCATAGCCGACAGCCTTTTTCGTCTCTCAGCTTCCTCGTCGTCCAGCGCGCGTTCGTCCTCGTCCGTCCACTCCTCGCCCCACGAGTCGTCCGGGTCCTCCGCAGTCACGTATTCGAGGGAATCAATCAGGGAATCGTTCGACCCATAAGCCGCGTCGTCGTCCTTCGGGTACCCGTCTTCGATCTCGTTGACGATGAAGTCGTCTTCGTCGGATGCCTGAGCGTCGGGGAGCCCGCAGAGCCTGCGAAGCTCCCGCATCTTCCCCTTGCCGACGTACGTGCCCGAGTGCGGGTGCTTCATGCGCTGCGTCAGTGTGGCGACGACCTCGAGCCCCGCGCTTTGCGCCAACTCCGCGAGCTCGGCGAGTGAAGCTTCCATGCCGTACGTGTTCTCGCGCTCGTCGCCTCGTTGCCCGCCGACGCCCACGATGAGCACGCGCTCCTTCTCCGGGATCCACCCGTACATGTCGTCTCGCACGCCGTCCGATCGTTGGTTGACTTCGCGCGAGATCTTCTCCTCGATGAGGGACTCCCACGAGGGCTGGGGTAGTGCGTCGAAGTCGCCGTTGCCCGACGCGCGTGCCGTCGTCATGCCTCGGACGTGCCGACGGGTGCGTCTACCGCCGGACGCGACTCGCGCGGATCGCGCGGTGCCGTCGCGGCGGTGACATGGCGGGATCGCTCGAATTGCCCCGCCGGGCGACGCGATCGCGGCCCACATAGCACCGCCGCTGGTTCACCAATGGGGCTGACGCGCTTTCGATGAGTGAAAGCTCTCGACGTGGAGGCGAGACTCGGGGGGTGCACACCTTCCTTCTCGAGTTTCCCGTCCTCAGGGTATCGAGACCTTAGGTTTTGTATGGCGAATAGACAGAGAGTTAGAAATAGAATACTCGCAGCTTTTAGGGTTGGTTTTTTTTGTTAGTTCAAATTTCCGGGCTCGTCTCGCTCCAATACTCGGCGCGACTGCACCGACGACGGACGCCATGTCGAAGGAGGCGAGCGATGTCGCGCTCAATTGGTGCATCGAGCTCATCTCCATGAGCGAGATACTCGAGCCCGAGTCGAAATACGCCATCCTCGACGCGCTGAAGGACAAGATCTCGAGCGGCAAATTCTCACCCAACACCGAGGTGAGCGAACCAGCTGTCTCCGCGCCCGGCCCGACCCCGTGGAGCCTCATCGCATCCCACTCACGAGCGCGGCATCCCACTCACCTCTCTTCACCCCTCTCCCACCATCCAGTTTCGCATGTACTGCGAGTCCATCACGCGGCTCACCGCCGACAACACCGGCGGCTTCGCGCGCCTTCGCCCCGAGAACGTCAACGAGGTGTTCCAATCCCTCATCAAGATGGGCGACGTCGCGCACTCGCTCGGGGACGAATCCATCCCGACGCCCCAGATGACGCTCATGGCGCAGATGTACGCCGAGACCATGCTCACGCACCTCCGCCTGCCCTACCGCGACGTCGACAACTTTGCCGAATCCGTCGACTTTTACGACCTCGACTCGACCTTCCAGGAATCCTCCCCGTGGCTCAACGTCGAATCACTGGACAACGTACGAGTCGATCTCAAGAAACAAGCCGCGCGAGTCACCGAAGACAGATGCGACGGTATCCTCCGACGCTGGAACACCGCCAAGGACACCCTCGTGGAGCTCGCCAAGTACTGCGGCGAAGTGCTCGAAGCCATGGGACCCTCGTTTTTGGAACGGTGAGTTTATTTCTATTTTCGTATGCGCACGGGCAATTAGACTGACTGACGTCGTGTTTAACTCTTACAGCGTCGCCGCGGATGTCACAGCGGGCCGGTACAAGCCGCCCATGACGGACGGCGTCTTGATCCCCGACGACGCCGTGGACGCCATGGCGGAGATCTCCAAGACCAAGCGGCGCGAGCGGGAGTTGCTGGAGGCGGCCAGGGTGCTGCGCGCGTCCCTCACGCCGCAGAAGCGACCCGCGCCGACGAAGGCCACCGAGCCCGAGGCCGACAAAAAAGCCAAAGCTTCCGACGAAGGAGCAGCCATTGGGCGGAACCGAAGCGCGTTTGAAAAGCTCAGAGCCGCGAACGCGGCGGTCGCCGACCCTTTGGGCGACGCGTTGCGCGCGTCGGACGCCGTGGCCAAGCCGCGTGAACCGGATGACGTGTGGAAGGCTCTCGCGGACGGCGCCGAGGAGGAGAAGGATGTATCTTTTTGGGACGATGACGATGAAGATGAAGAAGAGTCCCCGGCTGCTAAAGCCGCCAGGGCTAAACAGGCGGCGAAGAAAATGGTCATCCGCCCGCACGAACGCGGCGCGACGGCGAGGACGGTGGAGTGGGACGAGACCCAGACCCAGACACGGACGCTCAAGAACACCCAATCCAACGTCTCCACGCCCGTCACCGCCGATCGACCGATCGGAGCGAGAACCACTCGAGTGGGCACCGCCGGTCGCAAGGCGTACACGCGGTGGACCAAGGCGCAGGAGACGGAGCTCGCGCGGCTCGTGGAGCTCCACGGGGTTGGCAGCTGGGCGCGGATCATGGAGGCGGGGCGGGACGTGTTCGGGGCGGATCGCACGGCGGTGAACCTCAAGGATAAGTGGAGGGTGCTGACCAAAGCGCGAGGGTGACTCGTTACGTTACGTTTGTAAAACCAGTAAAACATCCGACGCCCGACCGAGCCCCGTCGCCCCCTGGACTATCGTCACAACATGGCGCACCGGCTGGGCCTGGCGCGGCGGGTCGCGTCGTCTGCGACGTGGCGTGGATCCACAGGGGCATCCACGTCCATAGGGGCATCCACGTCTTCGACGTCATTCACCGCGTCCTTCTCGACCGGATCGCCCGGCTCATCCGATGAAGCTCCGCTCGCGCACGAATGGATTGAACCGCCGGGTGACCACCACGCCGATGCTCCCGTGGCGCTGGTGCTGCACGGGCTGATGGGCAGCGGCCGGAACTGGCGAACGTTCACGCGCGCGCTGTCCGCACAGCTGGCGCGGGGCGGAACCCCGTGGAGGTTCGCGCTCGTCGACCACATCTGGCACGGCCACACCTTCGGTGACGCGAAGCATCGCGAACGGAGGAACCCGTCGCGGGAGACGCTGACGAACGGCGCGTGCGCCGTGGACCTCGCGGCGCGAGCCGTCGGCGACTTCGCGACGCACGTGCGCGCGACGCAGGGCGGCGCCAGGGTCGCCGCGGTGCTCGGTCACTCGCTCGGTGGCAAGATCGCGCTCAAGCATCTCGCACGATTGCATCTCGATGATTCGCTGCCGAACCACCCGACGCAGTGGTGGTCGCTCGATTCCGTCCCTAGCGCCGTGTCAGCCACCACCGACCCGCACGGCGTGCAGCGGGTGATCGATGCCATCAGATCGTTACCGAAAACCTTCGCGAGCCGCGAGGAACTTACCGGAAAGCTCCTTTCTCTTCCGGGTGCCTTTCCGAAGGATCTGATCGATTGGCTCGGCACCAACCTGGCGCCAGAGCACCCGCGCGAGGGCGTTAACTCCAGGCTGACGTGGATGTTCGACCCCGACGGCGTCGCCGCGCTGTACGCGTCGTACAAGCGGGACGACGGCGCGCTCCGCGTCGCTTTGGATCCACCCGGTGACGGTTCATATAACCCGTGTGAAGTGCACGTGGTGAGAGCGGAGCGGTCCACGCGGTGGCCAGTCGAGACGGAGTCGGCGCTGGTGAAACGGTCGGAAACGGCCGGGTCGAGGCTACGGTACCACGTACTGCCGAACGCGGGGCACTGGCTGCACGTGGATAACCCTGGGGGGTTGCGGGACGTCATCGCGCCGGAGTTGGCGCGGCTGCACGCAAGTCTGCCTTAGTCGCTACTAATCGTTGTTATTTTTTCTATTCGTCTATTGGACCTCTATTCGTCCGCGGCTATACTCGGCTTCAAACGCTTCCGCGGTGGCGACGCGTCGGCAGGTTGGGCACCGCGGCGCGTCACCCGCCCCGACGCACGCGTCCACCGCACGCAGCGCGCATCGCAGGTGCAGCCGGTGTCCGCACGGCAGCGTCGCGACTAGCATTCCGTCGTCGTCGTCCTCTTCGTTTTGTTGGTCCCCGTCGCCTTCGTCCTCCTCGTCGATGCCGCTCGTCCCACCCAGGCACACCGGGCACACCGCGTCATCCGCGTCCTCACCCGCATCACCGCCGCGGGTATGCGCCGCAGTTTCCATGGCCATGGCGCGCGCTCGGAGGACCGCCTTGAGCACCTCCGCGTTCGCCCGGTCGCGGTCCTCATGCGTCGCGTAGAGCGAAGCGTCCGTCGCCCACAGGTCCATCGCGCCCGTGTGTGTGCGGCGGACGTCGCCGTGGGTATACAGCGTCGCGTCCGAACCGTATAGATCCGCACCAACCGGGAGCCTGCGTGGGAGATGCGTGGGGGGAAGGGTGTGAGGAGGAGGAGCATCTGTGGGCACCCGAAAGTCGATGGGGGCTTTTCGGATTTGCACGGGGTGTCGAGGCGATCCTCGGCGGGGTGGGCTCACCGATGGGAGAAGAGCTGGGCGTCGGTGGCGTACAGGTGCGCGTCCCTTCCCGCCGCCGCATCGCCCTCACGAGGAGTGGGAGGTGCCATCGAACCCGAGCCGGCGGCCGGGGCGCGCCACGTTTTGGCGGCAAATCTCTGTGACAGCTCGCGTTTCGAACAGCAGTCTCTTACTGTATCGTATCCTCCAAACGTCGCGCAGATCGCGGGGCACCTCGGTGGCATCGACGGGTCGCATCACGCGGATCGCGATGGTGACACCGCATGCGTACCCCGCACCCGCATCGTTGACGTCGCGGGCCGCCCACGCCGGAGCGTCATCACCGCGCCGGCGACGCCTGCCCATCGCGCGACGCAAACTCGCGACGCACGGCTCGCCAAGTGGCATCGCCCGAGGCCGTCGACGGTTCAAGGCTGTGGCGCACGAGCACCTGGACTGGAGCTCGATCGAACGCACGCACGCGCGCGAGGAGAGCGGGCTCTGGCTCCCGGGGTCGCGCGGGTGGACCCCGGACGGGGCCGCGTCGACGTCCGGTCGCGTAGATCGCGACGCCGATCGCAGCGGGATGATGATGCCGACGTCCGATCGCGCGATGAGAGCCGGGCGACGCGGGATGCTGGCCGGCGCCGCGGCGCTCACAGCATCCACCGCCGTTCCCACCCAGCCCGCCCGCGCGTTCATCGACCTACCCTCCCGCCTCCACAACCGCTACTTCCTCGTGCGGCACGGCGAGAGCACCCTCGACGTCAGAGGCCAGTTCCTCTCCAACCCATCGTACAAATACGACACCACCTACGGCCTCACCAAAAAAGGCATCTACCAGATGCACGAAGCGGCGCGCATCATCGCCGACGAGTACGACGCCGCGCCCTCTTGGCTGTACACCAGCAACTTCCAAAGAGCCTTCCAATCCGCGCTCATACTCCGCGAAGATCTCGGGTTACTGTTCAGTCAGCTCAGGACGGAGTTCTCGGGGCTGCTCGATCCGCGCAAGATGGGCGCGCTCGACTTTGACAGCCAAACCAAGTGGCCGGAGGTGTGGGCCGGGGACGAGAAGGACTTGGGGAACACCCCGCCGCCGGTACCCGCGTCCCTGCAACCGTCCGCCAGTGTGGAATCACCCAGGGACTTGTACCGGAGAGCTCTGGAATGTTTTACTCGGTTAGAATCGACGTACTTCGGCGAGGACGTCATCTTGGTGTCACACGCGGACACCATCTCGCTGTTCACCGCGGCGATGATGGGCACGGACTTGCGCAATCACCACAAGGACTGGAACATCGAGCTCGGGCAGGTTAGGGTCGTGGATCTGTCCGGAGACGACGGGCAAGCGCTGGGATCACAATTTAAACCCACGGATCTTCGGGGCGAGTATGCGGTGGGAGACAAGGCGACGAATTACCAATTCATGCCGGACGGGTACGCCCAAGGTGACGACATGGGTCCGATGTGAGTCTATTCTTTATTAAGTGTTAAGAGAGGACGCTCGTATGATAGAGAGAGCGAAAGGACCTTTCGCGTGTATCAAGACAATTATTTTACTTTGTGGGAAATGCCATTCCTGGGGCTCGGTAGTTCTTGGCCATGAGCCGCCGCGCCGTCGCCAGCAGCGGCGCCGCGGTGAGCGTCTTCTGCGCCACGGCATGATGCGACGCGTGTAACAGCTGGTCGAACTCGTGGCACCCGAACGCCACGTTCCTCGCCTGTATAAACGCCGCCGCGACGACGCGAACGAACAATCGGCCGTCGCCGGGCCCGAAACTTTTGTCATCCTCCCCTTCGTCCGACTCGCCTTCGTCCGGCGAATCGGAACTCGCCACGTGGTCACCCTCGGCCATCAGTACCTCCCACAGGTACAACGTCTCCGCGGGAGGCAGCTCACGCGCCATGAGCACCACGACCTGCCGGAACGCGAACACGCACTCGTGCGCGCCGAGCAGTTGAACGTGTTTCCACAGCGGCGGATCACACCTGTAAGAGTTAAACAAAACACGGCGTCAGAATAATTGCCCATACGCAAGAATTAAAATGAACGCACCGCTTTAAAACTTCGCCGAGTTCGTGTAGCCTGTCGCGGACGCAGTTGCTCCGACCGCCCGGGCGCCGTGCGGACCCTGGTGACCCTGGGGTGCCGGCGTTGGATAAGGACCCGGAGTTCCCGCCCATGACGAAGTGGCACCTGTACCCCCGGAGGAACTTCTCGAACATCCAGAAGGCTTCCGACTCATCCGGCACAGCGTCTAGAAAATGCGCGGCTGTTAACAAAACACGACGTTAGTCTAATTGCCCGTACGATAATTAAAATATTGGACTTACCGATCTCGTTCATCCCTTGGCAGTATCCCACGTGCGGGTCACGCAGGGCGTACGCCTGGAGGACGTTCGTGAGACGCGTGGCTTGTGCGGTGCGCCACGTGGGGGTGGCATCGACCGAACCGGATTTCACCGGTTCCAGCCGCGGTAAGGTAGTGTGACTGCTTCCGTCGGCGGCTGGTTTCGGGTTTGAGCCACTTAGGTCATCTTCCGAGGCGGACTGCGCGAGTCTGTCCGCCTCCCAGTGCGACGCGAACGCGCCGGTTCGGAACGGCGTCCGTGGGACGTCCGCGCGTATGACCGGCAGTGTCTCCGTGAACGTCCCTAAGTCCGCGGGTGGCGCCTCGCCGCTCGCGCCCATCGCCGCGCCGCTTCGCCCCGAGAGCAGCTCGTGCAGCTCCTCGCATCGGCGTCGGAGCGCCCGGTACCGCGCGGCGCGACGCCGTCTGGCTTGCTCCTGCTCCACGGCCGTATCGTTCGGGCCGCGGAGACCGAGCAACAGCGGCCACACATCGCACCGGAGCATGGGCTCTATCCCGCCCTCCCGTATCTTCTCCCGCACGGCCTCCATCGCGTCGCCGACGCGCCCGTCGGCGTCCTGCGCGGCGTACCATTTGGCGGGCGACAACGGCGAGCCGCGCTTGCGCTTGTTGCCGCCCGTGCGGTCGCCCAGGGCACCTGTGAGCGTCGCGGCGCCGAGGCCGAGGGCGGCGAGGGAGAGGCCGAGGCCGCCCGCGGCGACGACCGCGGCCGCCGTGGTCCCGCGCCCGCTCCGCACCATGACACAATCAATGCGGGCGTTTCGACCCTCTTTGGGGACCCCTTTGTGACTCAGCATCGATGCACGTGACTGGCGTGTGGTGAGAAATAGATAATTGCAAACGTGCAAACGCAAACTGGTCCGTTTCGGGACTACTTTACACTGTTTGCATGTGTGTCCGTGGCTTTCTCGGTTTGGTCAACTAAAAGTAACGCAAATGGACTCCCGAGGACGGCGCCACACCGCAGAGCGCCATGCCGAGACCCGAGGGCGGATCCTCGCACCCCACGAGACGCGTCACGAGCGGCCCATCGCCAGTACCGAGGGCCCGTCTCCGCCGCGCGCCGACGCGTCGCTCCGACGACACCGGCTCCGCGGTCAAAGCGGGCGGTTCCATCGGCGGGGCGTCAGATCTGGATGATGATGAAGCGGACGACGCCGACGACGAGACGCGCGTGCGAATGAGGGACGTGGACATCGGCGCGCGCGAGGAACCCGGCGACCTGATCGACGGCGTCGAGACGGAACCGTCCGCCGGGTCGATCCACTCGTCAACGCCGACCGCCTACGAGGAGTGCGAGACGGAGGAACGCCAGCGCGACGAGGCCGATACATCCTTCGACGAAGACAGCCTCGACGGCGATGACGACCACCCCTCCGCGGACTCATCCCTCAACGACCTCGACCCCGACCACCTGCGAGTGCTCCAATCCTACGGCCTAAGGCCGCAGGTCTCCTACGAGTCATCCGAAGAGGCGAACTCGTCCGACCTCGACGAAGCATCGTACGAGGAAGCCGTGAACGTTTCCATCCGAGAGGCGAGTTTATTTTTATTTCGTATGGGCAATTAGAATGAAGCCGTGTTTTTGTTTACAGGCATTCGGAGACGAAGCCGTGGATGTGGACTCGATACGCGCGGACCTGGCGCGGATGCCGCCGATGTGGCAAGCGGCGATATCCGATTCACTGCGCGCCAGTCAAGCGCTGAGCGAGAGCCCGGAGTTTGTGCACGCGGTGCGAGCGGCGGAGGCGGCGGACAACGCGGGCATCATCGGCGCGGCGCTAAGTGAACACTTATACACGGACTCGGACTCGGACTCGGACTCGGAGGACGACGACGGCGTGTTCCCTTGGTCCACCTCGGTCACCGGCTCGGCCCTCGACGATGCGATGACCGAGAGCACGCGCGCCGCCGCGGATGAGATGCTACGCGCCGCGGATGTCTCCCACGAGGTTGCGTCGCTCTTCGCGTCCAGGGCACCGAGAGGCGTGGCGAGCTGGGAGGACGCCAGGCGGGGTCTCGACCTGGACGCGGTCGCGGCGACGCGGTTCGGGAACGGTGAGGTGCGTTCGCCCGCGTCCTCCACGCGCGGGTTCGAACCCCCGTGCGACCGATCGTTCGGGTTCTTCGACGTGGTCACCGAGCGGATGTCGGACGTGTCGTTGTCGGAGGCGGCGGCCGCCGGGATGGCGGCGGTGACGTCGACCGCGTTTTGCAGGCGCACGCCGCGACCCCGCGTCGCTCGCACGCTCGCGGACGTATCGTTCGTCGCGGATTTACTCGACGGGCTGCCCGGGGTGGACCCGACGGATGCGAGGATCGCGTGTGTCCTCGCGGCGGTGACGGTTGACGCCGACGACGATGAGTGCGATGTCGGCGCTGGCAAGGACAAGGGTCGAGGCCGGCGGCGGTCGAATCGGAACCGGGGAAATTCGTTTTTGCGGAAGCCGGCGCCGGCGGTGGCGCGCGGGATCGGCGCGAGGGCCCGGGCGGAGTTCGCGAGTGGCGGTGAGACGGGTGAGTCGCGAGGGGGACGCGGGAACCGCCGGGCGCGGTAAGTGCACTTTGCCGGCGGGAACATGATTTTTATGAATTGAGAAAATTGAGAACATCGTACACATAACTCTACACGTACATGACTCTACATCAGTACATACTTTGGTGGCCGTTGAACTCGTCGTCTCGCCATCGCGTGTCATCCTCCGAGTTCGTCAGCAGCACGACGCTCGCGGCGACGACCGCGCCGAGGCACAGCAGCAGCGTGAGCGCCACCAACGTATCGAAGCACATCAGCACGATGAACGCGACGACGGCGATGCCGAGCGCGAAGGGAATGTACTCGCTCGGTCCGTACCCCACGCCGCTTTCCCCGTCGCCCCCCGAACCCGCCCCGTCGGTGTCCACGGCGTACGGTGGGTCACCGGTATCGTCGTCGTCGTTTTTAACACCGGGCGGTGAGTCACCGCCGACGGTTGTCGGCGAAGTGGTCTCTCGCGCTCGAGCCGTGGCTCCGTCGCTCGCGTTCACGAGTCCGGCTTCTGAAGAGTCCGGGGCTGGCGTCTCGGACGACGCGTTCGCGGGCGATGGTGACGGCGTGGGCGTGTCGACCGATGCGAGCGACCTGCGTGTGTACGTCACTCGTCGTGTTGAGCGCGCGTCCGAGGATGATTCTTGGTCGATTCGCCGATCTTCCGGGAGAAGTATCCGCCGCGGACCGTCCATCGCGCCGACGGACGCGACGAGTAGGAACGCAACGGCGATGTGCGCGATGAGCCAACAGTAAAACACGACGTCGCCGCGTCTCCGTCCGCGCGCTGAAGGCGCGGAGACGCGCGGCATCGGGAAGACGTCTGCAAGGGGCCGTCGCGCGCGTGTCGGAGTGGGAGACACGAACCGTTTCGGCTCCGGTGGTTGACAGGCGTATTTCCTAATTTAATTAAGATCTTAACCCCAATTACGCACGGTACTTTGATGATCGTAACTGAATTGCCGTGCCAAAGATTTCTACGAGTTAAACTTCCTCTCCTCCCATCCCTCCACTTTCTCACTCGCCTTTCTGTGTCGCGTCGACTTCCGTCGGTTGTACGGCTGCGGGGCGTACTTTGGCCACGGGGGTAACGACGGAAGTCGGCCGCGCCTCGAGCTGCGCCTCCGTTCCTTCCTCTCCTTCCCGTCATCCTCGAGGTTAACATCGACTTCCGTGATTTCAACCTTCATCGGAGGTTCAACTTCCATGGTGACCTCCGCGAATGATTTGTCCTCGTCCTTGTCCTTTAGATCCTTGTCCTCGTCGGAGTCCTCGTCGGAGTCGGAGCCGGAGCCGACGTCGGAGTCACTAGACTCCGGCTTTGGGCACTCGGGGTTCCGCTTGTACACGAGGATGAACCCCAACTCCCACGCCAACATGGTGCCGGAACACAAAATCGTGAAGAGCCAAACCTGCCACGGCACCAGCTCGGTCTCCAGGCCGTCGCCCCTGGTGCGCTCGTAGATGTACCCATCGGCGGGCGGAGCCGGAGGAGCCGGCGGGGGCTCGAATACCTCCTCCTCGCAGACGCCAAACATCGTCTCGTTACGCCACTCACGCGTGGGCTCGCACCGAATGGTGAACGCATCCCTGTGAAAAAAACACGACGTCAATTTAATTGCCCATACGTACGATAACCAAAATATGACCAAAATAACCAAAATAACCAAAATAACCAAAATAACCAAAATAACCAAAATAAAAAGAAACTCACCAGTGACACCCGTCGCGACTGAAACATTCAGACTCTGTCGCCTCGACGTCGCCTCCCGCGTTGCACTCGACGATGCCGTGCATGTACTGCGTGTACACCATGCGCTGCGCCGGGGAGGTGTGTATGACGCCGTGCGCTTCCGCTGCGGCGAGCGCGGTGTCGACGGACGCGACGCATCCGTGCGGCGTCGCCACGCAAGCTTCGCCTGTGAACAAAACACTTACCCGTCAGTCAAATTGCCCATACGAAAATACAAATAAACTTACCGTCGCACGCGCTGGAAGCGGCGCAGGCGTCGTGCGTCGATCGGCTCGCGGCGAGGACGTTACGAAAGGCGTTACGAAGTTCCCTCGCACCGAGCTGCATCGGATCGCGCAGCTCGCACTTGCCGTCGTACCACTCGCACGGCGTCAAGACCTCCATGGATCCGCCGCCGTCCGAGTCCGCCCAGTCGCACTCGTCCTGGGTCTTGAAATAGTCGCAGATAAGGACGTCTTTCATCCATCCGCAGTATTCCTCGTCGGTTGGCGCGTTCCACGTGTCCGGGACGAAGGACTTGAAACTCGCACCCCACGTCTCCTCCGCGATCGTCGTCGCGAACGCCAGCGTGGACGACGCGGGTGGTTCCGGGGGTGGACGCGGGGGCGGCGGGAGGGGCGGCGGCGCCGGCGGCGGCGGCGCGCACGTCCGGTGGTTCGTATCCGTCGTCTTCTCCACGGCGCACGCGGGGTTGAGCTCGCGGGCGAGGGCCACGTACGCGGACGGGGTGTTCGGGTCGTCCAGGACGGATGCGACGCCGTCGCAGTAGCAGCCGGCGTCGTTCCAGGTGTTGAGACCCTTGCAGCATTCCTCGGAGACTGTAGCCGGGACGGCGCCGAGGCACGGAAGCAGCGTGATCATCGCAGAGGTAAAATCGGCGCAGTCGATCTCCTGCTTACCGGAGGTGCCCCCGTATAACTGTTTAAGCCCTCGGCCTGCGTTCGAACTCAAACTGGCGGAGTCGTGTTCGTGTGGGAGTCGTTTGGGCAGCGCCAAGTGGAAGTGCCCCGAGGAGGATTCTGAAGATGTTTCGCACTGAAAACTCGATACGTCGACTTGGCAGACTGGTGTGAACGTCGCGGCGAGCTTGGCGTAGTGCGCGAAGGTTACGTCGTGGCTCAACACCGTCTTCGTGTCCGGGCAGTTGCACCCCGCGTCGTTCCACACACGCAGGCCCTCGCAGCAATCACCGTAGGGAACCTCCCAGGTCGGATGTTTCATGCAATCGTGCAGCGTGGCCTGTAAACAAAACACGACGTCAATCTAATTGCCTATACGAGAATGCAAATAAACTCGCCTGCATGGAGACGAAATCGTCGCACGCGATCGGGACGTCGCCGTGCGCTTTATGGAGCGCCTCCTTGCGCCGCGCGTGCTGCGCGTGGTGGTGGTGCGTGTCCTTGTGCGCCTTGACGAACTCGGGTTCCCTGTGCTGGCGGTGGTAGTCGGGATCCGGGTGATCGTGGAGGCGGTTGTACTCCGAGAGGAGGTCGTCGAGCGCGTACATCGCTCGCACGTGCCTCTCGTACCTCTCGTCGTCGATGTGGTCGTGGCGGTGGATCACGCCGTAGGACGCGACGCGTGTGATCGAGGTCGCCGTGAGTAACACGAAGAGCGCGGGGATCTTCATCATCGTGGGGGGAAGGAAGGTGCGCGCGCGCGTGTGCCGGGGGGCGAACGACGGGGGGGCGCGTTTCCAAGAAAAAAAACGTTTCGGCTTCCAATAACGCTCGCGCTGTGCAATTTCTAACTGAAACACGTGTTGTGCGAGAGATCTTATTTGGCATATACAAATGAAATTTGAATAAATAAACACGAAGGATGATCTCGTCGATCGTCGAGGCTCTCCGGCGCTCGCACCTCTCGGCGTCTCTCTCTCTCTCTTCCTTCTCACGCCGCCACGAGCACGATGGCGACAGACGCGGCGGCGATGGACGCCGCGAACGACGATGCGAAACGTCCAGCGGCGCCTCCCGCCTGGTCCTCAACCGCGACGGCGGTGTCGTTGGCGACTGGCGCCGGGGGCGGCGCCGGCGAGGTCGGGGGCGGCGACGGCGGCGGAGGCGGTGACGGCGGGATGCACAGCGCGGCGTCGTCGGCCGTCGCGACGGTGATGCTGCATTGGCCGGCGGAGATACCGGCGAGCACGGGCTTGTTGCTCGAATACGCGGGGTCGTCGAGGAGGGTCTTGCCGGTGAGGATGGCGCAATTGCACCCAGCGTCGTTCCAGGTCGTCAACGCCACGCAACAGGCTGGCATTTGATTGGAGTCACCCAACGCCGTCTGACACGTCGTCGCCATGCCCCCGACCGTGGTCGTGTCGATGCAGAGGGCCGCATTGAACGTGGCGGACGCCGCGTCCGCGCCGACCGACGCGCTTGTCATGGCGGCCAAGATGACGAGGAGGGGAAGGGACACGAGGTCGCGCGCGGCGTGCAGGAGGCGGCGCGCGATCGTCTTTCGCGGGCGGCGGGTATGGATGGGCATGGTCTCGATGAACGTGTCGGTGGTGTGGATTCGCGGTTGAAGTCGCGATTCGATGTGCGCGTCGGCCGTTGCGCGTCTGATGTGAAGACCACGAAAAGCGTTTCGACTCCCTCGTTCGCCCATCTTCCTTCACAAAAAATGTGCAACCGACCAGTCACCGGTCGGACGTTTTCTCCTCGCCCGCGTGTTTAAGCCCGAGGTCGCGGCCTCGCTCGTTCTCTTTGCACGACGAAGGAGAGTATCTTCGAAGATGGTGAGTGACCCTTCCGCGTCGTGAGATCCCACCCAAACCGTCCGCGCTCGAATGCGCGCGTCGTCGGGTCGCGAGAGGCGACCCCGGCGCGTCATCCGGGCCCGGGCGGGCGGAAAATGACCCACTAGGGTTTTTCCCACCGCGATCCCGGTCGCTGACCCCTCCGCCCTCCCTCCCCGATCCACAGCCCCCTGCAGCGCCCCAGTCCAAGGCCCAAAAGGCCGCCAAGGCCGCCGCCGGTGGCAAGGCCAAGAAGAAGGTGCGAATCCGCTCGAGTCGGCCCAAACTCCGTTCGCCCATCCCACCCGCCTTTAAGAAAGTGCACTCTCCTCCTCGATAAAAGCCGTGTAGTGCCGAGCCGATGGCTGACCTTCGACCCAAATCCCGTCCTTTAACGTCAACAGAAGTGGTCCAAGGGAAAGGCCAAGGAGAAGGCCAACAACCAGATCCTCTTCGAGCAGGTGAGAACCGCTCGCGTCCCACCGTCCGAGTCGCACCCCGCGGCGTCGGGGTCATTATTTTCCTTTAGGGTTATTACACCCATCCGAATCACACCATATGGACCGCCCGCTGACCTCAACTCTTCCCCTCTCTTCCAACAGTCCACCTACGACAAGCTCATGGCCGAGGTGCCCAAGTACAAGATGATCACCATCTCCATCCTCTGCGACCGCCTCCGCATCACCTGCTCCCTCGCGCGCAAGGCCATCGCCATTCTCATCGCGAAGGGCGAGATCAAGCCGGTGACTATGCACTCCAAGCAGCAGATCTACACCCGCGCCACCAACGACGTCGACGCGTAAGTGGTGACGTGACTGCGATTGCTGTCTAATTGGTGTTAGCGAGCTAGGGGGTGTCCGTGTGGGTTCGTCGTCGACAGGCCCGCTACGTCTCTCGGATCCGATGTCATATGAAGGCGACTTCGGATGGGAGGGGCGGCGGGAGGCTTGATCGTCAACTAGCTTAGGCCTTTCGATGAATAAGCACGAGCGATATTGGGATTAAGCTAAGTGTCCACGTCCAGAGTCCAGAGTCCAGAGTCCAGTGAAGTCCCCACTACATCTATCTGTCTATCTATCGCCCGCCACGCCGATCCGTCAAGCTCCGGGCTCGAGGGCGCAGAAGGGCGTCTGCCCTTCGACCCTGATCCCGCCCCTGCTCGGCCCCACGCGCAGATCCCCGAACCGCTCCGCGAACCGCGCCGGCAGCGGCCTCGCGTCCGGCGGCGTGATCCACAGCCGCAGCAGGTGCCGCACGCTCGGAACATCCCCGTCGCCGTCTGAGTACGCGCACCTCGCGTGAAACGTGGTGTGGTTATGCAGCCATTGGACGTCTCCGGGTTCCAGCCTCATGTCCAGACGGACGCCAGGGTCGTCGCACGTGGCGTCAAGCGCGTCCAGCGCATCGACCTGTCGACGCGTCAGCCGCGGCACCCCGTCGTCCTCAGTGAACCGACGCTGCGCCGCGTCGATGAAGTTCCTGTCGTATATCCCGCTGAGCAACTCGCATTCATCGCCCGAACTCGACGCTTGTCCCCCTTCGTTCGCCCCCTCGCACACGGCAACGGCGCTGCCGTCCATTGTGGATGCCACCGAGCCGTGCCTGTGGAACACCGGCATGTCGTACGTGGGCCGCTTACCGGGCGGAACTTCGCCTTTCCTGTAAACAAAACACATCGTCAGACTAGTTGCCCATACAGGAGATTAAAAATAAACTCACCGATCAACCGGAAAAGGATTCAACAATTCGGCCGCCAGCTCGGGCGCCGTCTCGACTAGACGATTCCACACAGCTGTGGAGGAGACGACTCGGGACTCCCCGCCCAAAGTGCTGTTCTCTATGCACATCAGGCCCACGATGTCGGCGCTGTCGGTGTGGAACGGCTGCGCGGCGCACGTGGTGTAGATGCGAGTCGCCGGGTCGTCGGGATCGGCGCCTGTAATCCCAATTAACAAAACACGTCAGTCACGTTTCCCATACGGAAATAAAATAAAACTATAAAATAAAAAGAAAGGTACCTAGATCTTTGACGTGCCCGAGGACGTGACCGCGCGCGTTCTGCGGGCACGTCCAGCCCATGTGCGCGCCCATGCCGTAGAACACCGCGCATCGTTGCCACGGCGTGTACCTGTGGACGGGAACCCCTTTGAAGAGGTGGAGCCCGCGGCCGTGAACGAGCTCGGCGCGTAGTTCGTGGAGTCGCGAGGCGAGGGATGGGAGTGGGAAGTTGTCCGGGGTGAGGTCGATGACGTCGAGCCCGGCGGCCTCCGCGGACGCCAGCGCGGCGTCGAGCTCGGCGATCTCGTCGTCGGTGAGCCTGTGCGTCCACGCGCTCGGGTCCGCGGCGAGGTCGGGGCCGAGCCAACCCCCGGGGAAGGTGGGAAGATCAAGATGATTTTTGGACGACGGCGCCGAGGACGATGTGGACGCGACCGCGCCGCGCGTGATCGGCGCTCGGAGCCGGCGAGGACGCGCGGCGCACGCCGACGCTCGCGCGACGTGGATGGCGGGGGAGATGAAGGCTGCCGCGGCGGACATCGCGGCGGTGCTCCGATTCTGTGCGCCGCTCGGTGTGGTGACCAAACGAAGCGGTGAGCCGTGAAAAAAGTGTAAAATAAAAGTTCGCGTCACTCCGTCCCCGCGCGGCGCGGGTGAGATGTCGGCGCCTCCCCCCGGCGTCGGCGTCTCCGTCGAGCTCGCCACCGGCGAGCTCGGCGAGCTCGGCATCGAGGTCGAGGTACGCTCCCTTTCGCCCCCCTCCCGATGCGCATCCCTCGGGCGACTCATCATCACTCAACCCTCCCATCCGACTTTCCCTGACCCTCCTCCCATCCGTTCCTCCCACCCCAGGCGTCGCACTGCAGCGGCAGGGTGTGGCCCGCCGCGATCGTCCTCAAGCAGTACCTCGACTCCGATGCGTGTATCTCTCTGTCCGACGATGACGCGATCCTCGAGCTCGGCGCCGGGACCGGCTGGCTCGCGTTGAAGATGGGCTCGAGGTGAGTTCATTTTAATTAGCATACGGGCAATTAGACTGAAGACGTGTGAACAGGTTTCAATCGTGGACGGCGACGGAGACGAATGAGGGCGGCGCATTCGACCGCCTGCGACGTAACCTATCCCTCGGCCAGAGCACATCCACCGATGGGACCTCATCATCAGGACTGAACGCCAGGGCGTTGGACTGGAACGACGTGGACGGGTTTAGGGTTGACGGTGACCGAGAACGCCAATGGGATTTCGTGTGCGGCTCTGACTTGGTGTACTCCGCTGAGGGCGCGGACGCCTTGGCGCGGTGCCTCGCCCAGATACTGTCACACATGAAGGGGGCGCGGGGTGGAGATGCCACACGCGGCGAGGGAAGAATCGCGATCGCGCAGACGTGCGGGCGGTGGGGCGGGCACGGCTTCGACGAGGCGTTGTATCGAGCGTTGAGAAGAAACGGCTTGAGCGCGAGTCCCGTATGGGGAGACACCCTCGCGGACAGCGACGAGTTGCGGCAGCACGTCGTCGTGTTTCGCATCGATAAGGAGGAGGAAGCGACGATGAACAGTAATCAATGTGCGGACGATGATTGGTTGGATATTGAGAAGGACATGGCGTCGCATCCGCTGCTTCGCGCGGCGAGGTTACACGCGGCGAAGGAGGCGGCTGTGATGAGTGCCATGACCGAGGAGGAGCGTGGCGAGGCGGAGGCGTCGCGGCTCTTCGACGAGCTGGGATGATTTACAGCTGTGCACGCGGTGGTATCATCCATCTCATGCTCATGTGTTCAGTGGTGGTGTTTCCAGTCGATGAGTCGCTCCATGGTTGCTTGGTCTAGTTTGCCTTCGACGAGCAGTTCGAGTTCTTTCAGTTCCGCCGCGTCGGTCTTCACGGCCTCGCCCTCCATGTGCTTCGCCTGCTTCCGCGCCTTCTTGTACAGCTCCCGTAGGTTGACGAGGTCGTGTTCGCGGAACCACACGTCCTCGCGCGCGCGTTCGGCTTTGTGCATGGTGTCGTCCAAGGTCTTGCCGAGGTTCGTGTCGGTGGTGACCTGGCCGGCATGCATGTGCGTCGCGGCGCCGGTGCGGTACATCGCGACGCCGAGAGAAGCGGGGCCCCGTGTGGACGCGCGCGGCGGGAGGCGAAAACCGAGGGTGAACGCGCGGCGTGCGATCGTCGTCATGGGGGGATGGCGGTATCGAGCGTGGGCGGGGCGCGGT
>Ga0302116_1000345_pt1 | contig 27427 bp, 26 predicted proteins | sample AG5_SCM_MG_FD_203124 | JGI IMG/M metagenome (GOLD analysis project Ga0302116, IMG submission 203124) | Marine microbial communities from Western Arctic Ocean, Canada - AG5_SCM | ecosystem: Environmental > Aquatic > Marine > Oceanic | place: Canada: Western Arctic Ocean | collected 2017-10-01 | reverse complement strand
ACAATCGTTAGGCGGTGAAATAATGTCTGCTACAGTGGCCCCCCCAGTGAATCGAAACCTTCGGCGGCGCACGAGCGCTGTCGAAATCGGAGCCTTCATTCATCGTCGTTTTTTTTCGACGACACCCACCGCTTGGCTTGCCTCCTTCACCCATTCCCAAATCACAACTCCCCCCCCCTTACTTCTCCGAAACCATGGTCATCAAAGGAGGCACCTCCTCGGCTTTGATTTCCGGGTACACCACCTTCTTGCGGATTTTGTCGGACGGCCGGTGCTGCGGGTTTTGGGTGAGGGTTGGTTTGGTTAGGATCGGAGATTTCGATTTTGGCCAGGAAATGGGACACGCGAGAAGTGGATTGGGAGAGGGTCTCGTCCGCGACGGCACGGGGAGGACACGGCCGGAACGTGGGGTGTTTTCGGGAACTTGGACGACACGCCCGGCGTCGCCGCCGTGGCCCGGGGCCGGTTGGGATCCGCCGTTCGCACAACTCTCCGGAAAAGCGCATCGCGCAGAGCCCCGTGCCGGCAGGGCGTCGTCTCTGTTCAGGGTTTAGGGTCGTGGGGGGTCTATCTTTTCGCATCAATGACGCACGCACCTTGATGGGCCTGGTTTTGGTGTGGCCTTTCGTGGCTTTGGGCATGACGTGCTTCGCCGCGCGCACCACGAGCTTCACGGGAGCACCGATGGTCATGAACGCCATTGTGTGCAGTAGGGTTTGGGCCGCTGCTCGAAGTGAATACGGCGAGGCGTGGGGCGAGATTGGGTCGTAAAAAGACGACGAAAAGAAAGTGACGCGTCCGGCGGCGAGGCGAGTGTTTCGGCCATTTTCAACTCAAAGCTTTGACCGGCTAAAGTTTGTGACTGCGATGCACTGAAAAATCGCCTCCACCAATGAAACGCCGATTTCGGGAAGATCTGGATGCCTCTCGCGTTTCCGGCTCTATCTCTTTCGCCCGTCTTCGCCAGCACGCGCTTCACTCCACCCCGCCCTCTCGGCGACGCGTCCGTGGCCCCCGACGCCCCCGCGCGCCCGGCAAAGAACTCCTCACCATGGCGGCCATCGGTTCCGCGCTCCATGCGTCGACGCTTCGCGGAGCCTCCGCGCAGTTGAAAGGCAAGAAGACGACAAGAGCGGTGAAGGCTCGGTCTCGAGATGGTTCCATACGCGCGGCGTCCAGCGAGCCCAAGATCCAAGACGTGGTCGTCGCGATCGACCCCAAGTCCCTGCTTCCGCAAGGCCTGTACTGCGAAAGCAACTACCAAACATTTCGCCGGCCCACCAGGTAAGGGCTGTTGGGTGGGTCACGGAAACCTTCGCCTTCCACGCGCGCGCGACCGCGACACCACGAACGATCGAGACACCTGGCACACGCCGAAATCTAAAGAAACTCTGAAGGAACTCGTGTTCGTACCTCTTTCTTCGCATCACCCTGCGCTTTCTTTTCATCACCCCCCGGTTTCTCTGTAGTAGCTCTTTCTTCGCATCGCCCCATCCGGACCCGCTGACCTTTTCAAAAAACAAAACAACCTGTCAGGACCGTCACCGTGGGCGACATCAAGCTCGGGTCGGAGCACCCTATTGTGCGGCAAACGATGACCACGAGCGACACGCGCGATGTCGCGGCGACCGTCGCGGAGGTGATCAAGTGCGCGGATGCGGGCGCGGAGATGGTCAGGATCACGGTGCAAGGCATGCAGGAAGCCAAAGCTTGTGTTGAGATTAAAAAAACGCTGTTGGAAAAAGGGTACACCACCCCGCTCATCGCGGATATCCACTTCGCGCCCAAAGTCGCCATGACCGTCGCGGAGTGTTTCGACAAAATACGCGTCAACCCCGGGAACTTCGCGGATGGGCGGAAAAAGTTTGAAGACATCTTGTACGAAACCGACGAGGAGTACGAAGCGGAGATACTGGAAATCGAAAAGGTGTTCACCCCCCTGGTTTTGAAGTGCAAGGAACGGGGCGTGGCGATGCGCATCGGGGTGAACCACGGGAGCCTCAGCGCGCGCACGCTTTCGCGGTTTGGAGACACCCCCGCCGGGATGGTGGAAAGCGCGTTCGAGTTTGCACGCATCTGCCGCAAACACGACTACCACAACTTCGTGTTCTCCATGAAAGCCAGTAACCCGCTCGTGATGGTCCAGGCGTACCGTTTGTTGGCGCACGAGATGTACAAGATCGACTGGGACTACCCCCTGCACTTGGGGGTCACGGAGGCGGGCGAGGGCGAGGACGGGCGGATGAAATCCGCAATCGGCATCGGCGCGCTTCTGTTGGACGGCCTCGGGGACACCATCCGCGTGTCCCTGACGGAAGCCTCGCACCTGGAGATGGAGCCGTGCACGCGCTTGCGAGATCTCGGGATGAAGGCGTGCGCGGAGAACGTCGGCGTGGAAGCGTTCGAGGAACAGGGCAGGGACTTCAAATCCTTCGAGCGGCGACCGTGCGACCTGCCCTCGCAAAAAGCGGATGACCCGATCGACATGCGGAACATCCTGCACCGTGACGGGAGCGTTTTGTCCGCGGTCACGCCCGCCGCGCTCGCCACCGAGGATCCGTTTTACCGCGAACTCGGCACCAAGCTCGCCGTGGGGATGCCGCTCCGGGACATCGCCACGTCGGATTCGATTTTCCTTCGCGAAATTCCAGGTAATTTTTTGGTCTCATCTTTCCCAAATCCAGGGACACACTGTTTTGCCGGTTGTCCAGAGTACACTGTTTGTCCATACATCGCCCAGTACACGACTGACCTGACACTTTCTTTTCCCGGTATCAGCCCCAACCGACGAAAAGGCGAACCGGAGCCTTCGCCGTTTACAGGAGATCGGGTGCGGCGTGGTGGCGCCAATCGCGGCGCTCGCCGCGACGCCCGTTCCGAACGCGGTGGCGCTTGTTGACGCCAAGGCGGCGGTTGGTGACCTGGTGATGCCAAAGGGTGCCGTGCGCTGGGCCGTCCGGTTCGACGGCACAGAAACGTCTGCCGAGATCGCGAACGCGCTTACGTTGGAACCCGTGATGGCCCTCATCGAGTGCGCCAGCGACACGTCTCGTCTGCACGCGTCCAGACGGGTGTTCACCGAGCTCGCCAAGCAAGGGAACAAAACGCCCGTGATTCACCACATGGTGTTCCCGAGCGACGCGGAGAAGGACTCCGTGGTAATTCAAAGCGGCAGCCAGGCGGGCGGGTTGCTTTGCGACGGGCTGGGGGATGGGGTGATGATCGAGCACCCCGGTCTTGGGTTGGACTACCTACGAAGAACGTCCTTCGGGTTGCTTCAGGGCAGCCGGATGCGCAACACGAAAACGGAGTACGTCTCGTGCCCCTCGTGCGGCCGCACCTTGTTCGACCTGCAGGAAGTCACCGCCGCGATCGCGGAGGAAACCGGGCACCTCCCGGGCGTAGCGATCGCGATCATGGGATGCATCGTGAACGGCCCTGGGGAGATGGCGGACGCGGACTTTGGGTACGTGGGCGGCGCGCCCGGAAAGATCGACCTGTACGTGGGCAAGGAAGTCGTGAAACGAGGCATCCCGAACGAAACCGCGTGCGAAGCCCTTATTCAGCTCATCAAGGACAACGACCGGTGGGTGGAGAAGGAGGTTGAGGAGGAAGCCGTGGCGGCGTGAGTGATGTGGACGGGACGATTAACGACCGAGAGTTAACGGGAGTGGGAACCTCCAGGTCGGAGACGCCGATACGGATTTTAATACGCACGTGCGATTGACGTGCTTTCGCGCTGCTCGGTTCGGTCTCTTTCCGTGTTGTTTTCTTCCTCCCAACACATCTGAACACAAGTTAACCGTGAAAACCACACCGCCGCTTTATTCTTTATTCTTTTATTCTATTAAACGTTCAATGAAAGATGGCCGTACCCCAAGCGTTGATTCGCCTCGGAGTCCACCGACGCGATGTTTACCACGCGTCGTGGCGGGGGACGGAGCGGAGACGCGGTTTTTATGCCACTCTCCACCCTCACGGGTCTCTTTACCTTCTTAGCTCTTAGCGTCAAGAAGGATTTTTTGTCACACTCTCGGCGCGACAAACTTGTGTGTTGTTCTCCCAACAACAAACTTAGAGTTGCGGGATCTGCTCCAGCGCCTGCAGAATATCCGCCTCGATGTCCTCGTAGTCCTCGATGCCGCAGGACATCCGCACCAGGTTGTCCTTAATGCCAATCTCCGCGCGTTTCTCCGCGCCTTGGTCCCAGTAGGACACGACGGTGGGTTGTTCGATCAAGGACTCCACGCCGCCCAAGGACGGCGCGATGTACGGAAGCTCGCACGAATCGATGAACTTGGCGGTGGCCCACAAATCGCCTTTGATTTCGAAACTCACCACCCCGCCGAAGCCTTTCATGTACTTCACCGCGACGTCGTGGTCGGGGTGGGATTTCAACCCGGGGTAGTGCACGCGGTCGATTTTGGGGTGTTGTTCCAGACGCTCCGCCAGTCGCTGGGCGTTTTCGTTGTGCCGCGCCACGCGAAGGCTCAACGTCTTCAAACCTCTGAGCACCAAGTACGCCGCGTGCGGATCAATAACCCCGCCCATGATGTTGTGGAAGTTCCGAACCTTTCCCACGGCTTCTTTGTTTCCAACGATGCATCCCGCCAGCACGTCGTTGTGCCCGCCGAAGTATTTCGAAGCGCTGTGAATCACGAGGTCGGCGCCGAAATCAAGCGCCCGGCTGTTAATCGGCGTGGCGAAGGTCCCGTCGATGCACACCAAGCACCCTTTCGGTTTGCACAAGTTCGAGATGCGCTCCACGTCAACGCACCGTAGGTACGGGTTCGTGGGGGATTCCGAGAAGTACAGGGACACGTCGTGTTCGTTCAAGGCTTTTTCCAAGCCGTCGTAGTCGCTCGGATCGAGCACCGTGCACGAAATGCCCATCTTGGGCATGAATGTCTGCACGAACTGTCGGGTTCGGCGGTAGCAATCCGTGGTGGTCACGATGTGCCCGCCCGCCGGGACCAGCGCGAGTAACATACAAACCGCGGTGTTCATACCACTCGCGCTTAACAAGCAGTCCTCGCCGCCTTCCAACAAACGGATCTTCTCTGAGATAGGTAAAACAAAGTGTCAGTCCCGTGTTGGGCGATGTATGAGCAAACAGTGTACGTACGGCCAATCGGCAAACGGTGTGTCCGGATTGTGGAAACGGAAACAACACGTACCTTCGCACGCCCGGCTCGTGGGGTTCCCGTACCGGCCGTACTCGAAGCTGCCGTAATCGCCCTCCTGGTACGCGATGAGCTCCGCGGTGTCCTTGAACCAGTACGTGCTGGTCATGCACACGGGGGTGGTGAGGCAATCCGAAACCCGAGGCCGGCCCTCCCTCTCGCCGTTGTGCACCGCCTGCGTGCTGTCGCTCCATTTCTTACCCTCGGTCGAGCCTTTTTTGTTCGCACAGCGGATGGTCAGAGAACGGGGCGTCGCGCATCGGACGCCCACGCGCTGGGACACACGCGCGCGCGTGCGCACCGCGTTCGCGCCACGCGCCGCGCCCACCGCAGCGGGAACCACAGGGGTCATGGAACTTGCAAGGGACATCATGTTCGCGTCACACCTGAAGCACGTTTCGTGAGCCTGCGGGTGGTGAGGTGAGACGAGAGACGGTTAGTGGGTGAAGAGAAACGCGGCTACCGAGGGTGGGGATAAAGCAACGCGAGTTTCGATGGCCAATCGCGTCGCAGTGACGCTCGTCAAGAGGCTGGAGTACGATCGCGCGCGCGCGACGTGACAAAAGGCGAAGCAAGTCAAACACTGCGAAACGGACGTACCCGGAGTTTGAATCGGGTCGACCGTGTGCCGAAGCAAGTGAAGCGCGTGGAGGTGACGAAAAACCCCAAGATCGGTCCGCGCTTCGGGGCGCGCGAAGTGGGTTATGGGCCTTTTGGACAACTCTCCAAACTTCGTCTCGATTTCGCCCAAAGTGGCACGCGCGCGTCCGCGTCGCATCCCGACGCCCAGTCGCGAGTGACTGGCTTTGCTTTGACCGTGACTTGTCACTTCGTGTGCGTTGACACGGCCGCAGTTTACTCCTCGCGCCGCACGCGCGAAACGCCCCGCGGTCGGCCGGCTCCGCCGTCAGTGCGCAATCCCCAAAACGGGAGCCGTAGAGAAAAACAAGCCCGTCTCGTCATGACAACCCCCGATGAGCAGCAGCAGCAGCCATGGCGTCCTCTCGAGAAGACGTTCGCGATGATCAAACCGGACGCGGTTCTCGCAGGTAGCGTGAGTGCCATTTTGAAACGCGCGGAGGACGCTGGGTTCGTGGTGGTGGTCGCTAAGGAAACCGTGTTGAGTCCGAGACTGGCGGGTGAGTTCTACGCCGAGCACCGGGGTACGGTTTTTTTTGATGCGTTGGTACATTTCGCGACCAGCGGTCCGGTCGTGTGTTTGTGTTTAGCCAAGTCGGACGCGATCGAGGACTGGCGAGTGTTGATGGGCCCGAGTGACACACTGACGGCGAAACAGGAAGCGCCGCTTTCCCTGCGCGCGAGATTCGGCACTGACGGCACGCGAAACGCTACGCACGGCAGCAATTCATTAACTTCAGCTACGCGCGAGTTGAAGTTTTTCTTCCCCAACGCTATCTTGGACCCGGTGCCAACAAACGGCGACGCGCGGAAGTACATCAAGGAAAACCTAACCCCGACGTTAATAAAAGGACTCGCGGCGCTGTGCAAAACAAAACCGAGCGCGAAGCCGCTGGAGGCGGTACAGTGGCTCGCGGGTTGGCTCCGGGAGAACAACCCCACGAGCGCCAACGCGTTCGCCGAAAAAGATTTGGCCATCGATCATATTATTGCCAATGAAGATGCGAATGATTTCGAGACGGTTCCGGAAGAAATCAACGCAGCAGACAGCGCAGATGTCACTGATGCTCTGGATGACCTGGAGACGCAGATGAAAGCAGCAGTCACGGTACAGAACCATTTCCGGGGACACCAGGCGCGGGCAAACGCGAGCCGGGACCGCAAAGACGCGCTCGGCGGCAGCGGTTCGGTTACGATTGTTTTGGAGTCGCACGGCGACGCCAATGAAGAACACGCCGCCGCGTCTAAGCTCCAGGCGAGTTACCGGGGTTTTTCGGTAAGGAAGGAACAGGCGCAATTACGGGAATCCGAATCGGCGGCGGCGACGAAGATGCAAAGCGGGTTCCGGGGACACCAGGCGCGGAGAGAAGCGCAGGCGTTGCGATTGGAGCGCGAGACGCTTGCGAATGCCGCTACCAAAGTGCAGGCGGGGTTCCGAGGGCACCAAGCGCGGAAGGAACTCGCGGCGATGAAGGGTGGGGAAGGAGAGTCTGCGACGGAAGGTGAAACCGGCGCGGAGACGGAAGAAGGAACGCTTGAAACGGAAAGTGAAACCGGCGCGGAGACAGAAACGACGGCGTGAGGTGACCATGATTAGCGCGCGATTGTACTTCTTATCTTCCTATTACAAAGATGTAACGCACTCAGTCTTCGTGTTCTTCCTGCGGCTGTGCGTTTTGCCGCGCCATTTCCCGTCGTAGCCCTCCGCCGGCGTCGCCGTCCTGCGCAAACATGGTGCGAAAGAAATCGAGCAACCCGGCGCCCGGCCCGCCCGGCTGCGCCCCCCCCGCTTCCCCCAACTCGGGGTCGTTCAACCGCTCCACGAGCGCCTGCATCATGTCCGGGTCCATGCCGAGCGCGGCGGCGGCTTCTGGGTCCAGGTTCCCGCCGCGAATCGCGTTCAACACGTCCAGCATCATCTCCGGGTCCATCGCGGGATTCGCGCCTCCATTTCCCGGAGCAGGTTGCGCCAAAAACGGGTTCTCGTCCCCTTCCGGCATCTGGCGCTTCACGACGTCGGAAAAGTCGTGCGTCGCGAGGTGGCGCCACGGGTTGTTTCGCGTGGCAGGCCACGTCTGTTTCCGCAGCGCTCCGTAGTCAAGCGAGGACAACCCGTCCACGGTTCGCGTTTGGTCGTCCACGATTCCGCACGTCTCAAAACACGCGTCCCGCAACGCCGCCAACACGTCGTCAACCTTCCAAAGCAAGTGGTGCCGCTCCGCGAAGAGACCGTACAGGTGTTCCAGCCCTGGCACGATAAATAAAAGAAAGTGTCAATCCCGTATGGGCAATCAGGGAGGCGGAGCGTGGTGATTGGGAAATACATACCTCTGTTGCCAACCTCGGCGCGCGCGTCGGCGAAGTGCGCGTGCGCGAGGGTTGTTTTCCACAAAGCGTCCCTCGTTACCGTGGACGAGTCCAGCTTCTCAACAAGCGCAACGACCGCGGCGGGGTGCGTGAGCGTCGCGCGGAGAAGCGCCTCGGTTGAATCCGCGGTGTGCGTAGAGTCTGTGGTTTTGTCGGCATCATCCTTCACCTTTTCGAAATCAACATCCTTCACCTTCTTGTCCTTTTTCTTGACGACGTTGTTTTTTTCGTTTTTGGAACCGCTTCGCCGGCCGCCAGCGCCGCCCCCCAAACGCGCCAGCGCCGTGGAGAACGCGAACCCCGGGAACACCAGTAACCCGCCGTCTTCCCGAAACCCGTTTGCGAAGTCCACGAGCCAGTCAACCTCCCCGCACCGAAGCGCGAAGTAATCCACCGCGCACAGCAAACCGGTCGGGTCCGTCGCGTCGAGGGACAGGGCGAGCTTGGCGCACTCTAATGCTGCCCTGTGACACCCCCGGCGGGTCAGCGCCTGCGTGTGCTTGAACAAGGCGTCTAGGAAAGTCCGGTTCGGAGTGGGAGAGTCGTTGGCGTCGGTGTCGGCGAGGTCATTTTGGTCATCGCGGTCATCACTGCGCACGGCTTCGCCACAAAAATCTCCATCAAGCGACTCCGCAAGCCGAGCGTTTCCGTTGACCGCCTCGTCCCAAAACCACGCGTGAAAGCTACTTTCCAAGGAAAACAAACACCGCTCCAAAATATCCGCGCTCTTTTGCCCCTCGCCGGTGTACATGTGGATGTCAGACAGCGCTAACAACGCCTGCGCGTTGCACGGGTACGTCTGAAGCAGCCGTACTAGCGCGTTCGGGTCGTGCGACGCCTTTGCGCTTTCGTAAGAATTCCGCGCATCTACGTACTTGTCGTCGTGCGAAAACTTGAACGTCTTTTTGCCTGATACGATCAAAAAGAAAGTGTCAGTCTCGTATGGGCATTCAGTCTGCGGAATGTGGTAAATGGAAATACTTACCGTTCCCGTCCACGCCCAAGCACTGCATCACGAAACCGCTTCCGCTTTTCAGTAACTGCAACCCGCCTGCTCGGCCACCGGCTTGCGGCCACGTGTCTTTGGGCGTGACTAAAACAGACTTCTGTCGTCGTTTCGGTGTTGTGTGGGTATTTACCCTGCCTCCTCCGCCGCGACGGCCGTCCATTCGTTCCTCCATCTCCACCGACTTGATCACGCGAGCGCCGAAAATGAACCTGAGCTCGTCCTCCGCTTTCATCGCGTTCTTGTCCAACCGAAGCAGTCTTGTTTTTCCGTCTTCTTGGTCTAATCCTGAGTTGCTTTCCGTAACTCCATACTCCAGTCCCTCTCGCATCGCAGGCATTTCCTCTCCCAACTCCCGGAGCGCCGCGGTGACGTCGTCGAGGTCTTCGCCAGATGCACCAGGCCCTTTCTTCTTCTTTTTCTTCGTAGTAACAGCCTCCGTCTTCGGTGGTGTCGGTGTCGGTGTCGGTTCGCTTGCCTCCTCCTCCTCCTCATCCTCGTCGTTCTCGTCCGAGTCGGAACCAATCAGAAGCGCGAACGCGTTTGCTGGCCTCCGGGCGGGTGTGTCGTCTTCCGACTCGGACGACGAGCACGTCGCGTCTCCGAAAACGTTCTCCGCCGCCCGAATCAGCGCGTCGCCCTGCGCGCGCTTCATCGCGCGCGCGCTCGCCATGGCTTAGGGTTTCTAAACCCTAAACCCTTAACACGTAGGGGGGGGGGCGACGTCCACCACAAGGAGGCGCAGGTGCCACTCGCCCCGGACGCGGCGACGAATGGCGAGGGAGAGGACTACTTCAGATTCAGATCTGGTCGCCGGTCTGGAAAACTCCGCCTGGCTGCAAACCGCACACGCGGGTTGAGATGACGAAGATTTGCCAGCACGTGTCGTTTTTCGGGCCCGCGTCGCCTCCTCGGGACGGTCCCTCCCACTCCCTCACACCGAAGCACGCCCCCCGTCTTCCGCGGTCGCCATGTTCGCAATCGCCACCGCCTCCGCCCCGGCCTCGATCGCGCCAAGGCGCGCCACCTCAAAGCTTGCCGCCCGCCACGGCTCGAGCTTCGTGTGTTCCCTTCCGATTCGCGCCGTCCAACCCCGTGTTGCCCTCTCCGGTCGCCGCCCCGGCCGCGGCGCGTCCTTGGTAGTACAGGCGAACCTGTTCAACCGCCTGGGGCGGGTGATCGGGAGCTACGCCAACAGCCTCGTGTCCGCCGCGGAGGACCCGGAGAAGATCTTGGACCAGACCGTGATTGAGATGCAGGAGGACCTCGTGAAGATGCGACAGGCGAGCGCGCAGGTACCTTGGACTTTCCCAAATCCAAAGACTGTTTGCAGGTTGTCCGCCCGTAATTGCGTAATTCACATGGCCTTACAAGACTTAAGACACTTGGCCTTTCAAGACTGATCCTTTTCTTTCTCGTCGCGCGCAGGTCATCGCGAGCCAAAAACAGCTAGAGAACAAGTACAAGCAAGCCAAGGCGACGAGCGATGACTGGTACCGCAGAGCGGAGCTTGCGATGAGCAAGGGTGACGAGGAGCTTGCGAGGGAGGCGCTGTCAAGACGCAAAAGTTACCAGGAGAACGCGGAATCGATGGCCACGAATTTGGAAGCGCAGAAAGCCGCGGTTGAAAAACTCATCACGAACACACGGTTTCTGGAGTCCAAGATGGCGGAAGCCAAGAGCAAGAAAGACACGTTGAAAGCGCGAGCCGCGAGCGCGAAGAGCAACAAAGAGGTGCAGAACCTCATTTCAGGCGTATCCACCAGCTCCGCGCTTTCCGCTTTCGAAAAGATGGAAGAGAAAGTCATGGGCATGGAAGCGGAGGCGGAGGCGATTGGAATGTTGACCGCGTCAAACGACTTGGAGGACAAGTTCAAAGCCCTGGAAGGCGGAGGCGTTGACGACGAACTCGCGGCGATGAAAATCAACATGCTTGGTGCAGGGAAAAAGGAAACCGGCACGTTGCCGGAGGGAAGACCGGTCAGTGAAGGTACGTATTCCCTTTCCCAAATCCTGACACACTGTTTGCCCATACACGACTGACACTTTCTTTTATTTATCGTAAGCGATTGAAAGCGAGCTGGCGGCGCTGCGGAAAAAAGCGGACGGCGCGTGATTGGTGATGGTCGGTGTTAGGGTACTTAGTCACGCTTAAGCACAAACTCGATCGGGTGTCAGTGGTAACGCGCTTGAGTTGTAATCAACCGGTCTCGAGTTCAATCCTCGACGGAAGCGGTTTTGCTTGGTGATGTGGATTTTCCGAACTCGATTGAACTCCTTTTTTAAAGAAAGAGAACCACGTTTTGGGCCGCACGAGGCGATTCGCGTCGCGCTCGTGTCACATTCAGTCATGATAAAGCCTTTTTCGTTACAAGTTCAGTCGTGACGTAAAGCCTTTTTCGTTACAAGAAAACCAGTCGTCTCAAACTACCTTGGACTACTCTCTTTAACCGACCACACACCCTAAACCTCAAACCCGGGCTTACCTACTGCGTGGCTTTGACGGTTTCGGTTTGTTCAATAAGCCCTAGCCGGCAAAACGGGTTGTTCTTGACGCTCCCCAGTTGCATCTTGCTTCCGAACAAATCGCGGATGTTGTCGATGCCGTACATGATCATCGTGGGCCGCTCCAAGCTTAAACCCCACGCGATGACGTTCACGTCGGGGGGCATGCCCATCGGGAGCATCATCTCGGGGCGGAACATCCCGCTGTTGCCAACCTCGACCCACTTTTTTAGCATAGGGTGGTACGCGAAAATCTCCATGCTCGGCTCGGTGTACGGGTTAAACGCGGGTTTGAACCGCAGTTGCGTCATCCCAAGTCGCGCGAAGAACTGGTGCAGCACGCCAATCAAGTCACCCAACGTGAGGTTCTTGTCGCAAATAACCCCCTCCACCTGGTGAAACTCCGCGAGGTGCGTCCGGTCCACGGCTTCGTTTCTGAAAACGCGGTCAATTGAGAAATACTTCGCCGGCTTGAACCCGTCCTTCGCGAGCTTGTGCAAACACCGCGCGCTCACCGCCGTGGTGTGCGTTCGCAGGATGTTCTTATCCGCCTCCGCGCGCTTCCACGCGTATTGATGACCGATACTGCCGTGCCCGCCGACTTCGTGCATCGTCTTGACGCGCTCCACGTAGTCTTCAGGCGCGCGGTTGGCGACCGCGGGGGTTTTCATGAAGAACGTGTCGTGCGCGTCACGGGCCGGGTGCATCTGGGGCTGAATCAGGGTATCGAAATTCCAAAACCCGCTCTCCACGAAGTTGTTCGTGGGCATCTCGGCGAAGCCCAACTGCAGGAACGTTTCCCGAAACTGCTGCCTGACCTTCAACAGCGGGTGCACGTGCCCGCCACTAGGCATGGCACCGGCTCCGGGTACCAAGTTGTACGCCTTGAACGTTTCGTCGCGCCAGGTTCCGTCTTGTAACATCTCCCGCGTCAAATCGGTTGGTTGCTTTTTACGCTCCAGGGAAAACTCGGCGCCTTTACTGATGACGTACACTTTCCACGTGTCTTGCTTGACGAGCTTTCGTTTTTTTATCAGTGACTCTAGGTCTTTAGGGTCTATGTCTCCTGCTTTGCCTTCTTGAATCAGCTTTAATTGGGTCTGGCACGTGTCTTCATTGATTGCGTCCACCTTGCGCTCCACTCTCGGCTCGCCCCCCTTCACCATCCCGAGCCACTTGCTTTGCATGGCTTGCTTGAACCCCACCTCCGCGACGGTCTTTGATACCGCCTGTTTGAACTCGGCTAAAGAGCACCCGTCCGCCGGTACCGCGTGGAACGCCTGCGCCTCAGGGGAGCCGTCCACGATGTACGTTTCAGATTCGGGGGTCAACGCCAGCGCGGAGCGATCTACCGCACTCGATCGCACCAGCGCCGACGCCTCCAGCGATTTCATCAAACCGATGACCTTCTTGTGATCCACCCCGGATTGTTCCGCGAATTCGTCGGACGTGACATCGCCAACACTCACGGCGAGCAAAAGGGCCTTCTCCAGCGCGGCGTCGTCCATGGCGGGAACGCGCGCGGCGAGCTGCCCGGGCGACACGATCGCGCAACGGCGAATGCGAAGAGGGTTTGGTGGTGGCGGAGAAAATCTTGCACCCGATCGATTTTCAGGAGGAAATGACAGGCCTCGGAAACGACGACAAGTCACCTCACAAAGCCACGACACCTCTTCCTGTACGAGGGCAGTCGTGATGCGCGCGGACAGCCGAACGACCACTTGTGATGGGAGGTACAAAGCGATGTCCTCATGGCAGGGTGACATACGACTGCCCGGCGTGCAACCCGTGCCCGCACGGCAAGCGGAAACAATAGTGCGCGGAGTGCACCCCCTGCTCTCACGGGAAGGTGAAAACCGACTGCGCGGACTGCAAACCCTGCCCGCACGGCAAGCTGAAACGCAACTGCGCGGAGTGCCACCCCTGCCCTCACGGCAAGCGGAAAAGCGACTGCGTGGTGTGCAACCCGTGCCCGCACGGCAAGCTGAAAAACAACTGCGCGGAGTGCAACCCCTGCTCCCACGGCAAGGCGAAACACCACTGCGCGGAGTGCACCCCCTGCCCCCACGGCAAGCTGAAACGCAAGTGCGCAGAGTGCAACCCCTGCCCGCACGGCAAGCGGTAAGACAACTGCGCGGCGTGCACCCCCTGTCCGCACGGCAAGCTGAAACAGAACTGTGCGGCGTGCAACCCCTGCCCCCACGGTAAGCGGAAAGACAGCTGCGCGGCGTGCAACCCCTGTCCGCACGGCAAGCGGAAATACAGCTGCGTTGCGTGCAACCCTTGCCCTCACGGCAAGTTGAAACAAAACTGCGCGGCGTGCAAAACAGCACGCGCGGCTCCGCCGAGGTCGAAGCGGGTCAAGCGCTAGCGGTCAAGTTCGCCCAAGGACAAGCCCGAGCCCGAGATCAAACAAGAGCCGTTCACGATCCGCGGCTACTTTGGGTTCGGCGAGGACGAGGCGTAGGTGTAGGTGTAGTGTGTGTGTAGGTGTTTTCATCACAACGTTTCCCGGAAGGATCACCTCCCTCTTCTCGGTCAATCAGTACCCTGCGTACCCATCAGTACCCTGATTATAAAATCAGTACCCGTTTTTATGCGCCGCCCGCCACCGCCACGCGTGTCCCATGGATTCCTCCAAGTTCGTGAACTTGGCGCTCCACCCGAGTTCGTTTTTGATTTTCGAAACGTCCGCGTACACCTCGGCGTAATCCCCCGGCCGCGATTCTTTCTGTTCCCGGATTCTAATTTTCGCCCCAGTGACTCGTTTACACGCCTCCGTGAACTCCCGTACGCTGACACCCTGGCCGGTGCCGACGTTGTACAGCACGGGCGGGTTCGCGACGTGCGTAATCACCGCAATGTGCGCGTCGACAAGATCGGTGACGTGAATGAAATCCCTGACGCAGGTTCCGTCTTTCGTTGGAAAGTCCGTGCCCATGACGACTAACTCGGGAATCAGCCCTAGAGCGGCGTCGAAGCACGCGCCTGATATTCGGCCGTGATGTCTCAAATCGGGCCGCGGATATTCCCCTAGCCTGCCCTCCGGGTCTGACCCGAAGACGTTGAAGTACCTCAAAATCGCGGCGTCGAAGTCCTTGTTGACGGCCGTAAAATCCCTGATAGCCATCTCCGCGTACAGCTTGGCCTTACCGTACGGGTTGATGGGATTGGTCGGGGTTTTTTCCGTAATTGGCAGCACCTCGGGGTTGCCATATGTAGCGCACGTGCTTGAGTACACGAGCTTATTGACCCCGAATTTCTTCATGGTTTCCAAAAGCAAAACCGTGTTGCTCGTGATGTTGTGATAATACCGCAACGGGTCGCTCACGCTTTCGCCGACGTACGCGATGGCGGCGAAGTGAATCACCAAATCCACCGGGTACTCAGTGAAGCCTTTTCGTAACTCAGCTGGTACGCCCAAGTCACCGTCCACCACTCTTAGCTTTCCGTGAGGCGCCATTTCTCGTAACACGTCCACCGCGCCCGGGTTGCCCCTGGAAAAGTTGTCGATAATAGTCACCGCCCACCCCTCATCGAACAAACGCATGGTGGCGTGGCTCCCGATGAACCCGGCGCCGCCCGTAACGAGAACGTGCCCGGGGAACGGCCGGCCGTCATTGCTGCTTAGCTGTAAGGAACCGCCTGCTGCGGAGACGCTGCCACCGCCGCCTGTGGACCCTGAGCCCAAGTACAGCAACACAGTCAGGAACACGGCGAGGCCGCCGACGCGCTCGGATGACATTGTGGATCCGGCCATCGAAGAATTCGAGGACGACCCGCTTCCTCTGCCGCGCGCCTCGGCGCCGAGTAAACCGCCCCTTCGCGGCTCGCCGCGACCGAACAGGGAGGCTAGCGAAGGAATCGTGAACAAAAGCGGAAGCGGAGGGACACAAGTCGTCAAGCGCGGGCGAGTCTGGAAGCACGACCGCAACGCCGAGACGGACGGAGACGACACGGCGGCAATCTTTCGTTCGGACGAAAAAGAGTGGAAACGAAATCAAATCGGGCACGCCAACGAACCACACTTCGTGCACCCGCGCTCTCGTGTCGTGCTGCGACGGACGCTTCCGAGGCTACTGATACAGCCGATTTGAGTGGTTGCGACGATGCGAGAGCCGCACGAAGCCGGACTTGGAATCTCCGCGATACCGTGGGACACGAGACGAGATGGGAGAGAAACGGTGCTCGCATGGGAGGGAGAAAAGAAATTGCGCGGAGTGCAACCCTTGCCCCCATGGGAAGCTGAAACGCCAGTGCGCGGAGTGCACCCCCTGCCCCCACGGCAAGGTGAAACGCCAGTGCGCGGAGTGCACCCCCTGCCCCCACGGCAAGCTGAAAAGGAACTGCGCGGAGTGCAAGCCCTGCCCCCACGGCAAGTTGAAAAGCGGCTGCGCGGAGTGCACCCCATGCCCTCACGGCAAGGTGAAAAACGACTGCACGAAGTGCAATAATCCCTGTCCTCACCGCAGGCTAAAAAGCAAGTGCGCGGAGTGCACCCCTTGCCCCCACGGCAAGCTGAAACGCAAGTGCGCGGAGTGCAACCCGTGTCCCCACGGCAAGCTGAAAGGCAACTGCGCGGAGTGCAATCCCTGCCCTCACCGCAGGCTGAAAGGAAACTGCGCTGAGTGCAACCCCTGCCCTCACAGCAAGCTGAAGAACATCTGCGTGGAGTGCAAGGGCTGCCCTCACGGCAAGCTGAAGAACAGCTGCGTGGAGTGCAAGGGCAGCCCTCACGGCAAGCTGAAAAGGAATTGTGCGGAGTGCAGGAAAGACTCTTCTAAGAGATAGGAATGTGAATCGTATGACACACAATTTTCTCGAACACTTATGTTCGCCTTTTGCCAAAAAGTAAATATAACCTCAAAACGCTCCCTTTTGCTACCCGCCGCCCACACCCGCGGCTCGACAAAGCTCGATGAACTCCAACTCGCTTTTTGCCATCTCGGCGACGAAGGCTATTTCGGCATCGAGATCGTCTGTGTCCTCGTCCTGTTCATTGCGTGAGTTAATCGACGTCCCCGAAACGTCGCAAACGTCTTCAGAAAAACGTTTCGCGGCGGTTCGAAACCGGTCCACCATTTCCCGCCGCGCGAGGTTCAACTTTTTTGACAACGCACCCAACGCAGCGCCATCCTTTCCAGTGCCGTCTGCACGTACCGCGCTGCAGCACATACACTCGGCTAGAGTTTTCCTGGAACGAATGTCGAGACCGTGCGTCGCGGACGACGCGTTGGCGGCGGCGCCCGAGCCGCGGCGCTCGGCGATTTCCTTTTTTTGGAAAAGAAAAGGGTCAGTCTTGAGTGTACAAGTGCCATGTATGGGCAAACAGTGCACTTGTGATGTATGTAGTAAACAGTAATTACGGGCGGACAATCGGCAAACAGTGTTGCGATTTGGGAAAGACAACACGTACATTTTCAGAAGCGCCCGCGAGCGTCGCGGGACCCACCCACTTTTTTTGGATACGTTCCCAGACCTTACCCACGTCTACGTGCCACTTGTCCTCCTCATCACGAAACGATGCCATGTCCGCAGCGGACACACACACGACGGTGCCGCGCTCGAACACGTTGACGCCGTTCGGCCGCGTCGTTTTCTCAGGCTCCGTTTCTTTCTCTTTCCCTTTTTTATGGAAAGGTCTTGAGTTTTCTTCATATTCCTTCTCCTCCGTCCGCGTCTCCACGGGAGCCTCGAACGCGTCCGCCATGCGGTTCAGCGCGTGTATAGGCACGACCTCGTCCGGTGTTCGCAGTTCGTTTCGTGCGTGCGCATTCGCAACCGAAGTTGCCACGTAAAGCGTGACGTGCGCGGCGCCCACGGCGACCGCGGCTCGGTGACACCGCCGTCGCATGCCGGCGTAGTAAAAGTTGTCATCGGCGATTACGAGATGTGTGCCCGCGTATGGGCATTTAGTGTTACCCGGGTCGTCTTCTTCCCTTGTGGGCTTCGGTACGTCTTCTTCCGTCGTCTCGTGTCTTTCCCGGTTGTCTGTCAACAGCGTACGCACCGTCCCTAGCGCCTCAACGCGCGCGGCTTTCCAAACGTAGGCGTCGAAGCCAACCTGCGGGGGGGGCGTTTCCCCATTCGCTTTTGATTTCGCACTCAAAAGTCTTCGTTCTACCTCGTCGAAGGACACGAGCGTGACCCTGGTGCCATCCCCCTCCGCGCGTTTCGCCACCGCCCTCGCCAAGGTGGACTTTCCTGCACCCGGGAGACCGCACGTGGTGAGCAAACAGGTTCGCGCGCGACCGTCGGGGGCCGACGCCGCGCGCATCTCGGAGTGGGGAAGTACTTATTCCTTCACGAAAACAACGAAATTATCAATGCATCCTCGTCACCACAAACCACACTGCTGCGCGCACCTCCTGACATGCAAGTTACCTCCCTCAGTCCTTGTCCCGCGCGCGTCCAGTTACGCCGAGCCTCTCGATGCACAGCTTCCCGAGCGAGGCTAAGGGCAGTGGCCACCGCGCGAGGCTCGAAGGAGTGGCACGTGTGTAGGGCGACTCTAGGAGGTAACAACGAATCCGATGAAAAATCCGATGCTTCGAAGGTCACGGAAGGTACAACCCGGACAAACCCTAAACTCGCCAGACGCGCCGCGCTCGGTGCATTCGCGTCGTCGTTGTCGGTGGTGTCCGTACCGCGCGCCACGCACGCGGCGGTGGACACCACCTGGAACGACACCGCGTCACTGTCAATCACTTCGTTGGAGTTCCAATCTTCTCTGCCCTTGGAATCTGAGAAAAAAACCGTCTTGGTGCTAGGCGCCACAGGCAGGGTCGGCGCCGCCACGACCAGGGCGTTGCTTGCCAAGGGCTGTGACGTGCGCGTGCTCGTGAGGGACACAAATAGGTTGCCAAAAACGCTCACAGAGTATATCGGTGACGAATCATTAACTCAGGAAACGCCGCCGCGACTGGTTCCGATTGTCGCGGAGGTTTCGCGAATGTCCGTCAAAGAAATGGCATCCGCGATGCGCGGGTGCGACGCCGTGGTGTGTTGTTTGGGCCACCGAGTCGACGGCATTGAAAGTGTATTCGCCGAACCACGGTTTCTGGTCACCCACGCTGCGGCGCTGGTGCTTGAAGCCGCGGGGACGATGCGACCGATGGATGATTTCGAAACGCAAAATGATTTCATCGAGCCTATTGGTGACGTTACCAACCAAAGCAACTTCGCCGAAGACACCGAGGCATCCGTCGAAATGGCACTCGCGACAAGAAAAGTGCTCGTTAGCGCCAATAAACCACCGTCCCGGTTCGTGCTACTCGCGTCCGCTGGTGCGGACAACCCCACCGGCGGTGACCCGGCCCGTCCTTTCTTTGAGTCATCCATACTGAAAGGTTTAGCCACTTACCTTCCTCCGTTCGCGGATACCGTTACAAGCGTGGCGTTGTTGGCCGACGATTCTTCACAGAAAATACAATGGTGCGTGGTTCGCCCCGACGATTTCCTCGACCTGCAAATCACCCCACACGAAACCCAGTGGGTGTTACACCAGACCCTTCAAAACGGCCTGTTCGATGCTGGGGTTTCGTCGGTGGTGAACATCGGGAGCTCAATCGCGGCGCTCGCGACCTGCGACGAACAAACGTGGACGCGGTGGGCGGGGAAGATGCCGCAAATGCTGGACGCGGCGTGAACGTTTTATCTAGTGACTCCTCATCTATGAAATCAAATACGTACGTGCTTATTGATGTCCTCGTCTATATCATGCATATTCCGCGTATTCGAAAACCGGTGCGCCGTTCGCGCGCGCCCACTGCAGCAACTCGAGATGCCCGCCCCGCGCCGCCGCCCCACACGTCCCCTCATCCCACGGGCATCCGCGCGCGCGCAACTACTGCAGCACCTCGAGACATACGAGTCACGCGGGTCACGGCGTTTTCGTTCGGGTCGTAATCACCCCGGACATCCGTTCGCGCGCGCCCAGTTCCGCAACTCGAGATGCCCGTGTCTCTTCGCGAAATCGCACGTCCGATAGTCCCACGGGCAGCCGTTCGCTCGCAACCACTGTAGCACCTCGAGTTGCCCGTTACCCGCCGCCCTCTTGCACGTGTCTGCGTCCCACGGGCAGCCGTTTGCGCGCGCCCACTGAAGCACCTCGAGGTTCCCGCCGTTCGCCGCCCCCGAGCACGTCCCCTCGTCCCACGGGCAGCTGTTCGCGTGCTCCCACTGCAGCACCTCCAGGTGTCCTCTGTACGCCGCACAGTAGCACGTTTGCACGTCCCACGGTATGTCGTTCGCGCGAAACTCCTTCAACTTCTCGAGATTTCCACACCTCGCCGCTGTGTGACAAAGGTATTCTTGATGCGACAGAAGACCTCGCCGTTGCAGGCGCTGCACCGCACTTAAACATGCAAGATCCACGGCATCATAATCATCAAGCTCTTCAAACTCAAGCCCCGTCGCCGCAATCCTGTCGCGCATCGCACGGCTCACCGCAGGGAGCCGTGCGAGATCGGCGGGGTCGTCAAAATACTCAGGTATCAGGATGTTCTCGACGACAAGGTGGTTGGGGAGGTCCGGGATAGCCTCGAGCTGACGCCCCGTCGCCGTCACTGCGTCGCGCATCGCACGACTCACCGCTCGGAGCCGTACGAGATCGGCGGGATCGTCAAAGTTGTCAGAACTTAGAAGTGCGTGACGAAGATGTCGTTGAGAAGGCCCGGGATTGCTTCGCCCACGTTAGCATCGAGCGCGACGTTCCTTTTCCGTTTGCGAGTATCGGCGTCGGCAGAAGACATGTCGGTGGAGGCCGCTTTGTTCGTTCGTTGTGAGTTGGACTATGACGCGTGGTATCCAAGCTACCAATGTTTTTGATAGCTTTTTAACTGGGCAAAGTTGGCACTCGTCGAGTGCCAACTTTGAAAAACCAAAGCCATTTCCTTCCGAGTGATCGCGCACTTCATCGCGCCCTGCTTCGCGCCTGTTTCGAAGATGGCCGCGACAACCACCTCGAGCACACCTTGGGTGGAGAAATAGTGCGTCCCCGACTAGACTAGAGTAGTAGTGCTAGTACAGCCCGACTCGCGAGCGATTCGAGTTCGGCCTACCGATCGAAACCGCCATTCAGTGGTCGCGTTTTTTAAATCCCCCAGATCTGCGGACCCACATGAACTCTGACACTGCCGACCACGGTGAAAGGGATCACGAGCGCGCGGTTGACACATCGGATGCCTCAAACACACAACACATACCCATGTGCCTAACTCTATACCGCCCCTGGACACACAACTCACCCTAAACTCCCACCACACCAACACAGCCGCCCGCGAGTCATCGCGGATGTCGCGCATCAGGAAGAGGTGGTCCGCACTCTCGAAAAAGCCCTGGAAACCGCCAACATGCCGCACATGCTTTTCTACGGCCCACCCGGTACCGGGAAAACAACCTGCGCGCTGGCGATTTGCCGCCAGCTGTTCGGCCCCGAGCTGTTCAAAACTCGAGTGCTGGAGTTAAACGCCTCGGACGAGCGAGGCATTTCCGTGGTGCGGAACAAAATCAAGGGGTTCGCGAGTACCGCCGTGGGCGCGCCCGCGCCGGGTACGTATTTCCCACCCACCACGTTCCGCCTCCCTGATTGCCCACACAAGATTGACACTTTCTTTTTTATCGTATCAGGCTACCCGTCGCCGCCGTACAAAATTTTAATCCTGGACGAAGCGGATTCAATGACCGTGGATGCGCAGAGCGCGTTGCGCAGGACGATGGAGACGCACTCGAAAGTCACGCGGTTCTTCATCCTTTGCAACTACGTGTCGCGGATAATAGGTACGCGTCGCGCGTTTCCCAAATCCCTGACGACTGTTCGATGCCCTGTATGGAGTGCGGTTACGCAAATCTTACCACCACGATAAGTGCAATAGAGTTCGCCGACTGTTTGCGCACTGTATATAAATCGCCCAGACTCAAGACTGACCCTTTCTTTTATTCATCTCAGAACCCATCGCGAGCCGGTGCGCAAAGTTCCGGTTCAAGCCGCTTGGCGGGGAGGTGATGCACGAGCGGTTGAGTTTCATCGCGGGGAAGGAAGGCATCACGTTACTGGACGGGTGCGTCGAGGCGTGCGCGGTGAACGCGGGGGGCGATTTACGGAAAGCGATCACGCTGCTGCAAAGGTACGGCCTTGGGCCTTTCACCAAATCCCGGCCTCCCTGTTTGCTTATACAAGACTGACACTTTTCTTTTACAATCAAAGCGCCACGCGGTTGTTCGGGTCGAAAGAAATCAGCGGCGCCGATATCGTCGCGGTGGCGGGCGCCGTGGAAACAAGCGACGTGGACAAAATAATAAGCGCCTGTGTACGGGACAGGTACGACGAAGCCATGGTCGTTGTCGACACCGTGCTGAAACACGGGTTCCCCGCGCTGCAGCTAATCACTCAGCTCGTGGAAAGCGTCGTGAGCGACTCTCGGTTCACCGACGAAAAGAAAAGCGACGTCGCCCTGAGGTGCGCCGAAGCGGACAAGGCGCTGGTGGACGGCGCGGATGAATCGTTGCAACTCGCCGCGGTGGTTTCGGTGACGTGCGTGGCGCTCGCGGCGAGGTGATTTCGTGCTTGATTCGAAACGATTTCACATTTGCGCACTACGTCGTCCATCGTGCTCGTTTCACACGCGCTCGTTGCGTACTACGTTCCATACTACACACACGTCCGACACGCTCATCATTCCATCCAATAGTGCATCACTGCACCCGCCCGTCCTTAACAATACTCTAATCCAGGTACATCCCGAACCCCAAGTTAATAGGCTTGCTCTCCAACATCCACGCGGCTTGGTTGTTGACGAAGTTGTCGCACCCGCTTGACGCGGCGGCTGATTGTGGCAAAAAAAACGTCAGTCGGTCGTAATGTGTATCACGTAAACAGTCAGGGCAGAGGTATAGCCGTCCCTTCTGGTACGAGTATGGGCAATCAGGGAGGCAGCGTGTGGTGATTGGGAAAGCCCCACACCTAGCAATCGCGGCCGATCGCTGATCGCTTCTGTCTCTTCCGGGTACCAAACCCCGGGTTTAGTTTCGCCCCGTAGCATCGCCGACGCGAACGCGGCGGTGGCGTCGCCGACGGCGTCGCCCAACACCGGGTGGTTGAAAATCCCTCCCGCGAGCTTCCCGTTTTTTAGTTTCACGTCCACCCTCATTGCAGTTCGCGTACCAACCAATTTATCCACCAGCCGAACCAGCGGCGCGGTGAGCGAGGCTAGTTTTTTCGCCGTCTCAGGGTTCAACAGAACATCTTTTGGCACGATTTGAGCCATCGCACTCATCGCCAGGTTCCAAACACCGGGGGACGTGCCGAACCGGGTTTTCACGGTGCGCGCGCCAAACACCTCTTGCGACGAGAGAAAGAAAACAAAAGTCAGCCTTGTGAGTCCGTGGGTGTACTGTATTGGGCGATGTATTGGACGATGTATGGACAACAGTCAGGGTAATCGGTCTGAACAGTCACCAGCGTTAGAGATAAAACAGCGCGTATGTGCCGTGTGTAGTTGTTGCCAGTACGCCAGTAATCGTTACCAGTGGTGCACCCAGCAGGGGCGTAAGTAAACAGGGAGTGCATGATTTGGGAAAGCCCGCCTCCACGTACCGCGCGCGGATTGCGTTTCCGGCAAGTTGTACAGAAAAACCTCCCGCTTCCCGCACCGCTTCCCGAAATCCACAACTTTCCTTTGCGTCGCGGGCCGCGTCACCACTTGTTTGCCATCCTCCCAGCAAACAACGTCCTCACCGCACAGCATGTAGGACGTGGCTAGAATGGTATCCCCCACGCCGCCGCTGCCCGCGCAGAAGTACGAATACAACACGTACTCAACCTCCGGTTCGTTTTTGGCGTGCGTTTCTGTTGAGTTTTTGGCATCAGTTTCGTTTGCAGCTTCTGAAGAAGCTTCGGAAAGAGAAGCTTCTCGAGACGCTTCCCGGTTCTGCGCGATCATCTCTGCGGCCATTACGTTTGAAACGCCCGGGTACACGCCCGCGGTGGTGATACAAGGCACGCCCGCGTCGGCGGCTTGTTTCGATTTGGCCTTCGCATTCGCCGCGTACCCCGCGTCGTCGCACACGTCCAGGTACGCCACACCTTTTTTGATACACGCATCCAACACGTTCCCGTTGTCCCCGCCGCCGCTCTGGAAAGGACCGGCGCTGTGTACCACCAAGTCCGCGCCCGCGATTAAGGCGGCGATGGAGATCGGGTCGCTAACGTTTACCGGTTCGAACCGTGCCACGCCGGTTAAGTTTGGGTGTCTTTGAAACGCAGCTGATGCGTTCGCCTGGCTTCGACCGGCGAGAACGATTGATGAGACGGATTTGTCCGACTTAACAAGCGCCGCGGCCGCAGCAGCGCCAACTCTGCCCGTGCCGCCCACGAACACCACCTTCTTATGACCAGGTGAAGACGACGACGGAGACGCGACATCCGCTTTTACGACGGTGGATCCACCGCGGGTCGCGAGGAGTTTTCTGGTGGGCACCTGATGCGCCGCGGATGGCCGCGTTTGGCAAAACTTCCACCTCGGTCGCACCACGGGCGCACGACTCGCGGCGACGCCATGACACATCACGGGCGCGGACATTGGGTCGCGTCGTGACCGAACCAGACCGTGCACGGTGTACTGGTACCGGTGTCGGGAGCGCCATCGACGTGGTTATCCATTTTCCGAAGCCAAAACTCCATTTTCGAAAAGCTCGGACTAGTTGGTCGATCCTGATTAACCCTCAATTCTTGAGTTGTGGATCCATTTTTTTATCGGCATTTTCAAAAATTACAAGTTGGCCGTTTGATTGTCAACGTGCTTTTCCACGTCCCAGGCTTTCGGGCGGTGCCATACCCGCGCGCTCGTTGCGTGGTCGGGACCGTGACTGCACGGCGGCGCGCCTTCGACGTTCGAAGCCCCCGCATCGCGCGCGTGTTCGCGAAAAAACCGTTCGCCGGGTCGTGGAGCACCTACATCCACGCGCCCGAGGGTGAATTGTACCTCGCCAAATCTCGCGGGTCGCCCTTTTGTGCGTGCAATCGGGTAGAGACGCGGGCGGGCGTTGAGCAACCCCAGTACCCCTCGAGTCTTCGCCGCTCTTTACGATGGCCACCGCGATGGCGGACGAAGCCCCGCCCTACTCCTTCGTGGCGAAGACCGGGCCGGTGTCATGGGAGTCGGTGATGAGCTTCGACCTCACTCCTTTTCTTGGGGGCCTCAACGTCTCACCGTATTCGTTAAACGCGCTGGACGATTTATCGCGACAACTGGAGGAGGCGCGGATCGACGTAGCGCAAGACACGAACCCGGAAGAAATGGCGGCAAGGCTAGCGCGGCTGGCGGTCGTGCTGCAGCTGTCGTCCGAGTACCAAGCCATGCGGGCTGAGGATCTGCAAGGTTCGTATTTCCCAATTCCACGTTTCCGCCGACTGATCGGCCCGATTCCCTTGTGACTGTTTACTCAAACACATCACGAGAGACTGACCCTTTCTTTTGATCGTCGGTTCAGCCTCGGTGGAAAAGAAAGACCGCGAGCTCGACGTGTTGGATGAACAAATCGAGACGCTGGAGCGGGGGGGCGCGCGTACGGACGACTCACTTGAGCGTGAGGCGGACGCCTCGCGGTCACGAGCCGAGGAAGCGGAACGTTTGATGAACCTCCAGACGCAAGAACTGGAGGCGCTGAAGGAGACGCTGGAGAGGCACGTTTCGGAAACTCGCGAATCCAAACGGTCGCTCGACGAAGCGCGCGCAAGAGCCGCGCGGGCGGAGGACGACGTCAAGGAAATGCAGGAAAGGCTTGCTAATGAGACGAGAAAAATGCAAGCCAAGATGCGAGAAGACACCACCGCGGCGCAGCGCGCGTCCCAAAGGAACCAGGAAGTGAGTAGGTACCAGAAGGAAAACGCGATGTTAGGGGATGAAAACGCGCGGCTATCCGGAAAGATCGAGGAACTCATGGCGGAGTGCGTGGGGTACTCGGAAACCATCGTGCGCCTTGATGACGCCGCGCAGGGCTGGCGGGGCAAAGAAGCTGATGTGGAAGCTGCAGCTGAATCCCTACGAAGGGAACGAGACATGATCGCGGCGCAGTTGGAAACGTCCACGAACGACCTGCACGACCGAACCGTGATGCTGCAGACGTTCGAACAGCGGTTCAGCGAGGAGCACGAGCTTTGGCGAGTAGAAAGGGAGGATCTGGAGGACGAGGTGCGTAAGCTAAACACCGCGGTATCCATGGAACGGGAACGGTCGTCGAACAACACGCGCCCCGGCACTCCTAGCGACGGTAACCGAGCGCCGGGTTTGCTCGCCTCGCCGCGCCGCCGCGCCAACGTCACGCGCGCGTCGCAAGGCACGCACAACGCCGCGAACGGGTTGCACCCGGACGACCCGCGTTACGTTGAAGAGCTGGAAGCGGAAGTCAAGGAGTTACGGGATTTGCGAGTGTTGCTCCTTGAGGCGTACGACCAGCTCGAAAAAGACGTCGGTCGCGAAATCGACATCGCGTTGCAGCGCCAAAACAGACACCACGCCGCGTTGGAAGCGAAGGTTGGGGTTCAGGATGAGGCGTTGCGACAGGAAAGCAAGCGTTTCACGGAACTGGACCGGGCGTTGCGGGACGCGCAGGACGAGCTAGCGGACCTCACGAAACGCAACGCCCAGTACGAAGCCGGGGTTTACGGGTTATCGGAAGCCATGCGTGATTTGAAAGGCTTGCGGTTGCAAATCCGAAGCGCGGATGCGCAGGTGCAAGACGCGGTTGACGTGAGTAACGGCTTGGGGCGCAAAGTCGAGGACTTGACCGAAGAAACGCGGTTTTTACGGCAAAAAGCAGGCATACCAGAAGACGCCACGATTGACCTTGGGGATTTCAAACTGCGATCCAAGGTGGAAGCCGCGCAGTTACGCGCGCTGAACCAACAGCTGGAACATGAAGTCATGGAACTTGAGGAAGACCGCCGGCGCCTGCGGAACGAGCTGCGGTACCGCGCGAAGTGGCAAGGCGAACACGCCGCAAAACTGGGTTTGTCCGCCAGGCAGCTCGCGATGCTGGAGGAGTTCGCGGACGCCCTCCGGTTCGGCCAGGAAACGTCGTTCCAAGTCCAAAACGACGACGAGCAGTTCTCGGCGCAACGCGCGGTGGAGCACATCAACGCCAGGGCGGTGAACGAGTTGGAAGAAGCGAACCGGCATCTGCAAGAACGGCTCGCGGAGACCCTGGAACGCGCGCACATGGGGGGTATCAACATGTCCATGCCCGTCTCCGGCGCGGTCTCGGCGCGCGCGCCGGGACCCGCGCCGGACTACGGCGCGCAGCAGCCGCAGCCTCAGCCGTACCAGGAGACGCAGTTTGCGCAGCAGCAGCACGGCCAAAACCAGGACAACGTCGCCGCGGCTGCTGCGATGCTCGCGGCGCAGCAGCAAACGCAGTTCGCGCAGCAGCAGCAGACGTACCAGCAGCAGCAGCAGGCGTTCACGCGCCAGATGTTCGTCGAGCAACAGGAACAGCTGCGTCGTTCGTTCTCCGACCGCGGCGAATTCGCGGCGCAACAACAACCCATGGTTATCCACGAGCGCGTCATCGAGCGCGGCGAGGTGGATGCCGCGGCTACGGCGCAGATCGCGGAGCTGCAAAGACAGCTGCAGCGCGCGCGCGGCGAGATCGTGCGTCTGGAGGATGGGTACCACGACGCCATGACGCGTTCTTCCCAGAACTTCCAATCCGCGTCCGCGGCGGCGGC
>Ga0302116_1000344_pt1 | contig 27441 bp, 19 predicted proteins | sample AG5_SCM_MG_FD_203124 | JGI IMG/M metagenome (GOLD analysis project Ga0302116, IMG submission 203124) | Marine microbial communities from Western Arctic Ocean, Canada - AG5_SCM | ecosystem: Environmental > Aquatic > Marine > Oceanic | place: Canada: Western Arctic Ocean | collected 2017-10-01 | reverse complement strand
AGATCCGGATCGTCGTGAAGATCAACCGGCGCATCGAACTCCACGGTCGCGGCGTGGGATGTAAACGGCACGGCGAGGCCGTTGAGGATGGATTCGCCCACGTTGAACGGGAACGGCGCCCCCGTCTTTCGCTCTCCAAACGCCACGATCCATCCCTCTCCACTCCGGCCCCCCGCGGAGAGCGACGCGGCGAGTTTGTAAGGCGGGAATAGGTCCGGCACGGCCGCGAGCCGCGCGGACTCGTGCTGCGCCTCTTTCGCGATCCAGAAGAAGGGAGAGGCGAGCCACGTGGCGGGCGCGTGGAGCGTCGCCTGCGCGCACCCCGCGAGCCTCCATCGCGTCTTCGCCAACGGGGGTACCCGGTCGTTGGCGCCCCGCGTGAGGTCCCGCAGGGGCTGGATGGCGCGCCGCAGGGCGGCGACGTCGGCTTGGGTGGCGGCGGCGCCGCCGTCGGTCCGGATGCACCACGCGCGAACCTCCTCGATCGCCGCCCGCGTCCCGGGGGAGCCGTCTGAGTCGATGCCCCCCCGTCGAATCACGTTGTTCGTTTTTGCGTCGTAGGATCTCCATTTTGACGACGCGGTGTCTCGGTCACGCGCGGGTTCCCGGGACGTCGCGGACGCGACGCATCTCGAACATCGTCGGCTACCTCGATGGAAGGAGGTCCGAGGCGATGCCACGGGCGCGAACCCGGCCGCGGCGGACATGGTCGACCGCGGGCGTCTCGAAGTGGCGGGGCTCTCACACGCGCTCGCTGACTTGTCACTCAAGCTTCGTTGCTTCTTCCGAGAAGGAGTGTCTCGAGTTTTGGCGGCGGTCGCGCCCATCAATGCAGAGACCGGCGCGCGGCGTCCACTCGACGTGATATACACGTAGCCGCGTGGACCGCACCGGCTGATCCACGATGGGGTGGTACCTGTGCTACTTCCTCCATCGGCACCTGGACTTCCGCCGCGAGGAGCTGCAGGCGCTCGCCGACATGGCCGGCTGCGGCGGCGAGATCAAGTGGCGGGAGCCGCACGGAGGCGTCGACCACTCGCCGTTCTGGAAGGTCTACATCCCGACCGAGGCACTCGCGGTTGAGATTTGCCGACGCAGCATCCTGACCAGAGCCCTCATCGAGGTGTGGGGCGAGGGCGACTCCCAGGAAGAGCTCAACGCGTCGGTCAAAGCCTTTCCCGACGCCAACAAAGCTCCGTACATCGCCGAAAACACCACGTTCAAGGTGTGCGTAGAGGACTTCGGCAAAACCGAACACGGAACCGAGAAGAACCCGTGGTCGCACGTCGTCGCACGCATCGACGCCCTCAAACCCGTGCTCGAGTTCAAAGGCCGCGCGCGGATGAAAGGAGCGGAACACATCTTCTGGTCCGTCGAATCCGCACATCCAAACGCACTCAAAGGAGTCCCTTCCGATATTCCGCCGCGAATGTACTTTGGCAGAGTCGTCGCGTCCGGGGACCGTTCGCCCCTGAGCAAATACGAACTACGTAAACGGCGATACCTAGGACCGACGTCGATGGACGTGGAGATGGGTTTGATCATGTGTAACATGATACAGGCGCGGCCGGGGGGCGTGGTGTGGGACCCGTTCTGCGGAACGGGGTCGCTCTTGATCAACGCGGCTCACTTCGGCGCGTTCACGATGGGCTCCGACATCGACATCAGGGTCATCAAGTGGGGCAAGAAGGACGGTAAGACTGGGGAGAACGTGGACGTGGTGAGTTTCTTTTCTATTTCCGTATGCACGATTAGACTGACGGCGTGTTTTGTTCGTTCACAGTGGACCAACTTTACGGATTACGGCTTGGAACCCCCCGTGGGGTTGCTTCGAATGGATCTGCACAAACACAGCTGGACAAACATGAAGCACGTCGAGGGGATGCTGCAAGGGGTGGTGGGCGATCCACCGTACGGGGTTCGCGCGGGTGGCCGGAAGAGCGGCGGGCGGAAGCGCGCGGACGACGGCAGCATCAAGCCCGTCCCAGAGGAGCACAGGTGAGAGTCTATTTTTAATTCTCGTATTATGAGTCTTATACTGCAATTAGAATGACGTCGTGTTTTGTGTACAGGGAGAACCACATACCGAGCACCACGCCGTACCCGTTCGACGAGTGCATGGACGACTTGATGGACAACAGCGCGCGGATGCTTGAACTCGGCGGACGGCTCGCGTTTTTCATTCCGGCCGCCGCGGATCCGGAAGACGCCAAAGCCGCGGGGGTGGACAGCGTGCCGTCGCACCCGATGCTCGCGTTGAAGGCGTCCAGCGTGCAGTTGCTATCCACGCGGTGGGGACGAAGGCTGGTGACGTTCGAGAAGGTGGCGGCTTACGACGAAGACGTCGCGGCGAAGGCGCGGGAAGTGTTGCGCGCGCGGCGTAAGACGGAGGGTGGCGTCGAGGACCTCCTCGAGCGCATGCGCGAGATTGTGTACCAGCCGCGGGAGGACGTCGTGGACGAGGAAGGGAACGTGAGGCCGAGGCGGAAGCGCGGCACCGGGCCGAGCGGCGGTAAGTTTACTCCCACCCCGTCTAAACCGGAGGCATTAGCGGCGCTCCGAGAGGAGGAGGGAAAGCGAGGGACGGGGGGCGGTGACGTTGTGGGCGCCATGCACAGGGCGCACTCGTCGGTTGGGGTCAAGATGGACCCGGCGAAACGCCCGGGGTTCAGGGGTAAGCTCACGTAGACGTGCGTGGATTGCGTACAGTAGTTTGGCGATTGATGAACGCGGTATTAATCGGTGTTAAAAGTTGAGAGCGCCTCGATACTCGGAGATGAACGGTGGGTAGATGGGGTGGCTCTCCCAGTCGAATACCGTGTGTTCGCCTCCGTCGTTCACTGGGCGATGGACTAAGTCTTTGCGTTTTATCGGTCCGCGGTGCTTCGACCGGTACGTGTTTTCCCGCCTCATCTCGAGGTGGTCCCTCGTTTTCCCCTCGTTTAAAGGGTCCGCCAGGATGTCAATCTTGGTCTCCACTTTGAACGCCTCTGCCTGATCATTCAGCGCGAAGGTGTCCCACCTCTCCAGGTACTCGTCGATGTGGTCGGTAAAGTCGCGTCGCGCGCGCGGGCTGCCTTCCCCGGCGTTGTATTCCGCGACGTTGCGTTTGAAACGTCGGCGGAAGAGTTCAGCCTCGGCGTTGACGAGGCGCTTGGGATCGTCGGTGTGCGCGGTGAGGTCCCCGGGCTGCGCCAAGACGGTGTGGAGTTTGGCGTCGTCGCGGGTTTTGAACGTGTGGATCTCGAAGTCGTCTTCGATGCCGAGCATCTTGACCATGTCCTCGAGGGTGCTGTCGGCGTTCGCGTGGTCGGGACCCCACGCGGCGTCCGCTTCGGAGTAGAGCAAGGTTCCCTTTCTCCACGGGGGCGGCTTGTAAGGTTGCAGGGGCGGGTCGACGTCGGGCATCACGCGCTCGATCGGGCTGATGATATCCATGGAGATATCCATATCGGAGGAGCAAGCGTCATCGGCATCGTCGGAGACGTCGATCTCGGAGGAGGTGTCGTTGGGGAGGAGGTGTCGGATGCAGCTCTCCACTTCTTCGGGGGTCCGGAACAAGTCGGGTCCTTCTGCGACCTTGGGCTTGGGCTTGGACCTGGCCGCCGCGGGTATCGGGTATGCCTTCCCGCGCACGGTGTACGTCGTCCTCTCCCCGAGGTGGCTGTCGACGGAATCGCCGCTATCGCTCAGCGTGGTGTCGTCGATGATCACCATGGCGGCACGGCTGATGTGTGTCGTGGCTCAGTGGCCTTCCCGCCAAGACAGTTCGTTGTTGAGATTCTTTGGAGCGATCCTTCCGAGGGAAACGCAAGTTGTTGATTCGTTTGAGAGATCTCGTCCGCTCACACTTCACGGGGCGCGAGGGAGGGATGACGACGGTGTGGCGGCCACGCGTGAGGATTCCAGTTCCGGATATCGACGGTGCCGATGCTGACGAGAATAGGAGAGACGAGTCGACCAAGAAGGGCACGAAGCGGAAGATGCACTACGGGCCGTGCGAGCACGGGGTGAAGCCTCGCTCGAAGTGCAAAGTGTGCGGTGCTTGTCCGCACGGTCGTCGGCCCTCTCAGTGCAAGGAGTGCGGTGGGTCACAAATATGCGAGCACGGTCGTCAGCGCACTCACTGCAAGGAGTGCGGTGGGTCTGGAATCTGCGAGCACGGCCGTGTACGCTCTACGTGCAAGGAGTGCGGTGGGTCATCAATATGCGAGCACGGTCGTCGGCGCTCTGAATGCAAGGAGTGCGGTGGGTCATCAATCTGTGAGCACGGTCGTCGGCGCACTGTGTGCAAGGAGTGCGGTGGGTCTGGAATCTGCGAGCACGGTCGTCGGCGCTCTGATTGCAAGGAGTGCGGTGGGTCACAGATATGCGAGCACGGTCGTCTGCGCTCTAGGTGCAAGGAGTGCCACGCGGCGAAACAGCTAGTTTTATTTTTGAACGTGGCCATCTAGAAAAATGTTGCAATCACGAGTCTACGCTTTCCACGTTTTGCACGCCGTTGTTCCTCCACCCGGGAAACATGAACGGGCTCACCACACCGTCCTCCTCATCCTGCAGCATCTTCTTCAGCTTCGGATCCGTGAACCCGTGGAAACTCCCGCTGTCCGAGCAGGTGGCGTTCAAAGGCGTCGCAGGCGTCGTCAGAGGCGTGTGCTCGGGTCCAATCTCCGAGAACGTCGGAGTGGCTTCACCGCCCGACTCGGTCAGCCCCAACGCCCTCGACATCGGCGATACCTCGACAGGGGTGGACGCGTTCGCCGCCGCCTTCGCCTCGGCGCACTCGCCATCCTCGAAGCTCACGTCGGCATCCCCGGAGGTATCACTCCGAGAGAAGGACTCGTCTTCTTGTCCTGAGACGTCCTCGGTCACCTCAGCTTTAGCCTCGAGCACCCGACACTTGGCCCGTAGGAGCTCAATCTCGTACACGGACTCGCGCAGCCGCTGCCTCAACGCGAGCTCATCCCCAGGGGTCGCCGGCGTCGTCGTGTGTCCCGTGCCGCCGCCCGGGGTCTTCGCGCCCGGGGTGGTCATCGCCGCCTCTGTCATCCGCCGCTGTTTCGAGGACGCGTCGACGAGAAGTTTCCTAGACGCGGAAACCTGCGACTCGGCGGCGTCCGCGCGGACGCGCTCCTTCGACATCCGTTCCAGCGCGAGCCCGAGCTCGCACCGGGCGGCGCTCGCGCCTTTCTCCGCGATCGCCGCCCTGTGCTCCGCGGCGGCGAGTTTCCCGCGCGTGACGCTCACCTCAGCGCGCAGCGCGGCGCACTCGGTGTCTTTTTCCGAGAGGGAAACTTCGGCTTTCACGAGCGCCTCGGCGATTTGCTCGAGCTGCGCTTCGGCGTTGGCGGCTTCCTCCCTGGCCGCGGCGGTGGCGGCCATCGCGACCGTGACGTCGTTCGTGGGAGTGACGGGGAACGATGCTTCAGCAGAGGAAGACGAATCGGCACCGATCGGCGCGGGCCGTTCGCGGCGAGCGGAGGAAGACGAGTGGCCGGGGGTGACCGATTCATCCGCTTTCGGAATCGGCGAAGGTGAACCCTCGGAAGGTGAACCGTCGCCGGCGATCGCCGCCGCGCGCTCCAACCTCGCGTTCGTCTCCGCGAGCGCCTCTTCGAGCGCCGCGACTGTACCCTCGAGCGTTTCTTTGGCCGTTTCCGCCTCGCAAAGTTCCCCCTCGAGCCGCTCCGTCTCTTTGCCCGTACGAGCGCGCTCCACGAAGGCGGCTTCCGCGTCGAGCTCCAGCTCTGCGATCTTAGCAGCCATCGCCTCGAGCTCCGTCCGTGTCGCGGAGACGGTCTGAACAGACGCGGCATCCCGGGCCTCGGCGTCGCTCGCGCGCGTCTCCGCGCGAACCAGCGCGGCGGACAGCTTGGCAACCTCAGCCGCCTCCGCCGCCGACGTTTCCCGCGCCGCTTCAACCTCCGCCCGAGCCGACTCGGTTTCCTCCCTCGCGGTTGCCAGCTCCAGCCCGAGGGCGTCGAGCTCCTCGCGTAACGACGAGTTGATCTCCGCGGTGAGCGAGCTGCCCTTGCTGGCGCGCGCGCTGTCCTTAGCCGAGCGTTCGAGCGTCTCGACTTTCGTTTTTAGGTCCCTGGATCGAACCTCGGCTGAATCGGCTCGAGCCTCGGCGTCTTCCACGCGCTTACGCAGCGACTCGCACTCGCGCTCCGCATCCTCCGCCCGACACCCCACTTCCCTCAACACCCTGGCGTGATCCGTCTGCGCCTCCCCGCGCTCCCACTCGCGTTCCTGTAACGCCCGTAACGCCTCCCGCTCACGAATCTTCTCCGACACTCCGATCTTCGCGAGATCCGATTCCAGCCGCTTGACGTCGTCGTCCAGTCGCATGGCGTCGGATTTGGCGCCGGCGCACTCCTCGTCCTTCTCCTCGGCGGTGCGTATCGCAGCCTTACGCGCGCGCTCGGACGCGGCGAGCTGCAAGCGCGTGGACGCCAGCTCGGCGACGAGCTCATCCGCGCTCTCCCTCGACGCGGCGAGCTCGAATCGCAAGGGCTCCTCGGCTCGCGACGAAGCCTTCGCTCGGCGCCTCGCAGCCTCCGCGGCGTTCCTCTGCGCCTCACACTCCTCCTTGGCCTTACCAAGTCGCTTACGAAGGCCGTCGACTTCGGCGGTGAGCTCGAAGAGTTTCCCGTTGACCTCAGCCTTGGCGCGTTCCGCTTTGTCGCGGGCGGCGGTCGCGGCGTCTAGCTCGTGACGTAGCGATTCGATGGTTTCCTTGGCGGTTGCCAAGTCGTCTCGCGCGGCGCGTTTATCCGCGGATGCGTCCGCGCGCATGTCCGCCTCCCCGTTCGCCTCCGCGCCGGCGGTCTTGAGCTTGAGCTCGAGCGTTTCTTTGGCCGTTTCGAGGCTTTGAAGTTTTCCACGGAGCTCGTCGACGATTTTGGATTCAGCCTCGGCGACGTCCGCCGCCGATTTATTCGCGTCTTTGCTCTCCGCGAGTGCCTTTTGAAGCCGAGCCACGTCACTCAACGCCTCCTGCGTCTCCATCTCCGCGTCACGCAGCGCGGCTCGTGCGGCGTCGCGTTCTTTCGTGAGCGAGTGCGCGGTTTTTTGGTGCGATTCTTCGGCGAATGAAGCTTCGGCTCGACCCTCATCGATTTCCCGCTCTAAAGAAGCCTTCTCCGTCGTGTGCGCGGACCGGGTGGCTCTCAACTCCTCTTCGAGCTCCACGACGGCGAGCTTGGCGGCGGCGGCGATCTCAGCCGCCAGCTGCGGGTTCGAATTTGAATCCGGGGAAGTGGAGTCAGGCTCGAGCATCGCCGCGAGTTTACCGGCCGCCGCCGCCGCGAGCGCCGTCCTCGCCTCACTCAGCTCCGCGTTTTTCAACTCCAGCTCCGCATCCCGTACCGCGCACACGTCCCGTACCTCGGACGCGAACGTGACGGCCGTTTCCAGCCGTTTCTTCATCTCTTGGACTTGGAGCTGAAGCGTTCGTTTGTCGGTTTCCGATCGAGCCAGTCGCTCGGCGACGATCGGCGCCGCCGACGAGCTCACCCCCCGGAGCTCCCGGGCGAAGGAATTCGCCGCTCGCCACACGTCGGTACCGCATTGGTCCACATCATCACTGACGACACGTGTCGTCTGCTGGGCTGCCTCATTCGCGACGGCCTGGACGCCGCTCGCGAACTCGCGAAGGATCCCCGCGTTCGCGTCCAAGCCGTCGTCGCCGTCATCTTCCGACTCGGAGAGGGTGGCGTCGATCGTCGTCGCCATCGCTTCTTCTTCCTCCGCCTCGTCATCGTCGGTCTGGACCGCGATGGACGAGTGTCTCGTCTGCTCGGTCGTGTCCTTGAAGACGAGACCGCGCGCCGCCGCTCGTCGTTCGCGCTGACGTGAGACGGCCGCGACGAGTTTGTCCGCGGCGGTGGCGCACGCCCTCACGTCCGGCGACGCCGTCCTGCTGCGATGGGCGTTGTGGCCGGACGGTGCGGCCGCGCCGTTGGGTCGCCATCCGGGCCTGCCGCGCTCGGGCGACGGGGTCGCGGATCGCGCGCGCGATGACGCGGTCGACGCGCCGGCGCGACCGACGTGCCCCGGCAGCACGGCGCCTCTCGCGTTTACCCGCGTCATGGAGCCCGCGAACGCCTTTGTGTTGTGTCGCCGCATCGTCGCCTCCGACGACGGTTCGCGCACAGCTGTGTCGGCACCCTCGGCACCGTTCTCGCCGGGTGCGGTGTTCAGCGCGTCGGCGAGAATGCGCGTGGCGAGGCCCTGGAGGCTGGAGCGGAGCGTCGGATCCTCGCTCGGGTTGGTTCCGCCGGGCGCTTTCGTGGCGGCATCTCGATGATGTAACTTGTCGTGGTGTCGGGACCGCGACGCGTGGGGGTCGCCGGCGGACGGTTGGAGCGTCCCGAGGGCGCGTCGCCCCCTCGCTCCACCCACCAACGCTCGGGTGGGCATGCTCGTTCGCGAATCCGCCGCGATACGACGAATAAACCGACGCCGACCGCCGCGCGTGAGGGGTCTGCGCGGTTTCCTCGGAGGACGCAGCTGTCGACGCGAGTTTCGGAGCAACGGCTCCAACGGCCAAATCCGGGTTTGACCAGTGGAAGGGGCGCGGTGAGATGAGCAGCGCCGCGGGCCCCGGAGGGGGCGGCGACCCGCTCGCGCGATGGAGCCAGCGCATGAATAAGCAGCGGCAGAAGGACGAGGAGGAGGCGGCGAAGCGACAGTGCGTGATCCCATGTCCCCGCACAGCCGAGCGAACAACGAACTCCAAATCTCACCCCTCCGAGAAGAAATTCTTCCCGTCGCGAACCCGTCCCCCCCCGCCTCCCTTCGCTGACGATTCCCCCACGACCCGTGACTTCCACGCAGGGTGCACTACAAGACGCTGCCCACGCGTACCACCCACCTTCAGGTGCATTGCTTCGACAACAAAGGGACGTTCACGTCGGACGAGCTCCTCGCCGAGGACGCCACCATCCGTAAATCCACCGCGGGCGCCACCCGACGTCGCATGATACTGCACGATAGGCTCACGCGCAAGATCGACGGGTGGAGGTTCGAGCTCAACGAGGAGCGCGCCAAGCCAACACAGCGCGCCAAGCCCGGGTCCACCGCGATGGAGGAAGTCGTGCAGCCGCGCGGGTACACGTCGCGCGGTGAGGTGGTCGCCAACTCGGGCGGTCACCATCTGCGGAATCAGCGAACGAGGCATCTCAACGACCAGCCGCGGGGCCGGCCGCCGAACAAGCTCGGCGTCGTCGTGGACGTCGACTTCACCGTGCGGCCCGTGCTGTCGCCTTCACCGGGGGACGGCACACGGCAGGAGTCGGCACCCGGATCCCCGGGGATGCCGCCCGGGGACGGGGACGAGCAGCGTGGGTCGGTCACGCCCGTCGCGATTAAAAAAACAACGAGCATGGAGGAACGGAGACGAGCGGCGGCGCGCGCGGCGAGGCGACCAGCCTCCGCCAGCGCATTCACGCCGTCGCCCAACAAGGAGAAGAACTTGAGCATCGTCGGGGTGAAAGCGACCGGTAGGCCGCTCAGTTCGCACCCAGCCGCGCGAGGAATCGAAACCGCGCTGAACCGAACCACGCAATCGATAAATTCCACAACCGGACCGCTGCCCCGCAAGCTGCGGGAAACGCCCATGCGCCCGGGCGCGATCGAGACCAAGCGCGTGGCGACGCGGAAACAGGCGACGGCGAAGCCGGACATGGTGTTCGGCCCGCCGAGGTATGACAAGATGGGGCGCGGTGACACGCACGAGGAGCGGACGCATCTCGCGGGGACACATGCGATGGCGCACTCGCGCATCATGCGGGAAACCGCCAGGCGGTACCCGTCCGCCCGGCCGTCATCCGCGCCCATCGGGTTAAATCGCAAACCATCCACGAAACCACCCACCAAGGTGGACGCCGCGGAGAGGGTGGCGAGGACGTACGGGCCCAAGGGGACGACGTCCGCGGTGGACACCCGGAAGACGAGTATACTCGCGGCCACCGCCAGGAAACAGGTGAGAGTTTATTTTTATTTCTGTATGGGCAATTAGTATGACTGACGTTGTGTTTTTTTATTCCTGCAGGCGTTTGGTTATTCCTTCGCGAATGATGCGGATGTGAACGCGGGGGATAGGACGGCTTCGAAACCAACGCCGTTCGCGCCGAGGACCGCGACGCTCGGCGAGAAGATGCTCAGCGCGAGGATGGACGCGACGGCGACGCGGTTGAGCGCCGGGAGGGGCGCCACGCGTCCGGCGTCGAGCCGCGGGATCGGGTATTGGAAAACGGACGTCACGAATACAACCGGTCGCGCCGTCGGCGATCGGCCGATGTCTCCGACGGTTGCCGCCGCCGCGAGGCCCGCGACCGCGCGCGTCAACGTTCGGGGCCACGGGCGCATGGACTCGCACGCGTTTGGATCGCGGCTCACGCACGATGCGGTGGCGCACGGCGGAGTCGTGGAGGGCGGGGCGGTGGAGATTGAAAACGTGCCCATGGCGGATGAGGCGGCGCGGATGGACGCGGGGGTCGCGAGACCGACTGCTAAGATACTGCGACCGACCACGGAGTACAACGAGCAGCGTAAGAGGGAGGCGCACGACGTGAACGCGGCGGTGTTTGAATTCGGTGGACGGACGGGCGCGAGCGTGACCGGGACGATTCGCAGGCAGAAGTCGTGGGAGAAGGTTTGGCAGTAGTGCTAGCAAGTAACAGAACGCTAAATCTCAGATCTAGGTCACTTCAGTCCGTCGCGTCGTCCGAGAAAAAGTTCAACTCGGGCGAGTCACTTCGTGGGGCGCGGAGGGAGGATGACGACGTGGTGGCGCCCCGACCTCAAGCGTATCCGCGCCGAAATCGCGGCCGAGGCTGCGCTCGAGCTCGAGGTCGAGGTCGAGGCGAGTGATGGTGAAGGAGCGAAGCAGGGCACTAAGCGGAAGAGAGCCCCTCCAACAAAGGGGCCGTGCGAGCACGGGGTGAAGTACCGCTCGAACTGCAAGGTGTGCAGCGCTTGTCCGCACGGTCGTCGGCGCGATAGATGCAAGGAGTGTGGTGGGTCTGGAATCTGCGAGCACGGTCGTCTACGCAATCAATGCAAGGAGTGCGGTGGGTCACAGATATGCGAGCACGGTCGTCCGCGCTATAGGTGCAAGGAGTGCGGTGGGAAGGGAATATGCGAGCACGGTCGTCGGCGCTCTGATTGCAAGGAGTGCGGTGGGGCATCAATATGCGAGCACGGTCGTATACGCTCTGCGTGCAAGGAGTGCGGTGGGTCACAGATATGCGAGCACGGTCGTGAGCGCTATTCATGCAAGGAGTGCGGCGGAAAGGGAATATGCGAGCACGGTCGTCGGCGCTCTTTCTGCAAGGAGTGCGGTGGGGGATCAATCTGCGAGCACGGTCGTGTACGCTCTAAGTGCAAGGAGTGCAAGAAGTAGCGAACGTATCATCAATCAAACGAACATCTTCTAAACCCCGCACGGTGGCCGCCTTCTCGCGCGTCTTCTAAAAACTACTCTATTCTAATCACACCGCCGCCTCCGACGACGACTTTGTCATATCCACGAGCTCAATCTTCGGATCGTCCCCGTCACTGTCGTCATCGACAGCCTCCCTTTCCTCGATCCCGATCGGGTCCAACTCTTCGTACTTCATCGCGCCGCCCGGGCCGTGAATCGCGTCGCCGTCGCCGTCCCCGCTGTCCCTCAGCCACGGATGAAAAGCAGCAATGAGCACCGGTGATGTGAGCGTGACGAGCCCGATGATTCCCCATAGCGCGCGCCCGTCGCACGGCGCGTCCCGTACCCCTCCGCCGTCCACGCAGTCCCCGCCGGGCGCCGCGGGGCAATGCGTTTGCAGCAGGTACCCTCCCAACAACCCCGTCGGTAACTTGGCGGCGAAGATCGGCATCAGCGCTAGGGCGCCGAAGACCCCTTCCTTGCCCGGCGGCGCGCACGCCATGGTGTAGTCGTACCACCGCGGGGACCACACCATCTCCCCTAGGCTCAGCACGACGACGAACAGGCACGTCCCGACGTACGTCTGGCTCGCGGCGACTATAAACGGGGACACCGCGGTGAGCCAGGAGCCGCGGAAAATCATGTCGAAATGCCTCACGCCCGGGGTGGCCGCCGCGACGATTGGCACGCCCAGGATGATCATCGCCGGATTGATTGCGTATATGCTGCCGAACGGTACGTCGCACCCGAACGCCCGCACCGCGTACTTTGGAAACGTGGCGTCCATGTGCCGAAACACCTGCTTCAGGTTGAGGGTGAAGATGGCCATGGCGAGAAACTGCCAGAAGCGTTTGTTGCGCAGGACCCCCTTCGCGTTCGTCGCCTGCGTCCGCCACGCAGCCGCGTTCGTCGTCGAACCTATTTGACCACTCGCGACGATACCGTTCGGGGGAAGGTCCCTGAACCTCCAAGCTACGCACAACGCCGCGGCGGACGTGAACACCGTGCTCAACACCACGACTCGCACGGGGGAATGGAGGGTGGAATTTTCGTCGTTTGAGACGCCGTTGGGTAGGCCGAGGCGCAGGGCGTCGATGGCGAGTCCCGAGAGCAACGCCGCGACGTTCATCATCGCGTAGAACAAACCGAAGGATACGGTACGGTCCGCGTCTCTGACCAGCCGCTTGATGGCGATCGTCAGCACCGGCGCGCCCCATGACGACGCCAGGGGCTGGACGAAAAAGATCATCGAGAGGGCCAGAGGTGTGCTCCTCGTGCCCACGAGCACGATGCGGGAAACAGTCTGCAGCGCGTACGAAGCCACCAGACTGGCTCGTACCCCCATGGCGTCTATCAACGTCCCGGTCAATACCCCGTACAGCGTGATGGCCATGCCCCACAGCCCGTAGTACGCACCGGCTCTCACGTCGCTCAGGCCAAATTCGTTACTCAAAAGCATGGTGAACACCTCGCTGAGGGCGAAGTAACCGTAGCTGTCCAGGGCTTTGAGGACGTAGACGAGCCATAGCTCGCGCGGGGCGGTATTGAGAAGGCGCAGGGGGCGACGCACGGACTCCCACATCGTGTCCCACGTGCCCTGATGCCCCCCCTTCTTACCGGCGCCCGCCCAAATCTCTGAAGAGGCACTTCGGAAGAGACAATCTGATGGAGAGATGCAGCGGCAGATGGCAGATGACAGCCAGGCGGGGCGAATCGTCTGCCGAATCTCGAATTACTCCTTTCCATACTTCATGTGACTATTTAGTCTCAATTTTGTATATTTTCAGCCGATTGGAGATTTTTCGGCACAGCCAATAAGATAGCGTCGTCGGACCGTTGCGCTCAAATTCAGACGCGCCAGCCATGGACCGTGACCGCCGTCCTCCTTTCCGGGATGACTCCGTGCGAGGCGAGCACGCGTACGACCCGCACGCGAGCCCCACGGAGATGCGCAGGCTGTCCGGCGGCCTGGCGGGGCTCTACACGGAGCCCGCGCTGGCGCTCGACTTTGGCACCTATCGCCCCCGCGACGTCCTTACATTCCCCGCAAATAAGGACAGGACGTGGAGGCTGCCCACCGAGCTCGACCCGGTCCGGTTGATGCACAACGCCATCCGCGCCGAGGTGACCAAGTTCGAGGCGCTACTGTTCAAGCTCGGCGACGCGAAGCTGAGCGGGTGGCAGATTCAGTGCATAAAGGTGCGCCGCGACCCGACCCGACTCCTCATCTTCCTTCTTGAATTTGTTTCTATTCTTCATTCGCGCGGGTCTTCGCGCGAGCGAACAAGCGCGCCGCGCTTCATGAAGCGCGAAGACATCGCCGCGGGTTCCCGCGTGGCGCGAAGACGGCGCGATGGCCGCCTCGCTCACCCGCGCAATACCCCAAATCCGCCCGCCCGGCCCGCGCGCAGCCCGAGATCCGCCCCCCCGACGCAGGCTGAGTCACGACTCGCGTCAAATCTCGCGCCGTTTGCTCGCGCCAACTGGCAGCCCGATCTTCAAATACAAAAATACCCGCAACAGACGCCACCGACTCTCACCCCAAACCCTGACCACATCCCCGTACACAACACACACGCACACGTAGGACTGGTGGGTGGGCCACAGGGACCACGTGGTGAACCACCACGCCATGGAGGACCGCACGCTGCACCCGTACGTCCGGAGCAGGGTACACGTGCCGGTTGAATTCCAAGCTTCGCACGATCAACTCGCGTGTATGGTCAGAACCGTGAACCGCGCCATATGCAACCGGCACTTCACGCGCGCGTCCGAGCTCGTGCTCGTGTGGCACGGCTACCGCACGTCGATCTACCCGTTGTTAGCGGAGGAAGAAGCCATCCTGATACCCCTGACACGCGCGTATTTCACCCCGGAGGAATACGGAATTAAGATTGGAGAGATTCTTCGGTCCACGCCAAAGCTAGCGATGGGCTCGCTGTTGCACCACCTGCAGGGCGGTAAAGAGGGCGCGATGGGCTTCTTAGTGCGGTACGGGTTCGAATGGACGGCGTGGTACAGCTGGGCGCACGCCGCGCGGACGCAGTACAGGGAAAACATGGAGAGCAAGCTCGCGTCGCTGTTGGTGGGAGCGCCGGTCACGCGAAGACACAAGGATGATTTGCGAATTCTGAAGACGCTCAAGCCGCTGGAACTTAACCGACGGCTGATGCTGTCGCCGATGGCGTCGGCGGATGTCAGCGCGTTGGTGTTCTCGCAGATGGCGACGGGGCGGTGGCTTCTCGACGTGGAGTGGGGCTTCTCGCAGATGGACGGGGTCGATACCTCTCGTGTTGTCCAGGCGGAAAGGGAGCGGCTCATCATATAAATATTTAAACACGTCTCATCACCCCTAATCAGTCCTAATCAGTCGTCCTCGCGCCAACGCGAGCAGCCCGAGACGCTGCATCCCTCCGGCGGAGTCACCACCGCCGTCGCGCTCACCGCCGCCGCGATGTCCCTCGCGATTCCATCCACCGTCTCGCTCCTCTCCACCGCGTCCATAGCCTCGAGCGTCGACGAATCGAACGATTCGAGAACCGCGCCGCCGCACCGCGGCACCGCTAACTCGCGCCATGACATCGTCCCGAACGTCCCGAACGACTTCGCGAGCTCGGCGCCGAGGACGCTGTCGTCCTGCGATATGACCCCCGTGCGTGTGTGTTTCACCCCGGAGGATAACGTATCTTCGTCGGTCCCGCTCCGCCCGTGAACCTCGAGGACGGCGACCCCCGCGCTCGACTGCGTCTTCACCCACGCGACGTATTGTTCCCGCGCGAGCGGCGGGACGGCGAGGTCGGGCCGGAGAACCGTCCAGCCGTCGTCGCCGAGAAGCGCGTGCGCTCGGTTGGCGATGACCAGGTTCAGCGCCCGTTCACCGGGCGGTCCTTCTTCACCGTCAAATCCGGGATCGATCCAGTGACCGGGGACGATGGCGACGGTCCGCGCCGGGTCCAATCCCGAACCACCTTGGGGAAGATCGTCGTCATCGGAGGGAAGATCGTCGGTCTTGGTCAGGGCGGCGCGTGCGAGCCGCGAGGGTAGCTCGGTGACGCGCTCGGATGGAGGTTGAACGACCGTCGTCGTCGAGGAAGTCGCCGGCTGCTTCGGCGCGGAGGATTCCAGTTCCGCCGCCATCCGCTTCGATTCCGTTTCCGCCTCCTTCAGCGCGCGCGCCGCCTCGCGCATCTCGGCGTCGCGAGCGCGTCGCGCTTCGCGTTCGGAGTCAGCCTCGAGCGCGGCGGCGGCGTTCTCGCGTTCGCGGATCTCATTCTCCGCGCGTCGCCTCGCGGCGTCGGCGATTTTACGTTCGTTTTCTTCGTTTCTGATCGCCATCCGCGCCACTGCGTCAGCCTCGCGCCTCTCCCGCGCCTCCCTCCGCCTGACCTCCTTCTCGGCCGCCTTGGCCTCCTTCTCCGCGGCGACGCGCTCAGCCTCGCGGCGCTTCTTTTCCTCCAACGCGCGCTTGGCCTGCGCGGCGATGTCCTCAGTCTCCGCCTTCGACCTCGCGTCCTTTTCCTCCTCGGCGAGCTTGTCCAATCGGACCTTCTCGCGCCGCGCAGCCTTGGCGGCATCCTCGGTCCGCCGGCGCTCCGTCTGCGCAGCCTTCTCCGCGAGCTTGCGCGCCGCCTTTGCTTCCCGCTCGAGCCGCTTGAGTTCGTCCGCGGTCGGCGGCGGGGGCGGCCGGGGAAGAGGGGGAGGCGTCGAGACGATCGCGGGCTTCTCGGCAGCCTTCTCGGCGGCGGGTGCAAAGTCGTCGGGCTCCGACTCGCGCGGGGGCATCGGACGCGGGGGCTTCGGAGGCGACGACGACGCCGCGGGTACCTCCAACACGCCGCCGTCCTTCGAAGGCTGCGTGGTGTCCGCGTCGGGGACCGGAGCGGGCACCTCGGCGGCGGGCGGTGACTCATCAGGCGGCGGTGACACATCCGGCGGTGACTGGTCGGTCGCCGCCGCCGTGACGATCGCCGCCGCCGCCCGCGTCGCTGCTTCCTCCTTGGCGACCGCCTCCGCCGCAGCGCTCTCCGCGTCCCTCTTGGCCCGCGCGGCGGCGTCGTCCGCGGCCGCCTTCTTCGCCTCCTCCTCCGCAGCCTCGGCGCGTTTCCGCTCGGCTCGAAGTTTAGCGGCTTCGGCTTCGCGCTCGAGTTTGGCTCGGCGACGGAGGTCCTTGGAAAGCGCCTCCCTGCGCCGCGCGTCCTCCCGGTACTCAGCCTCCATGCGCCGTCGCTCGGCTCGCGCCTCCTTCGTCTCGCGCGCTCGGCGCGCGGCGTCCTCCTGACGTATCCGCTTGGCCGCGTCGTTCACTTCCCTTCGCTTTTCCCGCTCGGCGGAATTTTTTGCCCGCTCCCGCGTCATCTGACGAGACACGGATTCGGCGTAGACGGCGTCTTCGTCCTTCGTCACCGGACGGCCATCCGGAGACTTCCAGTAGTTTCTCGAATGTGTCCCGTCGTCGTCATCCTCGTCGAACTCGCACTGTAACTCCGCGAGCGGCGACGCGAACGTGATTCGCCCCTCGGGTGTCGTCTTGAGCCGCGTGCCCACCTTTACGTATACGCCGCGCCACACTCGAACTCTCGCCCACCACGTGTCCCGTCGACGCACGGTAAACTCGTTCGCGGAGGCCTTGTCGTTCGTATCGTCGCCGGCGTCGTTGAAGAGCTGCTTGCGCGACGACCGTTTGTTGTAACGGTCGTCGTAACGGTCGGGCTCCGCGGGAAGAGGCGTTCCGTTGATGGAGTTCACCACCGTCGCCGCCGCCGCCGCGAGCGCCGACGCGTCGATCTCCCCGTCGTCGTCCGATGAACCGTCGTTGACGTCGTCGTGGCGGTTCGTGTCGCGGCGGTTCGTGTCGCGGCGGGATGAGGACCTCGGTGTCTCACCGCGTCCCATGCCGAACGTGAACATCGGCCGAGCGCCGGGGACGCCGGGCGAGTCGCGGACATCCGTTCGTCGTCGGATACCCCCGGGATCTGAACCGTCCTCACGTGCACGTTCACGTTCACGCTGACGTTCGCGTTCGCGTCGCTTCGTCTCCCTCCGAGCCTTTCTACCCCCGCCCCCGCCACCGACCCCGCCCGGTTCGCTCCGCTCCGCGTAGGCCTCCACGGAGACGCCCGCTTCGAGTCGATCGTTCGGGAACCATCGAGGTAAAATCTTGGCTCGGATGTGAAGTCCCGCGGTGTGCCTGAGTCGCCCGCCGGAGGGCACTAAGGCGGACTGGACGTCGAGCTCGATGGCGACGGGATCGTCGTCGTGTTCGCCGCCCGCGAGCACGCCGCGCCATCCGAGGGCGACGTCCGGGCACGCGTGCACGCGCACCTGAGACCTGCGGAAGATCCCCCCGCCTTCGCTTTCCGCGTTGTTAGCAGCCGGCTTTTGATCGGGTGAATTGATGGCGCCGTCCCTTGCCGGGAGAGGTCCTTTGCCGAAGAGCCGAAGGCCCTCGCCGCGGATCTCGCGGGTCAGGCGGATCATCGGCGCGCCGCGGATGCGATCGAAGTACGGCGCCAGGCCGTCCGCGGTGAGCCACCACGGCGGAGACGGGCCCCGATCCTTTTTCCGTCGACGACGTCGATCGCGACCTGATCCTGATGACCGCCGTTGGGCGCGCGAGTCAGCCTCGTCGCTGTCGAACCCGCTCGGCTCCGGGGTTTGCTCGCGGAGGACGTCCATGCCGGGCTCGAGCTCCTGCTCGAACGTCACGGAACGTCGCGCGGGGCGGTCCAGTCGAAGCGACGGAAGCGGCGGGGGCGCGAGGACGAACCTCCACCCGGCGAACACCTTCGGCATCTTCTTGCCGCTCGAGACGCGCGATGAGCCGGTGGGTTCCGGCGCGATGTCGCCGCCGTGAAGGGTGAACGACACGGGGCCGGCATCCCCGGTCGGATCGCCGACCGCGGGCGGGTTCATCGCTCGCGAACCCCGCTCCAACGATGAGTGACGACACAATTTGATTACCGATTTGAGATATAAAAAGTTTCAGAACAACGAGGCTCCGGCGGTATCATCACCGCCGGGCGCGGGGTGATGATATTTCAAGCTCTAATAACCGCTCCCTTTGCGTCTTAACCTCGGGAAATCTCGAGAGAACTTGCGAGTCCTCCGGGATGGCCCGCGCGAGCTCCTTCAGCATCCGAGCCGCGCACTTCGCATTCTCCGCAGCCGTAGCCGCCGTGGTCAAATCCGCGTCGGCGATGTGGTCGTGTTTCTTCATGAACTCGTCGATGACCCCGTTCAGTTCGACGTGAATCCCACAGTTCAACATGGGATTCTCCCAGCCGCACCACAGCTCCCTTAAGGCGGTTTCTGAATGATAATCATCGGTGGGCATCACGGCCAGCGGTTGCTGCTCCATGAGAAGATCCCAGAGAATGAGCGCCATTGCATTTTTAACGCCGTATTGGTCCGTCTCGAGGTGGCCGAGGACCTTTCCTGCCGCTTTCAGCACACACCATTCCACCTCCAAATTTATCGCACAGGTCGAACTCCCATTGTCAATTCCAGTTAATAACCTGGGGTCCATTCCAGTTAACCTATTAGGGAACGTGGAAAGCAGAGCAGGAACCATACAGTCGTCGTGGCGCCGTCGCTTCTCAGCATCCGTCATCCTCCCCTTGACGCACTCTCGCAGGATGTAAGCCGCGTTGACCCGGTCCTCATCGAGAAGATCCTCGTAAAGATCCATCTTCACCACCAGGCACAGCCACGGTATCGCACGCGCCGAGTATTCAGGGCCCTCATCCTCGTCAAAGTATCCACCGAGGTCTCGTATCCACCGTTCGTTTGCATCCACGATGTCCCCGCCTTTGATTCGACCCTCGTGAAGCCCCCGAGCGATGTGCGACAGACGCTTACTTATCAGGTCGTACATCACCTCACGATATATCTGCCGATCTCGAATGCTCCACTCGTCAATGTCCGGGTACAGACGGCTTTCATAGCCCCGATACCCTCGGGTAGCAGCCCAAGGGCCCGAGGAGTTTGTGATCGATCTCTCGCCGCCGAAAACTTCGAGTCTGGGATCAACGGGACCGGCGCCGTCGACGCGGGACTGGAACGTGGGCGTGATGTCGACGCCTCGTCTTCCCAGGTCGGTCCTTATGTCGTTGACGATCACGCCCGGTCGTGATTCGGTCACGTCCTCCTCGGTCATGCTCCTGTACGCCTGCATGATCGGAAACTGCTCCCGCATGAGCTCATTCTCGTCGAATTCGCTGTCGAATACGCTCTCGCTCTCCTCCTCCTCATCCTCGTCGTCGTCGTCGCTCTCGATGTACCTCCTGCGCCGCGCCGCGCGGTGTACCTCCGGATCAACCGGCGGATCCACGTAGTTCATCACATCCTCGGGCGGCGCGACGTCGTCCGGCACGCCGCCGTGCGCCTGGGTCCACTCCCCGATGAGAGCCTTGAGCGTCCTGTTGGGAAACAGCTGTGTTCTGCGCAGCGGCCGCCCGGTGTTTGGGCAGGTTCCTCCGTTGGACGAATCGATCCATCGCGTGACGTTCGCGCGTTCGAACGTGGCGCCGCACGTCGGCATGCATCCGCAGACCACCGGGTCGTGCATCACGTGGCGGCCGACGGGGCAGAGGAAGTCCTCCGGGACCAAAGGCGTCGGTGTCGGCGATTGAATTGTCGTCTTGATTCTCAATCCCCCAATCGTCGCCGCGACGTTCGTCAGCGCCGGCGTCGCATCTTCCGCGGGCGTATCGTCACTCACGGCCGCGTCGCCGTGAACGATGTGCTCGGGGGCGTCCACGTCCCGCTCGCGTCCCGTAACCCCGCCCGCATCGTCCGCCGTCGGCGCGGACGTCACCCCGAAAGCCTCCCGGAGGTGACTCAGCAGCGTCGTGGTTGAGGATTTCTTGACGCTCGACGCGAGCCAATGCGCCACGGAGTCGGCGTCGGCGTCCCGCGCGCTCTTCAGCACGCGGTAGGCGACGAAGGCACCCACGGTGTAGGCGCCCACCGCCGCGGCCGCGGTCGACGTCTTCATCCCGACGGGCACCGAGGTGGTGGTCGCCCCCCCGAGTGGTCTCGGGATTCACGCCCGGTGCTTTAAGTGTTATCGGGCGATCTCATCTGGCAAGGTGCCGAAGACTGGACAATTTGAGCCGGGGCCACTTTGAGGGGCGACATGAGGAGCGATGGCCCCGCGGCGCCGCGGGGTATCATGGACTCCGAGCCACCCACCTTGCTCCACAGAGTCTCCACGATGACCGGCCCGGCGGTTGGGTACGCCTTCATCGCCGCGGTGTGCGTGATCTGGGTGTTCGGGTCGTTCCTGGTAGAATCACTGGAGGGCCAAGGCTTGTCGCCGCTGCTGCTGACGTTCATCTGCAACGCGCTGTTCGTGGTGCTGCTCCCGGTGTACTTTGTGAAGGAGTGGGCGCTCGAGAGAGGCGACAAGGAGTGGCGGGGATGGGGCGCGGAAACGCGCGGCGGGTGGCAGAGGCTCACGGGCTTCGAGGGCGACGAGATGGCGACGACGTCGCGGACGGAGATCCCGGGAGGAGGAACGGCGGGAAGCGGGAACGAGAGCGGCGACGGAGGGTTCGGGGGTGAGACGCGCGGGTCCGGGCGGCGGCAGCGGCGGACGTTCTCGGACGAGGAGCTCGAGCTGGACGACCAACAGCCGCAGCCGTCGTCGCCGCCGCGCCCCGCCGCCCCGCGCCCCAATCCGTCGTCGTCCAGGGCACCACCCGAGCAATGCCCACGGGACGCGCACGCGACTGTGAGGGAGACGGCGTGGGCGGCGTTCATGATCTCCCCACTGTGGTTCGCCGCACAGCTGTGCTTCAACTACAGCCTCCTCTACACCTCAGTCACATCGAACAGCATACTGAGCACGTCCTCGAGCGTGTTCACCTTTGGCCTCTCAGTGTACTTTGTGGGAGAACGGCACAACGCGGAACGCCTATGCGCAATCGCCGCGTACGTCCTCGGGTCGGTGTTGGTAACGCTGTCCGATCACAGGGATAACGGCGCGGGTTCGAGTCCCACGACGAGCACGAACTTTGGCAACGCGCTCACCGTCCTCGCGGCGGCGCTCTACGCGGGGTACACCACCGCGATTCGATTCCTCCTTCCAGACGACCCGCGGGTAAGTTCATTTTAATTTTCGTACGGGCAATTAGAATGACGTCATGTTTTGTGTACAGGTTTCCATGCTTCTCTTTCTCGGAGTCATCGGGATCGTCAACTTACTGGGCGTCGGCGCCGTCATCGTCCTAGGTCACTTCGGCCTCGGGATGTTCCCCGACGTCTTCGCGAACGTCACCCCGCGGGTGTTCGCGTGGGCGTGCGCCAAGGGTTTGTTCGATAACGTGCTGTCGGATTACCTGTGGGCGCGGGCGGTGTTGTTGACTTCGCCGACCATCGCTAGCGTCGGGCTGAGCATGCAGATTCCGCTCGCGGCGTTCGTGGAGGCGGCGATGGGACGCGCGAGGTGGGCGGACTCGGGGATGACCGCGATGGGGATGTTGTCAGGGTGCGGGCTGGTCCTGGCGGGGTTCCTGGGAGTCGTGTACAAGTAGTTATTCGCGGCGTCGTGGTGATGAATCTTAGGCTTGTCGTTTGGGAATCTATCACTATCTCAGACGCACTCCTTGCACCTAGAGCGCCGACGACCGTGCTCGCAGATTGATGCCCCACCGCACTCCTTGCACTGATGTCGCTGACGACCGTGCTCGCAGATTGATGCCCCACCGCACTCCTTGCACTGATGTCGCCGACGACCGTGCTCACAGAATGAACCCCCACCGCACTCCTTGCAGTCACTGCGCCGACGACCGTGCTCGCAGATTGATGCCCCACCGCACTCCTTGCACTTATGGCGCTGACGACCGTGCTCGCATATCTGTGACCCACCGCACTCCTTGCAGTCACTGCGCCGACGACCGTGCTCGCAGATTCCTGACCCACCGCACTCCTTGCATACAGAGCGTTGGCGACCGTGCTCGCAGATTTCAGACCCACCGCACTCCTTGCACTGAGAGCGCCGACGACCGTGCTCGCAGAACGCAGACCCACCGCACTCCTTGCACCTGGAGCGCCGACGACCGTGCGGACACCCTCTGCACACCTTGCAGTTCGAGCGCTTCTTCACCCCGTGCTCGCACGGGCCGGAGGCTCTCTTCCGCTTCGTGCCCTTCTTGGTCAACTCCTCCCTCGATGTATCCGTGTTCTCTGCATCGCCGACATCCGGAACGTCTATCCTGACTCTCGGTCGCCAAACCGTCGTCATCCCCATCCGCGAGGTCGGGCCCCTCGAAGTGAGATCTCCCGAGAGACGTCTCTGCCAAAATCGAGAGGGAGTTCCGAGATTTTTTTGTCCGGCCGGAATCCGACCGTAACACCCAACTCCTGTGGAAAACGCACACCATCTCAGTATAAATGCCCATACGCAAAAAGTGGAATCTCACCCGTCCGTGCGTTTTTACGCTCCAGCAACTTTCAACTTTCGGCTTTTCGCACCAACATCGGGATCTCCGACGGGACGCGGGCGCCCCCCGCACTTCACCGAGAGCGTCCCCACACGCCCGGAAACGTATCGTGCGCGCGAGTATACTCGTGCGTACACACCGCGTACCCTCCCCACTCCGCCGCTTTCCCCAAAGGACGCCGGCGCGCTCGGTGGTGGCGCGGACATCCCCGAAACTCATCTCGGAAGAGGAGACGCGCCCGGAAAAGGGATATCCCGAGGCTCGCCTTTCCCACGACCGCCACAACGCGACATGGCCGCGACGACCGCCGAAGTCACGACGCCGACGGTTCCCGAGGCGCCCGATGCACCCGCGGTGACCGCCGCCGTGCGCTCGTGGGCGGACATCGCGTCAGCCAAGGACGAACCGCGCGCGCGTGAAGACGCAACCGACGCTCGGGCTCCCTCGGGTGCCCGACACGCCGTGGACCCCGCCATCGACCTCCCCGAGGCGACCCGCGATGGCCCTTCGACCCACTCGAGCGTCGTATCGCCGACGCTCGAGGCATCGCAGACGTCCACGCGAGCCCCACCGGCGCCATGCGGCCTGGAAGCGGCGTCCGTGACCGCCGCATCCGTCACCCTCCGCTGGTCCGCGGGCTCCCATCTCGCCGACCCCTCGTCTGACGAGTCGGGAACCCCCGAAAAGGGAGGCGACGAAGTCGAGGAGCCAGCCACTTCCACTCCGTCCCCGGCGCCCTCCCTCGCCTACGAGGTGCAGATGAGCGCCGACGGGCGCCCCGGCACGTTCACCACCGTCGCATCGCGCGTGCTGACGTGCGACGTCGTCGTCAACGGGCTCGCACCCGCGCGCCACCACCTCTTCAGGGTACGGGCAACAAACGTCATCGCGTCCAAACAAGCAGAGTCGGAAAACCAAAACACATCCGATGGATCTTCCGTCTCCGAGTGGTCCACGCCGTCACTCGCCGTTCGCACCGCGGATGGCCCACCGGACGCGCCCATGTGCGCGCCGTCACTGGCCAAGGTCACGGACGACACGATGACCGTCGCGTGGCTGCCGCCGCCGCACAACGGAGGGTGCAGGCTCACCCGCTACGCCGTCGAGTACAAAAAGTTGTCAGATTCGGCAAAGGACTCGGACGACTCGGGTTGGAGCGTTAAGGAGGTTCCCGTGTGGGACGGGTGTGAAGCCACGCTGACGGGACTGACCCCGGCGACCGCCTACGTCGTGCGCGTGCGCGCTAAGAACCTGGTGGGGTTATCGAAGCCCTCCGAGCTCTTCACGGCGTCCACCGAGGCGAGCAAAGCGCCCGTCGACACCGTCGCGGAAAAGCCAAAAGCCAAAAGCCAAATCACTAAAAAGTCACCCGTCGAGTTTGTATCTTCTGAGATTGTCCCGTTCGAGTTGACCCCGCCCGAGCGACCGGGCGAGTGCGTCGCTACCCGCGTGTCCACGTCGCACGTGAGGCTCGAGTGGGCGCCCGTGCGGGACGGGACACGCGAGTGTGTGTACGTGGTCGAGTGGAGAGACGTGGGGCCCGCGACTGGTGAGTTTATTTTTGTTCTCGTATGGGCGATTAGACTGATGACTGATGTCATGTTTTGTTTACAGGGGCTGAGACTTCGAGATCGGGCGGCGAATGGTCGGTGGCTTCGTCGCCCGCGCGCCGCCGCCGACGTAAGGGATCAAGCGCGACGACGCCGCTGACCCTGAGCCCCGTGCGCGGCGGCGTCCGCGCGCGTGCGTCGTCGTCGTCGTCGTCGTCCACGACCGGGGAGATCGGTTTGGACGACATGGACTGCGGCGCGAGTTCCGTCGTGTCGGGTTCATCCGTCCCGCCCACTGTTTACTCGTACGGGAGCGGAAGTTCCACCGACTCCGAGTCCGACAAAGCCGTACCGACGCGACCGAGCAAGTTCACGCGCACGGACGTGCCACTCGGCGCGTGCGCCGTCACGCTCGAGGGCTTACGCTCCAACCGCTTGGTTCAGTGCCGGGTAGTGGCGGTTGACGCCCACACCGGGACGGAATCCGAACCCGGGCCCATCGCTGTGGCGTACACCGACATGTCAGTCCCACCGGCGCCCTCCGCGCCGGTGTGTGCCGTGGACTTGAAGTCACCCGGGTGCGTTGTGCTGACGTGGCGGGTTCCGGAAGGTTCCGCGAAGGACGACGCCGCGTCGGCTCCGACGGCGCACCAAGTGCAGGCGGCGCCCGCTCTTTCGCGACCGTTTCAAACCGTTTCAAAACGAAAGGGCGGTGACGGCAAGGGCGGTGCCAACAAGGGTTCCACCAAAAGCGGATCCAACGCCGTGGCGGGCACCGGATCGAGAGACGCGTCGTCACCCGGGGAGCTCCAGTGGAGGGTCGTGTACGAGGGCGCGGAGTCGCGGGTGACTTTGCCTGAACCCGAGCTGTGCGGACCGGGCGAATCCATCGTCTTCCGATGCCGCGCCTACAACGCCGCGGGCGCGGGAGCGTACGGCAAACTCACGACGCACAGGCGCGACGCCGCGGCTCCGTCGCCGCCGGAACCCCCCACGTTCGCGTCCGTGACGCCCGACGGCGTTAAAGTCCGATGGCGGCCGCCGCTTCGACTCAACGGAAGCGTCGTGGCCGCGTATCGGGCGCAGATGCAAACTGTGTCACGGGGTGCCGAGGGGGGTGCCGAGGGGGGTGCCGAGTCCAAGGGTGCCGAGTGGATCGCAATCGACGTCCCCGAGAGCGGCAGGGTGAACCCCAAGTGCGAGACACGCGTGCACGGCTTGAAACCCGCGACTTTATACCGCTTCAGAATCGCCGCGGACCGCGCCGATGGAACTTCCCGGGGCGAGTTCGGACGATGGAGCGAGGTGACCACGCCGAGGGCACCGCCGGCGCCCCCGCGCCCCCCCGCCGTGTGCGCCGTCTCCCACGACTCCGTCACCGTCTCGTTCACCGCCAACTCGCGCGAATCCATCGACGCGGACTGGCGCCAACGAGCCGTGGAATACCGACTGGAAGTGGCGGGCGGCGGTGACGGATGCATCGACGAGTACGTCTGCGTGTACCAGTGCGGTTCCATGCGCGAGCGGATGCACACGATCGACGGGTTACTCCCGGGCCGGCGGATCCGGTGCCGGGTTCGCGCGATCGGGGACGAGGGCGGGACGAGCGTCGGGGACGCGGCGGCGGCGAGGACGACGCCCGTGACGGTGACACCGGTGCATTCACCGCCGTCGTCGCCGCGGGCGGTGAAGGCGTCATCGGCGGGCGTGAAGAAGGCGAAGCGGCGCGCGGCGTCCTCGTCGCATACGGCGGCTCCCTCGGTGACGCTGGTGTCGGCTCCGCCGCCGGGGTCGCTGTGCAGGCGGGAGATGACGAGGCGTAGGAAGATTATGCGTCGGAAGATCCTGACGTGGGCCTTCGTTTTTCTCGCGCTGGGGTACTTTGTACTGACCGTGTATCTCGGGGGGTACACACTTTTATAGGGAAACCGCCCGTTTAGCTGGATGATGCAGTTAGCTTGCTTGTAACGACGACGTGTAAGATAAAGAGCGAGCCAAATTAGCCTACTTGTACACGTGTCGAGTACTCTCGTCGATACAACAATTCAATACCTTCGTACAACAATTGCGCTCTCATCGCCGATGACGCCGTCTCGCTCGTCTTTTCGGTCGGGGACGCGCCTTCCGCGCGAGTGTCGCGCGGAGTTCCGGTCGCGTTCCGTCATTCGAACGGGCACACTCGTCGGCGCGGCGACGCGCTCTAGCTAGATTAAGAACACCGCTAGATAATACCGGCGTCACGACTGTATTTCTGGATTGCGCCGATGAGTTCGTTGACGCCCTCGCCGCGATAGTGGTCCGATACGTCTCGCTGGCGCACGGAGACCAGGCACCCGCCTTTCGCCACGGACACAGTGAGCTTCTCCGGCTTCACCCTTGGGGTCCGTTCCCACCGCACGTCCGCGCCTGGCAACACGCCGTGCACGAGGTCGACGGCCATGTCGTGCGCCTCTGGTCCGTGCGGGTCTCAGCAGCCCGCGTACGTCACGGTGAATACGACGCCTTTGCCGAGGTCGCCGGTGCCTTTAGCGATACCCGTCGGGTTGCTATTCGAGGAGACGCGCGTGTCGAACCCGGACGCCATCCTGTGTCGAGGGTCCCGCGCGTCGAGTCAATGACACAACGTAAAAGCCCGAAAAAGCGAAACTCTGCTCTAATAATAATCGAACCCGCCACAACCTCTGGCACACCAGTGTGGCCACCATGGCCGCGCACCAGGCGACGCGCGTGGTCCCGTGGAAGGACTGGGACGAATGGGAGCACGTCCGCGGTGGACTGTGCGGCGCCGACCCCACCGCGCGCGACGTGGCCCTCGCCCGCGTGGATGCGTGGCGAACCAGGGGAAACGTGCCGCACGCGGTGGAGGTGACCGCGCAGCTGATGGAGTGCCGCAAGCACGACGGCGGCGTGCCCGGGTCCCCCGGCCCGCACCTCTCGGATAACATGCTACAGCTCACATACGCCATGGTGCGTATCGCCCGTTTATAACCCCGACGACCCACACGATGTACACCAC
>Ga0302116_1000337_pt1 | contig 27715 bp, 14 predicted proteins | sample AG5_SCM_MG_FD_203124 | JGI IMG/M metagenome (GOLD analysis project Ga0302116, IMG submission 203124) | Marine microbial communities from Western Arctic Ocean, Canada - AG5_SCM | ecosystem: Environmental > Aquatic > Marine > Oceanic | place: Canada: Western Arctic Ocean | collected 2017-10-01 | reverse complement strand
CGCGGACGTGGCGCTGGCATTGGCGTCGGAGACCCGGTCGGTGCTTCGACCGGACTTGCGGCTGGTGGTGATGTCCGCCACGCTCGGCGACGTGGGCCCCCGCGCCGCCGCGATGTTATCCGTCAATAATCAGGACGCTGCGTCTTCGTCGTCTTCGGCGCCGCTGCTGGTGAGCGAGGGTAAGTCGTTCCCGGTCGATACGATCTACCTAGGGCCTCCCGGGCGTAACTTTGGGGACCTGGAGAACGCGACGGTGAGCGCGGTGCGACGAGCGCTGGCGGACGCGCCCGGGGTGGAGGGCGGGGACGTGCTGTGTTTCCTCCCCGGCGCGGGTGAGATTAACCGCGTGGTGGCCGCGTTGAGGGACGGAGCGTCGTCGAGTCAGGACGGAACCCTCTCCGTCCTGCCGCTGTACGGGGCGTTGAGCCAGGCGGAGCAACAGGCCGCGCTCGCGCCACCCCCCACAGGTGTGCGCAGGGTGGTGGTCAGCACGCCAATCGCGGAATCCTCGCTGACCATCCCGGGTGTACGAATAGTCGTCGACGCCGGTCTGGCGCGTCGGCCTTTGTTCGACTCGAACAAGGGTATGACCAGGCTGGACACCGCGCGTATCTCGGTGGCATCCGCGGACCAAAGGCGGGGACGTGCGGGCCGCGTCGCGCCCGGGACGTGCTACAGGCTGTGGAGCGAACGAGCGCATTTACAGCTGGCGTCAGACGCTGAACCGGAGATTGCCAACGCGGACCTGGCGCCGCTGGCGCTGGACCTGGCGACGTGGGGTATCCACGACGACGAGGGCGTCGATGCACTCCCATGGCTCGATCGCCCCCCCGCGGGTCGGTTAGCGGCGGCGAGGGACTTACTCGCCAGGCTGGGCGCGACGGATGAAATCACGGGGCGGGTCACGCCACTCGGTACGCGGATGGCTCAGCTCCCACTGCACCCACGGCTGGCGCGGATGGTCCTGTGGGGCGCATGCAGGGGACCGGAGAGCTGCCGGATGGCGTGTCAGATCGCCGCCGTCGTGTCGGACAGGGACCTGCTTCGAGGGAGGGACGCGCCAGCCGACGTCAGGGCGAGGCTCGGCGCGCTCTGGTCCGTCGGTGAAGCCGGCGCTGACGGACCGGGACGCTGGTCACTCGCGGCGGACGCGACATCCGCGCAGCCGACGCCTTCACCGCCGTCTTCACCGACGGACCAGCCGCCCAACCCGGCCGCGCCCGTTCGCGTGCCCATCGGGACTAAGCTACCCAAGGGGAGGAATAAAAAGTTTAAGGGGGCGCCGAAGGGTCGTAAGCCCGCGGGCGGTGGCGTGCAGGCTGCGGCGAAGGCGGCGAGGGCCGGCGCGTCCTCTGTCTCCTCTGGCGTCTCTGGATCCTCGTCGTCCGGGGGGATCGGCGGGTTCGGTGCGGCGTACGGCGGGTACCGCGGGTATGAGGTTGACCGAAACGCGGCGAGGGAGGCTGGTAAGGTTGCGTCTCAACTGTTAAACGCGGTGAAGAGAGCGGCGGCGGAGGACCCAAAGAACGGGGACTGGTGCGCGCCGGGTGTCGGCGGCGGGGACCCGGGTGGTCCGTGCTGGGACTTTCTCCTGGGCGAGGGTGAGAACGAGGCGGGTGTGTTGCTGGCGATGGCGTACCCCGACCGCGTGGGCGTGCGGCGAAGCAAGGGTGGCAACTTTACGCTCTCGGGGGGTGTCGGCGCGGCGTCCGTTCCGGGCTCGGATCCGCTCGCGAGGGAGGAGGTTCTCGCCGTTGCCGAGATGACATCGGGCGACGTCGGCGGGGGCGCGAGGAACGACCGGGTCCGTCTCGCCGCGCCCGTGCCTATGACCGCGCTGGAGCCGGACACGGGGTGCCTGGCGGATGCGTTGTGCCGGCGACGTGACTCGTTGTCGTGGGCGAGCGCGAGCAAGGCGGTGGTGGCCAGGCGCCAGCTGTGCGTGGGTGACGCGGTGCTGCGGGAGGCGCCTTTCCAGCCCGAGCCGGACGACACCGTCGACGCCATGCTATACGGCGTCAAGGAGATGGGGGTAAAAGCGGCGTTGGGGTGGAGCGCCAAGACGGAGTCGTGGAGGCGGCGGGTGATTTGGCTGAGAACGGTGGGGGGCGCCGATCACCTCCCGGACCTAAGCGACGTCGCGTTGGAGGCGTCCTTGGCGGACTGGCTGGCACCCATGCTTCCCGGGATCACGTCAAAGAGCGCCATGCACAAACAGCTGGACGGGGACGGACTGGTGCGGTGCCTGCTGACGTACGAGCAGACGATGGAGGTGGATGCGTCGTGTCCGACCCATATTAAGGTACCGTCGGGGTCGAACTTACCGCTGGACTACGACACCCCGGGGGGCACGCCGGTGCTCCGCGCCAGGCTGCAAGAGCTCTTCGGGATGGGCGAGACTCCCACGATCGGACCTAAGAGGGTCCCGATCGAGGTTCACTTGCTCTCACCGGCGAGTCGGCCGGTGCAGGTGACGACGGACTTGGCGTCGTTTTGGAAAAACACGTACTTTGACGTGGCCAAGGAACTGAAGGGGCGGTACCCGAAGCACTACTGGCCGGACGACCCGACGACGGCGGAGGCGACGAACAGGGCGAAACCGAGAAAAAAGTGATTTATTTCAATCCGAGCGATTCGATGAGGCTACTCTTCCCCGTCTTCGTACTCTGTCTCCTCCATCGCCGCCCATATGTCCTCCTCGCTGGGTACCACCTTGGCGGCCTCCTCCTTCTTGACCGCGCCCTCCTGCCTGATCTCCACCAGGCGCATGACCACCCTCCCCTCCGTCTCGGAAGCCTCCAAGTCAACCTCACCCTCGACACACCAGTCCAAGTCCCCGGCCGGGTCCCGAATCTTCTGCACCACCCGCCAGTGCGCGTCTCCGTCATCCCCGTCGTCGCTCAGGTTGAACAAATCGGGCGACCTCGCCTCGTACCCGTCGTCCATCTGCTCGTGCTGGTGCCAGTACGGGTCGATTAAGTCGTAGAGTTGGTCCACCTTCCACGCCGTATCCCGACCCCGCGGCGGTAAGTTCTCAGCCGCGAGCTCGTTCATGTCCTCCTCCTCGCCAACCGCGAGTAACTGCACCCACCGGAACGCCGCGTTTCGCACCATGACACGAAAAGCGCGTCCCGACGTGAACCTCTCCCGGCTCGCGCCGAGCGCAACGAGCGCGGCTTCGTCCTCGGCGGCTCGCGCGGCAGCCACCGGGTCCTTGAGCGCCTCCCACTCGTCGATGAGGCTGGAGTCCACCATTCGGATGGTCTCCCCCAGCCACTCCTCTACGTCGATCACCGCCGGGGACTTCATGCTCTCCGGGACGTTCTGGACCATAGCCTTGTAAGCGTCGGTGAGGTACCTCATCAGGGCACCCTCGCTGCGGTTGAGGCCGTAGTGGGTGACGTACTTGTTAAAGTCGTACCCGGACTCGTACAGCTCCCGCGCGATCGACTTGGGCTTGAGCTCCTCGGCTCCGACGTAAGGGTGCCGGCGCTTGAACGGTTCAAAGTAAGCTTCCAGTTCGTCTTTGAGGGGTTTGGGGTAGTCCATCTCCTCCAGCACGGCCATGCGGTCGTCGTACTCGACCCCATCGCCCTTCATCTTGTTCACAGCCCTGGTCTTGGCCTTGTTCACCTGCGCGTTGACGACGGCGCCGGGGGTGTCGAGCACAGCCTCGAGGACGGAGAGCACGTCCAGCGCGTACCTCTCGTCCCTCAGCTTACTTCGCGTCGAGTGGTCCGTTCCGTGGGTCTTGAGCAGCGTGGGAAGGTACTCGACCGCGAACAATGAGAGGGGCTGGGTGAGCGAGAACTGATCCCCGATGTCGAAGCCCAGGTTCACGGCGCGGCCGCTCGTGTCCATCGTACCGGTCTCTTGGATGATCCCGGCGTCCTTGAGCGAGCGGTACATGCTGATGGCCCGCCTCTGGTGCTTCCGTTGTCGGATCTTCGGCTCGTGGTTGTGAACGAGGAGGTCCCGGAGGAAACGCTTACCGTCTCCCTTGCGAGATAGCACCGCGAGTATCATCGAGTGCGTCACCTGGAAGGAGGAGTCCAGCGTCTCCGGCGCGCCCGTCTCCATCCGGCGAAAGTTGTCCTCGTTCCACTGTACAAAGTTCTTATCAGGGGGCTGGGACTTCTTCACCTTCTTAGCCTTGCCCCCGCTCTTGGCAGCCGCCGCGGCAGCCTTCGCCTCCGCTCGTTTGTTCTCCACCACGTGCGCGGGGGCCTGGCACCACACGAAACCCTTGGTATCGAAACCCCTTCGCCCCGCCCGACCGGCGATTTGCTGAAACTCTCGTATGGTCAGCAGCCTAGTCTTGATCCCGTCGAACTTGCACAGCTGGGTGAAGAGCACGGCGCGGATCGGGACGTTCACCCCCACGCCCAACGTGTCCGTCCCGCATATGCACTTCAACAGACCTTTCCCCGCGAGACGTTCCACGAGGAGCCTGTACTTTGGAAGTAGACCGGCGTGGTGGACGCCGACGCCGAAGGAGATGTACCGCCTGAGCTCGTTACCAACCGGGGTGTCAAACTTGAACCCACCGAGCTCGTCGTTGAGCGCCTTCTTCTCGTCCGTCGTCAACGAGAGGGTGCTGCACAGGTCCTGCGCGCGTTCGTTCGCCTCTCGCTGCGAGAAGTTGACGATGTACACGGGCGCCCTGTCGGTATCGACGAGTTCCTTGATGCTCTCGATCAAGGACGTCTCTCGGTACTCAAACTCGAGCGGCACCGGCCGTTCCCCGCCGCCCACGACCCCGACGTCCCGTCCCGCCGCGTTCCCCTCGAGGTGCCGCTGGAACTTAGCGGTGTCGCCGAAGGTGGCGGACATGAGGAGGAACTGTGCGTCCGGGATCTCCACCATGGGAACCTGCCACGCCCACCCCCGATCGGGGTCGGCGTAAAAGTGAAACTCGTCGGCGACTATGAGGCCGCAGTCCAGGTCCCGTCCCCGGCGGAGCGCCGCGTTGGCGAGTACCTCCGCGGTGCAGCATATGATGGGCGCGGTGGGGTTGACGGACGCGTCGCCGGTGAGTAAACCCACGTTCTTGGCGCCAAAGTCCTTCACGAGCTGAAAGAACTTCTCTGTGACCAGCGCCTTGAGGGGCGCGGTGTACCACGCGGCGTCGCCCCTCGCCGTCGCCGCCGCGATCGCCGCGGTGGCCACCATCGTCTTGCCACTCCCTGTCGGCGTGGTCAGGAGCACGTTGTTACCCTCGACGAGCTCCAAGATGGCCTCTTCTTGCGCCTCGTACAGCTCCACGCCCTTGACGTCCATCGCCCACTGTAAGATGGTCTCCAACATGGCGTCCGCGGTGTCGTCCTCCATCTCCACGATGGCTCTCGTGAGCGATCCCGTCGTGGGCATCGTCGCGGATGTGTCGTCGTCATCTGAATCGGCGTCCGCGGAGATGGAGTCCTGCTGCTCGGGGATGTCCGTCGGGACGGCGGCGGTCGACGACGTGGCCCTCAACGAGACGTGGCGGTGCCTTCTCCGAGGCGATGTCCTGGCTACGGCGGCGGTTCGTCCCCCTGACCGACGCGTCGAGGCGACGATCGAGCGGGCATCGACCCGAAAGAACCCTCCCGACGCCGATCCGACGGCTTGTGCAGCGGCCATCGTGGTCTACCTATGGTCCACACGAGGCGCACAACCTCTGACCTATCCCGGAAATCAACCTTTTCCAAAAAACTGATCTCGCCGAGGCTGCTGCAGGATGAGGCAAGATTGCTTACGGCGACGAGTAGTTCCAGACATACAAGATGCTATGCTATGTTTAAGGATACAACGAAGTCCCCGTGCCGTGAGCGCGCTGCTCGACGGCGTGGAGGGTAATAATACACGCGACCTGATGTCAGCCCTCTCACCAGAGCTTGGACCAGATGCAGCACGGTTGCTCCGCTTTTTCTCCCGGATAGCAAGCGAGTGTTCCGCGTTCGGCGTCGACCAACATCACCGTGCAGTCTCGCTTGATGCTCCTGAAGTACGGGTCTATGAAAGGCATCGGGATCGAGCAGCACGCGAACGGAATCGTTCCACACCCCCAGCACAGCGAATCACCGCCGCAAACGCAGTGCGTCGCGATGGGAAACGACCCGCAAGGGACGCATTTCAGGCAGTAGCAACCGCTGACGTCTGACCTTTGCGCGGGAGGAAGGGCAGAAGCGTACGCCAGCGCTTCGGTTTGCGGCATCACGTCTCCCTTGGTGTTGCGGGACATCGCCTCAGCACCCGGCTTCTTGAATAAGATATCATCACCCTTCATGTCACGGCTGCGTCACGGACAGTGGAACGTGGCCCGCATGGGGAATGAACATAACGCTATTCGCGGGCCGAATCTCGCGCCGATCTAGCCGAGCACACGCCTTCAGCTTGCCTTGAAAAAAACCGCCACCTGGCAAAATGGCACAACTCGGGTGTTCAAGCGTTTTTTTTGCCAGACAGTCACATTTTCCCTCTGACTCAAAAACGGCGGTCTAGTTTTCCCCACATCGCGAACGCGATTCGCTATTTACACTTGAAATAACTCGCAACCCGAGCCATTCCGCCGAGCACACGCCTCGCCCCACACGTATCCCCCAGCCAAGTCGCGTAAATACCACGATGGCAGACATCCTAGACCTCAAGGGTGCGCCATGGACCGACATCGAAGACGTCCAGCTCTCCGCACTTCAGGTACGCGCCGTATCGAACGCACCGACAACCTCCCGCATCGCAAAAACTTTTTCTGAGCAATCACGTTCCTCCCTCGCGAACAGGCCAAGCACGGCAACCGATGGGCCGCCGTCGCCGCCGAGATGCCCGGCCGCACCGGCCAGCAGTGCGCGCAACGTTGGCGCCACAAGGTTAACCCCAACATTCGCAAAGACAAGTGGACCGAAGCCGAGGATCGCCAGGTACGACCCTCCCCGCCCCTGTTGACCAATCAACAAATCGACACACGCCCACCCGACACAAACTCGATTCACGCCGCGGCTCCGATTTCACAACCGCATGTCACCTGACCTCTCCCCATCCTCCCCACGCAGCTCCAAGCGCTCGTCGATACCTACGGCCTTCGCTGGGCCGACATCTCCCGCCGCATGGAGGGCAGGACCGACCAGCAGTGCATGGGCCGCTGGAGGCGCCACCTCGACCCCTCCGTCTCGCGCAAGCAATGGACCACCAAGGAGGACCGCAAGCTCGCCGAGCTGCGGGTCCGGCACGGCGCCAACTGGAGCGCCATCGCCAAGACGATGAGCAACCGAACCGCGCAGCAGTGCCGCGCCAGGTGGTTCCAAGCTCACTTCACCGGCCACCGCTACCTCGACGACTCTGGCAACCTCCTCTCACCGAGATCCGCGGACAAGGCTGAGCGCGACGTGGAGGCGGCGAAGGCCGCCGCCGCCGCCGCGGGCAAGACGCTTCGCCCCAACGGCGTCAAGGCTTCCAAGAACACGAGCCTCAACGACATCCTCAACACCATCAAGACCACCGAGCCCGAGACACTCCACGGGTCCCCCGAGCGGAAGAAGCGCCGGCGGGACTCGGGCGGGGCGAATCAGCTGCAGCGCCGCGACTCTGGGCACCTCCGCCGCGACGGCAGCGGGCGGTTCGTCCCGCGGGAGGACTCCCTCCCCCTCAACTTTGTCACGCCCCCGCCCACGACGCCGGGCGTGGACGATGCGGTCGGCCTGGACATGTCCACGCACCCGCCGCCCATCCGCACCAAGCCGGTGGGTCTGCACAGGGACCCCAGCCTCAGCCTCGGGAGACAGATAAGCCTCCCGCCGGACATCGCCGCGCTGCTCAAGGGTGAGGCGCCGGACACGGGACGCGCCGCCGAGCCCCTCGCGCAGTTCAACAGCGGGGACTGGGGTGCGCTCCTGACTGGTGAGCTAGGCAGCGTGACCGCGGTGTTGGATCAGCTGGGAGAGACGGACGGTCAGCTCGGGGGCAGGGACAGCATCGGCAAGCTGGAGTCGTTTGGGTCGATTCAGATGCTCACCAGGCAGAGGAGCGGGAACGTGCTGACGAGGATGGGATCGTGCAACGACAGCTTCGCGCAGCTCATCACCCCGGAGCTCGTCAAATGATGAGCGGGGTACGGTATTTATTCGACGGGGAAGGGTGTAGAAGGGTATTACATATGGGGCACACGACGTGCGGTACATTAACGGCGGGGGGAGCCCCCGCGACAAGCCGAGGACCAAAAGGTTAAATTATGCAAAGCCAGCGCTCTCGACGTTTTGTAAGACTATTCAATTGTGATGATTCAACTTGATGATCTAGTAGCTAAACGGAAATTCCTTTTTCGACTGCTCCTTCAACTCCCGCGAGTACGCCGCGACGCCCATGTCCTCGACCCTGGCGCTCGCCGCCCTCGCGGCCAGCAGCACCGAGCTGTCCCTCTTTTTTTTCTTCTCCTTTGTCTTCACCCCCGAGGCGTCCCCTTCGCCCCGCGCGGACTCGTCCAGGTCGATCCCCCGGTCCACAGCTGCGGCTGCCGCGGCGAACAGGCCCGACGCCGCCGCCACGGGTGCCCCACGGCTCCTCGGTGTCTCATCCAGTGTCTCCCTTTCCTTCTCCATGGACGCCGGGATGTAGTCGTCGAGGGAGAGCCCCGCCATCGTGGAGAAGCTCCTCCCCGGTAGCACCGAGATCGCCGCCGTCGCCGACGTCACCCCCGTGTGCACCACCTGGTTGACCTCCCCCGTCACCCGCACCACGCACGCCCGTTTGCACATCCCCATGCATTTGCGCCCGGGCTGAAGCGTCCACCCCGGGGGCATGTTCCCCCGCAACGAGTTCATGACGTCAGACGCGAGACCGTTTCGAGCGCATTGCTTCCCAGCGCACACCTCCACCGTGGCGCTTATGTCGCACGCGGGTCCGGAGACGTGCGTGGTGGCCATGGTATCCTCGAGCCACGGGGGCCACGCGGACGTCGGCGGGGAGGGCGACGGGGCACCACCCGCCGCGGTCCTCGGGTCCGACATCGGCGGCGCGAAGTCGCCTTCGCCGTCGTCATCTTCAGATTCGTCGATGAAGGTGATTGAGCAGTACGGCGACGGGACGCAGTCGGGTTCGATCGCTGGATCGCACTCATCCTCGCACCCGTCCCGCGTGATGGCCATTGTTGTACTGGCGTCGTCCCCCGTCATCTCGTCCTTCTCGAGCCACGAATCGTACGTCTTCCCCGGCACCGCCTTCTTCGACTTTTTCTTCTTTGTTTTTTTCGTCGGCGGGTCCATCGCGGGCTGGTTCCCTCCCGCCATCGCCGACGCCGCCTCGAACATGGAGTCGAACGGCGAGTTCGGCTCGGGGGTGGATCGCCACTGCGGCCACCCGCCTTCGCCCGCGCCCCCGTCCTTCGCGGCAGCCACGCGTGTGATAAAACCGCGTCTGCCGCGACCATCGAACGGGCACACGCCCCCATCGAAATGGCACACGCCCCGCCGTGCCCGTGCCCCCCTTCTCTCGGGCGCGACGCGCTGTGCGACGCCGGAGACGAACACCGCGGTGCGCACCGCCGCGTTCATTGCCCCGTCACCGATCACCCCGGATCGCGTCCCGGGTTAACTCGTCGGCCGCGGCGCCCCTCGCGCGGCCACTTCTGGCGCGCCGTCGCAGATCCGCTACGGCTGACTCGGATTTGATTCGATAACTGGATCACGCCTGGCTGTGCAGAGCCAACTGCCTTTCCCCCGGGCGGTGATGGGTGACGCGGGTGCTGCTTTGGACCACTGTGGATTCAAATATACACAAGATATGCTACGTGGGGTACCCTCCAGTCATAATACGCTCACTCACGCCGGGGTGAGCTTCTCGATGAGGTCCGTCTCCTCGTTGATGGGGTTCTTCGCCTCGAGCTTCACCAGGTCAATCGGGGTCTTGCCGGTGCCGTTCTGCGCGGTGATGTCGCATCCCTTCTCTAGGAGCGCCCTGACGGCGAAGGTCTTCCCGTAGCCGCACGCGTAGTGCAGAGGCGTGTTCTTCTTCTCGTCCACCGCGGTCAGGTCGCTGTCCGCCTCCAGCAGCTGGCGGAAGATCTCCTCGCCCTCGTCGCCCTTGCCGAACGCGATGGCGTAGTGGAGAGGCGTGCGCTGGCTGCTGTCCCGCGCGTTGACCTCCTTGCCAACCGCGATGAAGTCCTCCACAGCCTCCACGTCACCGTACCTCGCCGCGTCGTGCAGGGTCTCGACCTCGGGGGCGGGAGCCGCCTCGGGGGCGACGACACCGCCGGGGACGTCCACGGGGATGGACCCGCCGACAGCCTGGCGGATGGCTTCCTCGCCGCCGAGCTTATCGTTGAGCTTTTTGAGAAACGCGGCGTCGTTGGAGTACTTCATCATGGCAGACGGGCCGTTCTTCTGGACGTCGTTGAAGAACTCCTGGAAGTCGGGGTCGTCCTTCAGAGCACCGATCCTGCGCTGCATGTCGGGGTTCTGATTTTGTGGAAACGAGGGAAGGATGGTCAGCGCGAGTCTCGTCAATTGGAGGATTCAGGAACAGGGTTTAGGGATTATCCTATTTTTGTGGAATCGGAAGCGGTCTGAATCGGTTAGAGACGCACCGAGATCATGTTGTTCATGGCCGCCATCTGCTTCTGCACCATGGGGTTGTTCATCATGCCCGACATCTGCGACATCTGATCGTTCACCTTCTTCGCAGTCTCCGGGTCCTTCATCGCCTTGGCGTAAGCCTCCTGGATCTCCTTCATCTTCTCGGGGTCCATGTTGCCCATCATGCCCGCGAGGTTGGGGGGCAGGCCGTTGGCGACAACCTTGAGGGCACCGCGTCCATTGGCGGCGCCCCGGGTGGAGAGCCTGGCGCTGGTCTTGGGCACGGCGACGCCGCGGACCCTGGTGGCGGAACCGAGCTGCCTCTGGCTGGACGATTTGGCCGAGACGACGGCGCGCGCGGCGACGGCGACGACGACGGTGGTTGTAGACGCCATGATTTGGGCGTTGGCTACTGGGACAAGATGGACGTGACCCGGGGGGCGGTGTGGGCGTCACGCGGGAGTTACCTGCGAGCCGCTCGGTCGTTTGTGGCGCCTCGCGTGGGCCGGCGTTCGATGCCGATTCGACGGGTAGCCTCCGTGATCTTCTTTTTGGACCAATCAGAGCGCGTGTCTAAATTAACTCAAGAAATGACGGTTTGATGATTTCCGCCAATCGCAAAGCCCTCAACGAGACTGCGTGGCACAACGGTGCGGCATAGATCTTTCAATCCAATCGGCGTCACCCACACACGTCACGGCACCACCGCGCGCCGAACGTACAGCGAATACACAGGGCAGGAGCGGTTCGTCGCATCCCGTTCTAAAGCCTCAAGGTCTCCGTCGTCACCACGGCGCTCAGACGCAGGCTCGTTAAGCACGTCGCCTCTTTGTGCACTCGCGCCAGCGTTAACCCAGTCGCATCGAGCGAGATGGCTGCGAAAGCCGCGATGATGACGACGACCCGCGCGCTCGCCCCAGCGGCCGCGCGATCCGCGCCGCGCGGTGTCAGGGCCGCGGTCAGGTCCGCATCTACGATCCGTCCCTCCCGCGGCTTCGGCCCAGGCGGCGTCGGCGCGGTTCGCTCGGTGTACTGCAAGGCGGTCGAGGCCCCCGTCAACCCCACCGAGCTCAAGCCCCCGGCGAACCTGCACGGCTTCGAGCTCGTCCGCGAGGACTACGTCGCCGAGTACGACTCCAAGGTGTTCTTCTTCAAGCACGCCAAGACCGGCGCCGAGGTCATGAGCCTGAGCAACGACGACGAGAACAAGTGCTTCGGCGTCACCCTCCGCACGCCCCCGGCCAACTCCACCGGCATCCCCCACATCCTGGAACACTCCGTGCTGTGCGGCTCGCGCAAGTACCCCATCAAGGAACCCTTCGTCGAGCTCATCAAGGGCTCGTTGAACACCTTCCTCAACGCCATGACCTACCCCGACCGCACCTGCTACCCCGTCGCCTCGTGCAACCTGCAGGACTTCCACAACCTCGTGGACGTCTACCTCGACGCCGTCTTCCACCCGCGCTGCGTGGACAACGAGAAGACGTTCCAGCAAGAGGGCTGGCACTACGAGCTGGACTCCGCGGACCAGGAGATGACGTACAAGGGTGTCGTGTACAACGAGATGAAGGGCGTGTACTCCTCCCCGGACTCTGTGCTCGCGAGGGAGGCGCAGCAAGCGCTCTTCCCCGACAACACCTACGGAGTGGACTCGGGCGGCGATCCCACCGTGATTCCCAAACTTTCATTCGAGGAGTTCAAGGACTTCCACGGCAAGTTCTACCACCCGTCCAACTCCAGGATGTGGTTCTACGGCGACGACGACGTCGAGGAGAGGCTCAAGATCCTCGACTCGTTCCTGTGCGAGTTTGACAAGAAGGAGATCGATTCCACCATCGGCACGCAAAAGTACTTCACCGAGCCCAAGAGGGTGGTGGCGTCCTACGTCGCGGGCGAGGGCGAGGAGGCGGACAAGTCCTTCGTGCAGGTCAACTGGCTCCTCAACGACGGTCCCTTCGACACCGAGACGGCGCTCGCGGTCGGCTTCCTCGATAACCTCCTCCTCGGCTCCCCAGCGGCGCCGCTGCGCATGGCGCTCGAGGAGTCCGGCCTCGGCGAGGCCATCGTGGGTTACGGCCTCGAGGACGAGCTCAGGCAGCCGACGTTCGCGATCGGCCTCAAGGGTGTGGCCAAGGAGGACATTTCCAAGGTTGAGGCGCTCATCACGGAGACCATCGCCAAGATTGCGGGGGAGGGTTTCACCCAGGCGGCGATTGACTCCTCCGTCAACTCCATCGAGTTTGCCATGCGCGAGAACAACACCGGCCGCTTCCCCCGCGGCCTCTCCCTCATGCTTCGCTCGCTCTCCGCGTGGCTCTACGAGGGCGACCCGGTGGAGATTCTTCGGTTCGAGGAGCCCCTCGCCGGGCTCAAGGCTAAGATGGCGAAGGAGGATGTCTTCACCCCGCTCATCAAGAAGATGCTCATCGACAACACCCACAAGGTGACCATCGAGCTCAACCCCGACAAGGAGCTCGGCAAGGTTCAGGATGAGGAGGAGAAGGCCAAGGTGGCCGCCTACCGCGCCGGTCTCTCCCCCGAGGAGATTGAGAAGGTTGTCGCCGACACGGAGGAACTCAAGAGGCTCCAGGAAACCCCGGATTCACCCGAGGCGCTCGCGTGCATGCCCGCGCTCGGCATCACCGACATCCCCAAGGAGGCCAAGTCCATCCCCACGGACGTCGCCTCCGTCGGTGCCACCCAGATGCTCACCCACGACATCTTCACCAACGATATTCTCTACGCTGAGCACCTCATGGTGAGTTGATTGACCGGAACCCGCCCGATCGACGCAAACACGATTGATTTTCCCAAACCCGATTCCGCACCTAATACCACGCCCACGTACGCGCCGCACTGAAAAGTGGGCCATCGTTCTGGGGCACATTGATGGTGCGAGATGAAACAGAGGTATTGCTATAATGCGGCGCGCGGGGCTCTTCACACCCTGCGCCCGTTTCGCTGCGGTACCAAATCCCCCGCCCTCGGTCACCCCGGCCCCCGCCCTTGGAACATCCGACTCACCGCCGTTCTCTTTCAACTCGCAGGATCTTCACGCCGTCCCCATGGACCTGATGCCCCTCGTGCCCCTCTGGTGCCGCGCCATGCAGCGCATGGGCACCTCCAAGCGCTCCTTTGTCGACTTTGACCAGCTCATGGGCGCCACCACCGGCGGCTTCTCCCTCTCCCCGTTCACCTCCTCCGTTCGCGGCGAGGACGACGTCGCCGCCTACCTCGTGCTCCGCGGTAAGTCCACGAGCGCCCAGGCCGGCCAGCTCCACGACCTCATGGCCGAGATGATGCTCGAGGCCAAGCTGGACGACAAGGAGATTTTCAAGCAGCTCGTGCTCGAGTCCCGCGCCGCCATGGAATCCCGGGTCCAGTCCGGCGGTCACTCCGTCGCGGCGGGTCGTTTGGACGCCATGGACTCCGTCGCCGGGTACGTCGGCGAGCAGCTCGGCGGCCTCGCGCAGCTCGAGTACCTCAAGGTCCTCGCCAAGAGGATCGACTCCGACTGGGACGGCGTCGTGGGAGACCTCGAGAAGATTCGCGCCGCCGTCGTCTCCCGCGCCGGCTCGGTGACCAACCTCACCGCCGACGCCAAGACGCTCGAGGCGACCGCGGGTGCCGTCGAGTCCTTCCTCAACGCGCTCCCGACGGAGGGCACCGGGTCGGCGGTTGGTGTTCCCTGGAGCACCGACCTCGTCCTCCCCTCCGTCAACGAGCTCATCACCGTCCCCACCCAGGTGAACTACGTCGGCAAGGGTGCCAACCTGTACGACGCTGGGTACGAGCTCAACGGCTCCGCCTACGTCATCAACAAGCTCCTCGGCACCACCTGGCTCTGGGACCGCGTGCGCGTCTCCGGCGGTGCGTACGGGGGCTTCTCCGACTTTGACAGCCACAGCGGCATGTTCAGCTACCTCTCCTACCGCGATCCCAACCTCCTTAAGACGGTGGCCAACTACGACGGAACGGTTGAGTTCTTGAAGGATATTAAACTCGACAAGGATGAGCTGACCAAGGCGATCGTGGGAACCATGGGCGACCTGGACTCGTACCAGCTGCCCGACGCCAAGGGCTACACCGCGCTCATGCGCCACCTGCTCAAGGTTAAGGATGAGGAGAGGCAGCAGCGCAGGGAGGAGGTGCTGGCGACTACGGAGAAGGACTTCAAGAAGTTTGGCGAGGTGCTGGAGGCGACCAGGGCCCCGGAGGCGAGGGTGTGCGCCGTGGTGTCGCCGGACGCGGCCAAGGCGGCGATGGAGGAGAGGCCCGACCTCGACTTCCAGGTCACCTCCGTCATGTGATCGAGCGGTCATTCATTGAAACTCAATCGCCCGCGCTCGCTTATACGCTTTAATCAATTCATTCATCTTTGGATTCAACGCGTCACACTAAAACCTGTCTCTACTTGCAACCGAGAATAGCCTTCCCGTAATCGTCCACCGTCGGATTCTCGCACACCCTCTGCGCGTCCGAGCTGCTCAGCAACGCCCCGTCCCAGTTAACACCGTCCAGTTGCGCCCACTCCCCGTTCTTTCCTTTGCCGAACCGCGCGTTTGTCAATATCGCGTTGTCAAAGTTCTGTACACAAAACACGACGTCAGTGCAAACGCCCATACGGATACGATAACCAAAATAACCAAAATAACCAAAATAACCAAAATAAACTTACCACGTTTCGGAGGTCGGCACCGGCAAAGTTGACTTCGTAAAAGTTCGTCGAAGACATGTCAGCGCCGTTGAAGTTGACCTCCGCAGCCTTCGCGCGACTCATCTCCGCACCGACGATCTTGGCGTTCGAGAAGTCAGCCCCGGTGGCGACGACGCCGCTCAGGATCTTACCCGTCAAATCCGCTCCGCTGTAGTCGCACCCTTTAAGGTCCAGCACAGCCTCGGGCAGCGCCCCGGTGCCAACCTCGAGGGAGAACTTGGCCCTGGTGTCCTTGAACAGGTCCAGCGCCTCGAGGGTACACCCACCGGGCATGTCGATCACCAGCGGAGGCTTCTCGCCAGCTCCCGCGAGCGCTGGGCCACACGAGGTCAGCGTGACTGCCAGGGCCAATGAGGATAGTTTCTGGGTTATCTTGGCCACGTCAGCGTCACCCTCGTTCTGCGTCTGCGTCTCCTCCCGCCGCTGCTGCCTGGACGCCGCCACGTGCGCGGTGTGCGCACATCCCGCCAGCACCGCTCCGTACGATAGCACCGTCCCGACGCGAGCGACGTTCGCCATGAGGCCGCGGCGGGCGACACCCTTCACCTCTACATCCTCGCTCTCCGTTATTACAGCCCCATCGTCGGTTCGGTTCGACGACGCGGTGGCGGACACGGGGAGATGCATGACTCGACGCTGAACGCGCCCGACGTCACGGAGACGTGCGGGGGAGGCGAGCGAGTGCGGCTTGGCGAAGGTGACGGCGTGCATGGTGACGCGGCGCACGGTTGTGGGGGATGCCCGATAGTCCGACCGAGATGTTGGGTCGGCCGTGCGTTTCAGGAGAGCAAATTTCAAATTGTCGACGCCCAGAGCGCCACACGCCACCGCCCACCGTCGCGCAAAGATGGCCAAGACCGTCAAGATTGCCAAGACCGACGCCAAGAAGGCCGCCAAGAAGGCCGCCGCCGAGCTCCAGAAGAAGCTCGAGGCCACCGTGAAGGCTGCGTACGATGTCGATCCGACCACCGCGCTCGCGCCTTTCCTCGCGAGGCCCTTCTCCAAGAACGGCATCGACGCCGTCGCCACGACGTCCACCGTCAAGCAGCTCAGCGCCGACGACAAGAAGTGGATCTGGAAGCTTCTGGAGGGCAACATGAGGCCGGTGTTCGGTGAGAAGGTCTGGAAGGCGCGCGAGGGCAAGGAGAAGAAGAACGACATGGTCGACGACGACGCTCGATACATCATCGTACGGAGAGCACCAGCCGTGGACCCGGAGAACACGGACCCCAACGGCGTGAACACGAAGCCTTCGGGCGAGCCCCTCGGCTTCGTCCACTACCGCTTCGTCATCGAGGAGGACGTCGCGGTCATGTACGTGTACGAGCTGCAGCTGGACGCCGCGGCGACGCGCAAGGGGCTGGGCAAGTACCTCATGATGCTCTGCGAGGCGCTCGCGAAGAAGGCGAACGTGTCCGGCGTGATGCTCACCGTGCAAAAGGCGAACGAGGGTGCCGTTAAGTTCTACACCGGGTGCAAGTACGTCATGTCGGTCATCTCCCCGACCAAAACCGAGCCCTGGGCCGCCGATGAGTACGACTACGACATCTACAACAAGGTCTGGGACGTCGACGCGCTCAAGTGCCTCGAGAAGAGCGCCCGGACGCAGTGGTCCGAGAACAAGAGCCTGTTCGACCAGGCGCAGATGTTCGTCATGTCCAACAAGGAGCTCAACGAGGAGCTGGCCAAAAAGCTGGAAGAGGCCAAGTTGGAGGAGGCTCAAGCCGCCGTGGCCGCGTGAGACGACGTGACCTTAGCGCGAATCTAATCTTAGCGGTTTCAATAACAGAGCGACCTGTGTCACTTCTTGGCTTTCTTCGACGACTTCTTCCCCGGGGTCTTCTCGTCCTTGTCCTTCTTCCGTTTCTTCTCCTTCTTCTCCCCCGGGGTCTTGGCGCCCCCTTCTTCCGTGCCGACGTCCTCGATGCCCATGTTTCGCCTGTTCATGGTGATTCGCCTGGTGATTCTCCTCGGCCCGCCGAACTCCTTCCGTCCCCCAGCCTTTCGCGACGGCAGCATGAACATGGCGCTCGCCGTGATGGCGTCCTCCTCCTTCAGGCGCCATTTCTTCCCTGCACGTTGGTGGTCGGGACGAAGCGTCGGTGAGCTAAGAGGGTGGCAAAGTGAAAACGAACGCGAGGGTTGTCGGAAAGGCCGGTTCGGCGGTGGGTTCGTGGTACGACGATGGGTGGTACTTGACGTGGGCGGCGGTGTTAAAACTTACCTCCCGCCTTGAACTGCGATATCTCCGCGCCGGCATCCTCGTCGCTGATCTTGAACCGAAGTCCGTCAAGGTCCGCCGGGTCGGCGTCGTGGGGAATCTGGATGAGCCAGAGTTCCTCGCCGCCCGCCGCCGGCGCCACGGGCAGCGACCCTTCGTCCACCAGAGGCTTGATGCCGGCCGGTACGTATTCCTCGCCCGGTTCGTATACTCCCGGGCCACTCATCGCGTTCGTCCCAAGGCGCGTAAAGTCCTGGGGCGCGGCTCTCCTGTGCGGAGGCCCCCGGGCGGCGGTGGCGGATGACTCGGTGACGGGGCTGGTTTTCTGTTCGGCAGTTCGGCGAAGGCAATATAATCTGCAGAGGGTACGCGAGGGCAACCGCTGATCTCGCGCGCGGCCGCCGCATTCGCATTCGTCCGAAACGATGACGGCGCGTGCGCATCGATCCATGGGCGCCCGTAGGTCGACGGCATGCCTCCTCCTCGCGCTCATCGCGCTGGCCGGCGTCGCGCCCGTTTACTCCCTGCACGAAGATCAGGCGGGATCCTACGACTGGCACAAGTCCTTCCTGGGCGAGGCGACGCAGGCTGCGTTCGCCGGGTCCAAGCAGAACATGCGCGCGTTCGTCTCCACGGAGCAGGGCGCCATCGGCGCCATCGAGTTCAAGACTGGTGATCTCGGTACGTAACGTCAATCCCATCAGCCATCGCCCCGCCCCAGATCCGATCAGGAGATCCGATCCCTAAGCGCCAAAAACCCATAGGCGATCCGTTTGAGTTCCGATCCACGTTCGCGACACGTTCCCAGACTGACCGATCCGTGTCCCTATTTCCCCTTCCCTTCATCGCAGTCTGGCGCCACGTCTTGGAGGACGGCGACGTCGTGGACCGCCTCATGATCGCGAGCAGGCAGCTGCTCACCGTGTCCAGCGCGGGCAAGTACCTGCGGTCCTGGAGCATGCGCGACGGATCGCTCCTCTGGGAGCTCGTCACCTACACCGCCGCGGCACCCTCCGCCGACGCCAAGGCTGAGCGGGACAGGGACCGGGGCGTCGACGTCCTCCCCTTGGGCGCCGACATCGACGGCGACGGCGACGAGGACCTCCTCATGCTCAGCCGCGGCGAGGTTCAGCTCAGATCCCTATCCGAGGGCGTCGCCGCGTGGTCCACCGAAGCCGCCGAAGCCTTCGACGAGACTGTCCGTCTCCACAGGGTCGCCAGGGACCCGACCACCGGTAAGATCATCGCATTCGGCGTCACCGAGGACGACGGCTCACCCGCCGCGATCGAGATGGACCCAAAGACGGGTGAGGTTACCCGCAAGGCGATCGCGTCCAACGCCAACGGCTTAAGCGGATGCCCCCGCGGAACCGCCCTCGCCTTCTCCGCGGACGCCACCGGCGGCGTCTTCGCGTCCGGCGTGACCGCCGACGGCGCCAAGACGTACGCCGTGGACGTCACCAAGCTGTTATCCGGTAAGACGCGCGGATCCACGACGTTCGCGCCCGTCAATGAGGCGGTGGGCTCCGTCGCGAGGGCCCGACCCGTTCGGGGATCCGACGCCGCCGGTGACTTACTCGCCGCGGGATCCGGCGCTTCGATCATTACCGGTGCCGCCGGGTGCGCCCTGGTCCGCGCGGCCACCACCGACGGTAAGCTCGAGTACGTCAGGACGTGGCCCCTCGTTCACGCCGAGTGCTCCGCCGCGGTGTCCTCCGCGTTTGTCGGTAACCCCGCGTCCAAAGACATCGGCGTTGGCGCGGTGACCACAGACACGACGAAGGGCGTCGCCGTCGTGGAGATTCTCACCCTCGCCGCCGACGGCACCGTCGAGGCTGTGCGCTCGGGTAAGCCCGTGGGTGGATTCGGTTCCTCCGAGAGGGGCGTCGCGGTGAAGGCTTGGATAAACGCCTACTCGGTCAAGAAGGATGGGAAAGACGTTCTCGCGTACCGCCCGATGGTCGTCTCCCAGGACGCCCGGCTCGCGCTCCTCGGCGAGGGCGGCCGGACGCTGTGGACCCGCGAGGAATCGCTTGCGCTCGCGGATGAGGTTTTATTCGCGCGTCTGCCCCCGCCCAAGACGGCCGCCGCGGCGAAAGCCGATGATCTCCGGGTCCGGCCGACGTTCCAGGAGAGCCTCCGCCAACAGGTGCTCGCAGTCAAGGCTAGGATCAAACGCGCGACCGAGGACGAGATGGAGGAGCTCACGGGGCTCCGACGCGGGCGCGGCGCCAAGCTCCTCCCCACGCGCGACGCCAACGGCTTCCGCAGACAGATCGTCACCCTCTCCCCCGCGGGCGCCCTCGTGTCCCTGCACAACGGAGACGGCCGCGTGCTCTGGCGCAACTTCCTCGGCGGCGGCGTCGACGCGCAGGGTGCACCCGCGAGTGCCTACAAATACGCCGCCGTGTACCGCTGGAGACCCCCCGGGGACGAGTCGCGGGATGCGGAGCACGCGCTCGTCATGGGCACCGCCGTCGACGACTCGGCGTCGGGGGGAACCAAAACCCGCGCCGTCGTCGTCGACCTCTACACGGGCGAGATCGAGTCCGACGTCGTCCTACCCTTCGCCGCCGCGCACGTCCTGCCCCTCCCGGGTAACGCGCACGCGGAGGAACACCACGAGAGCGTCTCCGTGGCGCTCCTAGTGGACGCCGCCGGGTCCGCCGCGCATGTCTTCCCGGCCACCGCGGAAGCACGATGGGCCGCCTACGCCGCCCGCCCGTCTGTTTCCTACTACACCGTCGACCAGGAACACGACGAACTACGCGGGTACGGCCTCATGCCCGGACCTGGGGTTGACAAAACCACCGGCGAGGCACCCGCGTCCTACCGCACCGCGCAGACCTGGTCGCAGCGCTTCCCCCCCGAGGTTGGACAAATCGTCGGGTACGCCGCCAAGCCCACTTCCGAGACGGTGCACAGCTGGACCAAAGTGCTCGGCGACCGGTCCACGCTCTTCAAGTACCTCTCCCCCAACGTCATCTTCGTCGCCACCGCACCCAAGGATGCCCCGAAGGCTGAGTCATCGGTGTCCGCGCACATCATCGACGCCGCCACCGGCCGGGTGCTCTACCGGGTCCGACACTCCGACGCTCGGGGACCGGTTCACGCGGTGGTGTGCGAGAACTGGGTGGTGTACCACTACTTCAACACCAAGGCTGGCCGGTACGCGATGAGCGTGCTGGAGATGTTCGACGACGCCGAGCACAGGAAGGGAACCGCGGTGGGCGAGCTGATGTGGTCGTCGCTCGTGGGCGATAACGAGACTGAGACGGTGAGCTCGCTGGCGCCGCCGCCGCTGCGGATCATGGGCCAGAGCTACTTTGTCCGGCCCGCGGCGACGATGATGGCCACGACGTACAGCGCGCAGGGGGTGACGGGGCACCAGGTTCTCATGGGCACGGCGACGGACCAGGTGGTGGCGCTGGACAAGCGTTGGCTGGACCCGAGGAGGCCGACCAAGCCCACCAAGGACGACAAGGAAGAGGGGCTCATCCCGTACAGCGAGGTTTTACCGGTGTTTCCCCACTCGTGGGTCACCACCAGGCACCAGGTGGCCAAACTGTCGGGGATCGTCACCGAGCCCGCGTCCCTGGAGTCCACCGTGCTGTTCGTGGCGCACGGGCTGGACTTTTTCTTCACCAGGCTGCACCCGAGCCGATCGTACGACATGCTCGACGAGGAATTTTCGTACCTGCTCCTGGTGGTGACGATGGTGGCGTTGGCGGCTGGTGCGTTCGTCACTCAGGGTCTGGCGATCAAGAAGGACATGGAGAAAAGGTGGAGGTGATAAAGCCCATCGACTTGTCAATGACGATATATCTTATTACGTATTGAGACGCTTCCCCGGCTTGTATTTGCTCCCCCCTTTGGCGTATTCATCCCTGGGCAACACGCAGTGCGTCACCTTGCACACGTGCGTCGTCCTCGCCAGTTTCTTTCCAACCGCAGATGTGTTCTCCGTATCCCTGCCCGTGTTCTCACGACTATCCCCACCACCCGACGTGATGGCCCTGGCGCCGAGGTAGTCCGCCTCTTCTCGTTCAAACTCGCCCCGCCTCGACCCGCCCAGCGCTCCGTTGCGGAAGAAGCTCAAGCCAGAGGCAGCCTCGAGTTTTCCCAGCGGCACTGCGAACTTTCCGAGCGGCGTGTTCGGGGCGATCGGCGCGTTAGGCAGGACGAACGCCGCGGCCGCGACAGCCTTCGTTCCCCCCGGTGACGTCGCCAGGATCACCTTGAAGAAGTGCGTCGGCACCGCGACCAACTCTGGCGCGTCTCCCAATAATCCATAGTCCATCCTCCACGCCGTCTTGGGCCTGGCGACGTCCTCTATAGGTATCGTGGTCAGCGCCCCATCCACCGTGGTCAGCGCCCCATGGGTCCCCGCATCCACCCCGCGTGTCGATGCCTCCAGCTCGCGGGCCCTTAACTCACCCGCGCCGCGCGCCTTTGTCGGGAGGAACAGGGGCCCCGTCGCGACGAGCACATCACCTCCGCTCTTCCCCGACAGCTCGCGCGTGAACCTCTCGAGCCTCGCCCAGTAATCCCGGTTAAATCCGTCGCCAACCTGCGGCGAGACGTTGATGAGCTCGAACGTCTCGTCCATGGCGCGCTGGCTGTCTTTATGCCCCGCGGCCGCCGCGAGGTGGCCCCTATCGTACCCCGATCCCCTGTAATCGGAGAGCTTTGGACGAAACGACGCGGGTGTCTCGGCGTCCTCGACGAAATCGGAACGTCGCCTGTTGCCCGGCCCCGAGACGGTGTCCTGGTTGATGACCTCCAGGACCCACCGAGGGTTCCGGGTGCGGGCGTCGAAGGACGCGACGAAGCCGCTCCTCACCCGCAGCGTGTCCTCCGTGCCCGTCGGCCAGCCCATCCGCATCGCGGGGTGCGACTCCGCGGACTCCATCGTCGCGGGCTTGGATGATGCGGGCGATTCGTCCCTGCGCTGGATGTACGCGTACACCGCACCGCCGCCGAGGGCAGCACCTCCCGCGGCGCCGATGAGGAACGGACGCATGCTACCTCCGCCGCGATACCCGTAGCTCATCGCGAGGAGGTATGAGCCGATTGATGACAACGCGAAAATTAAGTTTTTGGCAATCCATCTCTCGGGAAGGCGGCTTTGGCCCTCCCGTCTAACCTCGAGCTACGACCGTCTGTCCATCACCGACGACGGCGTCTCCAGCCCCACAATCTCGAACAGGCCGGTCTGATCGATGAAATTCACCCCGACGCCGTGCTCCGCGCGTACCTTGTCCTTGTGAAGCGCGGGGACCCACGAGGCGTACTGCGCCGAGAAACCGTCGGTGAGCTCCGACTTGGCCACCCGCTCCAGCTCGGACAAACTCGAGTCGACGAGGTGCCACCGCTGCCACGGCATCTCCCGTTCGCGCATGTACGCACCCACGACGAGCCCGCGCGCGGTGCCCTCCTCCGCGCCGACGACGCGAACCGTCCCGGAGCCCCTCGTTTGATCCGAGCCGGCTCCCTCTTCTTCTCCTTCTTCTCCCTCTTCTTTGTCGGTCACGACGTCGACGCCGAGGTGGCTCAGGACGGTCCTGACGCACGCCGCGCTCCTGTACGGACCGCCCAGCACGAGTACCTCGTGACCTTCATCGACGCACGCCTCCAGAAACTCGGCCGCGCCGTGGTGAAGCCTGTGACTGGCGAGCCAACGCTCCTTCGGCGGCCTCGCGTCGGCACTTTCAACCTCGGGCCCGTCTTCAATCTCGCAATCCTTAGGACCCATCTCCTCCTCGCACGCCTCCTCCTCCTCCTCGTCGTCGTCCCCGGTATCATCCCTGGACAAGGTCACGGTCCCGGCTCCGAACGCCTCCCGCACCTCGTTCACCACCGACTGCAACCCCGCGGGCTGAACCGTGAGTCCCTCCCACCCGACGTCCGTCTGCAAGTCGCACCCGAACTTCATGCTCGCGTGCAGCTTGATCTCGTCCCACGCCGCCACCACCTCCCGTAGGTTCAACGGGCGAGTGCTCCGCCCCTGGGTCATCCGTTCCATCTCCCGTTTGTATTCCTTGCGCCGTTCGACCAGCTCAGCGGCTCTGCGCGTCGCTTGAGCCTCGAATCTCTCTCGTTGCTTCGCGGTCACCGCGCGTTCCATCGCGGCTCGCTCCGCCGCCTCCATCTTGAGCCGCTCCGCCTTTCGTCGCTTGAGCATCATGCGGAAGCGGGTTCGCTCGGCGATGTTCTCCTCGGCCATGACGCGGACCATGAGCGCGCCCTCGAAGGATGAGCTCTCCTCGAGGCACGGCATGAGCATACGGAAGACGTCGGCGTAGTCGTTCGGTCCGCCGGGGATCTTCTTGGGCCAGAACCTTCTGGCAGCCTCGTGGCCCACCAGGCACATCTCGTCCGTCGCGTCCACGAGGGTGTCGAAGCTCATGCACACGACGTGCGTGGTCTTCGGTATCGTCAGTTGTTCGTTCTCGTCATCTTTGATGTCGTCGCCCCGATCGGAACTCGCTTTGCGTCTGACGAGGACACCGCGCCGCCAAACAGCCCTGGAACACCGGAACCCGGCTCGAGGCCGTGCCCGGGGGTCCGGCCTCGCGATCCGTTCGGCCAAAGCCGAAGCCGAAGCGAGCATCTCGCTCGCTCTGCCGAAGTTGTGCGAAGTGTCAACCGTATCTCGGCGATATATGTGAGCTGGCAAGCGAATTTTACCGAAAAACCGAAATTAGACCCAATAGCAAATAGACCTGGATGTCCATATGCAAGGAGCCAACTTTTGCTATTTCCGGGGAATTCACCTGCACGTGCTTTCAGTCAGAGATTCTCGCGGCTTCCCTCGGACAGATCGGACCCCTCGTCGGTTCGCGAAAGCTGCCAGCAGCAAGCGGGAAAGAGAGATCGGCCCGCGATCACAACCACCGAGTCCGGTGTGCTCACTCGTGTGCTCACTCGCTCGTGGCTTGCCGACCGGCACCGTCCCCGGTCAGGAACGTCGTCGATCGGCGATCCTCCAACTAGGTCGCGTCGCCCCAGGTTCGCGTCGATCGGTGTGAGGTCCGTGAGGTTCATTCACCGCGAATTGCCCTACGCCCTACGCGATCTGAGGTGGAGACCATGTCGGGCGACGAGCGCGAGGAGCCCGTCGAGGCTGAGGCTGAAGCTGGCGCGCCCGCTGAGGCTGAGCCGACCCCCGCCGATGGCACCCCGCCGCCGTCCGAGTCCCCCGAGCCCGAGCCCGCGGCCGCGCCCGAGGCGCCCGGCTCGCCGGTCGCCGAGCCTCCCGCCGAGAAGGCCGCCGCCGGGGTCTCCCCAGCGGACCTCGGCCTCGGCGACTCCGATTCCGACGACGAGGGCGTCGTGGTGAGGCGCAGGCGCAATCGCAACGCCGTCATCGAGGAGGACGACTCCGACGACTCCGACGAGGACGACGAGGCGGCCAAGAAGCGAAAGAGGCGCGAGCAGTTCGAGCTCGACGAGGATGATTACGATCTCCTCGAGGACAACCAAGTCACCGGGTTCAAGCGACGGGTCAAGAAGAAGCGGCTCAAGAAGGCGTCCGACGCGGAAAAGGCCAAGCCCAAGACCACCGGCGACCTCGAGAAGGATCTCTTCGGCGAGTCCGACGACGAGGACGAGCCCGACAAGGCTGAAGCCGCCGAGGAGCTCAAAGATCTCCGCGACGACAAAGACGTCTACAAACAGGCGGCGCCCAAGGAAGAATTCGTCGAGTCCGACGAGGACTCGGAGGATGAGTTCGCCGACTTCATCGAGCGCGAGGAGGGTCAGCCCAAGCGCAAGAAGATCAAGTCCCACATCACCGGCGTCCGGTCCGAGCAGCTGCAAGACGCGGTGGACATCTTCGGCGATCTCGGCGAATTGAACGAACTCTTCGCCATGAGGCACCGCGTCGCCGCCGAGGAGGACGAGGACGAGGACGAGGAAGATGACGAGGATGACGAGGATGACGAGGACGACGCCGAGAACCTCGCGGAGGAGGGTGACGAGGCGCTCGACGCCGCGCCCAAGCCCAAGAAGGCGAAGAAGGCTAAGAAGAAGAAGAAGAAGAAGCTGGGCGGCGGCCTCTTCGGCGGCTGGCAGTCGCGGTTCGAGCCTTCCATCGTCAAGGAGCAGATGCTCACCGCGGCGGACGACGACATTCGTTCCACCGACTGGCCCGAGCGCATGCAGCTCCAGCCGCGGCGCGGGGGTAAGCCCGAGGATGTCCAAGTGGAGGCCAAGTGGATCATGGAACGACTCATGGGCGTGGACTCCGTCCGCGACCTCCCAACCTTCGGCGGCGAACTGCTCCTCACCGGATGGGCCGACGACGTGACCCTCGAGGAGCACAGGGCACGCGAGCAGATCGTCGCGCAGCAGCGCCAGCTCCCGCAGTCGGAGGTTGACGCCCTCGTAGCCGCCATCGCGAACACGCTCAAGGCTGTTCACGAGGACGGCTTGGAGGTTGCGCACATCGCCCAGAACATGGGGGACATGGTCGAACCGCTGATGCGGGGCCGCCGCGACGACTCCAGGCCGCCGCCGCGTGACGCCAACGGCGCGGTGCTGGAGCGCAGGGTGCACAGGCGCGACGTGATTCACGAGGTGATGGAGTGGGATGGTCGGTTCGCTCGGCTGTCGCACAGGCGCAAGGAGATGATGAAGAAGGTGAACGCGGTCGCGGAGATTCTCGAGCGCGATGCCGCGCCCGAGAGCGACCTCTCGCTCCTCTCCCGCATGGCCAACGAGTGCGAGGATGCCCCCGTCGAGGAAGTCCTGAACGACGTCGAGGCTAACCTCACGCTCCGGTTCCACGAGCAGCTCACCGAGGTTGAGCAGAGCGGCAAGGCGGACGGCTCCCTGGGCCTCAGCCGCCAGCTCCGACCCCTCAACCGCTCGCAGTACGCCCACCACTGCAAGAAGGGCATCCGCGACCTCCTCCCGACTTACGGAGCCGATCCCAAGGATCTCGGAGCGTCACTCGGGTCCTACCGCCGAACCAAGGTTTCACAAAACGTCCCGGACATGACCCCGGAGGACGTCGCCGAGGTGTACGTCGGCGACGAGACCGGCTACGCGGACGTCGCCTCCGTCATTCGCTCCCTGGTGCACGTCGCCGCCGCGGAGATTGCCGCGGAGCCAGCCGTGCGGTCCTGGCTCCGCCGAACCGTCCGCCGCAAGGCTTGCGTATGGACCCAGCCCACCCCGGCGGGCACCGAGCTAATCGACCCGTTCCACTCACTCGCGGAGATCAAGCGCCTGCAGGGTAAGCCCGCGTGCGAGTTCAACGGTGCCGAGTTTGGCGCCGTGTTGAAAGCGCACCGCGACGGGCTCGTCAAGCTCAAAATCGCCCTCCCCGAGAACGTGATCCGCGAGCTCACCAACGAGATGGAATCCGCGTACCTCATCGAGGAAGTCTCCGAGATGGCGGACGCATGGAACAAGCTTCGGAAGGATGCCCTCGCGGGGGCCAAGGCGGCGCTGCTCCCAGCGCTCACGCGCGAAGCCGCCGCGGCGCTCGAGCGCGAAGCGTCGGCGGAGATTCGCAGGACGTGCGGCGAGTCGCTCTGGCGTCGCATCGCGCTCGCGCCGTGGAAGCCGGACGTGCGCGACCACGACCAGTTCGGCGACGGCGATGACGTGGAGGTCCGGGTTTTGGCCGCGGTGTGGGGTCCCGGGGATCCCCCCACGACCTTTGCCATGCTCGACGCCGACGGCGAGCTGGTTGACTTTTTAGGGTGCCCGAACATCGCCGCCGGCGGTCGCACAGGCGCGGCGCCCGCCAGGAGGCAGGTGGACATGGACAGGCTGATCAAGTTCATCATCGAGCACCGCCCGCACGTGTGCGTCGTGGCCACCGCGCCCGGCCAGGCGCACGCGTGCCGCGCACTCAAGGAGGGCATCGGGTTGGTCATCGGCAGGATTCTCGAGGATCACGCGCGCGCCATCCCGGAGGAGGTGAACACGATCGCGCTTCACTTTGTCGACGATACCATCCCGGCGCTCGCGGCCTCGTCCAACGCCATGCGCACCGAGTTCCTCGAGCACTCCGCCGAGATTCGCCACGCCGTCGCCCTCGGCCGCTACATCCGCAACAGCGCCGCCGTCGTAGCCGCGCTCGCCGCGGGTGGCGAAGCCAAGGCGCTCAACCTCGGCCCGCTGCAAGATGCCCTCACCCCGGAGGAAAAGATCGGCGTCGTCGAGCGCGGGCTCATCGACGTCATCAACCAATGCGGCGTGGACCTCAACGCCGCC
>Ga0302116_1000334_pt1 | contig 27854 bp, 13 predicted proteins | sample AG5_SCM_MG_FD_203124 | JGI IMG/M metagenome (GOLD analysis project Ga0302116, IMG submission 203124) | Marine microbial communities from Western Arctic Ocean, Canada - AG5_SCM | ecosystem: Environmental > Aquatic > Marine > Oceanic | place: Canada: Western Arctic Ocean | collected 2017-10-01 | reverse complement strand
CTCTCTCCTCTTCTCTTTAAAGCGCACTTAAAGCCTCATGAGGGTCACTGTCACGTCATCGGTGCTGCCCTTGGACACGGCCATGCTGCACAGCTCCTTCGCGAGGCTCTCCGGGGACGCGTCCGCCGGCGCGGCGAGGAGAAAGTCGGCAATCTCCTGGTTCTCGAACCCACCGCCGCCGCCGCGCTCGTCGTTGGCGAAGAGCCCGTCGGAGGAGAGCATGACCCAGCTGTCCAAATCGCTGAGCTGCTCGATGGCGCAGTCGGGCTCCGCGTTCAGGCCGAACCCGGAGCCGTAGTCCGCGTTGCGCTCGCCGAGGCCCTCGAAGCGCCCGGATTCCTTCAGGAACGCGTCGCCAAACGCTCGGGAGAGCGCGAGGACGCCGCCGACGCGCCAGCTCCCCTCCGTGAACGTCACCAGCGACTTCCGCAGGTTAGGGTTACCGCGGTCGATCCTCTTGCGCTCAGCCTCGTCGTCGGGGACGTGGTCGACGGACAGCTGTACAGCCTTGCCGTCGCGGACGAGGAGAATGCGAGCGTCGCCCACGTTGGCGGTGGCGAGGCACGGCTTGCCGCCCTGCTCGAAGAGGAGGGCGGTGACCGCGGTGGATCCGCACTTGGCGCCGCCGACGCCGCGCTCGCCGAACGCGCCGAAGAAACCGGGCGGGGGCTGGATGAGGTCATAGTCCGCGCGGAGGCACGCCTGCGACAGCGCCTCGAGGCAAAAGTCAGCCTTGGGCCACTCCTCGCAGATGAAGTTGGCGAGGTTATCGGTGAGCCACTGGGAGACGGCGAAGCCGCCGTGGCCGTCGTAGACGCCGTAGATGGCGTAAGGCGAGCCGTCCTTGGCGTTGGGGTTGGTCTGTTGGGGACCGGGTAAGGGAGCGGAGGCGCGGGTCAGAGCCGATATTTCACGATCACGAGCGACGGTCCACCAAACGTCATCAGTCGGTCCGCGGGTCGGGGATGTTATAAGTGGGATGTTCGGGCCACATGCGCGCTGGATATCGCGTCGATGTGCGGGGAAACTCACGTAAGAGGCGAAGCGGTCCTCGTTCTGCTTGCGCACGGTGCCCTTGACGGAGGCGGAGCCGCAGCGAGAGCCCACCGTGGAAGGGGTCACCGCGGGGACAGCCTGCGCGGAGGCATCGGCGCGGGTGAGCGCGCGCGCGTCGCGGGAGCCGCGGCGGGGCGCGACACGCGCACGCAGAGCGGTGGGGGCACCGACAAAGGTGGACGCCATCGTTCGGAACGGTGTTGTATCGGGGGCGTGGAGGCTCCGTGTGACGTTCTCCTCGGGGAGGGCGATCGATTGCAACCAGATAAACTCGGACGACGGGTGGCCTCATTTGCTCCAGTCATTTCGTTGAGTAAATAGACTGAGCCAACAAATCCACTTTTCTGGATAACGACGGGAGAGTCTTTTGCTCGGTTCTTTGAGTATACACTCGATATCAACATGCCTAGGATAGATACGCGAAAGAATTTATGATACGCTCCGCGTGTTCGCGACGTTTGGTGCTCGCGGGAACCTCCCCGTCCTCCTCGACGGCCGGCTAGTCCGGTCGTCCTCGAGGTGGCGCTCTCGCCTTTGAATCCCGCGAAACAACAAATCGCTCACCACGCCTTTGCGAACATCGCCGCCCGTTCGTTCTCGCTTAAAACTCCATGCCCGCCTCACGCGCCGCCTCCGCGACCGCCTTGACGCGCCCGTGGTACACGAACCCGCCGCGATCGAACACCGCCTTCTTGATACCCTTCTCGACGCACATGGCGCCCAACGCCTTGCCAACCTCGGAAGCCGCCGCCACGGTCTTGGTCTTCCACTCCTCGGTGCCAATCACCTCCTTGATCTTGGGGGACATGGTGCCCACGGCGCACAGGGTGGTCTGGTTCTCGTCGTCGATCACCTGCACGTACGTGTGCTGGTTGGAGCGGTAGACGGAGATGCGGGGGCGGTCGGGGGTGCCGGAGAGCTTGGAGCGAATCTTCGTGTGGCGCTTCTGGCGACGAGCCTCCTTGGGGGTGACCTTGGCCACGACCTGGGTGGACGAGGTGGCTGGATCGATGGGGGGAGAAAGGGGTGGTGGACGAATGTCAGAGTCGGAGTCGTGTGGGGGTGAGTCGTGCGGTTCAATCGGGCGCGGGATGTCGAGCGCGGGGCGCGCGTGCGCCAGCCAACGTGGACCCTCCGTGGATAACCCGAGCATGAAAGCCGAGTGAGATGCGGGTGCGACGCGACCGCGCGAGGCGGTCGACGCGTGGGTGTTGACGAGCCAGGAGCGCGCCGCGTGGGAAGAAAACACCGGCATCGATGCTGACGCGGGCCCTCGCGTCGGGTCATCGCGTCTGTGTCGCATCGACGTCGTGCTTTCCGGCCCGCGCGGGGGCTCGGCATCGCCCAAACCCTAACCCCAAAGCCAAAAGATTTTGCCGGACCACGGCCGGGAATGCGCCGGTGTGACGTCGCGGGAACTCACCACGCCTCTGCTGCACCGGGGTGGCGACGCGGGTGGCAACAGCCGCGCGCGCGGAGAGAGAGAAAGCAAGCATGGTTCTTACGCGACTCCTCGCGGACCTCTGAATGTGTCGTCCGGCACCGGTCCTTCCGGCCTGAAAAGTACTTTGGGTGATGACGTCGAAAGTGGATAACTTCCGGAATGAAATTGACATTCTCACTAACTGTTCATATGGTAAAAAATGAATTACGTAGTTCTCAGGGCAAATAGTTGTCCATGCCCCGTAATTAAAATGTTAACCGATCTCCGAGAAATCTTTCCACGACTTTTAAAAGGTTTGCGAGAAGGAGAGCAAGGTCGAGAGAGCGCACGCTGACCTCATACCAGCGGACTCACACGAGCGCCACGCTGGGGTCGCCATTAAGCACCACTGACCACCGCGCGGACGCTCGCACCGCACCGAAATAACGATCGAGCCCAAGATGGCGGACCGATAGGAGGCGAACTCGAAGGGACGAATTGAAAGCAAGATGGGAGGCTGCAAGGTCATCGTGGTCGGGGGTATGCAGGCGGGCGTGGGCAAGTCCACCGTCACGGTCGGCTTGATGGCGGCCCTCCGCCAGCGCGGCCTACGCGTCCAGGGCTTCAAGGTGGGACCCGACCTCCTGGACCCGCTCCTGCACGAGGCCGCCACCGGCAAGCCCAGCTACAACCTCGACGGGTGGATGCTCACGAAGGAGCACAACCTGTCCGTCGCGCAGAGGCTCGCGGGGGACGCGGACGTCGCCGTCGTCGAGGGCGGCGACGGGCTCTACGACGGAACCTTCGGCGACGAAGAGGGCAGCACCGGACAGCTCGCCAAGTGGCTCGGCGCGCCCGTCGTCCTCGTCCTCGACTGCGACGGGCTCCCCGCGCGATCCGCCGCTGCGCTCCTCAAAGGCCACCTCGCCTTCGACGACGAACTCCCGATCGCGGGCGTCATCCTGAACAAGACCAAGGACGCCTCGCACGAGAAGCTCATCCGCGACTCCATCGAGAACGCCGGCATCGGCGCGCCCATCTTCGGCGCGCTGCGCAGGGACGACGCCGGGCTCGGGATGCTCAGAGACGAAGGGCAAGGACCGCACTCCGCGCTCGCCGCCGCCGCGGCCAAGGCGGCCGCCGCGCTGGACGCCGGCGGCGCCGCGTCCGTGGGCGGCAGCCGCAACCCGTACGCCAGCCACCTCATCGATAAGGAGAGCGAGTCGAAGAAAGGCGGGAACGACGACGCGTTCAAGGGCAAGACGCGAGAGATCGGAATGGAGAAGGAATCCGGCGATCCAAATTTCGTCACCGGGGTCGCAGCGCAGCTCGCGGACGTCGTCGGTAAGACGGTGGACTTGACGGCCGTGATGAACGCGGCGTGGGAGTTCACGGGGCCCCTGGAGGACACCCACGTCGAAGAGGAGGAGGCCGTGGCCGTTGGAGCCTCGGGGGCACAGGCCGGTGTAGGAGAGGAGGCGGGTTCGAGTTCTGATCCAAACGGGGTCGAGGGCGTACGGGGGGAGGGGGAGGCGGTCCTGTGGGAGGCTTCCTTCGGCGCGCGTCGGCTGAGCTTGGACGACGACGGGAACGTAAAGGAGGGAGCCGCGTCCGAGAACGCCGGCGTCAAGACAGCGGAGGGGCCCGTCGGACTGCGGACTAAGACGGCGCCCGACCGGCTGGACAGCTTCGGCGGCAAGGACCGCAACAAGTTCCCGGTGATACCCGAGTCGCCCAAACGAGCCGGCTCGGGATCCCACGCGGGTTCGCCCCTTAGGACAAACACCCCGAAGAAGGAGCACTCCTTCGGGCGTGCACTCGTGGGCGGGGTGGTCGCGCGGTTGGGCCGGGGCGTGGGCAACGGCGCGTCGCATCTCATACCGCGGCCCCTCTTCTCAAACACGGTTCGCGTGGGCGTCGCCAGGGACGCCGCGTTCTGCCACTACTACCGCGAGAACCTGGCGTTACTGCGCGAGTACGGCGCGGATCTTGTGCCGTTCTCGCCCATCGCCGGTGACTCCCTCCCGCAAGGGTGCAAGGGCATCTTGTTCGGCGGTGGGTATCCCGAGATGTACGCGCAGGAACTCACGGGGAACCGAAGTCTTCGAGCGGCGATCACCGCGTTCGCGGCGGGCGGCGGGGTCATCTACGGCGAGTGCGGCGGGTTGATGTTCCTGTCGCAGGCGCTCATAAGCCGTGACCAGGGCGCGCAACCGCGTCCCATGTGCGGCCTGGCGCCCTTCTCGACGCGCGTCGCCGCGGCTCCCGCGTCCAGTTACGCGGAGATCACGGTGCGGCACGGGTGTCCGTTGTTTCCGGCGGGCGCCAGGGCTCGGGGCCGGGTGCACCGAAACTCGGAGATTGTCGCGGAGCCGCCGCTCGGGGACGGCCCGGGTCAGTCCGGCTGGTTCGGTGCGTACGACGTGCGGCCGCCTGAGGAGGCGTGGTGTGGGAACGTGGGCGTGGGCGAGGGACCCGGGGTCAAAGGCGACGGGGGGGTGGGTGACGTCGCGGGGGACGCAGCGCCCGAGCCGGGGCCGTCCGCTAACCACTGGGAAGCCGTCGGTCGCGTGGAAGGGTACGCGTGGCGCAACGTGCTGATGTCGTACGCCCGGCTGCACTGGGGCGAGTCCCCCGAGATGGCGCGTCACTTCGTGGACGTGTGCAAAGGGGTCCCCGCGGCGGCGGCGGAGGCGGCGCTGAAAGCGGCGGCGGCGGCGAGGAAGCTCCCGCCGGTTGTCCCGTCCACGCCGGGTTCATACAAGATTTCGATGCCGCGCGTGAAGAGCACCGATTCCATGAGCGAGATGTCGTCACACGGCGGGAACATGGGTGTGTCCTTGGGTGCCCTGGGCAGCGGTACGTCCATCAATCAGATGAACGGCGAGACGGACGAGTACGGTCACGAATCCGGCGCATCGCCGATGAGCGCCGGCGGATCCGACCGGGCTCTCAACGACCGAGCTCTCAACCGGCACAGGCGCACGCACAGCGAGGACCACGGGCCGATGGACGATACGCGGATGGGGATGATGAAGAGCTCGAGCGGTGGTGGTACCCCATCGATGCTTCGATCCTCCTCATCCAACGCGAGCCTGGGCGGCGGCGCTTCGACGCCGGCGCGTCGCGGATCGGTTCCGGATTTTCTTGACCACGAGGCGTTGCTCTCGTTCCCCCCGCCCCTGGGCCTGGGCGGCTCCAACGACGACCTCGGGTATCTCGAGGACACGCTCGGGCACCTTCACACGCCGTCCGCGGTGCCCCAGCCCCCGCCGAGTCGGACGTGCACCATCGCGTCGCTCACCCCCGCGGCGACTGAGATTATCCACGCGTTGGGGTTACAGTCCAGGCTGGTGTGCGTGACGGATCGGTGCAACTTCCCGCCGTCCGTCGCCAGGGCCTTCCCGATCGTCCTCCGATCCAACACCAAGGTACGAAACACTAAGCAGGGCGGCATGAGCCGGCCGCAGAGCATCGGGAGCCTGATGACCAGCGCGAACAAGCAGCTGGACAGCTCAAACTCCCCGAGCGCGGCGCTCCCGGGGATGTCCGTGGACGTGGAGTGGCTCCGGCGAACTCGGCCGGGTTTGGTGCTCACGCAGGACGCGTGCGAGCGGTGCGGCGCGGCCGGGCCCGGCGGCGACAGCGTCGTCGCCCGCGCGCTCGTCTCCGCCGGGCTCCTCGGCGCGCACTCGCACAACGGCGGCGAGGCGGACGCGGCCGGGTCCGACTCTGGAAAATCCGGGGAGCTAAGCCACGACACCGGCGTGCTCGCCATGGACCCGCAGAGGCTCTCCGAGGTGTTGGACGTCATCGTGCAGGTGGGTACAGCGGCGGGCGAGGAGGACGCGGCGGTCGCGCTCGTCGGGTCGCTCCGCGCGAGGCTCCGCGCGGTCACCGCCGCCGTCGCGGCCGCCAGGCGCCGGCCCAAGGTTTTATCCCTCGAGGGACTGAGACCCTTGGCCGTCGGCGGGCACTGGCTCCCGGAGATGAAACACCTCGCGGGGGGCGTGGACGAGCTGCAGGAACCAGGCGCACCCGCCGCGGGGCTCAGGTGGGAGCAGGTGCTCAGCTACGCGCCCGAGGTTCTCATACTCGCGCCGTGCGTGTCTCAGTCCCCGGAGGATACCCTGGACGAACTCGACAGACTGGCGTCGCAGCCCGGGTTCTGGGCGTTACCCGCGGTGCGGTCCAGGGAGGTGTACGTGGTGCACCACGTGTTGTTCTCGCGCGCGGGGCCGAGGCTGGTCAACGGCGTGGAGCTGCTCGCGAAGATCTTGCACCCGGAGCTCGCGCCCGACGTCGCCATGCGCGAGGGGTGCACGGTGACGAAGCTCAACCTGGAGGTTGGCCGGCAGTGCCGCGCCCGGCAGTTGCGAAATTACTTCAGGCCGTGGGGCGGCGCGGGGGCGACGGGGTGGGACTTCACGGGTTACGCGGGCGGCGGTCACGCGGACACGATCACGTGAGTTAGTTTTTCAGCGCACTCGTCATTTGATTACAGTGTTGGCGCTCGACGGCTCGAGTTGATACAGTTGAGAAAATAATAAATCTCATTTCCCGTCGAGGTTCTGGATAAATTCCAGGAGCTGCTTCCTCGCCTCGAACCCTTGCGGCCCCAAGATCTCCCCGTGCGAGAACCCCTCCACCCAAAGCACGTCCGCGGACTCCCTGTGCAGCGCGTGCCGTGCGATCCTCTCCGCGTCCAGGATGGCGTCGTAAGACTGCAACACCATAAGCGTCTTCTCCGGTAAATCCTCCGCAAAGGCGCACACCTGGAACCACCAGAACTGCCTGCACAGCGCTACAGTCGCGCTGAGCTCCTTGACCACGAACCAGTCCCGCGCGAGAGTGAAGAGGTACCTGGTCACGAGCTCAGCCTTGTCGCGAACGGAGACGTTGCGCGAGAAGACCCCGCCGGCGCCGCGACGGGACAAGCCGAGAGCGCGCTTAGCCTCCGGGTCCACCGCCTCCATCCCGGCGCTCTCCCGGCCAATCAGCTCACGCCACCTGTCATCCAGCTGGTACATCACCCGCGACACCACCGCCGGCAGCATCAGGCACGACGACACCGGGTCGATCATGACAACCGCGGCGACTTTCGACCGCTGGCACGCCCTCGCGACCAAAAAAGAACCAAAGGAATGCCCCAGCAAACACGGCCGCTGCAGCGCGTGCCTCCTGCACAGGTTCTCCACCGCGTCCACCAGGTCGTCGGGCGACGGCACGCGGGTCACCGCGCGCATGGAAATCTCCGGCAGGCACACCAGCGCGATCGGCCTATCCGCTCGAGCCCGCAGAGCGTGCGCCACCGTCCACAGGTACGGCGGGAGGCCGATGCCTAAGCCGTGGAGGAACACGAGCGGCGTCGGCGCGGGCGCGGGGGTTGGCGCCCACGTCGGCGTCGTCGCATCGTTCTCCCGCGTCATCAGCCTGGTCCCATCGCTGAGCCGCGCGCGTCGCGGCGCGCACCCGGCGAAGCACTTGCGGTTATCGCCCCAACCGCCGCCGCCCCTGCGGAAGATCGTTCGCTTGATCCAGCCGCCTTGGTACTTCGGCGTCCTGTTGTCCACGCCACCGCACACGGAACACGGTTCACCGCGGAACTGTCGCTCGATCGGAGGCGAGTCGTTCGGGTCGTTGACTCCGTTGACGCCGTTCGAGCCGTTCAATGCCCCATCACCGGCGGTATCTCCGTTGGCGGTATCGTTCAGGAACGCTTCGTACGATGAGCTCGGCGTTAGCCCCGGCGACGGCGTCCTCGACGGCGTGCGCAGTGGCTTGGACCCGAGCCTGAGCCAGTACGTCACGCCGGTATCCCCGCACTTGTGCCAGGTGAACCCCCAACACCGCAGGACCAACCCCGCGAGTGACTCGGCGCAGTGCGAGTACGCGTAGTAGAGCAGGGGTTGGTGAAAGACCCGTAGCGGTTCCCTCATGTGCGCCATGAACTTCAGGCCGTCCGTCCGTCCGGGTTCGAATGCGATGCCCCAGGTGTGCTCCACCTCGCCGATCCACCACTCGATCTCCTCCTCCTCCGCCTGGCCCAGCGGGCCGTCCATACCTCCGTAGAAGCCGTACCGCACGAACTCCCGCACGTTCTCGCGCCGGATGAGCCGCGGGTCGGCGCCGCGGAACCACTCGCGCAGGAACTCGCGAAAGTCGGGGATGACGTCGTCCTTCATCAGCAGCATCCGCTCCATCTGCTTGCGCCTCGCCGGGTTATCGGGCGCGGGCGTGAAGGTCTCGTGCCGTTGACGCAGGTACCGCCGACGCACCAGCCACGCCCCTTCCGCGACGATCCACCACGCGAACACCACGGGGAGGACGAACAGGAAAGGAATGAGCGCGGCGCCCGCGACGACGAAGGGACCGCCGAAGCAGAAGTAGGAGCACGACGCGGCGACGAAGGTGTCCCACGGGTCCGGCAAGCACCATCTGCTCAGCTTCGTCAGCTTGGGGTCATGGGGCAACCCGGACATCGGTCTCTCGATGAGCCCCCGAGTCTGCCCGCCAAATCCGTCTTGAGCGCGGGCTTTTTCGGACGATTTTTTTGCGACGATGTTGCAACCGTCCTCGCCTAAAACTTGTCAAACTATTTGCCTGTTGGGACTGAAGCGTGTCCGACCGAGTGTTGGAGTGGCGCCGAGTGTTGGAGGGGCCAATGCGAAATCGCCACCTGCGTCTGTTCGATGCCAACTCACGATGCACTGTCAAGTCGATTATTCTCGGAGGCGCGGCCTTCGGTCGGAAGGACGCGTGATGGCGCCGATGCTGGCGGTGGGGAGCCGCGTTTGGTGCCGATCCGGCGAGCACGATGCCCGATCTCCTCGGCGCGCCAATTCGTCCAGGAAAGCGTCCAAGGCGCGAGCTCCGAAGCGGGGCGAGTCCCCCATCAGACGGGCTGTCGTCGTGGTTTCCGATGTGGCCGAGACTCGCGCGATCGCGGCGACCGCCCCGACGGAAGACGCGTTCTCGCTCGGATGCCCGCACTTCGATACCTGCTCCGGATGCTCCAGCTCCGCGAACCTCGACGACTTCCCCGAGCTGCGAAGGGCGCGCGAGTACTTCGCGAAGAGCCACGGCGTGGACGCGTTCGAGTGCGCCACCGGCGACGTGACTGGATGGAGAATCAGGGCGAGACTCGCCGCCCGGATGGTCCCGGACGACACAAACGGCGGGCAAAAGCTCGCCCTCGGGCTCTTCGCGCGCGGCTCGCACGACCTCGTCGAGATCCCTCACTGCGTCGTGCAGCACCCGAGGCTCAACGACGCCGCGGCGCTCATCGCCGAGGCGTGTTCCCGCGCGGGCATCCGAGCGTACGACGAAACCACGGGCGAGGGCGAGCTTCGATACGTCCAGCTCACCGCGGTCGGTCGCGACGGATGCCGCGCGGACCTCGACCCCGACGCCGCGGTGCAGGTCGCGCTCGTGTGGAACGCCCCGGCGCCCACCGCGGAATCCGGGCCGATGTCAGCGCCGAGGGCGATCGCGTTGGCGCTCAAGCTCTGGAACAGTAACAGCGCGGACAGCCCCGGGGATATCGAACCCCCGAACGGCATGCGCGTGCACTCCGTCTGGGTCAACTGGAACGACGCCGTGGGGAACACGATCACGTCACCGCACTGGACGCACCTCAAAGGGGATCGGTTCGCGTGGAGCGGGCACGGCGACGCTGAGGTGGCGCTCACGCCCGCGTCGTTCGCGCAGGCCAACGCCGGCGCGTTCGACGCGGCGCTCGCGCGGATCCGCGGCTTGGTGTTCAAGGACGCCGCCGTGTCCGAGCTGTACGCGGGCGCGGGTCCCATCGGTCTGTCCATCGCGGCCACGATGACGCAGGGAGAGGACGAGGACGGCGGGTCGGTGCGATGCGTCGAGATCGTCGGCGCCGCCGCGGAGACGTTCGAGGCGAGTAGGTCGCGGCTTCCGGAGAGTGTCCAGAAAAGGGTCTCGATGGTGATCTCGCGGGCCGAGGACGTGTGCCGCGACGCGGTGCGGGACGCGGACGTGATGATCGTGGACCCGCCGAGGCAGGGTCTGGATCCGAGGACCGTCGCGGCGCTGACGGGCGGAACGGCGGCGCCGACCAAAGCGGATGGGGGAGACGAGGGAGTCGACGAGGCGGCTTCCTCGGCGGCGGCGGCGGCTGGACGCGAGGAAAAGAAGCCGGTCGTGAAAGAGGAGAAGAAGCCGATGACGAGGGCGGCGAAGCGACGGGCGCGGAAGAAGAAGAAGGCGAAGGCGAAGAACGCGAGCCAGGCGGCTGTCAAGGCTGAAGCCGCCCCCAAGAAAAAAGAGAAAAAAGAGGAGGCGAAACCGGCGCAACCGACTGTTAAGTTTCCCGCGCCCCCCGCGCGCCTGTCGCGGCTGATATATCTCAGCTGCGGCTTCAGCGCGTTCCAGAGGGACTGCGACGCGCTCATCGAGTCTGGCCAGTGGCGACTGACCCACTGCGAGGGTTTTAACTTCTTTCCCGGGTCTGACCACATCGAGACGCTGGCGGTGTTTGACAGAGAGGAAACCGGCTCGGCGCTTTGGGAAGAGTAAACACGCGGGGGGGTTGCGGGATCATTCTTTCTTTGCATTGTTGTTCAAGTGTAACGCAAGCTGTACGTTCAATAAAGTTGCAAATGCTGATATGTATTAGGGAAAAAGCGGTTTGCTAGGGTTATGTTTTGTTTCGCTGCAAAGAATCTCGGCTGGGTTTTCAGCCGTTTCGATACTCTGATCGTTTAGAAGAGAGCCTCGTCAGCGACGTCCGCCTGGAGCTGGAACTTGCCCGCATCCACAATCTCCTTGACGTCAGCGCACACGGCGTCGTCGAGTCCGAGCGCCGCCTGGAGCTTCTCCTGCTCCTCGGCACCGGCACCATTCATGACAAAGACGCTGAAGATATCCTTGAGCTCCTCCTCGACGGCCCACTCGAGCTTGGACTCGGGCGCGACGCCGTGGCACGCGACGAGGTTCTTGGCGGACTTCATCACGTCGTCAACCTTCTTCTGGCGGAGCTCAGCCACCGCCTGGACCATGGTGGAGCGCTTCTTCTCGTTGGCAATCTTGAGAAGCTCCTTCTGCGCCTTCTCCTTGGTGATGGAGAGATCCTCGGGGAGAGTATCGGTGAGCGCGGAGAGGTCGGAGGAGCCAGAGCCGTCGGTGAGGCGCTTCTCCGCGTTCTTGCGGAACATGGACATGCGCTTGTCCATCGAGATGTTGTTCTCGATGTCGACGCCCTCGTCTTTCATCCTGCGGATGTCGGCGATGGTGAGGGTGCCCATGGCGATCTGCGCCTGCATATCCTGGAGCATCTTCTTGGACGTGATGCCCTTGATGATCTTCTGCGCGTCGGCGTCGGGGAGGGAGAGGCCCTTCTGGATCTCCGCGAGCTTCTCGGTGCGCTCGGCGGTGAGGCCGCGGCCGTCGCCGAGGATCTGCTCAGCCTGGGCGCGGTACGCCTTGTCGGATAGGCCCTTGTGCACGGAGCCAACCTCGAACTGGTTGAGGCCGAGGATGTCGCCGAGTTGGGAGAGGCGGGTGAACTCAGACTGGTCGCGCTCGATGGTGATCTGCACGCCCATGGGCGCGTTCACGGTGTCGCCTTGCATGCAGAACATGAGGTAGTCCTGGTAGAGTCCCTGGGCGGAGACGTTGTCAACCTCCTCCTTGAGGTTGATCTCCTTCTGGTACGTCGGCTGCTCAATCTTGGCGGCGATCTCCTCAGTCTCCTTCTTGTCCTCCTCAGCCTTTTTGTCGTCACCCTCCTTGGCCTCCTCGCCGTCAGCCTTGGCCTCGACATCCTTCTTCTCCTTCCCGTCCTTGGCCTCTTCACCCTCCTCCTTCTTCTCCTCGTCAGCCTTGGCCTCGACATCCTTCTTCTCATCCGCCTCCTCCTTCTTAGCCGCCGCCTGAGCCTCCTTGAGCAGATCCGCGAGCTCCTTGGCGGCATCCTCGGCAGCCGCCTTGGTCACGTCAGACACCATCGGGGTCACCACGGTGCTGTTGAAGTAGACCATCTTGCGAATCTCCTTGCTCTGCTCAATCTTGTTCTGCTTGGTGCGCGCGACGCGGATGTACGCCATGAACGCCTTGACAACCTCAGCCTTGAGAATGCTGAGCGCCATGTCATCCGTGAGTCGCACGGCATCCTTGGCGCGCTTGCACCTGTCGCGGAGCTCGGGGGTGAACGCCTCGGTGCCGACGGAGAGGGCGCCGAGCACCGCGGACTTGTACACGGCGCCGCAAATTTCCGCCGTGCACTCATCCACGACATCCTTCGGGACGCAGAGCAGGCGGCGGACGCGTCCGAGCGCCTCGACGTCCTCGTCGGTGAGCATCTTCTTCTCCATCACCTGCTCCATCTTGGTGCGGTAGTTCTCCTTGTTGACCTCGGCGGCCACCTCGGGGGGGAACTGGAGCTTCTCGCAGATGGACTGGAGAACCTTGGCGGGGGACTCCGCCTTGTCGAGCTCGCCAGACTTGACGGCGTCGCGGAGGAGCTCGCGGTACCGCTTGGTGGTGACGTCCAAGACAATCTCCTCAGCCTCCTTGTTGCCCATGCCGAACAGCACCTTGAGGGCGCCGGAGTTGGACTTGAGGTCCGCGGAGAACTCGCCGGCTTCGGTACCCGCGGTTACGTAGTTGCGGAAGAGGGCGTTCGCCTCGCTGTTCTTCTCCTCAAAGGAAGAACCCGCGAGGGTGACAACCTTGAGCCCGGGCAGGGCATCGCCGCCCGAAGCCATCTTCTTGTTGTAGGACAGCACCTGGTCCAGCAGGTTGTTCGCCTCGGAGAAGTCCGAGTTGACGGACCTAACCTGCGAGAGCTCGGAAGCCGCTTCGACTTTCTGGACGACAAAGTCCTGGGCGAGCTTCTCGACAACCTCGGCGCAGTCGGCATCCTTGAGGTTGAGCTCCTGCTGGTACGCCTTGGCGGCGGCGAGGGCGCCAGACTCGAGGGTATCGATCGCGCCCGACTCGACGACGCGGGTCTTGAAGAGGTTGGAGGCGGATTCCTTCATGGCGAGCGTCACCTGCGCGTCGGAGACGCGGAAGATGCGGTTCCATGGGAGGAGGAACTTGGCCTGCTTCTCGCCGAATGTGCGGGTGGAGATGAAGACGAGCTTCTGGAACTCGCGGCGTGACTCGAGGTCGGCATCCTTGTCCCCGAGCTCGATGCGCTTGCGGAAGAGGCGGCGGCCGACTTCCATGTGCGCGTTGGCGGCGTCGGCATCCTCGAGGCCGAGCTGCTGGCGGAAGTTGCGGAGCGCCTCGGGCTCCCAGCCCTGCACCGGGTCCTCGCCCATGGGGACGATGGACTGGAGGTAGGCGTCGTAGAGCTCGGTGACAGCCTCGGGGCAGTCCTTGGACATGTCCTTCATGCCGAATTTGGCTCCGATGGCGTCGACGTCAGCCTTGGTGATGGTGGCCGGGTCGCGGTTGAGCATGCCGTTCCAGAGCGCCTTGGGCGCGGCGGTGACGCGCTTCTTGTCCGCGGTCGCGACGGCGACGGCGGCACCCGCGCCGAGACCCGCGGTGAGCACAGCCTTGGCGGCGTTGGAGCCGGTGGCGGTGCCCGCGGCGGCGCCAACCGCGAGGGCTCCTCCGACGACGACGCCGTAGGCGCCGAGACGGGCCTGGCCCAGGGCGCTCTGCTGCGACTCGAGCTGGTCCATGTCCTTCTCGAACTGGTACGGAGACGGGCGGCCCTGCGGTGGAGGTTGTTGGGAAAAACACGGGAGGGTCAGCGCCTGGTGACGAGGGGTGGAAAAAAATCTCGGGCCAAGGGGCGGCATTGACGGCTGAGAATCGTCGCGTGCGGCCAAAGTCGCGCCGGGGTCGGGACGTTTCCGGGACGCCCCATGTGGCGAGTACCGGAAACGTCCCGTCCTGAACACGCGGTCCGCGCGCGTCACGACGCCCGCGCGTCCCAACGGACCAGCCCAGCGCCCGCGTTCGCGCATGCTACAATCGTGGATAAACCAGAACCCTGGGGTTACGGTTGTTGGTGCCGGAAGGTTGCCGGACTTCCGCCGGTATCTCGGGGCGCGAGCGTGGGCGGGGCGCTCACCTGGGGGGTCGCCTCGGCGCGGGTCACGTGCTTGACGCGAGCGGAGCCGTTCGCGAAGCCCGCGACGCGGGGAACGCGGACGCCGCCGGAGGCAAAGCCGGAATGCTTCGCCGACTGAGCGGGCGCAGCCTGCTGAGGCGCGATGCCGGCGACGGCGGAAACCGCCTGAGTCGCCATCTTCACGTGCTAGAACTGGCGCGAAAGGATGCGCGGAGGTCCAAAGGACTCCAAAGGACTGTGAGCGTGTGTTGAGCACGCGTCGCCGTCGCTCGCGGCGTGAGTTCTGTGCGGCGTCAGCGATCTCGCCGGCGCTAAAGGCGAATTTTCACTTTATTACTGGGCAGCCGAGGCTCTAACGCCCCGCAGCAAGATAGGATGTCTGGTCTGAACCGGGAGTTATTTCCCCTTTATCACCCGTTCTCAGACTGGTTGGCTGTGCCCCTCAGACGGATATAATAAAGCGCCGTTCGAGATCTGATCGAGTCTGATCTCGCGAGTTTGTGATTGGCCGATGACCGAGAAATCTCTGCTGAAAAAAACGCGCTGACGAGACGATGGAAGGATGAAGAGCCGCGACGCGCTTCGTCCGCGACACTCCTCGCGGCGCCCACGGGAAACGCACGGAGCATCACGACACCACGATGTTCGCGGTGACATCCACCCCCGCGGCGTGCGTTCGCGCCGCCGACCTGGTCGCCGGCGACAAGCGCGCCGGGCGAATCTTCCGCTCCGTCGGAAGCATCCAGAGTCGCGCCACGCATCATCGCCAATCCAGAGGCGCCTCGCTTACGGTCAGCGCGGAGTTCAGCATCGGCAAGCTCACCAGCGTGCTCGCGAAGAAGACCAAGGGCGACCTCGAGCGCGTGTTCAAGGGCACCAGCAAGACCCGCGAGAAGCTCAGCTACATGGACGAGGTCCTGGCGCTGTGGAACATCGACGGCCTGGAGGACACCCTGGATGAGCTCGAGGACACCCTCCTGTCCGTCGACTTCGGACCGACGACCGCGATGAACATCCTCGACGTCATCAGGACGCGGTGCGAGGCGGGTGAGATCAAGACCGGCGCGGAGGTCAAGGCGGCGCTCAAGAAGGCCATAGTGGACATCCTCGTCCGCGCCAACGACGGCAAAGAGGGAGCCGCGCCGCTGCGTCTCAACGACGGCGACGGACCCTCGGTGATCATGGTCGTGGGCGTCAACGGCGGCGGGAAGACCACGACGGTGGGCAAGCTCTCACACCGCTTCGCCGAGGAGAGCGGCGCGAAGGTGATGCTCGTGCCGGGCGATACGTTCCGCGCCGCCGCCGCCGAGCAACTCGCGGCGTGGGCGGAACGATCCAACGGAGTCATGGCGGAATACAAGGAGGGCATGAAGCCCGGCGCGCTGTGCTACACGGCGGTGGACGAGGCGATCAAGATGGGGGACATCGACATCGTCCTCGCGGATACCTCCGGCAGGCTCCACACCAACTGCGACCTGATGGACGAGCTCGCGGGGATCAAGAAGTCCATCGGCAAGCGCATGGAGGGGTCGCCGCACGAAGTCGCGTTGGTGCTCGACGGCACCACCGGCCTGAACATGCTGAACCAGGCGAGGGAGTTCAACAAGATGGTGGACGTCACCGGCATCATCCTCACCAAGCTGGACGGGACCGCGAGGGGCGGGGCGGTGGTCAGCGTCGTGGACGAGCTCGGCGTGCCCGTCAAGTTCGTGGGCGTCGGGGAGGCGATTGGGGACCTGCAAACCTTCGACCCGGTCAGCTTCGTCGACGCGCTCTTCCCGGAGGACGAACCGACGGAGTAAAACGAACACCGATTAACATTAGAGAGACGATGTGTTGTCCATATGTATACGCTACACTAAAATTCACCCGCCCCCGCCGCCTCGAGCCATCGTCGGCACTAGCGGCGGCAGCGGCCGAGGGGTCTCGTCTCCGACCCTCGACAGCCGCGCCGCGCCGAGCACAGCCTCCGGGAGCTCATCATCCTCGTGCGGCTCGATCATCAGCACGATCTCCTCGACGCTGTGCTTCGAGCACCACTTCAGGGACCTGTACACGCGCTCCGCGAACCTGCTGCTCGCTAAGTCCAGGTCGACGGCGAAGTAATCGACGCCCTCGTGGTAACTCAACGCGAATTTTTTACCCAAAATCACCGGCCGCCGAGGCACCGTCTGCCGCAGCGCCCACGGCGCCTCCATCAACGCCACGACCATCTTGAACCTCGCGTCCCGTTCAGCCGCGTCGCCATCCACGAACCGACGCAGCGCGCGGCCGAACGGCGACTCCCCTTCCTCGCGAAGCATCCCGCTCAGCGACCGCCCCGCGTGCCTACCCGCCGGCTGAAAGTACAGCGCGATGCTGACGTGCGGCGGGCCGGGGTTCATGAACTGGAACACGAACGTCCACGGTACTTCGGTGTCGATGCCGTTCGCGCCCGATGCTGACGTGCTCGTGCCCGTCGTCGTCCTCGCCGCGCGCTGTCTGTTGAGCCAGCTCTCGGGCCGGGAATTTGCGACGTCGGGGCACGGCCCGTCCTCGAATGAGAAGACGTCCACCTTGACGCAGTCCATGAGCGCCGGCGCGGGTGTTTGCTTGCGTCGATCCCGTAGATAGTTCGGGCCGCGGACCTTGAGCCAGTCGGATACCTCGCAATCGGCGCTCCAGTGCTTCGAGGCGGCGTCCGGTTGGTCAGCGTCCGGTGTCTCGTCTTTGAGAGATTCTAACCGCGTGAGCAGCCGTGTGAACTCGTCGCTCTCGTACCCTTCGCCCTCGCTCGCGGTGTCGTAGTCGGTGTCGCTGTGGTCGCTATCGGATGGTTCGTCCGGGCCGTCTCGCGCGCGCGGTGAGTCGACCTCGGGCCGGGCGAAGCACCGTCCTTTCCCGCGGAAGAGGTACCGGAGACTTTCCTGCACGGGTGGCATCTTTTCTCTATTCTTCCAAGGGTCGCGGGGTCGCGGAGGACCAACCGCCGCGATATTTCGGACCGCCTTTCGTCCGAGTTCAAACTAGTAGGTACGCGCCCCAGTCGTGCACCGCGTCGGTGGGCTCAGCTCGAGGCTGGCTGGCGCGGCAGCGCTCTGAGTCGCGTCAATTTAGCGGGCTGACGTGTGGAAAAAGCGTGGACGAGATCGATCGGGAAAAAAGAAAAAGCTGCAGTTGACGAAGAAGTCCGAAGAAGAGGGAAAAAATGTTTTGGGGCCACACGGATGTCGTTCTTGGGCCACACGGAGGGTTTTTTGGCCGCGGCGAAGTTTCTTTTGTGCGCGGTGCGCGACGCGAAGAAGAGACACTGTGAGAAGTATGGCTTTTTGGACGCGTGTGTGTTTGGAACAAGTTGGTCGTTTATTAAACCTTAGAGCTACTCCATCCTCCAAATGCAAGCGGGTCACTATCCCTGATAAAAAATGAATTGAGAGTCCCGCAAATGCGCGTGACAATCAATTTACATGAGCGACTTGGCCGCCTTGACCATGGCATCGGTGGTGATGCCGAACTCCTTGTAGAGGATGCCGGCGGGCGCGGAGGCGCCGAAGTCGTCGCGGCCGATGGAAATGTCGGCGTACTTGGCCCAGCCAAAGGTGGATCCAGCCTCGATGGAGACGGTGGGCACACCCTTGGGGAGGATGGACGCCTTGTACTCATCGGACTGCTCCTCGAAGAGCTCCCAGCAGGGCATGGACACCGCGCGCGCCTTGGCGCCGAGCTCCTTCGCCGCGTTGACGGCGAGCTCGAGCTCGGTACCGGTGCCGATGCAGATGCAGTCGCAGTCCTCGCCGGCGGCGGGGCCTGCGACGACGTACGCACCCTTGCGAACACCCTCCCTGGAGGTGTTGGGGAGGTTGGGGACAACCTGGCGGGAGAGCGCAAAGGTGGTGGGGCGGTCCGTCTGCTCGACGCCAATCTGGTAGGCACCCGCGGTCTCGTTGCCGTCGGCGGGGCGCATCATGAGCATACCGGGCATCGCGCGGAAGGACGCGAGGTGCTCGATGGGCTGGTGGGTGGGGCCGTCCTCACCCACACCGATGGAGTCGTGGGTCATCACGAAGAGGGTGGGGGCGCCGGAGAGAGCCGCGATGCGCATGGCGGAGCGCATGTAGTCGGAGAAGATGAAAAAGGTGGCGCAGTACGACTTGAAGCCGGGGGAGTGGAGCGCGATGGCGTTGGCGATGGCGCCCATACCGTGCTCGCGCACACCGTAGCGGATGTTGCGCTCGGCGGGGGTGTCCTTCTGGAAGTCGCCGAACTGCTTCATGAGGGTCATGTTGGAGGGGGCGAGATCCGCGGAGCCTCCGACGAAGCCGGGGATGGCGGAACCGAGGGCGTTGAGCATCGTCTGGGAGTGGATGCGGGTGGCGACGCCGGCGTCCTCGGGGGTGAAGTCGGGGAGGGTGTCGGCCCAGCCGGCGGGGAGCTCACCGGTGATGATGGAGTTGAGCTCCTCGTAGTCCTCGGGGTACTTCTTCTTGTACTCGGCGAACTTCTTGTTCCACACAGCCTCGGCGGCGGCACCCTTCTCGGAGCAGTCCATGTACGTCTGGACCTCCTCGGGGACCTCGAAAGCCTCGTACTTCCAGCCGAGGTTCTCACGGGTAGCCTTGGTCTCGTCGGCGCCGAGGGGGGCGCCATGGACGTCGTGGGAGTTGGACTTGTTGGGGGAACCGTAGCCGATGAGGGTGGTCACCTTGATGAGGGAGGGGCGGGGGTCAGCCTTGGCCTTGTTGATGGCGTCGCGGATGGCGTCGAGGTCGGTGTTACCGTCCTGGACGTGCTGCACGTGCCAGCCGTAGGCCTCGTAGCGGGCGCAGACATCCTCGGTGAAGGAGATGTCGGTGTGGCCGTCGATGGAGATGGAGTTGTCATCGTAAAAGGCGATGAGCTTGCCGAGGCCCCAGTGGGCGGCGAGGGAGGCGCCCTCACCAGACATACCCTCCATGTTGCAGCCGTCACCCATGATGGAGTAGGTGTAGTGGTCGACGATCTCGCAGTCGGGCTTGTTGAAGCGGCCCGCGAGGTGCTTCTCCGCCGCGGCGAGGCCGACGGCGTTGCAGATGCCCATACCGAGGGGACCGGTGGTCACCTCGATGCCGTTGGTGATGAAGTTCTCGGGGTGACCGGGGGTGATGGAATCCCACTGGCGGAAGTTCTTGAGGTCATCGTTCTGTGGAAAGAGGGGCGGAGGGGGGCGGGATGGTCAGCTCCGGTTCCGAAGGCTTAGGGAGTGAAAATATCCAAAACTTTTGCAGTTCCGAGGCGACTAACGAGGGGGATTTTTATCCCCTTCGCCGAGATTTCCGCTGTCGGAGCCGGGCGAGTGCGGCGGGAGCGACGGATTTTGGGCGCGTCTGACGGGCGTTTTGACGTGGAGTGCCACCCAACGTTCAGACGCGCCGCAGTTTCGCCAGATCCGTCGCCCCGATGACCCGCACGCTCCGGATAAACCCCGACGTGTCGAAAAGCCCTGTTTTCCGATCTTCCCGCTACACGGAAGTTTTGGTTTATCCCGATTGGTTTCGCGGGACGAATGTGCGCGCCCGATCGGTGACGCGGCGCGGGTTCGGAGGAAAGAACGGGATCTGTGACTCACCGAGACGGAGGGGTAGCCGGTGAGGTGCATGAGGGAGTACTGGAGCATGCATCCGTGGCCCGCGGAGAGCACGAAGCGGTCACGGTTGAACCACTGGTAGTTCTTGGGGTTGTGAGTCATGGCCTCGCGGAAAATCACGTAGCCCATGGGGGCGCAGCCCATGGGAAGACCGGGGTGGCCGGAGTTGGACTTGTTGATGGCGTCGATCGCGAGGAAGCGGATGGTGTTGACGCAGTCCATGACGGTCTCGGAGGAGACGTCCGCGGGCGCGGCGACGGCCTGAGCGCGGGTCACCGGCTTGACAGCGCGGGTGGTGACCTTGGCGGAGACCTTCCTCGCGGCGGTCTTGTTGAGACGCTGACCGGCGAAGGAGGTGTTGAGCGCAGCCATAGAGGCGGCGGACATGGCAGCCATCTTTCACGACTTTGAATAAAGGGTGGAAGTGGATAGAGTGCGGATGAAAGTGGCGTTCCCGGCGGGGTTCGCGGCGTTTTATTCCGGCAATCTCAATTCCCGACGGCGGAGGGCCTCTGTTTTTCCGGATTGACTTGCCCAGCTGGCAGGCGCGATTTCTGACTGCCCACTGTGAGAACTTGCTCGGCGATCGATGTGAGCCTCTGATTTTCCTTCACTCTGGATATGTTATCGAGGCACGTTTCGGGGGTTTTAACTCAAGAGATCGTGACTCATATCCAAAAAATGCCGGTTCACACGTGCAAGTCGCCTTCGCAACGTTCCGAGGTTCCCGATATTTATTTCGTCTGGTCTCTCGTGAAAGCTCGCAAAGCTATTTGGTTGTTTTCGCTCGTCCTCACACTCCCTCCTCTCATTTCTTCTTCCCGAACGTGAACGTGAGCTTCTTCGCAGCCGCGGGCGCAGCCGGTGCATCGTCCGTGTCCATCGGCGCCGGTCCGTCGTTCGCAGCCGCCGGCGGGTGGTCAAACTTGGGCGACGCCGGCAAGTCATCCTCATCCTCGTCGATGTGCGCGCCAATCTCTTCAATGCCCGCGAGCTCCTCGTCCTCACCCTTGTGGTACTCCTCGTCCTCCTCGCTGAGCTCCGCGGGGTCCATCCCCACCTCCTCGCCAGCCTCGACCAGCGCCTCGTTCTCCGTCTCGGTCACCTCGGACAAAACGTCGTCCTCCAGCATGCCCACCTCCTCGGCGGCGTTTGCGACGGCGGGTTCTTCGGGCGTCTGAACTTTGACCTCCGTAGTAGCCGTCGGCACCGGGGCGTCCGGCGCCGTGCCCGTGGACGCCGCCTTGACCTCCGCAGTAGCCGCCTTGCCACCCGTAGTAGCCTTGTCCTCGGCCGCCTTTTTCATCGCGCGGAGCTGCACGGCCCTCGCGTCCTCCCCCGTGAGCGCCCGGTCAGCCGCGGCGTAGGACCCGGGGACGAACCCGCCGCGGTTCCTGGCGCCGCGGCCGAGTTCCACGCCGCTCGCGAGCTCGATCGCCCTGGCCTTCTCAGCCTCCTCGCGCTCGCCCGCTAAGCCGGGCTTGGTGCGCGTGGCCTGGCTCGAGACTGCCTCATCCCGCGCCGCTTTCTGGTACCGGATCCAGGCCGGGGTCTCGTCCGCGACGGTGAGCCCGCCCGGCCACAAGTCAGCCTGGAGGTCCATCTCGTTGAACAGCTCAACCTCCGCCGGCGTCCTCGCGAGCCGCGCGTTCAGGGTCTTGAGCGACATGGACGCGCACGAGCGCGCCTCAGCCGTGGACTGCTCCTGCATGAGCTTCTCGAGGGTCTCCCGGCGCTCCGCGTGGGACGTCTGCTGGTCGAACCGGCCCGCGTTGATCACCTCATCCGCCATCTCAATCTTCTGCTGCTGCACGACGTTGCGAACCACGCTCTCGATGCTCTCGGTGAACGTCCGCGTCCCGCCGGTACCCCACGTGGTGTCGTCGGGGGAGCACACGACGCCGGCGCCGCCCTTACCGGCGCCGCCGTGCTCGGATCCCCCGACGCCGCCCTCGTCATCCGCCGCGCCGAGCTCGTCCATGACGGCTTCCATGTGAAGCACGCGCACCTCCCGCCGTTGACCGATGCGATGCGACCGGGCGACCGCCTGTTCCTCGTTCTTTGGGTTCGGGTCCGGGTCGTAGACGACCACGGTATCGGCGGTCTGGAGGTTAAGACCTCGTCCGGCGGCGCGGATGGAGAGGAGGAAGATGAACTTTTTGGACCCCGGCGCGTTGAACTGCGTGATCGCCTCTTCCCTCATGTCCAGCGCGGTGCTCCCGTCGATGCGGCACCACTCCAGGCCCTCGCCTGCGGGGGTGGTCATGCGCCACTTGAGGTAGTCCTCCAGCAGGTCCAGGAGTTTGGTCATGGTGGAGAAGAGCAGGACCCGGTGACCGGCGGCTCTAAGCTTGATCAGCATCCGGTCCAGCATCCAGAGCTTGCCGCAGGTTCGCACCAAGTCCGCGCCGGTCCTCCACTCGCCGCCCTTGTCCGTCGGGTAGTTCAGAGCCGGGTGGTTGCACACCTTCCGCAGCTCCATGCACCTGTTCTGCAGCGCCAGGTACCCTTTGAAATTTTGCCTCGCCGCGAGCCCGATTTTCGACATCGTGGGGTGCACCCGCAGCGTACCCGTCTTGTTCACCCAATCGTACACCGCAGCCTGATAGGCACTGAACGGGCAGTGCACCGCGATGGTGATCTTGGGTGGGAGCTTGCTTTCCACGTCCTGGACGAGGCGCCGCAACATGAACGGCTCGAGGATCTGGTGAAGGCGGGAGATGATGACAATCTTCTTCTCCTTCTCCATCCAGTCCACCTCGCCCCCGGCTGCGGCGCCTTTTTTGCTATCGTCCCCGAACCACTGCTGGAACACCTTGGAGCTATCAAACACCGACGGCAACAGGAGGTTGAGCAGCGACCACAGCTCGCTGAGATCGTTCTGCAGAGGCGTGCCCGTGAGCAAAAGCCTGCGGTTGCATCGGAACCGGTCGAGGTCCCGCGCCAGCTGCCCTTCCCTGTCCTTGAGCCTCTGCGCCTCGTCGATTATGATGTACTGCCAGTTAACCTTGCTCAGCTTGGCGCGGTCCCGCATGATGAACTCGTACGTGGTGACCAGCACGTTAAACTTCAACTGCATCACCTGCGTGTTGAACAGCTTCTGCCGCTCCTCCCTGTGCCCCACGTAGTACACCGCGCTCATGTTTTTGAGCCAGAGCTTGATCTCGCTCTTCCAGTTGACGATGACCGCGTTGGGCACGATGATCAGGTGCGGGCCGTAGTTCTGCTTACTCTCCCACAGGTACGCGATCAGCGCGCAGACCTGCACCGTCTTCCCCAGACCCATCTCGTCGGCGAGGATACCGTTGAGCCTGTTGTTGTACAGCGAGATCATCCACTGCAGCGACACAATCTGATAGTCTCTCAACGTCCCCGCGGTGAGCATGCGCGGCTGACGTATGATCTTCTCGCTCTCCGAGTGCGCCAGGGCGTAGTACTTTTGTTTACCGTCGGCGCCATCCTTGGAGTTGGCGGCGTCCATGAGGTCGCGTGAACCCCGTTCCGCGGCTTGATCCGCGGCAGCCTCCGCTGCGGCCACCACCTCCTCCTCGGTGAGCCCCGCCGCCTCCGCCTCCGCGGCGGCGGCCGCGGCAGCCTCCGAGCGCTGCTGCGTGAGCTTGAGAGCCGCGATCTTGCCCCCGAGCTGCTGCAGGTACCCATCCGTCTTTTCCAAAAATTCTTGCAGCGAAGCGTACTTGTCGTCGGACGCGATCCCACCCGGCCCTTCCCGCCCCTGCGCCTCGGCGAGGAGCTCCCTGTAGGCGTCCATGTCGTTCGCCTTGAGCGCCTCCACGCGTCGAAGGTAGTCAGCATCCGCGGTATCTGTACCGCCCTTGGCTTTCGCCGCAGCTTGCGACGCGACGAGGACGTCTCGTTGCCGTCGCATCCAATCCTTGGACATGCGCTCGTGCGCCTTCACGATTTGCCTGTTGCGGGTCACCACGAGCTCCTTCGCCTCCGACGCCGCGTCGGAGATTTTCCGTCGGTACACTGTGAGTGACTTGAAGTATTCCTCCCTCTCCTGCTTTTGTCGCTTGACGTCCCGCTTAGCCGCGAGTTCCTTCGCCTTTTCCGTTTCCTTCATTAATTTTTTGTACGCCCTGTCGCCGAGCTCCATCAGCTCGCGCTGCACCGCCACGACGTTCGCCCGCACGCTGTCCTGCAGCTCCACCAGCCGCAGCTTCTTCTCCTCGACGCGAAGCCTGCGCCGCTGCTGGTACGCGTGCGGCGTCGTGTCCTCCTCGATCGCGGCGAGTTGCGATTGGACATCGGCGAGCCGGCGCTTGCGTCTCGACTCGAGCTGCCGGTCCGCCTCGTCCTCCACCATCGCGCGAATGTCGCACTCGTACGGCACGGGCTTGTAGCCGTACTTGACCGCCGCGCTGGTGTCCTCCGCGAGGCCGCCGTAGCCCGCCGCGAGGTCGTATATCGGCCCGCGCGGCCGCTGGTACCACGACGGCAGCGCGCACACATCAGCCGGCGGCGGCCGCGTGGGCACGGCATCCGGCCGCGGCCCCGACTGCGTTTGCCTGCCCCGCCCGCGTCCCCCGCCGCGCCGCGCCTGCAAGCCGATCTGCGTGGCGGAGTACCCACCGTACGCCGCCTGCGTTGGGCGGTCCTGTGACTGGAAAGGAAGCGTCGGCGTGGTGGACCGGGGGACGTACCCGGGAAAGTCAAAGTCGAACTCTCCTTTTTTGATCTTCTTGAAGATCGTGATCTGCTGCCGGAGGTGGTCGATCTGCGACTTTGTGAACCCGGAGACAACCTTGAAGTTGTGCTTGGGTGCATTCGCCCCGTCGCCGTTCCCCGCCGCGCCGGATGGGCCCGCGGGCGAGGACCTACCGTCCATCGTCACCGCCGATTGGACCGCAGATGAGACTCGCGCCGGTCCTCTGTAGGTCCGCCGGGTACCTGCGTCGCGATCGGGGACGGAGATGGGTCAGTCGATGTGCCGTGGGTATCTCCCGTTGGTATCTCCGATGCGAATCGAGCACGGATCGATTAAACTCTCGGTGCGTGGGTAACGACGGCGCTATGGGCCCAGGGGTTGTTCCGACCGGGCGGCGAACAATCGGCTTGTTCGAAAGTTTCGCACTGCACTGCGGGCAAAGTTTAGGGATGGGGAAATTGGCGGCCAGCGCGGGGGCGCGTGGCGAACGGGATCGGGGACGGGCGCGTACCTCGGATATCCTCGCACCCAACCAGCCACGCCGGGGACGCGAACCGACGTTTCCACTCGGCGAAACGGTCTACCAAAAAGCGACCGAGCGCTTCCTTTCGCTCCTCCGACGCCCCCCGTCTGTCTACTACACAGTTGTGACTGCTCCGGAGCAGCGGTTGATTTGTTGATGTTCCCTTCGACTTCGAGTCAGCAGGAAGTTGGGCGGTTGGAACCGAGAAAACCCAATTATTTCCCCGACCCTTCAAACGCAGAATTTGCAGACTGGATGCGCGTACACGATCAAAAATTGTGGAAACGGCGACCCACGATTGGCTGTTTCTCAATCCGAGGGGGTACTTTATGACTTGGACAATTGGCCAATCCGACTCATCGGGTGCCGCCACTTCACCACGCGCACGCAACCTTCCACCCTTCAAACACACACGGTACGACCCGAACCAAGTCGATCCCGATCCATGCACCCTATGCCTTATCCCCGAACGCGTTTACCCCGATCGCGCGTCCCGCGAACCGTCGTTTTACGAACGGCCACGTCGCTTAGGGATGGAAACGCCCGGACCCCGCTGGTTTTTCCCGAATCGCGTGGGTGCCGAACCCGGAGCTGACGATGTGCCGCCCCCCGCGACCTTCCGTTCGCAAATACGCAGATACGCAAAATGCCTGCCGTTACCCTCAACACCCGCACCGACCTCAACACCTCCAAGGCCAAGCTCGGCACCTTCGAGCTGACCACCACCACCACCGTGGAGGGCTGGAGCATCAAGGCCACCGCCGAGCCCGTCATGCCGGAGCTCAGCAAGTCCGGCCTCTCCGACATCTCCACCGAGATCCCCGCCATGAACGCCGAGGCTTCCAAGGATGGCATCACCGTCTTCTTCGACAACCTCCAGCTCATCCCCAAGAAGCAGTTCGTGCCCCGTCTCAAGATCGCCAAGTCCGTGGACGTCGCCGACCAAACCTACGACGTCAAGGCTGAGCTCATCCCCAAGGGCAACACCTCCGCCGCCAAGGACAACTCCCCTTCCGACGCGCACGTCGTGAAGCTCGGCGTCACCGCGCCCGCCATCTCCGGCTTCACCCCCAAGCTCGACTTCTCCACCGCCGACAACATCGCCACCGTGGAGGTCAGCGGCAAGGTTGACAAGGCGACGGTGACCCTCAAGGCGGACATCGACGTCGAGGGCAAGAAGAGCAAGGGTGCCTCCGCCAAGGTGGCCTACCCGCTCCCCGAGGGTGTGAAGGCTACCGTTGAGGTCAAGGACAACAAGTCCGCCAAGATCGAGCTCGCCAAGGACCAGTCCGGAGCGACGTTCACCCTCGAGGTGCCCGTCGCCGACGTCACCGCGCCCTCGCTCTCCGCCGACGACCTCACCCTCAAGGTGAAGTACTCCATGGACTTCGACATGTAAACGATGTAAACCCTGTTCTCGATGAACTTCGAGAGTGCAGTGTGGTGTATCAACTTATTCATAAGGTGTGAAAAGTTGGCTACGGACGCGTTTGGATCTACGCCTGGAACTCGCGGGCGCCGGTCTTTATTTTACCTTCGAGTAGCTTCTAGCCGATATTGTAAGGTCACTGATTACGTGTTTACAAAGCTCTTACTCTTCGACAGACGCGCCGCGGTGAGTTCGCTCCACCGCGACGACACGATCAGATCACACACACTCACTTCGACTCGCTCACGACCTCGATGAACTTGTCAAAGTCCGTGACGAACCAGTCGGCGCCCTCCATCACCGCCTCTCGCTGCTGCACGCCGCCGTACCCGACAAAGACGTCCGCGCCCCCCGGCGCCCTCGACTCGAGGTCGGTGGCGCCGTCGCCCACCATCGCCATCGTCCCGTGCCCAAACTTCGCCTTGATGTGCTTCACAGCCTCAGCCTTACCGCCCGCTTTGCTCGTGAACTCCGTCGGGTCGAAGGACTCGTACTCGCCGGCCTCGTCGAAGAGGATGTTATTGGCGAAGATGTTTTCGTTTGGAACTCCGAGTCGCTCGGCGACGGGCGCGATCATCTGCCGGAAGCCTCCGGAGACGAGGTACACCGTCTTGCCGTTGGCCCTCAGGGCGTCGAAGAGCTCGGCAACACCCGGGGAGATCTTCGGCTCGTTGTTGGCGAGGTACGTCTCCACGGTTTGCCTCGTCGGCTGCATCACCCGCAGACGTGACTCGAGCGCGTCGCGGAATGAGACGTTGCCGCCCATGGCTTTGTTGGTCATCTCGGCCACCTCGTCGCCCTTGCCGAGGAAGGCTGCGAGCTCGTCGATGCCCTCGTCGGTGCACACGGTGCTGTCGACGTCGAAGCACACGCCGGTGGCGGTGCGGAGGAGGTCGATGACATCCTCGGAGGGTTCCCTGTCGATGTAGGTGTTGGTTAGATATTTTTGGCTTTTTGAAAAAGCGATGTGAACCTGGGTGCGCTAGCTAGGGTAACGGTCCGGGCGAGTGTCGCGCGACCGCGGCGGGGTGAAGAAGGGCGATGGGGGAGGGGCGCACCTGTTGGAGGTGGACGGCATCTGAGGAGCGACC
>Ga0302116_1000332_pt1 | contig 28100 bp, 22 predicted proteins | sample AG5_SCM_MG_FD_203124 | JGI IMG/M metagenome (GOLD analysis project Ga0302116, IMG submission 203124) | Marine microbial communities from Western Arctic Ocean, Canada - AG5_SCM | ecosystem: Environmental > Aquatic > Marine > Oceanic | place: Canada: Western Arctic Ocean | collected 2017-10-01 | reverse complement strand
TGGGGGAGGTGACGGGTGGGAAGACTGAGACGAAGTAGCCGACACTCACCCACGCGGGTTTGATACTTTCTACAAAATCTCCAGTCGTATCCAAACGCGTATCCAGTCGTATCCAAAATAACGGTGAAAGTCGGGTTCTATCGAGGTTCTACTCACCAACTCAGAGCTCGCCGCGCTCGAGATGGGGACGATGACCCCGGCTGAGCTGAAGCGCGAGCGCGAGGGCTGGTACCTGTATGACTTCGCCAACTCCGCCTTCTTCCAGGCGGCAGCCACGGTGCGTCGCGGCGCGCCGCTACCCCCCTCCACGACTCATCGGTCCGCGTCAGATTTCATAACGCTACTAGCGACCCGACTTTTCTTTCGCTGATCTGCTGACCCCCGACCCGTCCCCCGCGTCGTGCCACCAGGTGTTCATCCCGTTCCTCGTGGACGGCATCGCGACCAAGTACGCGTGGCAGAGGAGCTCGCGGGACCAGCCAGAGCTCTGTAGCGACCTCGCAGACGACGGCCTTGCGCAGACCAACTGCCGCAGATGCTTCGAGGGGAAAGGCGAGATTGTACAGAACATCGACCCGGTCACGGGCGCGGTGTCCACCGTCGACGTCGACACCCCGCAACTCCCGGGCGGCATCGACCCGACGTCCTTCCTGTTCACCATGATATCCATCAGCGTCCTGTTCCAAGCCATCGCGTTCATCTCGCTCGGAACCCTCGGCGACTACGGAGACTACAGGAAGAAAGGCCTCGTCGCAGCGTCCACCGTGGGAGGCGTCGCGACTTGCGTGTACGTCATCGTTCCCGCCGACGCGTCTCTGTACTGGCTCGGCGGCGTGCTGATGATCGCCGCGAACGTATCGCTGGGTGTCTCAGTGGTGTTCTACAACTCGTATTTGCCGTTAATGGTGGACGAATCAGCGGAAGTTGTGGATGCGAGTGGCGGCGTGGAGAAGGGAACGAAAACCGAGCAGGACGTCATCGACGCGCAGGAAGCTGTGAGCTCGGAGATATCGTCCAAAGGGCAGATGTGGGGGTACGTGGGTGGCACCGGATGTTTGGTGTTGTCCGTGATTGTTCTTTTGGTGTTGACGGCGATTGGAATGGATTGGTACTGGGCCTTGGGGGTGACCAGCGCGTTGTCGGGAGTCTGGTGGCTCGTATTTGCGTATTTCGCTTTCCAGAGGCTGCCGGATAGGCCCGGGCCGCCGTTCCCACCCGGTATGAGCAAATACACGGAAGGCTGGCGCAGGACACACAGGCTGCTCGTATACCTGTGGCGATCCGAGCGCAACACCTTTTACTTCCTCATCCTATTCTTCATCTTCTCCGACGGGTACAGTACCATATCGACGGTGGCGGTGATGTTCGCGTACCACGAGTTGTGCATGGTGAGTTTTTTTTCTTAATTACCGTATGGGCAATTCGACTTACGCCGTGTTTTGTGCACAGGACCCGTTGCTCCTGGCGCTCATCGCCATCGTCGTCCCGTTCACCGCGATCGGGGGCGGATACGCGTGGTTCAGGTTCCAACGCCGATACGGGTGGACCAGCAAGAGCGTGCTGGTGCTGAACTTGCTGTTGTTGTCGTTGATACCGCTGTGGGGATGCGTCGGATTCTTCACTGATAAATTCGGTCTGCACACGCAGGGGGAGATGTACGTGTTGGCGGTGTGGTTCGGTGCGTGCCTGGGTTCCGCGCAGGCGTTCAGTCGCGCGCTCTTCTCGGAGCTCATACCGGCGGGACACGAGGCGGACATGTTCGCGCTGTTTGAAATCACGGATAAAGGGTCGAGCTGGCTAGGGCCGCTGGTGGCCGCCGCGGTGAGGCAACAGACGGGTCGCATCCGGCCGACGTTGTTCTACCTGCTCGCGGCGATGGTCCTGCCGGGTTTGGCGCTACACGCGCTGGACCTCACGGAGAGTATAGAGAACGCGCGAAGGTCAAAGTCGGCGAGGGCAGAGGGCAAAGAGACTCTAGATATTTGAGACGCGGGAACGGAAGAGAAGAGAAGACTACTTTATTAGTGACAGCGGAGACGAAGTCCCCGAACCATCGCCTCACCCCATGAAGTCCGAGCCGTCGTCGCCCTCGCCGTCAGCATCCTCCACCTCCTCGTCGTCATCCTCGTCCTCGTCAACCTCCTCCTCCGGCGCGTCGGGATCCTGACCCTTCATCAAACGCTCAACCCGCCCAACCCCGCGCCTAGCCTCCTCGCTCTCTGGGTAAATCGCCAAAGCGCTCTGGTAATGCCCCAACGCATCCGCCAACTGCTTCGACTTGGCCAACACTTTCCCGAGGCTGCAGTGCAACGCCACCTGCACGCCGGTGTCGTGCGCCGCGTGCGTCTCCAGGTGTCTGCGAAGCAACTCAGCCGCAGCCTCCGGTCGGCCCGCGGCGGCGTGGCAAGCCGCCAGCGCGGCGACCACGCCGGCGGCGCCGGGGTCCAGCTTGAGCGATTTCTCGTAGCACTTGCGCGCCTTATCCCCGGCTTGCGATTGCCCGTGCGACAGGCCCGCGGTGTGTGCCTCCACGTCACCGAGCAGCGCGTGGGAGAGCGCGCTGTTGGGCATCAACCGGACAGCCTCCTTCGCCGTCGCCGTCGCCTCTTTGACCCGCGAGAGCAGTAGGTACCCCGCGACGAGGCCCGCGTAGTTGCGCATGTCCGGCGCGAGTTGCAGCGCGCGCTTGAACGCACCGATCGCCTCGTTCGCGCGCTTCGATTTGAGGTTAAGGTAGCCCTTGGCGACGTGAGCGGCGACGTGCATGTCATCGATGGCGACAGCCCTGTGAACAAAACACAATGTCAATCTAATTGCCAAAAGAAACACGACGTCATTCTAATTGCCCATACGAAAATAAAAATAAACTCACCGCTCCGCGTAGGTGAGCGCCTTGTCGTTTTCGCCTCGGCTCTCCCAATACAACGCCGCCGCGCTCCACGACTCTGCCCTGTCCCTCGAGTTTTCCAGTAAGTTATTCACCAGCGCGTTGAGCTCCATGGACGGTCCGTTGCTTCCGAACCCGAACCCGTGGGAGAGGACGCCGAACCCGCCGAGGGGTCCGTCTTCGCGATCGACGTTCGCCTGCGACTTTCCGGCGTCGGGGAAATGCTCGTACAGAAGCGACGCGAACCCGTCCATGCCGTCGACGGCGCACGGATCCGCGCGTCGGCACCGCCTGTAGCAATCGGCCGCCTCGCCGACTTCACCTCGGTCCGCGTGCACGCGCGCGAGCTGGCACCAGATGCGGGGATTGTTCGGGAAAGTTTCATCCAGTCGGCGAAAGTACGTGGACGCGACTTCGCCTTTGTGCGACCGCGCGGACGCGTGAGCCTCCGCGAGGTGGTGCAGCCACGCCGCATCGTCCACGTCGCCGGTATCTTCAAAGGCATGCCCCGGGCTCGTGCCGCCGTCGACGCTCATGGCGTCGTTCGCGCCGCTAATCGCCGACGTCCCCGACGGTCCTTGCTCGGGTAACAGCGATCGAATCTCTTCCCCCGAGCATCCGAGCTCCGCGAGCGCCGCGATGGCGTCGACCGCGTACGGGCATCCGCGTACGACCTCTTTGTAGCACGCCACCGCGGCGCGTTCGTACCCGGTGCGCCGGTACGTCTTGGCGAGGGTCATGGTGACCGGGAGCGTGCGCGCTCGAGCCGGGATGGTTTCGAGTTCTGCCAACGCGGCGCGGTACTCGCGCAGCGCGAGATGGCACCGGCCGATCTTGAACTTGAGCGCCGCCTCGTCGACGGGGCGCGCCGTTCCCCCCGATGGTACCCCCTGGTTATCGCTGGTGATACCATCGGCGGAGCGCGGGGTGGCCATGCTGCCCGGGGTGGACGGCATGAGCCCGGGCGTCGCGGGGGTCTCGGGCGTGCCCATCATGGATGCCGATCCGTTGTCGTTACCCGTGGGCACCTTTGGCGCGAGCCTGTTGACGCTGAGCGCCTGTCGGAATGCGTTCAGCGCGCGCCTGTGCTCGCGTTTGCCCAGTAAAGCGTCGCCGAGGAGCGATAGGTGCCGCGCGTGATCTGCACTCGCCGCGACGTCGGAACCGCCCGACGCCGAGCACAGGAAACCGCCCAACGCCTCGGCGCTGTCCCACATCTCCGCCGCGAGCAGCGTCTTCATGGCGCGCGTCTGCTCCGCGAACGCCATCGTGTCGCACGCTGGCCGCGGATATCGTCGATGTCGCGAGTGCGGCGCGGTGTGAAACGGAGGTCGTCGGGCGTCGATACGGCGCTACCGGTTGTATCGGTCTTCCAGCGCGCGGTCTTCCAAACGGCAAAAGACAACGGTCACCGTGACGACTCGTCCGAGAATCAATCACGACACTCACTCTCGGGACGCGCATCACCATCACGATGGGTCGCGACAAGGAGGAACGAGAGTCGAAGAAGGAGAAGGCCAAGCAGAAGTCCCTGCGGGGTAACGGGCGTGCCGACGCCCTCGCAGCCACGCGCCTGAGACCCAGCGACATCCTCTACACGTACTCGAAGGTTCTCCCGTACTTCTCGGGATGCGGGCGGACGTTGCAGCACACGCTCGATGAGATCAAGAGCGGCCGGCTGAAGCCCGGGGATCTCCCCGCCATGTCCGTCATCGGCGCCGAGGTGGACCCGAGCGTGGGGATGAGTAAAGCGACGAAGGCGCAGGCAGAGAAGGCCAAGGCGCGGGACACAGACGGATGGTCCAGCGACGAGGACGACGGCAGGGGGCGAGGAAAAGGAGGGAAGAAAAAGCGCGGCGGCGGCGGTGGAGGCAACCGAGGGGGAGCGGAGAAGGGTGGTGACAAGCCGAATCCGAAGGTGATGAAGTTCTTCAGCACCAACAACCGCCGCCTGTGGGTGTTGCGCGAGTGCGAACGGCTCGGGCTGTTGGGCCCCGACGGCACGGTCGCGGTCCGGCTGCAACGCGCGGACGTCAGCAAGCGAATGGTGGAAAAAGGTACTCGATCGTTTCGCATCGAACGGTGCGCAGACGAGGTTGTCCTGGTGAAGGTTGACAAGATGCCCACCGCCCAGGAGCTCAAGGAGGAGGCTGAACGCAACGCGGACGGGGAGGCAGATGACGAGGGTGGGACGGAAACAAACACAAATGAAGACGAGGCGGGCGAAGAGACGAAGCGCGAGGTGGACACGCTCGGCGAAGACCTCGGGGAATTTCGTGTATGACGATGAGAACATCTTATTAGGAGGTAGCACCTCGATAGCACGCGAGTCAGCTCACCACGGATTCTTCTTGTCCCCTAACCCAGCCATGCACACGTACTTCACCTCCAGGTACTCCTCCAGCCCGTGCTTACCACCCTCGCGGCCGATCCCGCTCTCACGCATTCCACCGAAGGGAGCCGAAGCCGTCGAGATTATACCAGTGTTGGCGCCGACTATGCCGTACTGCAGCGCCTCGCTCACCCTCCACAGCGTCGCGTTATCCCTGGTGAACACGTAACTCGCCAGACCCGCGCGGGTCTTGTTGGCCATCGCGATCGCCTCGTCCTCGGTCGTGAACGTCGCGATCGCCGCGACGGGGCCGAACGTTTCCTCGGCGAACACCTTCATCGTGGAATCGCACTCCACCAAGACGGTTGGAGCGTAAAAGTGCCCCCCCTTGGCGTGTTCGAAAACCATCCGCTCGCCGCCGCACAGGACCACCGCGCCCTTCTTCACGGCGTCCTCGACGTGTGACTCCACCTTGCGCATCGCGTCGGCGTTGATCAGCGGGCCCTGGTCGGTCTCACCCTTACTCCCGTCGCCGACCGCGAGTTGCTTCGCCTTCGCCGCGAATTTCGTCGCAAACTCTTCCACCACCTTCTCGTGCACGATGAACCGCTGGGCGCACACGCACGTCTGTCCAGAGTTTCGAAACTTGCTCATGATGGCGCCGTCCACCGCGGCGTCGATGTTGGCGTCGGGAAACACGATGAACGGCGCGTTACCGCCGAGCTCAAGTGAAACGTTCTTCACCGTCGCCGCGCATTTCGCGTTTAACTTTTTGCCGACTTCGGTGGATCCCGTGAATGACAGCTTTCGAACGACGTCGCTCTCGGTGAGCGCGTCGCCTATGGCCTCGTAGTCGCCGGTGATGAACTGGATCACCCCCGCCGGGATACCCGCGCGCTCCGCGAGCACACCGAGTGCGAACGCGCTCAGCGGCGTCTCCTCGGAGGGCTTGACGACGACGGAGCACCCCGCGGCGAGCGCCGCCGCCGCTTTCCGCGTGATCATCGCGAGCGGGAAGTTCCACGGCGTGATGGCGGCGCACACGCCCACGGGCTGGCGCGTGGCGAATACCCTGGTGTCGAGATCGTGCGTCGGGATCACCTCGCCGTACGCGCGCCTCGCTTCCTCTGCGAACCATTCCACGAATGACGCGGCGTAGACAACCTCGCCTTTGGCCTCGAGCATGGGTTTGCCCTGCTCGGCGACCATGATTCGCGCGAGGTCGTCGCCGTGGTCGAGGATGAGGCGGTACCAGCGGTGGAGGATTGACGCGCGCTTGGACGCGGTGAGCTTGGACCAGAGAGTCATGGCGTCGGAGGCGCATGTGATGGCTCGGTCAGTCTCGGTTCGGCCCATTTTGGGCACCCGGAGAATTTCAAGCCCGGTCGCGGGATTGACCACCGCGATTGTGTCGCCGTCGTCGGCGTCGGTCCACGCGCCGCCGATGAAGCACTGCGATCGTATCAGGCCCTTGTCCTGGAGGCCGATCATGTCCGCGAGGGCGTCTACGCTCGAGAAGTGCCCCTTGGTGTCGCCGTCGTGGCCTCGAGCCGAGTCCTTGTCGTCGCCTCGCGCGAAATTCTGAATTGCCCTGATCTCCGCGATTCTCTTCGCGCTCTGCCATCGCACGTAGCTGTGCGTCTGGGCGACGAACGAGGAGCTGTTCAGCGGGCGAAACTGAACGGAGACGGCGTAGGAGGCACGGCGAAGCATGGTGGTGCGGTCGTGAGCACGGTGCGATCTGCTCGCCCGGAGGATTCGACTTGTTAATTTAACGAACTCTATCGGATGATGACGGCGGGCCGAAAAATCTCCAGCGGTCTCCAGGGGCTCACATCAAAGCACCGGTTCGCCTCCCGCCGCGCTGGCACTCGCGCCTCATCTCGCCCCTCGCGCGACATCGCTCCTCGACGCATCCACGGTGATCGATGGATATCGCCGCGGCGTGTGAACGTCGAAACTCCGGGCGAAACCCGCATTCGGCGCCACGAGGCGCGCTTCCCGAGGCTGTGCCGCTGTGTGTGACTGACGACTTTGCTTTTGGGTAACGCTCGTGTTTGGAAAACGCGCGTGATTGCCCGCGTCGTGCTCACAACACGACGGCACCGGGCGCATCCGCACACGAACTAACCGGCGAGCATGGTCAAGATCGCCGAGACCGGCCTCACGGTACGCCGCTAACAGCTGTACACGGCTGGATCCCCTGTTCGATGATCATCCCGTCCCGCGCGTCTCTGTCTCATTCCCCGCCATGAACCCGTCGAAGCCGTGGATGAATGAATGACGACCCCTGACCCGTCCCCTCCCTTCCCCGGCATCCAACAGAAAGAGGACCTCAAGGACGGTGGCAAGTTCGACAAGAAGGTGGACAAGGACTGGACCCACGCCTACGCCGACGACCTCCGCGCCGAGACCTACACCGAGGTCAACGCCTCGCCCAAGGCTGACGTCCACCAGCGCGAGTGGCGCAAAATCATGAACGGCGACCCCGGTGAGTTTATTTTTATTTCCGAAGTATGGGCAATTAGAACTGACGCCGTGTTTTGTTTTGTTCACAGTCGAGATCAACCCATCCGTCGGTAGCGGGCTCAAGTGCATGACCATCGACGAGTGGTCCTGCCGCTGGAAGCAGAACGATCGCTTCCCCGAGTGCCTCGCGTGCGGCAGCGAGTCCACCAAGGAGCACCACTTCATGCAGACGTGGTGCCGGGGCAAGAAGGCGTTCGAGTCCGAGACGCTGTGCCTCGACTGTCACATGTTCTCGTGGCGGTCCTACTCCGATCCCGACTTTCTCACCCCGGAGGAGTACGATAAGATCCGATGGGAGAACATGGTGAACGACAAGGCGGCGGGCAGGCCGGTGGTGGCGGACTCGGCGAGACGGCCCACGCTGGAGGAGCTCGGTGTTCCGGGCGACGACATCTCCCACAAGATGAAAGAAGCGATGAACTGAGAAGTCGGAAACGAGGAACGAAAACGAGGCGACGCGGCGCTTGGCAAGTTCGTCAGTAAGTTGAGGTCCCTTCAGATAGCAAACTCTTGGTTATCCGCCAGGCCGTGCATCGACGACTAGATGCACGCCCTGGCAGATGTTATACGCTATCTATGGGGACTTTTTCTTCCAAGCGCCGCGTCGCCACCACGAACCGCGGCTACGCATCACTTGCATCTGATCTGCTCCTTCCTACAGGAATTTTTCCCTTGTCGCTTCAGGTTGTCGACTCACTCTCCGCCAGCTCGTGCATCCAAGGCTGATGCACGAGCTGGCGGCGTACACGTACAACCTAGAGTGATTCTCTGGGTACCAAGTGATGCGCGGCTTCGGTGACTGTGTTTTTAAATCAACGACAACTCGTGTTACATCGTCTACACTACTCGACTACTTCTTGGCTCGGAGGGCGTTGTTCGACTTGATCTTCGCGCGTCGTCTCAGCCGCACCAGCCTCTTGATGTCCTTTATGTCCATCTTATCGTACGTCAGGTCCACGTCCGCCTTCTTCGCCGCCTCGAGCTCTTTCTCCAGCTCGCCCAGCGTCTTCATCGCGATCGTGCCCTTCTCCGGATCGAGAAGCGTCCACAGCCAGTCCGGGTACTGATCGTCGGGCATGAGCTCGGGATCCTTGCCATCCTTCAAGATGTTCAGGCCCGTGCAGTGCGTCGTCGACGCGCTCGTCGATGAGGCACCCTCGTCTCCAGCATCCGCGGCCGCGGCCTTCGCCCCGCCCTTCGCGGCACCCTTCGCCCAGTGCGACGCACTGCCGCTGACGCATCGCGCGTGCGTCAGGATCGCCCCCGAGGTGCTCGCGCCCCTCGCCATCCGGAGGATCGCGCTCATGGTTTAGGGTTGCGACGCGTGCGAGCCGGCTTCGCTTCGTTCGACGATGGATCCCTCGACCCCACGATCACTTATCTCGACGTGATGCGAATACCCCGCGTCGAACGGGTTCGCGCGTCGACGAAGTCGCCGTGCGTCTCGTTGTGGCGTCCGTCGCGTCTCGGGGGGTCCCTCGGGCAAAAATCGTGAAGAAAACGTTGGCTCGCAGACGAAAAGCAGAAGAGGGTTTTCTCTCGGCGACTTCGACGAAGCGACGTTAATATGAATGTGTCATCACAAATGTACGATGCTAATATAGTCCTTCACGTCGCGTCCCATGCCGCTCAGAACGCCTGCTTGGCGGAGAGGAGCACGAGCAGGCCTTGCTTCCCGAGCAGGATCTCGTTCATGAAGCTGATCATGCCGACCCAGATGATGGGCGAGACGTCGACGCCTCCGACTGGCGGGACCAAACTCCGCGTTGGTTTCAGCAAGGGTTCCGTGGGCAGGTACGCGACGACCCACGGGAACCGCGACACCGGCACGGACGGGTACCAGGTCATGACGATGCGGATGATGAAGAGAAGGGTGGTGACGGAGAACAACGGTCCGAGGAAGCCCGCGAGTTCCTTCGCCTGGTCGGGGTCGAGGGGATCATCCGCGACGCCGAGGTCCCAGAGCGCCTGATGCGCGGCGATCGCGGCGTTCTGCACATCGGCGGACTCCGCCGCGGCGGATGCCTGCGCCAGGAGTGTCGCGGGAGCCGCCTGTGGGGTTGGGTAACGCGGGTGTGGGAGTGTGTGGGTCAGACGAGGTGGTTGGGGACGAGCGCGGATCGACGTTGGATAAGTGGTCGGTGCATCCTCGGGTCGCACGGTGGGGAGACGTACCGCGAGCGCGGCCAGGCCGACTTTGCATCCCTTCACATCCTCCGCCGCGGAGGCCTTCGCGAGCACGCGCACGGTGCGCGAGCCCTTCACCCCGCCCTTCGCTCGCGCCCTGAGCGCGAGTGGGGCCCTGATGCCGACGCAAGTCGCGGACATCTTCTTCTCTCTCTTCTCCCTCTGGTGTGTGTGTGTGTCTGCGGCCCTGACGCTGGCTGCCTGACTACGCGTGCCGTGCGGGTGTGTATACCCTGGCGTGCGACTGTGTACGAGCGGTGCCGACTGCGGTGCTCGTGCGTGTGTACCAGGCTCTGGAGCGCGGGTTGTGAGAAGGCACTTCGATTATTGATGATGACGTCGCTCGTTGGAGGGCGAGGAAGTTTCTTTTTTTCGAGGCTCTCGATCGAAGAGCTCGGGTGACCTGGCGACCCTTTATCATACTCGGTTTGGCGGGAGTCATGTCTGCCCCACGTGTTCGACGCAGCGAAAGGTTAATGTCACAAACTCTCGTGAATCGTGACTGGTCACCGTAGCGCGTAATTAGCCGTCACTGACCAAACCGCATCCCCACATCTCGGTTCAACAAAACTTTTTCTTTTTACAAAACTTCGGTAAAATAGAATATTTACTGAATCTACTGACTGCGCCGCTGTGCCCGTCGCTTCAGAATAATTTTGATGGATAACGCCAAAAAATCCCAAGTGCATGCTGGTATAGCTCCGTCAAGGCCTGGCGGGGGCGGGACCCGGTTGACTCACAGCGACCCGCGCGGCGGGTGACGAGCCGGGTTCAAAGCGTCGAGACTTTGAGCGAAGCGGCGTGTCGGGGCGTAGGACGTACCCGCGACTGGACTCACGCGCGTCGGGCAATAACCCACCCGTGATTTGTGTGTCGCATATTTTGGATCAACACAGCGCAGGGTGTTGATCGGGGGAGAGCCGGAGAGCGAGAGCGCCGTCAGCGGAGGCATTCGCGCGGATTCACGGCACGCCCGCGGCCTCGCATCACCGGTGAACATCGTGGCCATTGTCGGGGACGCGATCCGAGCGCAAACCCGGCCGACATCGGGTCTCTTCCGGCGACCGACACAGCTGTGACAAAGAGGGGCTTGCGGAGGAAAAGGAAAGATGGCGACGTCCGCGCCGATGGACAACAAGAGCTTCTTCACCGAGTACGGCGAGGCTAACCGCTTCTCCATCCACGAGGTGATCGGCAAGGGGAGTTACGGGGTCGTGTGTTCGGCGACGGACAACAAGACCGGGGAGAAGGTGGCCATCAAGAAGATCACCGACGTCTTCGAGCACGTCTCGGACGCGACCCGCATCCTCCGCGAGGTGAAGCTCCTCCGCGTGCTGAAGCATCCCGACATCGTGGAGGTCAAGCACATCGTCCTCCCGCCCAACCCGCGAGAGTTCAAGGACATCTTCGTCATCTTCGAGCTCATGGAGACCGACTTACACCAGGTCATCAAGGCGAACGACGACCTCACGCACGAGCACCACCAGTTCTTCCTCTACCAGGTACGCCCCGACACAGCACGTTTTTGCCCCGACCTTTCAGACGACAGAAATGGGTCCCACCACAAATGGGTCCCTGACGTCACCCCCGAACCCCTGACGACCCAATAACTCTCCATCACAAACCCCGATCCCACCGCTGACGCCATCACCCACACGCCCCAAATCACAGCTGCTGCGAGGGCTCAAGTACGTCCACACCGCGAACGTGTACCACCGCGACCTCAAACCCAAGAACATACTGGCCAACGCGGATTGCAAACTCAAGATTTGCGACTTCGGACTCGCCAGGCCGGCGTTCCACGACAGCGGACCCACGACCGTGTTCTGGACCGACTACGTCGCCACGCGCTGGTACCGCGCCCCCGAGCTCTGCGGCAGCTTCTTCACCAAGTACACACCCGCGATCGACATATGGAGCATCGGCTGCATCTTCGCCGAGATCTTGTCGGGGCGCCCGCTGTTCCCGGGGAAAAACGTGGTGCACCAGCTGGAGATCATCACCGACTTGCTCGGAACCCCGCACCCCGACGTCATCAACAAGGTCCGGAACGAGAAGGCGAGGCGGTTCTTGGGGAACATGAGGGTCAAGCCGCACATACCGTTCCAAACCAGGTTTCCCAACGCGGATCCCCGAGGGCTGGCGCTGTTGGAACGCATGCTCGCGTTCGACCCCGAGGATCGGCCCACCGCGGAGGAGGCGCTGGCGGACCCTTACTTTGCCGGTCTCGCGGACCCGACGCGGGAGCCGCACGCGGAGATCGTTTCAAGGACGGAGTACGCGTTCGAGTCACGGAAGCTAACGCCGGAGGAGGTGCGGGGACTGCTGTACCGAGAGATCTTGGAGTACCACCCGCAGGCCAAGAGGGAGTTTGAAGAGGGCGAGACCCGCGCTAACTTTCAGTACCCCAACGGCGGCATGGGTGCCGACTTCGCCGCGGCGGAAGAGCGGGAGCAGAACGGAGGCGTGGAGAACGGGCACAGGGATAAGCTTCGGCGGAGCGCGCAGTCGCTTCCGAAGGAGAGCGTGGACAAGTACAGGGACGACGCCGCGTATCTCATGAGCGGCAACGGAGCTTTGAAACGCAGCGACTCCATCTCGAACGACCAGGTGTCGCTGCCGAGCTCGACGGAGCAGCTGGACCAGCTGATGGACCAGGCGGACGCCATGTCGCTCGACGAGCAGGAGCTGGAGGCGGCGCAGGAGGAGGCCAGACGGATGATGGAGGAGAACATGAGGAACCGGGGTTGATTGGCGAATTCGTCGTGCGGAGCGCCGCGCCGGTAGTTTTGTGCTAATATCACATTTGCGTTCGTTTAAACACTAGCTCTAAACCCGTCAGCTCACGACGCACTGCGACGCGGACGACGAGGACCGCCGCCGTCCCTCGTGCGCACGTTCCACGTGGTTCAGCAGCGCCGTCAAGTCCACGAATGACTTTCCGCACTGCGGACAAACCTCGCGGCCCGAACTGGTCCCGAACTCACCGCCGCCTAAACTCTGTCCTCCCGTCACCCTCGCCCTGGTCGCCGCCCCGTGCACCTGATGCGCCTGCTCCGCGTGCGCGATGAGCGCCGCGATGTGCGGGAAGCTCTTGCCGCAGACGTCGCACACCTCCCTCGCCGCCGCCTCGCCTCGCTTCCGCATGCCGCTCGCGACGGAGCTGTGGCTGACTCGCGCGGCTTTGTCCCTTAGCTGAGCCTTCGTTTGCGACGCCCTCGCCGCGTTCGATGTCGATGCTCCAGCGCCGAAGAACGATGAGCTGGACGCCCGCTTGCTCTCGCGCTTGCGGTCGTCGCACGCGTGCTTATCGGGGAACCTGTGAGTCAAGCACACCTCCGTGCCGCAGTCCTTGCATCGGTACGTGTTGACGGTGGTTAGTTTTTCTTTACACCGAGGCGCTCCGCAGCGTTTCATCCGGCTCGGGTGCTTGTTTGGATCGCAGGAGGTGGCGGAGTGGCGCTCGAACGTGACGTGGATGCTCTCGCCTGGGACGTGCTTGACGCTGCTGCCACAAATGGGGCACACCACGCACGTCGTGTCCTGATGTCAAAGGGGAAGGGAGAAGACGAAGTAAGATCTCAGATTCAACGGCCATCCATCGGGTAACATCGCACCGAACTACCGACGTAGCCGCATCCGTGGTCGTTCCTGTGGTCCAGGCAAAAGGTCTGCGCGCATCCACGGCACACGAACGGCAGGAAATCCAACTGGCCGCACCCGCGGAACGCGCAGTTCTCGCCGAGCGTCGGTATCTCCATCTACCTGTATCGCGCGGCACCAACTCTGAGACTGAGAAAATCTTGGAACCGGTTTCGTAGAGCGAGATCTGCCGCCCTCTGTGTCGCGCGGCACAGGTGCAACGCGCGCGGCCGCTCCTCCGTCGAACTTCCACGATGGACGAGCCCAGGGACGATCTTCGGAACGAGGACGGGACGGTGCCGAAGTGGGCGCGCCGCGTCACCGACACCTTCGCGTCCAACGGAGTCCAGGACTCCAAGCACCGAGATCTCATCGACTCCATCGAGGCGGCGGAGAAGGCGACGAATGGGGTGTTCTCGTCGAAGAGCGCGGGCGGCATCCTCGACCTCAACGCGTACAGGGAGATGGAGGAGGAGGACCGCGCTGCGATGAACCAGGAGCAACTGAGGCGGAACGCCGAGGTCGCACAGCTGGCGGCGCTCCGCGCGGAGAAGGACCGGCTCGACGAGGAAGCCGCACGGGCGAGGATCAAGGCCGCGACCGACGAAGCGATGGCCACGGCGCCTAAACGGAAATCCGACGCCAACGCGCCGTTCAAGCTCGTCAAGGTGGCCAAGAAGAAGCCCGTCGCCGCGAAGGAGGAGGATGACGCCGGCGGCCTGGAGGGCCTCCTCGGCGGATACGGCAGCGACGACTCCAATGATGCCGACGCAGACCAATCAGCCCCGGGCGCGAAGGTGCCATCGCCGCCGACGATCCAGACGGTCCCGCCGCCGCCGCCGCACCAGCCCGTGGGTACCGAGGCAGCACCTGATGTGCCGGTCGCCGATGAGTACCACTCCGACAACGAGCTCGACGTCGCTCGCGCGGCGGAGGCGAGGAGACTGAGGGAACGCGCGGAGGCGGCGGAGGAGGCTGAGGAAATCGCCGCCGCGACGACGCGCCGCGAGGACGAGGCGCGCGCCAGGGCTCATGTCCAGGATATATATCAGCAGGAGCGCGCCATACGGGACGAGGAAGCCGCCGAGCGCGCGCGGACGCATCAGAGCATTGTTCCAGAAGGTTTCGAAAGGGTTCCAGAGGAGGAACGAGAGGGCGCGAGGGGACGGAACTCGAACGAGAGACGCCGCGGAAGGAGGAGCCCGTCCTCTCGGTCCCGGGGCTCCGAGTCCGACTCGCCCCCGAGGCGTGAACGCCGTCACCGACGCAGCAGGAGCAGGAGCGGAAGCAGAGACCCGCGCGATGACAGGGACAGGGACGACATCAGGGACAGGGAACGTGCGAGGCGACGGAGCCGGAGCCGCGGCGGGAGCGGGAGTAGAGAGCGGCGCCGGCGTTCGTCACCGAGAGACGCGGAGTACTGGACTCGGCACTACTCCGAGAAATTCGGTTTGGACGATGGAGATACCGGCCGGGGCGGTGGTAAGGGCGTGGACGAGTGGGCGAAGTACTACGAACAGAAGTACGGGCTCTCCAAATAGGTCGATAGCGTAGCGCGTTGTAGCGAGGGTACAAGTACCTCGTAGTTGAACGAAAAGGTTTCGAGACGATTCGGTTGATTCACTTTTTGCCATCCATGGGGAAGTCGCGGACGGGAAAGGAAAAGGCTGGGGTGAAAGCGGCGGGTTCCCCGGCGACGAGCGGCAAGACCGGGCGGGAGTCCAGCGCGTGGCCCTCATCGTGCGTCTACCTGACCAGTCTGGTCTGGGGCGACGACGTCCGCCGTGCGAAGGACGTCTACAAAAAGTACAAGTCCTCGGCCGATGGTAAGCACGTGGAGGCGAGCGCCGCGGCGACGAAACGGAACGTCCGATGGCAGCTCATCACGGACGAGCGTCACCCCGCGAAGGGCGAGTACGGCCTGTTCGCGCAGCGCAAGCTGGAGCGGGGCGAGCGCGTCATCGACTACCTCGGACTCGTCACGCTCAAGGGAAACGAATCTAAAACCAGCGATTACACGGCATCTTTCGGCGACGACAACGAGCTCGCGCTGGACGCCGAACGCATGGGAAACGAGGCGAGGATGATCAACGACTTTAGAAACACGGGTGCGCGAGCCAACGCGCTGTTCGACCAGTACAGGGACGCCGCCGGGGACCTCAAACTGGGGGTCTTCGCGGGACCACACGGCATCCCAAAGGGCGACGAAGTACTCGTGAGTTACGGGAAGGGTTTCTGGGAGAACAGGCTGGCGTCGATGGGCGCCGACGACATGGCGCAGTTCTGCGGCTACCAGGCGCCCGCATACGACCAGTGGCCGTAGCCGTAGATTATTAGCCGCTAGATGTAGTGGATGTGGTAGCTCACTCGAGTGTATTACGTCAATGGATGGATGGTCATTCCTCCTCCTCCTCGCTGCTGGACGCTTCGCTGGAGTCCGAGCCCTCGCCGTCGCTCTCCGAGTCCGCCTCTTTCAGCCAGTCCACGAACGGCTGCGCCAGCTTCAGGAACCTCTTATCCTCCTCGGACGCCAGCCCTTTCTCCTCCGCCCACGCCAGCACGCTCACCTCGCTCAACACGTCCATGTCGTACAGCAAGTGAAGAATCTTGGCGAAGGACGGCACCAGCGAAGCGCCGTGCATCCCTTTGAACACCTCATCCTCGGCGCAGTAATCCTCCAGTGTCAGCAACATCTCCACCTGGTCATCCTCGGACTTGAGGAACCGCGACAGGAGCGGCGCCCACTGCTTAAGGCGCTCGCGGATGGACTTGAGGAGCGACGGGGTGTTATCCGGAGCGTTCGCGGGGTACAGCCGCGAGTTCTCTTTGGTGACATCCTTGGGCGCGGGGAGGGATAGGCCTAGGATGGTCATCAGGACGTACCGGGCGATGTCCGCGAACGTGCGGTTCTCCGCCATCTTCAAACCCTGCAGCTCCACCACCGCGTTGGCCTGCTCGTACCCGTGCTTGACGCATCGGAGGAAAGTCTCGGCGACTTCTTTCCGGAAGTGAGCCTCGAACGCGCCGTCCTCGGCGTCCGAGCCCGTCTCGGAATCCGAACCGTCACCACCCACCGCCGCCTTCGCGCCCGAACGCACGTGCGCGGCGTCGTCGTCGGAATCCAAAGCGTCGTCCCGGGCGTACGCGGCATCCGACGACCCGGGCGGAGCGGGCGCGATGCTGAACCTCCACTCCTCCTCGCCCCACCGCGGCGCCCACGCGTGACCCGCGCCGCCCACGCCGACACCCTCGGGCGCCCACAGCTCCGTCGTGCCGCCCCCCGCGGTCCCGTCCTTCGCGCGCTGCAGCAAAACGCGTTCGTGGTCGGTGAGGAAGACGCCGCGAACGCCCGCGTCCGTCTCGTCGTCGGACCCGAACCCGCCGCCGACGCTCCCCTTACTTTCCGATCGCGCCATGAAATTACCCCTGGACGAATCGCTGTTGCGAGCCACGGCGCCGCCGAAGGAACCAATCTCCAGCTCGTCGTCCGAGTCCGCCTCGTCGTCGTGCGCCGGTTGGGGCGCGAGGGATATGCGGGAGTAATCCGGCACCGAGTGACCCGATCCGACCACAACGTCGTACGAAATAATCGCGCCCTTGCCGACCCTCGCGGACTCGTGGATCACCGCCCCCTCACAGATCAACGCGCTCGTCACCACCGCGTTCGGTGCGATCCGTGCGTTGGCCATTACGTACGACCCGGTGAGCCGCGCGTTCGCGCCGACGACGGCGCCGCGGCCGAGCGTGCACCGCTCGATCACCGCGCCGGGACCGATCACGCACCCGTCGCCGACGACGCACCCGCCGCCGATCACCGCGCTCGGGTCCACCGCACACCCCTTCTCCAGGTAGATCTGCGGCCACGTGTGTTTATACGACGTGGCGTCGCCCCGTGGAAGGCAGTTGACGTCGGGGCACACTGGGTAGACCCACCGGTTAATCACGTCGCGGCTCACCGCGTCGTAGGTGCGGAGGTTAGTCACGCGGACGGCGTACTCGCGCGCGCCGAGCTCGTGCGCGTAGATGTTGTTGCCGAGCTCGCGTTCGTTCAGGGTGCCGCACACGAAGTCCCGGCGCAGGTGCTGGTAGTCGAAGTTGTCGGTGAAGAGCATGAGCACCTCGGGCGCGCAGACGTCGACGTGGCAGTCTTGTAAATCGGTGCGAACCCGGACGCCGGGGTGTTCGCTGAAGAGGCTCGCGTCCAGGGACAGAGGCGCGAGCTTCGCCTTGGGCTTCTTCTTCTGGGAGCTTGCATCGTCGTCGGGTAAGGATGGCGATGCCTGTTCGTCGTAGTGGAGAACGCGGCCGGTGCCCGGGTCCATGGCGACGACGAGGTTGGATTCGCCTAGGTGTTCCTCTCGTTGTCGCCGCGAGATGGTCTTGAAGCAGCAGGTCATGATCGCGAGTCGTTCCGTCTTGCGCCGTTCCCTGTGCACTTCGAGCGCGCGTCGGAGGTCCATGTTCGCCACGGTGTCGCCGCTGATGAGGATAAAGTCGGAGCGGATGACGTGTTTGTGGTCGATCAGCCGGAGCGCCTCGCCGGCGCTGATGCAGTTGGTGCTCACGATGGTGTGGACGACGAAGCCGGCGGTGTTGCTCCACGCGCTGTTCTCGATGTACTGCGTGAGCTGATCGGCGTGCGCGCAGCAGAAGACGAATACCTCCTCGACGCCGTTGCTGGCGAGAAACTCGAGGGTGTACTCGATCATCGGCACGTTCGCGAGCGGTAAGAGGGTCTTCGGCCGTTCCAGCGTGATCGGGCGGAAGCGATGGGTGAAGGAGTCCGCGAGGACCACCGCCTGGAGGGGCACCTTGGCCTCCTCCGTCTTGGATCGCGAGGGACCCTTGGACGGCATGATGCTAGGCGGTAGACGAGTCGAGCGCGCGCCGGCGTCGAGTCGCGGCCGCGGCCGGTTGTGTGGCGCCTTCGTCGAGAAAAGCCCTACGATGTGAAACCCTCGGCATCGTGAAAAATTTGCAGCTGAGAAGTTCACACAAATACTTCTAATATGAGCCGCCGCCCCGCTTCCACGCGCCCACTCACGCGTCATCGGGGAGTTTCACCACATCCCCGCCGAGCGCCAGCACCGCATCGATCAACACCTCCTTCTTGTGCGCCCTGTACGCCGCCGCCGTCCTCGCACCCTCGCTCACGCGCGGGAAACTCTCGACATCCCCGGCGACTGCGTAATCCTCACTCAAACTCGTGGGCATACCCCTGAGCAACTCCGCGCACCGCCTCGCGATGTCCGCGTGCGCGCTGTCGATGTCAACCTGATCCACCTGCTTTCCACCCTCCACGCCCGTGTCCGTCCCCGCGTACGCCGCGGCGAACGCGGAGATGAGCCTCGCGTCGCACCGTCCCCCGGGTAACACCTTCAACCTCGGCTCCGACGCGATCAACGCCCCGTCGCTCGTCGACTTCAACGCCTTCTCCACCTCCCTCACCGCCGCCCTCGCCGCCGCCTCACGTACGTTCGTCTCCGCCTCGTCCCCGGCGTCCCAGAGCTCGGGGTGGAACACCATGTGCCACGAGAGCGCGTGGTCCACGTCGCTGAACACCACGACGTCGTCGTGCGGGTTCCGCGGGGGGACGAAGCCGTAGTACATCAGAAAGTGGTCGTTGCCGCGTTCGCCGTAGGACATGGAAGCCTCTTCGTGCGACGCGATGGGACGCGTCGCGGCGAACTCGATGATGCCCTCGTCGCTGAGCTCGGACCACGCGATGTTATCGGAGCAACCCGACGCGGGCCACTTGGCGGCCGCTGGCGCTTCATTCGCTCGGCCTCCTTTGGTGCCAGCCGGGGACAGCGCCGTCTCAGGGTACTCGTCGCCGCCGTGGTTGAGTAGGTCGGCGAGCGGGAGGAGCGCGCGGAAGTACCCCTCGTTTCCTTCCGCCGCGGACGCGATGCCGTACGTTCGCGAGTGCACGACGGAGACGGCTCGTTTGAACGCCTCGAGATCGGCGCCGGCGAGCGACGCGGGCGCCTCGGATTCAAGTTTCCGGAACCATGTCTGGACGGCGTCGCGCATCTCCCTCGCCTCCGCCACCGCGGGCGGGTACTGCAGCGACGCCACCTCATCGTCGGTGTACAGCAGCGGGGAACCAGGGACGGAGTCCGGGAGGAGCGCCACGTATGGGGCGAAGGTCGAATCGGATCCTTTAGTTCGTTCCTGTAGGAGTCGGCACGCGAGCCGGACGCCCCAGGGCGCGTTGGACATGACCTCCCACGTCTCCGGTGGGTGGCCGGCCTGATAGTCACATATGCCCATCTCGAGCGGTAGCCTCAGCACCGGTTCGCCGTCCTGTTTCGTGAGGGGAGGGGTGGTTGGTGGTGAGTCATCGGAGGTGCGATAAAAACGGTTTCGACGGATTTCAACCCTAAAACCTGAGCGTTCAGTTGGAGCGTACCTCGATGTCTCGGCTGGCCTCGAGCCCGCGGCCGCGGCCGCTGTCGTCCGGGAGGAGCACGGAGAGTCCGCTACCCTGCGCGCCCTTGGACACGCACCAGCCGACGAGCTCCGACACCGCCTTTCGCTCGGCGAGCTCCTCTTCGTTTTCCTCGACACCCTCAATGTCGGTGGCTTCGGTCGCCGCCTGGGACTCCGCCGCGCGCGGGATGCGACGGGCCCTGGACGAGACCCGCGTGATGCGGCGTCGCGACGATACATGGAGAGGAGCGACGCGCGCGGCGCGAGCGATGGTGAGCGAGCAACGTGCGGCCATCATCGTGCTCGGCGCTGCTCCTTCTGGATAAGAGCTCGTCACTGAATCTCGCTTTATCAGCTCGCTCGCCGGAATGTCAATGTCATTTCTCGGGGCGATGGGCGGCGAGATAGTGGATCTCACGGCGTCGGATCCCGAGGAGTCGGATCATGATCCAGGGACGAAGGATCCAGAGCGCCTCGAGGATCTCATCCCCGAAGCGGCGCTGGCGCACGTGCGGGCCGCGGGTAAAGGCGGCGCCGTCCTCCAGTTCCAGCAAGACATCGTCGACGAGCTCCTCGAGAAGGATGGGCTCACGTGCATCGCCGAGGGTCTCGGGCTCGTCGAGATCATCGCGCTGTTGCTGAAGGAGCACACCGTGCCGGGGGGCACGCAAGCCGGCCACCTGGCGCGCGAGATCCCGCGCCTTCCCGAGACAGAGGCCGCAGACACAGAGGACACGGTCGACGACGCGTCACCGCCCAAGCTCGAATATCAAGTCGGCCAAGGCGCGGTCCTCATCCTCGGCCTGAACGACTTCAACAAAGCCGCGCTCAAGGTACACTGCGGGTTACACGGCATGCCATTCCCGCCGGTGGTCACCGCGGAGGTCACCGGCACGCGACGCGACGAGATATACCGCAACGGTGGACCGATGTTCGTCACCACACGCATCGCGGCGGTGGACATCCTCCGAGAAGCCCTGCCCCCGTCCAACATACAAGGCGTCATAGTCGCCAACGGCCATAGGGTGACCGACATGTCCCAGGAAGCCTTCGTGATCCGTCTTTTCCGCTCCGGCAATCGCGCCGGGTTCCTCCGCGCGCTGACGGACAGACCCGGGGAGCTGTGTCGCGGGTTCAGCAAGGTTGACCAGGTGATGAAGTATCTCATGACCCGCGAGTTGCACCTCTGGCCGCGGTTCCAGCTGACGGTCAAGGCGTGCCTTGACTCGCACGCCCCCGAGGTGATCGAGCTGCGCCAGCCTCTGAGCGACCGGGTCCGAAAGATCCAGGAGGCGATCGTGCACGTCATGGACGAGTGCATGACGGAGCTGAAGAAGAGCCGGCACGTGGACACCAGCGAGCTCACCGTGGAAGCCGGTTTGTTCAAATCGTTTGACCGCATCGTTCAACGGCAGCTCGACCCGGTGTGGAACGTGGTGTCGAGGCGGCTCAAGCAGGTGGTTTGGGATTTGCGTACGCTGCGGAACCTGGCGAACTTTCTGCTGAGGTACGACGCCGTGACGTTCTTACGGTACCTGGAGACGCTGCGCATGACGGAAGGGTCGATGAGCATGTGGATGTTCACGGAGAGCGCGCACACGATTTTCGAGCAGGCTAGGCGACGGGTGTACGTCCTTCGTAAGACGCCGGCGCCCGCGGGTTTGGGCGAGGGCGTCGGGGTGGGCGCGAAGAAGCGCCGCACTCCGGCTACCGATAACCCCGCCCCGTCCGCGCTGCACATGGTGCTCGAGCCGATGCCCAAGTGGCGGTTGATCGAGGAAATCGTGCGGGAGATTGAGACGGACAAGACGAAACTCTTCGCAAAGATGGAAAAATACGGCGTCGACGACGCTACCCTCGTCGGAGACCTCGATGAATCCACCGACGAATCCATCGCATCGTTCTTACGGCACTCTTTGGACGTCCGGGTACCTATGGACGAGGGCGGGCCGAGTTTGTTGGAGCGGTACGGCCAAGGACCGACTTTAATCGTGGCGAAAGACGAAGCCACGGCGATGCAGCTCACCGGCATGCTCCTCCGCGGCGCCGACGGCATGATGCGGTCGATATGGCAAAAGTACCTTCGCCAACGGAAGGCGTCGGGTGAACTCGCGAAGGGGAAGTCAAAGCCGGCGCCCGCGGGCGGACGCGGGGGGCGGGTCGGGGGTGGTGGACGGGGCGGCGGGGGCGGGAGGTTCATGAGCAAGATGGACAGGATGCGAGCCGCGATGATGGGCGAGGCGGCGCCCAGCGGTCCCCCCGGCGCGGGCGGCCGCGGCGCGAGGGACCCGGCCGCGGGCCCGACGCCCGGCCGCGGCGGCCGGGGCGGACGCGGCGGCGGCAGGAGCATGAACGCCGCCGTCATCGGAACACCCGCGGAACGCGACGCCATCGCGGCGGAGGCGGACAGGCTCCACAAGGAGGAACTGAAAAAAACGCGAGCGATCGAAGCTCCCGCCGCCAAGGCGGCGGCGGCCGCCGGTCACAAGCAAGCCACCGGCGACCTCGACCCCGCGGGCCCGCCGCCCCCCAAGGGCAAGGGCAAGGGTAAGGGCGACAAGGGAGCATCGAAGGAGACGACGAACGAAGGGGAGGATGACGTGGCGGAAGAGCGTGCGTTCTCCGGCGACCTCGACGATCTGGACGTCGAAACCCCCGAGGGCGCCGCGATCGCCGCCGACTTGCTCGCGGAGAGGGACGTGTACGTCCACGCGTTGACCGACCGAGCGGCCGTGTTAGCGACGGTCTGGCCGTCGTTCATCGTCGTGCACGACCCGGACGCGGCGTTCATTCGCGAGATTGAGATGCACGCCGCGCACAGGCCCGGCGCCCGGATGAGGGTGTACTTCATGGTTCACGACACGAGCGTGGAGGAACAGCGGTACCTCTCGCAGATTCGTTACGAATCGGATTCGTTCGCGAACCTCATCGGAGGCAAGGCGCACGCGGCGATGCCATTCGAGCAGGAAGGCCGGGTGTACAACGCCACACCGCTGGCGATCGCGGGGACCTCCGGGGCATCCGCGGCGCCGGTGCTTCCGCTGCCGCAGTTGGCGCCCCTCGTGGACCCCAAAGCTCTCGCCGCGTCGAGGAACACCCGCCAACGAGGCGGCCAGCTGTCAGTCCCCACGAAGCTCCACGTCGTCGTCGACATCCGCGAGTTCATGTCCTCGCTGCCGAGCATCCTGCACCAGAGCGGGTTCAAGGTTATGCCGTGCACGCTCGAGGTTGGGGACTACGTGTTGTCGCCGTCCATGTGCGTGGAGCGCAAGAGTTTGCCCGATTTAATCGAGTCGCTGAGAAACGGCCGGCTCGTGACGCAGATGCAGAACATGTGCAGGCACTACAAGATACCAATCTTACTCATAGAGTTCGAGCGCGACAAGGCGTTCGGGATCCAAAACCCCGCGGACGTGCCAAAAGACCTCAACTACAACACGACGCAAGGGCGGCTCGCCATGCTCGTGATGCGTTTTCCCAAGATGCGAATCATGTGGTCGCGGTCGTTGCACATGACGGCGAAGATGTTCGCGGATTGGAAGTACGCCGAGGAGGAGCCGACGATCGAGGTGGCGTCCAAGGTGGGCGTGCCCCAGGGCGGGAGCGGGGAACCTGGCGCGGTGAACCACGCGGTGAACCAGGCGGCGATTGATATGCTGCGCAGGCTTCCAGGCGTCACGGATAGCAACTACCGGAGGGTGATGACGGCGCCGGGGATCACGTGTTTGGCGGACTTGGCGGACGTGACGATGGAGCGGTTACAGGAGATACTCGGGGACCCACGGCAGGGACGGACGCTGTACGAGTTCCTCCACGCGCAGTATCCGGTTCACATGATGGGAGGTGGGAGGTGATAGGGTGAGCGCGGGGGCGCGGTATTGAAGACGATTTGAAATCATAGTGAAGGGGCGAAATATAGCCGAAGCGAGAGTCACTCTTTCCCGCGCGCCACACGCACGCCACCCTCCTTCCCGCAACTTTCACACCCAACTCTCTCCCATGGCCACCTACAAGATCGAGCTCAAGAGCTCCAAGCGCGAATGCAAGTGCAGGGGAACCTGCAAGGGGATCATCCACGAGGCGCGTCTACGGCGTCGCACTTCTTCCGCCCTTCGTGGTATTTTTTCCCGCACGACTTTCAAGCTGACGGAGCCCCCCCATCATCCTTCCGCAGGACGAGCTCCGCATCGCGTCCATCTCCGACCCCGCGGAAGGTCACTCCGTGGCCTACTGGAAGCACCTCGCCTGCATGACTCCGACCGTCGTGAGTTCTCAAGCTCGCCCAACCTCTTCTACTTCTCGCCCTCTTTTTCCCCCTTTTCAAACGCGTGACCACGACTGACGAACCCACGACCGCTATCCACGCCCGCAGATCTCCAACATCATCGCCAAGTACGACGACCTCGACGACATGCCGGGCTTCGACGTCGCCGGCATGCGCGAGGCGTGGCAGTGCGCGCTCGCCGACGGCAACAAGGCCCAGATCATGGACGCTTTCCGCGCCCAGCAGTTCTCCGCTGAGGGCTTCGAGCCCGGCGAGAAGCTCGTCGAGGCTGCCCCCAAGAAGGACGCCCCCAAGAAGGCCGCCACCAAGAAGGCCGCCACCAAGAAGGCCGCCCCCAAGAAGGCCGCCGCCACGTCCGAGCCCAAGAAGCGCGGCCGCCCCAAGAAGGCCGACGAGGCCAAACCCAAGCCCAAGAAGGCCAAGGCTGAGCCCAAGCAGCTCGTCGCGCCCAAGACGAAAAAGTCGTCCAAGGCGAAGGTCTGGGACGCGGGCCCCGACCCTTACGGCGTGAAGCGCAAGCCGCCCGCCGGCATCAACGACGGCGGCAGGCGCTCGGGACGCCACGCCGACGATCCCGCCGAGGACATCGACACCGACGGCTTCTTCGTCTCCCCCTCCGCGCTCCCCGCGTAGAGTCGGGTTTCATCAACGATTTTTCCCCGACACAGCTGTGCAACCACGATACGACAAACGAAGCAGCACCGGTGCAGCTCACCATTTGTAAATATCAATCACCTTCAACACCTGACACCTAACGTCGTATTAAATAGCTCTCTCTCTCTCTCGGTTAGATCACTGCAGCCGCCTGAAGGGCAGCGCCTTTCGCCTCCGCAGCATCACCTGCTCGTCCTCGTTGATCTCTCTCTTGGTCCCATCCGCGTACGCTACGTACGGCTTGGGCGGCTTCATCGACCGTCCCTCCCGCCGAGCCTTGGCGTGTGCCTTCTTGCCGTCGTCGGCAACCTGGGGCACCACCAACAGCCCGTACCCACCCTTCGGCCGCCCGGTCGGGTGCTTGAACCGCCCGCGGCGGTTCAGTCCCGGTCCCGCGACGCCCGTGTTGTACTCGAGCGCCGATGTGAACTGCTTCACCAACTCCTTCTCCTCGTTCGCCGCGCGTTCCTCGTCTGTTCGAAACTTGGGAAGTATGTCCCGCAGTTCGTGCTCCGGGGTTCCGGCAGGGACGACGGCGAAGTTGGGCAAGGAGGGCACCACGCGCACGTGCCTCTCCCCGGAGCCGATGTGCTCCGCGCCGTGGATCTGTTCGAAAGCCGCCTCGAGATGTGGAAAAGTCGGTGAGCCCGCCTTGACGGTATCGTGCTGGATCTTCTTCAGCGCGAGGATGGCCATCACCCGCTGCTGCCGTATCTTGTACCGCTCCGCGAGTGACGGGACGTCCCACTGCGCTGGGTCTTTACGATGCATGACGTACATCTGCGTCTTGGCCCGATCGCTGAGGTGCGCGTTGCGAATGTTAGGGTTCCAATCCAGGGTGTGGCCTTGCTCGGTGAGGTCGAACAGCCACCCTTTCTTCTCCTGCGCGTCGTACACGTTCGGGTCGTCGGGGACGACGGCGACGAGCTGGATCTCTTCGCCGTCCTCCGCGGTGTCCTTGATGTCCTCCGTCTGGAAGGACACCGCCTTCTCGGAAGCTGGATTCGCCTCGCCGTCGTCATCACCCGCGTCGTCATCGGCGCCCTCGTCGGACGCCTCGATGGACGGCGCGTCCTCTCCCGTGTCATCTCCCGCGCTCTCGGTATCCGCGTCGTCGTCCTCGCCGTCGCCGCCGTCCGTCGCGGAGAACGATCTGTGCCACCGCGCGTCGTGCCCCGCGAACGGACGAGCGCGTCGTCGCAGATGATGCCCGGCGCCGCCCAGCCTGGCAGCCGCGCTCGCGACCAGCCGGCTCAACGCGCTCATCGCTTCCGTTCGATGCCGCCGCCGCGTTCACTGTGGGTAAAACGCGATGCGAGGGCACGTGCGTGTGTCCTCGAGCCGCGCGATCCCGATCCACGCGCTCTCTTGCTGTGAGGGCCGGCGCCGAGATCGGGTCAGGTTTTCTCACTGCGCACCTCGCAGCCTCGGGCCGTTGGCCTCAGATTTCATTTATCTCGCGCGTGCGTCGGAGGTTCGCCATGGGCATCATCGGCGAGAACCTCAGCGAGGGCACGCGCACGCACCACAACCCGCAGTGGGGCAACGGCGACAAGCCCGCCAACCCCAACAACCTCGCGGGCGCGCACATCAAGAAGAAGAAGCAGGAGAGGGAGAGCGGCACGGTGGACTGGGCGGCGAGGTTCCAGGAGGACCCGCGCTTCGCGGAGATGACGACGCAGCCCGAGATGACGCCGGCCGCGGGGCACGAGGAGGTCATGGCCGACTTCGCGGCGCTCGCCGAGCGCGCGCGATCCATCGCGGCGCACGCGCATCAGCAGGTTACCGACGTCGACCACGCGGAGGAACGCGCCAGGCTCCTCGACGCCGATGGCAAGTGGGGCGCGGCGCTCGCGAGGGACGGCAGCAAGTACTACTGGAACAAGGACACCGGCGAGACGCGCTGGGGGATGCCGGAGGAGCTACGGGGCGCGGGCCTGAGGCTGGTGCAGGGGACGGCGATGGCGGCGCCGTCGCTGCCGCCGGGATGGAAGGAGCTCAAGGATCAGACGCGGGAAGGACGGGCGTGGTACTGGGAGACGGCGACGGGGAAGAGGCAGTGGACGCGGCCGGCACCGGTCGCGGCGGTGCCCGCGACGGTGCTCGCGGCGAGGGTGAACCAACCCCCGCCGCCGCCGATGGCGCACCCCGACGACGACGAAGCCTTTCACGGGGATCACTGAAGCGGACGGTTATAGTTACTCTCAGCGCGAAGAATGAATCGGATTGAAAAAAGAATCATAGAGTCGATAGGCGACTGCGGTCATACATGTAGTCATACAAGTTCATCACTTCAGCGCGCCTTCCCTGGCGTCGTCGGGAAGCTCTCGTCGATCCACAACCGCATCGACGCCATGCCCGTGTCCACCATTCCAGCCGCGGCGGCTGGAACCTTCGATAGATCCCCGCCGGAGAAACCCATCGCCGCGAGATTAGCCACCATGTTATTCGCGTGAGTCCCCATGTCTCCGTCGTCGAATGCGTTATCCTTGCCGCTCTCCTTGTTACCTTCCGCGTCACCAGCCACGTGCGCCGTGAGCCTGGATGCGAGCTCGGCGAAGATGGGCCGCGTCTCCGCGAGGTACGCGCGCGTGTCGTCCTCCATTCGGGTCAACACGTCCACCCTGTGCTCGGTGAGCGAGTAATGCGCCGTCGGGGGATTGACCCGCACGTGCGAAGTCTGCGGCGAGAACCGCCTGATCATGGACGCGACGTGCGCTTCCTGCAGCTCGGTGTCGAACGCGAGGTTCATCACTTGTCCGACGATCCAGAACGGGTTATCTCCCATCGACCCTTTCGCCTCGCCGCACCCCAACGACAGTAACACGTCGATGCGCTGTCCGGGTTCCGCAAGGTCCAGGCCCTCGTTAAGCACCAACGACGATGGGTTGTTGTAGCCGCTCAACGCGCCGTCGATGAACGTGGACGTATCTCCGGTGGTGGCGTCGGTCCGAATGAACGGCGGGAAGACGGTGGGCGCGGAGGAGGTGGCCATGCCAGCCTCCCACTGCGCCCACCGCTCGTTCTGGTCGCGGCCTTTGTTTGGGTTTTTGTAGGAACGAATCAGACGAACCTCCAGCCTGTCCGTCTGCTGCGTGGACACCACGAAGCACTTCACGCGCTGGCCCGGGTCGTCGGTGATCATCGGCAGG
>Ga0302116_1000325_pt1 | contig 28220 bp, 20 predicted proteins | sample AG5_SCM_MG_FD_203124 | JGI IMG/M metagenome (GOLD analysis project Ga0302116, IMG submission 203124) | Marine microbial communities from Western Arctic Ocean, Canada - AG5_SCM | ecosystem: Environmental > Aquatic > Marine > Oceanic | place: Canada: Western Arctic Ocean | collected 2017-10-01 | reverse complement strand
CGTTGAAAGAAACGTACCTTGTTGACGACCACGTCGCAAATCTCGATGGCGAGCTCTCGGCACATGTGCTCGATCGTCCCGCCAACCTTATCTATCGGTGTTTTCATCCGCAGCGTCGCCAGGTCCGTCTCGCCGGTGTACGAGTCCGTGGACTGCAGGTACTTGAGCCGCGCGGCGACGGGCATGTGCGCCAGCTTCATCTTCAGCAACCGATCCTGTGATCAACAAAACACGACGTCAACGTCATACTAATTGCCCATACGCAAATAAAAATAAACGTACCTTTGCCCTGGCCGGAACGTACGTCAGTCTTCGCTTATCGCCGCCGCCGCCGAGCTCCTTGACCAGACGCGCGACGAGCTCCTCGCGCTTTAAGTGTTTGTTCGCCTCGGGCTGTTCGGGGAATATGAACGGCGACACCGGGCGGTGGAAGGACGCCACCGAGTCGTCGTCAGAGTCGGGCTCGTACCTGAGTTAAAAAAACACGTCAGTCCAATTGCCCATACGATACATAAAATAAACTCACCATTTCTTTTTATTCGGCACCTGGAACAGTCCTTTGTACTCAACCTTCGGCGACTTTGGGCGCATCCGGCGCGACGCGGACCGTCGCGGGGTCATGCCTCCCGACCGCGTGAGCCGCGGGGTGTCCGGAAGGTCACCTTCGACACCCGCGGCGGAAGATGAACCGGCGCGCGGGCTCCGCGACGCGGCTGCGCCATCGTCTCTCGGCGAGAGCTCAATCTCTGAACGCTCCGACTCCGTCTCTTCGTCGTCACCGGAAGATGAACCGTCGTAGTCGCTCTGGTTCAGGCCGAGCTCCGCAGCCTCCGCGCGCATCCTCGCCGCGTGCCTCGCCTTGTCTTTCCGTATGTCGTCCAGCTCGCGCTGCCGCTCGTACAGCCTATCAGTCTCACGGAGTAGATCCCTGTGTTAAACAAAACATGACGTCAGTCTGATTGCCCGTATGTACGATGATTAAAATAAACTCGTACCTCTGGCGCTTCTCCAGGCCTTGTCGCCTCGCCGCGAGTTCGCCGAGGAGGCCGCTGTGATCGCCTCTGCGCGCGGTGTACGCCTCGCGCAGGGTGCCGAGCATCTCGTGCAGGGACTCGGACTCCGGGTCGTTCGGGTCGGGGTCGGTGAGCGGCGCGGTGAGGAGCTGCTCGGCGAGCGCGCCGAGGTCCTCGTCCCTGTCCACCGCGCCCGAGCGAATGAGCGCGGCTTTCAGCGACGGGGTGGTGGCGAGCGCGTCTCGGATGAAGGCGGCGCGCGCGGCGTTCTTGCGATTGAACCGCTGTTCCATGCGGGACTGCTCGAGCGCGAGGGCATCGCGCTCGGCGTTGACGCGCCGCAGCGCCTCGGCGGCGTCCTCCTCGGGGAGCCCGAAGAGGCTCTTGGTCAGTAGGTCGTCCGCCATCTGGTCAACGCTGTTCAAATTCTCGGAGGGACCGTCGGTGACTGGCCGGTCCGTCCGCGAACGCCTTATCCCGAACCGACACGAGTGTCCACCCCGTGTCCACCCGTCTCGTCTCTGCGAAGGATGTGCGTATCCCGGGTGCGCGCGTCCGACCTGAGAACCGCGCGCCCGTCTCTGAGATGCTGTCGCGAGCGCCCTCAGTCTAATACCAGTGGGCACCCGCGGGTGTCCGACCAGTCATCGCGGTTGGTCGTCAAAAAACCCAAAAAAAAAACCAAACAAAAAGTGAAAAGGACACGTGGTGGTTCGGGCACCATCACTTCGCGGCGTAGCGATGTCGGCGCACTCGCCCTCGATGGGCGGCGCCGCCCCGCTCGGGTTCGCCGCGCGGGTTCGCCTCAACGTGGACCTCCCCCTCCTGCGCAAGTCCCGGCGCAGGCCGGAGATCGCCTACTCGTGGTTTCCGCTCCCGACCGCCGCCGCCCCGCATCACGGGGGAATGCCCCGAACCGTCGACGCGCTCGCGAGGGCGATCCACGACGGGCTCGGGCTGAAGTGCGGGTCGCATCGCGACCTGCTGTTACGCGTGGACGGATACGCGCTGGCGCACGACGTGGACATCGCGGTGGTGCGGGACGGCGATGTGGTGCACGTGAGCGCGCCCACGAGCCTGCACGGCGGCCCGTGGCCGCAGTCCCCGATGGGCGCCCTCCCTAACGAACTCACGAATCCGATTAACTTTGTCGCCACGCCGGCGACGGCGCCGCCGGCGCTCGCGCCGCGCCGTCTGGCGCCGGAGACGATGCCGCAGCGCGCGGACACCGAGGGAAAGGAGAGGAGCAGGAGCGCCAGGCGTAAGGCGCTCAAGCGGTCGCGTGCCCGCGCGGAGAAGTACGGAATCAACCCGGGCGGCGGCGACGGGCGCGAGATTCCCCCGCCGCCGCCCCGATACGCCGCACCGCCGACGAAGCGCTCCCGGCTCGCGCCCAAGGATGCCCCCCCCGCCCGCGCCGCGCGCGTCATCCACCCGCTCAGCGCCGGCGCGCACTCCCTCGATCCCAACGGAGACCTCGCCGCCAACGGCGGGTCCCTCGCGTCGTGGGACGAGCGCGGGTGGGTGCCGCGACCCGACGACGCCGCACTCGCCGCCGCGCAGGCGCAGCGACAACGAGCGGGATCTAAATCCAAAAGAGTCGACGCCGCCGTCGACGCCGCTCGGAAGAAGATCGGCTTCGAGTCCAAGCCAGACGCCGAGACGCGCGCGTCATCTTCATCCGACACGTCCTCGTCATCATCATCATCTTCATCCGACTCGTCCGACTCGGAGGAGGAGACGCGAAAGGCACCGGCCGGGCGCGAAGACGACGACGACGAGCTCGTCAAAAAAGAATGGCTCTCCCTCGTCGCCGCCGGTGACTCATCGTCCGCCTCACCCGGGCTGGACATCGAGCCGCCCGGCGGCGTGGAGCCCGGCGACGTCATCACGTACGTACTCCACGGACGTAAGCTCCGTGGTGTCGTCGAGGAGGTGCGACCCGACTTTGGCGGCGACGGCGGCGGCGTCCGGATGTCCGCGGCGATCGTTCCATTTACGGAGGAGTTGAGAGTTCGGGGGTTACGTTTCGCCGCGGGTCTCGCCGCGCGCGCCGCGACGGGGGTTAAACAGATCCCGGCACCGCCGTTCGAGGGCATCGAGCTCAACGGTACCGTCACCGTCGCGCTCGACGTGCTCAACGTGACCGCGAGGCTCATCGGCGGACCTCGGTTCAAAGGCGAACCACCAACGAAGGGTGAACTTTCGAAGGGTGAGCTTTCCAATCAAAAACCCGCCACGACGCCCGCGATCGAAGCCGACTTGGAGGATGGAGATGATGCCGAGGGCAGCGACCCGACGGAGGTGCGCGAGGAGAAGCGTTGGATCGACGCGGCGCGGGGCCGGAACGACTCGGGCGGTTGGATCCCGCCGCCGCCCGCCGGGGACCCGCCGCCAACGGAGGGCCGCGGGTGGACCTGGGAGGACTTGATCAACGATCACGCGTACGACCCGTACGAGCAGTTAGGGTACGACCCGCACGATACCACACCGGTACGACCGGTCAAGCCGGTGGTGCAGTTAGACAGGACGTACGGGATCCCGGTTGAGATGCACGCGGCGGCGGCGGCGGCGGAGAGGGAGAGGGACGACGAGGAGGGTGAAAACCGGGGGGTTCAGGTCCAATCAAACGGGAGGAAGGCTTCGCGGGGCGGGCCCGGTGCGCCGCCGACCGGGGCGGTGGTCGCGCAGAGGTGGAGGCAGTCCGGCGCGGCGGCGGCGGCGGCGGCGGCGGCGGCGGCGGGAGGAGGAGCCGCGGCGGGGACGGCGCCGGCGGGAATAAATGCGGATGTCGAGAATCAGGTTCACTCCGAGCCGGAGCGGGCGCCCACTCCCGAGCCCACGCCGGAGCCGCGCGTCGCCGCCGCGCCTCCCCCAAAGTCCCCAGCGCGGGGTAAGGGTAAAGGGAAGGAGAAGGACACGCGGTGCCCCGAGCAGAGGGCCCTGGAGGTTGTCTTGAAGCGAAGCATGGAGGAATGGCGGAAATCGTTGCCGAAGGGAAGGCGGGATTTGCTCACCAAGGATCTCGCGGGCAAGCCCGGGGCGGCCGCGAAGGACTTTCACCTCGTCGCGAGCATACACAAGTTCCACTGGGACAAGGACACGATCGCGAAGCGTCGGGACGTCGTGGCGGAGCTCAACACGCTCTGGAAATCGTTCCAAGTGTACCATCAGCAGTGAGCGTAGTCGACGTAATACTAAATGCCCATACAGTTTTCGAAGAGCGAGTTTCCCATTAGATTTATACTTCACCGAAAATTTCCGGAGCATTGCTCGGCAGGGTCTTTTCGCGCAAACTCTTCTCATCGCACCCATTCTGTCTGATGCTTTTTCGACCGTCAAAAACTTCGAACTCTTTTTATCGTCGTCTTCTCGCGCATTCATCGGGGCGCTCCAACCGCTTGGGCCCGGGTTTTCCCGCACCGGGACCCAGGGTCGGACCTCTCACGCGCACGCGAAGGAGCCGCGCGCCGAACGCGGCTCGGTTGTTCACGGTAAGTCGGTCTTGGACTGTTGTTCTACCCCGACCCTCCTTTAGCTGGTTTATTTGGTCGGTTAACCGACGAGGGGACGTGCCCGGGGAAGCGGTGAAGCGCGCCCGACGCCCTTTCGCGCGATGCCCGCCCAGCCGCACCCGTACGACCCGTGGGACTACCCCAGCGCCCCACGCGTCGACGCCCAGAACCGACTCAATCCCTACAACGGGTACCACGGCAACGAGCTCGAGTTCGTGGAGACGTGCGTCGGGATCTTCCACGAGGCGGGATTGCTGGACCATTTCGGCATCGACGATGGCTTGGCCAAGCGGTTCTTCACGAACATGTACGCCAGCTACGGCGCCATGCCCTACCACTGCGCGCTACACGTCCAGGAGGTGCTCGCCGCGGCGCACTGCCTGACGAAGGAGATCACCGCCTGCGGCCACGGCCCGTTCACCGAGGTTGAAATCTTGGCGCTGTACGTGTCCGCGCTCGGGCACGACGCGGGGCACTTCGGCGTCAACAACGCGTACCTGGCCAACTCGAAGCACGTGTTGTACAAGCTGTACCCGAAGAGCACGCTGGAGCACTACCACGCGCAGATCCTCACGCAGATCGTGACGCACCCGACCGATGGGGTCGCGCAGTGCATCCCCGAGCGAGGGGGCGCCCGCGCGGATTTTTTAAGATTGATAGCGACGGTGGTGCTGGCGACTGACATGGGAAGGCACAAGCTCTTGGTGGGCGAGTTCCAGTCGTGGGTCGAGGAACTCGCGGGGGGCAGCGTGGGAGCCGGCGTGTTCCTCCGCCAGGGCGACAGCGCGCGGGGGCTGGACGCGCTCGCCGGCGGCGGCGCGCACGGCGGCGGGGGCAGCATGGGCGAGCTCTCCTTCGGGGGCGAACGAGCGGATCGGGCCCCGGCGCTCGTCCGCGCCAGGCGGCTGGACCGGGATCGGCGGGAGGCGCTCCTGGTGATCTGCATGAAGTGCGCGGACCTGTCGAGTTTGGTGATGGACCTACCGCGCGCGGACTTTTGGGGGTACAGGATCATGATGGAGAATCTGAAGCAAGGGGAGCGGGAGTCGCGGGAGCGGGTGGAGCGGACCACGCCGACGACGCAGGAGAGTGCGCTGGCGAACTACTTCGCGCATCAAGCTGGTCTCCTGGAGCACGTCGTCCTCCCGATGTTCGACGCCCTGACGCTGTTCACGACCGGTCGGTTCAGGCGGCGGGTGCTTCAGTTGGCGTCGGTGAATATGGCGGCTTGGCGAAAGGGGCACGGCGACGCGATGATGACGCGCGCGAGCCGGCAACGGGAGTTGGCGCTCACCCAGAACCTCTTCCGGTGCATGGCAGGGTTCCTCGGGATCGTGGTGTTCATCATCAGCCGCGGCATGCTGCTGCGAAAGAAGATGAACGACATGAGGGGAGAGTTTAGCGGGAGCCGGAATCCTTACGCGGCGCAGGCGCTCGACGACCTGGACTTGATGCGTTTCCGGTTCAGGTGGACCGCGCTGGCGTTCGGGTTCCTCGCCGCGTGCTGCCTCGCGCTCGCGTCGCCGTTCAACGCGAACGTGCGCGAGGTGCGGGTCCGAGAGTTGTTCCTCAACGCGTTCGTCATCCTCCAGATAATCGTGAGGTTCGGCATGAACTCGATGAGGTACTTTACGATGAAGTCGATGACGCGCGCGGGGATGTTCGACATCATGGGCGGCGATCCGTTCGTGCGCAAGTCCCCGATGCGGCTCTATCTGGACGGCATCGGCGTGAATAACAACGCCGTCGCCACGCCGTGCTTATTCAGCGCCGTCTATTACGCGGCCTTGCCGCAAGTCAGCCCGCCGGTGCACTGGTTCCTGCACTGCGCGACGGTCGCGCTGCGAACGGTGCTGGACCATAACATCAGGGTGAACGAGGAGGACACCAGCTTCGGGGGTCTGGAGTGGCGTTGGGAGGACGTCACGGCGGGATGGGTGACGATGCTGATGTTCCCGATGGTGCTGGCGGTGTTGGACCGGCGGGGGTTCTGGTCGTTGGTGCCGGCGCCGTTCAGACGGGCGCTGGAGAAGGCGCGGCGCGGCCGCATCGCCCAGCGGGTTCGCGCGATGACCGAGACATCCGAGCTCTGGCGCAAGCCCCACGACGCCTGACGAGAGATTGGTACATATCATGATAGCGCGCGACGTATGACTAGCTCGTCGTGTACTCTTAAAATCTTTGACCTCTTCAAAAAACGCCGTCCGATACTTTGTAAATTGGCGTGTGCCCAACCTCGGGGCTCATAGTCTTGGGGGGAGTGAGACGCGGCCGCGATGGGGAGCGGCTCGCGCGCTCGGTCGCGGCAGTTCAAGCCGCGTGACAACTTCGCGGTGGAGGAGTCCCACCGCGCGTCCTCGTCGCCTCCCGGGGAGACGAGCGGCGCCGCGACGGCATTCAGGGTCGCCGCGACGATCTCTCAGGGCGACGGGGCGCTTCTCGTCGGGGTCAAGGGGTTGGGGCTCGGGACGAGCTCGAGGGAGGTCGACGCGCGGTGGTCTCCGACGATGCACGCGACGGCGAAGGAGCGGACGGGCGGGGCAGACCCGCCAGATAGCGCGGACGGGCGCGGCGGGGGCGGTGATGCGGGCGACGTCGACATCCCACTCCACGACGGCGGGGACGCGATTGAAACCACCGCCACTTCCGTCGTCGACCCGATCGCGGACATCCGCGCGTGCGACGCGTGCCCGGCATGCGACGACAGGTGCGGCACACCGGACTGCACCACGTGCGGCGGTCCAATCGAGGCGTCGCATCCAACCGGCGACGTCGAGGGGGATCCGAGAGGGACATCGCTACGACTACCCCCGGAAGACGTCGCCGCCGCGGTGGACATCGCGACCGCCGCCGCATCCAACCCGCACCGCGCGGGCTGGGGTCGACGTGTATCCTGGTCAATGGGTGCCGCTGACGATGAGGTCAAGGTGGGGGTAAATACCCTGGGTAAACAGGGACGGAGCAGCGTCCCGCTGACGTGCTGCCAGGTGATTCGTCACCGGCACGAACGATCGTTGTGGCTGGTGAGTTTATTTTAATTTCCGTACGGGCAATTGGTTATTTTTGGTTATTTTGGTTATTTTGGTTATCGTATGCGCATGGGCAATTGGACTGACGGGTAAGTGTTTTGTGTACAGGTGAGCGACGCGAAGGTTTACGACGCCTCTGCGTTTATGTTCGATCACCCCGTGGGACCGACGCCGATGTTACGGGGCGCCGGGCGGGATAACACGCAGGACATGGAGATGCACTCGGGGGCGGCGCAGAGGGCGTGGGTACGGCTGAGGATAGGTCATTTGGTTCCGTGCCCAGCGAACGGGTACGGGTATTTCAACCCGCCGAAAAAGGGACATGTGTGCGTCGTTCAGTGACGCGCGTGTGCACCGTTAGACACGTAGTAGACACAAATCGGAATTATTCGAAGGTTAATCGGAATTAGTGTCAGAACCCGACACCTGGGAGCGGGGGAAAGCCTCCGCCGCCCGTCGCCTCCGCGTACCACTTTGAAAATTCCGCCCCCGCCTGCACGCTCGCGACGGTCACGCCGGACAACAGCGTTCCCATCGCGCCGATTCGTATCCAACGCCAGTTCTCGTCGATCGCGAACCGTTTCCCGAACAAGTACGTGCCCACCGTCTCCAGCACCAAATTCGTACCAGGGACGATCACCTTGTAGTTTTGCCAAACCCACTTCACCGTCGCCACCACTGGAAACGCCCTGTTTAAAAAAAACAAGACTTCACACTATTTGCCCGTACAGTGACTAAAATAAACGTACCGCCGTTTCATAGTCTCCGGGTTGCCAAACGCGTCCGTGGCGGCTAAACCGTCGTGCATCCGGAAGAGCGTCGCGTCGGCGCCTAGAAGCGTCTGGAAAGTATCCGGTACCCCCACGATCGGCCGCTCCGCGTCCTGCTCCGACCGCAGCAGAGACACGAACTGCCGGTTGAGGTTACCGAGCGACGCCTCGTTGAGCACCGTTTCAAAGTTTCTGCGAGAGTCAAGAGTTACACAAAACACGACGTCAAGACACGAATTGCCCATACGAGATGACCAAAAATAAGCTCACCTGTAGTCGACGAAAACCGGGTTTAGCGTCCGTCCGTTGAGCTTTGCGAACATCTCCATGAGCTCCTGTAGAAATAACATGTCGTCAGTCAAATTGCCCATATGAAAACAAAAATAGACTCACCAGCATGGTCATCGTCTCCGGCCCCACGGCGTCGTAGGCCCTCCACGTGTACTGCCGCACGCTGTCGATCTTCGGCCTGGCCCAATCGTACCCGCTGCTCTCCGATACCTGCACCGGCCTTCGAGTGGGTTCCGTTAAACTGTAAACAAAACACGCCGTCATTCTAATTGCCCGTAAGGAAATAAAAAGAATTGCCAATAAGGAGTAATAAAAGAAGCTCACCTCACGTACGCTATGCGACTCGCCGCGTCTTCAACCTCCAGCGGCTGCAACGGAGCCCGGCCGTTACCCATGATGGGCGTGATCGGGAGCAACGCGAGGTCCACCATGTTGATGTTATCCCCGCGCTGGCTCACCATGCCTTGTTCCTTGCTGTACAGCAAACCCAGAGTGAACACGCTCGTGGGCAGCCGATCGATCCGAGCCAGCTGTGAGAGTTGAATACGACGTCATTCATCTAATTGCCCGTACGTACGAGGGTAAAAATAAACGTACCGCGTAATCCGCCATTGCTTTCCACCGCGAATACGGTACCTGCCCCGCGCGTTCCGCCTTGACCGCCTGCGTGGAGGACTGGACCCAGTGCCCGAACTCGAGGGCTTCGCACGCGCGCGCGGCGGCGATGGGCGCGCGGTAGTTGACCGCCATCATCGCATCCGGCCGATCCGATCTCGGACCAGCCAACTGTGATGATAAATAAAACACGACGTCGTCAGTTTAATTGCCTATACGATAATTAAAAAGAAACGTACCGCGGCGAGGTTTATGAAGACTGCGTTGGGCCCTCCCATGCCGAGTGACCCGAGCTGGTCCCTCCAGCTGTCGAAGTCGTGCTGGTAGTAGTAGTCGCACCGTGTGGCGCGCACGGTGGACATGCGCTTGGAGCCGTACCGGCCGTACAGGCGGCTCATGAGGTGCCCCGGGGATGACGAGAGCAAGATCACCTCGCCCGGTTCCAGGCCGTGGTCGCGCCTGTGCTCGTGCGCGTCGAGGACGGACTGCAGGACGCGGCTGCCTAAGAAACCGGCGGGACCTGAGAGGGCGATCTGCTTCGGGGGAGCCTCCAGGAGCGCGGCCGAGGCGAACCGGAGCAGCGGGCTGACGCACTTGCGCGTCGACATGCTGACCCCGCGTTGCTGACTCACTCACGGAGATAAATGAAATTAACAACGAACCGAAGGAAAGCGGGGCGTTCCCCGTCGAATCCCGGGCCAGTATCCGCGGAGTTCGAACGCTCGAACGCGCCGGCCGGGTATTCGGGGGACGCGTCCGGGGTTATCGAGGGCTCGGAGACGTCGGCGTCCGCGGCCGAGCGCGTCCGGAATTTGGAAGGGGCGCTTCTCTTCCCGGGAAATGAATTGCCAAAAAAGTGCCGAAAGATTTTTTTTGCTTTTTTGCCAAACAACACAGAGTTGGCAGTCAGAACACCCGCGTGTGTGCCGCTTGAAGTTTGCAGAGATCTGATGCCGGCGTATGATTGGCGGAGACCGGATTGGACCACTTCGAACAAGATACAGGCTCGAACCGTCCTCTGTGCGCGCGCCATAACGACCGACGCCGAGGGTTGTCGTCCGCCGCCGGTCAACAGGCGCGCGAGAAAACTCCCATCGGAACCTCACGGAGCGACGCGCCCGCTCGCTTCGACGCGTGACGACACTCACGCGCCGCCACGGACACGCGCACCCATTCGTGCAGAGACGTTAACTTTCCCATCGGAAATCCGCGGTGCCCGCTGCGTGCCCTAATCACATCGCGCGCGTGACGTCGAGGCGAGCGCGATGTCGGCGTTCTTCATGGGCGCGGTGACCCTCGCGGGAGTCGCGACGGCCCCGTCGCGTCCCGCCGCGTCAATCACCCGCGCGCGTAGCCACGTCCCCGCCGGCCATCACACGCGTCCCTCACCGCTGATGAAACTCGGCGGCCGAACGGGTTTCCTCAGCCACCGCGCCGTGCCGGTGTCCGTCAGCGGCCGCGGCGGTGGTGGCCGCGCGCGCGTGGCGTCGCGAGCGGCGTCCGCGGCGGGGAACAGGCCCAACGCGTCCGAGGAGCGCACGGCGTCGGACGAGGACAACGTCGTCGTCGAGGGAGTCGTGATGCCAGACGAAGATGACGACGACGGAGATGCAGACTCGCGAAATCCCACGGGTCACGGAGAGGAAAGTCCATCCGCGCCGGAGGTGGACGAGGAGACGGAGAAGGCGTTCCGTGCGCAGGTCGCCACCGCGTTCGACGCCGTCGCGATGGATGCCAACTTCCAGGACGACCTGCGCAGAAGGAGCGAGGAGTCGGAGTCGGAGGGTGGCAATCAAGGATCGAGACCAATGGTGGCCACCCCGTCAAAGGCGACGCTGTGGTGGCGCGCGATCAAGCTCCCGATGTACTCCGTCGCACTCGCGCCCCTCGCCGTCGCGGGTGCGCTGTGCCACCACTGGTACGGCTGCGTCAACGTGCCGCAGTGGGGCGCGCTCACCGCCGGAGCGTGCTTGATCATCGCGTGGTGAGTTTTCTTTTAAATCTTCTCCAACTGTTTGCCCATACACCATACAAACTCACTTTTGGTTTTTCAGGCTCAACCTCTCCAACGACGCGTGGGACGCCGCGACGGGCGTGGACGACACCAAGCCCGAGAGCGTCGTGCGGCTGCTGGGCGGCGACGTCAGCGAAGACGCGCGGAAGGCGGCGGTGAACAAGGTGCACGCCATCGCGCTCGGATGCCTCGGACTCGGAGCATTGGGGTTGTTTTATGCCGCGGCGGCTATGGCGGCGGGCTCAACCGCGTATACGGTGCTTGCGATGCTCGGTCTCGCGGTGTTTGGGGGGTACGCGTACCAGGGCCCGCCGTTCCGGCTCAGTTACAAGGGTTTGGGCGAGCCCATCTGCTTCGCCGCGTTCGGGCCGTTGGCGACTGGCGCTTTTTACCTGGCGCTGGTGAGTGTTTATGCTCTTTAATTCTTTTCTATTTCCTATTTCCGTTTATTTCCGTATGGGCGATTGGACTGACTCCTCGTGTTTTGTTTTTGTGTTTCCAGGCGGCGGGTGTTCCGGGGGGTAGCGTGTGGATGGGCGTGCCTTCCGCGCCGACTCTGCTGCAGCCCGGTGTGATTGGCGCGGCGTGCCTCGTGGGCTTGACCACCACCGCGATCTTGTTCACGTCGCACTTCCACCAGGAGGAGGGCGACGCGGCGGCTGGGAAGAAGTCACCCGTGGTGCGATTTGGCTTGCCGAAGTGTATCGATTTTCTTCGAAAGGGCGTTCTCTTCCACCACGTGCTCGCGTCGTTGCTCGCGTTCAACGGGTGGCTGCCCATCATGGGAGCCGTCGGGGTGTTCATCGCCATGCCGTTGTCCATCGGCGTGAGCTCGTTCGCGGCGCGGCACGTCGAGACTCCGGCGGAATTGTTCCGGACAAAGTACGGGGCGGTGCGTTTCTTTTTATTTCCGTATGGGCAATTTGAATGACGTCGTTTTTATTTGGCAATTGGACTGACGTCGTGTTTTGTTGACAGGTGCGGTGGCACGTGGCGCACGCGGTTTTGTTGGCGTTGGGGTGCTGGCTGGACCCTTGGATGGTGTGGAACTGGCACAGGGTCCCGGGGTTCGCGCTCGGTGCGCCCTATTAGGGGTACGGGAGAACCCTGAGGGACGGCACGGGCGCCTGAGAGACGGCGCCCGAGGTGAGAGTTATTACACAAAGTTGGATAGAAGTGGATAATGCTCTCCACCCGAGGCGGTGGGCGCTCGCTGTAGAGGTTAATAATCGAGCGTAAACAGCGTTAAACGACGGTGTATATATGGAGCGTGTTGTTTCCCTCGTAGATTTATTCATACCGCATCGGGTGTGCCGTCGTGCACGGCTCTCGTCGCGACCTCGATGTCAATTTGATGTGACATGTCATCTTGACTCGGCTCTCGTCTCCCCGTCTTCTGTTATTAACTGATGCGAGTTTGACCTAACGAGAGGTCACTGTGGCCTTCGCCCCGACGGCATCGATCTAAGCGCCGCCGGCGTACACCGTCATGGAGTCGAGCAGCTCGGAGAAGAGGTGAGCGCCGCGACGACCCCGCGATTCCCCCGCCCACGCCGGCGCCGTCCTCCGCCCCGCGGAAGTTGAGATGAGACCTCGTTGTTGACTCGCGAACGAGCGTTAAACAATCGTGCCGCCCCGCCTTATCTGACCGTCCACCGTCCTTTCCGTCGCATCGCAGGGTCGTCCCGAACATCCACGGCGGTCGCGTGGAGCCATACGCCGATGCCACGCTCGACGCGGTCGCCGGCGCGGGCGGCGCGCTCCTCGCGCTTCTCACCACCTACCCCCTCATGACGCTCAACACCCGGCAGCACACCGAGCATCGCGCGGGGAAACAGAAAGGACGGCGCGACGGCACCTCCGACGCGCCAACCCCGAAGCGCGGCATGGTCGCCGAGCTTCGCCAGCTCATCAACGAGGAAGGCGGCGTGACCGCCCTCTACCGCGGCGTCGAGCCCGCCATCATCGGCACCGTCGCGTCGCAGTTCGTCTACAACTACTTCTACTCCGCAATGCGAAACAAATACATCGCCAAACGACGAACCAACCCGGGTCCGTTGTCCAACCTCGCGATCGCGTCCGCCGCCGGGTGCGTCAACGTCATGTGCACGATCCCGATATGGACCATCACCACGCGGATGCAGGCGCGACGGAAGAAGATGGAGTCGGCGGGCGGACGGCAGGGGAGGGCGGGGAAGAAGAAGAGTGGCAAATCGTTACTGAGCTCATCCTGGGCCGCGGAGGGCAAGGAAACTGACGACGAGGAGGACGAAGGGGAACCGATGAAGGGGTTCCTCGCGACCGCGCGCGAGGTGTGGAACGACGGGGGCGCCGCGGGGTTCTGGCAAGGGGTCGTCCCGTCCCTCGTCATGGTCAGCAACCCGGCGATGCAGTACGGTGCGTTTTATTTTATTTTCTGTACGGGCAATTGGACTGACGGGTAAGTGTTTTTTGTTTAACAGCGCTTTACGAGACAGTCGCCGACGGGTACAGGCGCGCCAGGCGTAAGAGGCGGTCAACACGCGGTGCGGCCAACACCAACGCGAACGAGGAGCTCAGCGCGTGGGAAGTATTCGCGGCGGCGTCGCTCGCCAAGCTCGGCGCGACGGTTGTTACGTACCCAATCTTGCTGGTGAGTTTATTTTACTTATCGTATGGGCAATTAGGTTGACGTCGTGTTTTGTTCACAGGTCAAATCCCGGCTTCAGTCGCAGTCCAAGGGCACGGACGCCTCTTTGAGATACGACGGCGCGATCGACGCGCTGCAACGGATCGCGAAAGAGGAGGGCCTGTCCGCGTTCTACAGGGGGTTCGGGACCAAGGCGACGCAGACCGTCTTCGCTGCGGCGCTCATGTTCGCGGCGAAGGAGGAGATTGCAAAGGCTGTGCACGTGAGTTTATTTTTATTTCCACCATGGGGCAATTAGACTGACGTCGTGTTTTGTTTGTGTACAGGTTGCTTACGCCAAGATGGCGGCGAAACGAGCCGCCGCGGCGCTCCGTTGATCGCATTCATGTCCGTCCGTCGTACGCGCGTCGTTGTTTGTAATACAATTGCTAAGTTTAACGGGATTTAGACCCGAACATTCCCCCGAACACGCCCCCGCCGCCCGACTCCGGTTCCGGCGGCGATGAAGACGTTTCAACCGGGGCTGACGGAGCCGCCGCCGCCGGTACCCCAGGCGCCGGCCCTAAACCCCCCGCCGCGTCCATCGGAAGCGACTGTTCCGGCATGGGCGCCGTCATCCTGTTGAGCATGATGCTCACGCCTTCGATCAGACCGAGGAGTAAACCTCCAAACGCCGCAGATCGCGCCGCCGAGGCGAATCCGTACCGAACTTGTAAGATGCCTCCGGTGAGCGCGCCTGACAAGATGGGATTCCACGGGTCTTCCTTGTGACGCAGCGCCACGAGGGAGCAATCGAACGCGGAGAATAGCCCGCCCCAGACGGCGAAGGAGCCGCCGATCTTGGGCGCCTCGCGCCTGATGGCGTCGAGCCCGTTTGGGAATCGTCGTCCTATCGGCGCGTTGTAGATCCCTTTGACGAGGTTCACGGCGCCGCCCCCGACGGCTCCCATGGCGAACGCGCCGCCGATGTCATCGAAGATGCGATGCGGACACGGTTCCCGCCTGGACGTGAAGAGAGAGAGAGAGAGACGTCAGTCGGAGCTTCGATCACGGCCGAGCGGGCGAGTAGAGGACGTGACGGAGTGCGCGAAGAGACGGAGATTCTAGGGCGGCTGATTGATTTGTCGTGATCCACGTCGCCCGCCGACACTCGACAAGCGTCTTTCGAACTCCCGTGCGTTCGGCGCGAGCGCCGTTTAACTTACCCGTGGTCGACTCCCGACATCACCGACACTGATCGATCCCAAAGTTTCCGTCTCCTCCCTAAGGCCCGCGGCAGAGAGGCTCCCCGGACTTTGCCGCCGGCTCTTCTCGGGATTTTGCCTTTTCACCGCCAGACTGGAAATTATTTTTGGCTGCGGGCCTCGACACGCGCGTGTTTTTCATGTGAGTCAAGAGAGCACCACCGCCGCGGCGTCCCTCCCGCGCGCGCTTCAGTTTTTTGTAAGGGTTGAACCGCGTGTGTCGTATTTATACTCGTACGTCCGTGTGTGCTAAAAGTATGCGCTATGTGTGCTTGCGTGTGTGCCCAAGGGGCGCCGTGGGCTAATCGTCCTCCGCGGCGGCGACGAGTATGCCGTCGAGATCGATCATGGGCTCCTCGCAAACCGGGCACCGATCGCTCCGCTCGTACCAGTCGAACATGCACCCGAGGTGGAAGTGATGCCCGCACACCAGCGGCGTCTTCGGGTTATCCGCGCAGTACTCCTCGAAGCAAATCGGGCAGCACGCGTCGTCATCCGCGAGCGACGCCGCGCTCATCGACTTGCGGTGGTGACTGGCCAATCTTCGCGATGAGTCCGGATCAGCCGCCTTGGCCCTCGGGCCGCCGTCGATGACCGTTCCGCTCACCGCGCCCTGGCCCGCGCGCAGACCCGGCGATGCCGGCCGCTGAAGCGACTCACGGAGCAGCCTCGCAGCGATCGCGTCGCGGTCCTCGGCGGCATCCTTGACGGCGCCGCTGAAAACCGGCGCCGACCCGGTGCGGTGATGCCCGCGCTTCGAAGAATTCTTATTGGGTTTAGGGTTATGCTTGGACGGCGAGGTCTGTAGATCTGCGGACGGCGAGGTTCCGCACGTGCTGCCGTCCACGCTCTTCCGTCGTTCCACGAGGACGTCGTCGTGGTCCACCGCCCTGTTCGAGTCCGACCGGTTGGACTTGGTCGATTTATCGAGCAAGGATGACTCCAGCCCGTCGCCGTCGCCGTCGCTCGATGCCCCCGTGGTGCCTCCCTCCCCACCGGGAGATGCAGATGCGTCGGATGTTTGCGTCAGGGGCGAGGGCATGGGCGGGGCTTTGTACCCCGCGGGCCTGTAGTCGTCCGGGAGCTGGCGATGGAGGAACGGGGTGCCGGCGTTGAACCGTTCGCGCTCGCCGTTGCCGTCGAGCGAGCTGTCCCTGCTGCCTGGGGAGTCCGCGCCCCGAGGTGATGCGCAGCAGCATATCGTCATCTGGTGGGGAGGACGTGGGGAGAACGGCGCGGGGTTTGGTCAGGGATGGGTCGGGGGGGACGGCGAGGGGACGGGCGGGGACGGCCTCGAACCGACCGGCGGGCTTCCTTTAAAAAATGACGGGGAGAGACGGGCGGGGGGCGCGGTTTCGCGCGGGGTTCCGAGGGGTTCACTCACGATCACGTCCATGCACGTCGGTTGCGGATGACTCGGTCGACCCTGAGGGGGCCGGCGTCCCGAACCCTCCATCCCTCTCTCCTCTCTCTCAAGTCCGGGTTCCTGGAAAACGCCCGCTCGGAGTTGCAGTCAAAAAAAATTCAATTTGGCGCTGACGACCCAGGGGGGGCGCCGGCTCGCGTGCGCCGGCGTGTGTGCCCGGGCGCGCACGCCGCTCTCTTCGAGTGATGCACACGCGGCCGTCGAGTAGATCCCGGGCCGGGCGCGCGCGGTGGATGCGCCGTCTCGCGGGAGAGACGGGCGGCTCCTCGTTTTGACGACGGACGGGAAGATATTCAGCTGATTTGGTGCACACAGCAGAGATGACTGTCTGATTGCTTTTTTTGGCGTTGGGGGCTCTCGTGCGGGTCTCGGGGTCGTCGATGCGGCACGGCACGTGGGTGGCGTGAGTGCCCGCGGCGTATCTCTCGAGCGCACTCCTCCACTCCCGCCCGCGCGTCGATTCACGGCAACGACAATCATATTGAATACAGCTATTTGTCATGGTGACGGCGGCGTCAGCAACTTTTGTTGGCGACGCGCTCCCTCCAATTGCTCCTCCCTCCCTCGCGGTTGTTACATCCTCCGCGTCCTCTCGTGCGTCCTCTCACCACCCGAGCCCGAGCAACTTCCGTCCGATCGGGTTAGCCTGGTCCACGATGAGTCTCTCCAGCGGGGTTTCCTCGTCGGGCGTGTCTTTGAACTTCAGGATGGCCGCCGCAACCATGAAGTAGATGATTAGGCCGCTGCTGTCCACCACGGTGGTCATGAGCGGCGCGGATGTGACCGCGGGGTTGTATCCCAGGTACACCGACATGAGGGGCAACAACCCACCGAGCATGTTCGCCCACGCGGACACCAGCGGCATGGATATGCACACCACCAGCCCGATATTCCGTTCCAGGCCGTTCCAGTAGATTGCGAGTATGTAGATGACCAGGCCGAGGAAGAGGCCCATGAGGAAGCCCGCGATGGACTCTTTAAATATGACGTGCATCATGTCCCTCACGCCAACCTGTCGCATCGCCACCGCGCGGATCACCGTGGCCACGGACTGGCTCCCCGTGTTCCCGCCGTGGCCGATGAGCAGCGGCACGAAGTAGCTCAGCTCCACGTTCGCCTGGAGCAGGTGCTCGAACTGCTCAACCACGAGCGCCGCCAGGACCAGGCCGACGAAGAAGATGGTGAGCCAGCCGCCTCGCGCCTTGACCATACCCAGGATGTTCTCCTTCTTATACGGGACCTCGGGCTCGCCCTTGGCCCGTTCCTCGCCGTCCTCGCCGACGTCGAGCGGCGCGCCCCCGCCCATCCTTGAGTTTCACTGCCGTCCACAAAAAAACGATCCCAACACCCGCGGCTCCGATGGAACCCGGCCGGTGCGATGTGATGACGCGCGGTGACGCGACCCTGGACGCGATGTATCGAGCGACAAGACCCAACGCCGTCGTCGAATCGCGGCGGGACCACGCTCGCGGTGAGTTGTGCCGCGGTGGGGGCGCGGCCGACCCGAGATCGGTAACCGACGCGAGACGGAAGAGGCCAACGGATTGGGATGTTGTTGAACGCGCCCCTCTCACGCGTTTTTGAACCGAGAGTTTTGGGGAAAGTTCTGTGCTTGTCTTGTATGCGCATCGTTGCTGGAAAATCGCCAAACAAAACTCGAGTTTACGGTTAACTTTCGCATTTCATTTTTCAGCTCGACGACGAGCTGGAGCTTCGCCTGCGTCGCCGCCTCTTGCTCCCGCTGCTGCTCGACGACGGCGAACGACCCCGGCCCCGGCCCCCACCGCCCCGGTTGGGCGGCGGCGGCGACCTGCTCCGCCGGCTCCCGCCCACCCTCCCGCCGCCGCCGCCGCCGCGACCCCGGCCCCGGCTCCGGCTCCGGCTCCTGCTCCTGGACCTCGAACGCCTGGACCGCGACCGCGACCGGCTCGAGTACGACCGCGAGTAACTCCTCCCGCGACGCCCGCCGTACCCACGGCTCCTGCTCCGCTTCCGCGAGTCCGCGTACCCGTACCCGTGACCACCGCGGCGGCCAAACGGAGACCGGCTACGGTTGTTCCTCGGAGGAGACCGGCGGCGATCGATCCCGAAGCCTCCGCGTCCGCCGGGACCCCGTCCTCCGGGCCCCCCGCGGCGGCCATCACGTGAGTCGTGCCTGCCTCGGTCGTTGAGCGGTCCGCCGCGGGCTCGGGAGTCCATGCCACGTGGCGCGGGATCGGGCCGACCGCGGCCGCGCGGACCGCGTGAATCTCGCGGGTCTCGATGGGAATCGCGATCAGCGCCCCAGTCCCTTTCCTCGTAGCCGCCGCCGGTCCGTCCGGGGCCCCTGTCGTTCCCGCCGCGTCCGCCGCGTCCGCCGCCGGGCTGGTAGAGTTCGCGGTCGCCGCGGCCGCGACCGCGTGCATTGAAGGGAGGCGCTCCGTGACGTCCATCTCGGCTTTCCCGGTTTCCCCGGTTTCCCTGATGATGATTTGGATGGCGCCCTCGGTCGTTGTTGTGTTCGTTGGGTCGCGTCGCCTCGCGCGGTACGGCGGCGATGCGTGTGAGCGTGACCTCCTTGCCGTCGATCTGTCCGCCGTCCATGTGTGACATCGCGTTCGTCGCGTCGCCCGCGCGCGCGTACTGCACGAATCCGGCGCGAAGGTTGGACGTGTCCCCGCCGTTCTCGTCACCCTTGTCGGGCCTGAACCTCTCCAGCGCGACGCGTTCGACGGCGCCGTAGTGCGCGAAGATCTCCTCGAGGTGCTTGTGGTTCACGATCCGTGTCAGGTTGGACACTCGCACCACGCGGTCGTCCCCGTCGGTCTCGCCGTCCTCGCGCATCGGCGACGACGCGGAGGATCTCGCTTTCGCCTCGTCTCCCTCGGGCGGCTTTGGATCCTGCGCCGAGCGAGCGGACCCGTCGGAGCGGGACGGGGAGCCCATGCTTTGGTCACCCATGGATGCTCGTTTGGAGAGTGGTGTCGTCGTCGATCTCCCGTCGCTGTCTGTCTTCAGTCGCGGCCACCGATTGGCGCCTCAATTCGCGATCCCTAAAATAAATAACCTCCAGCATTTATTTTTGTCGATGGCCATTTTTTTGTACCCCGACCCTCGATGGCCATTTTTTTGTACCCCGACCCTCGATGGCCAATTGCTTGAACTACCCGAACAATTTCTAGAAGATTCATCCTGCCTCAGCCATTGGGCAAATCGAGGATACGATTGTGACCTTTCGTGCGAAGGGCTGGACAAGGGGAGGGGAAAACTCCGAATTTACTGGAGTTGGTCTGCGGTCACGTTTTTCACAACGCGCGGGATTTGAACGAACGAGGAACGCGCGGGCGACGGCGCGGTTCCGGTCCCGGCTCGCGCGTGCGTGGAGGCGTCATGGCATCCAAAGGGGCTGATGAGGCGCCGGCGGATGCTTCCGCGGAGGAATCCTTCAAGCGATACGTCGAGCCGGTGCGAAGCCGGTTTTTCCCTCGCGTCTTTCCCAAATCACCCAGCCGGCCGCGGCGCATGAATGGCGCGGTCCGCCAGTCCACGCGCGGCGCTTCGATCGAAACCTGACCATTTCGTTCCCCCCGACGTAGGTTCGAGTGTACAACCATATCAAGAACAGGGCGCGAAAGAACGTGAGTGTGCCCGCGAGTCGCGCCGATCTGCCCCGCGGAAGCCTCTCCCTTCGGGAATTAGCTCTGGACGCCCCGCCCTAGACCCGATAGTCGCGCGACACCTGACGATGCCCCCCTTTTGCCCCGCAGCCGCTCTTTCTGAAGCGTACCGTGAGGTATACGAAGCTGCACGCGATCAGAAACGGCGCCGACGACGCCGACAAACAGTCGAGGTGCGTGCCACGATCGATCCCGCGTCCGCCGTGTCCCAGGCCGAATTCCTCCTCCTCCCGGGCGGGAGCGCGGAGAGTGTACTACTACCGCGACGCCGCGCCGAATCCCTCTCTCACGAAACCACCGCCGCCCTCACGACACTCACGGAACTCGCGATTAAATCCCCGCAGGCTCGAGCTTCGCGTGCGATGCAGGTACCCGAAGCGGGCTGAACACAGGTGAGCCGCACGGAACACCCACCCGGCGCCTCAGACGACGAAAACCAAAACCCATCCGCGGGATCGCGGTCCGAGTCACGCGACCCGCGCGGCGCCCTCACGCACGAAACTCCCGATTTTTTTATCGCGACGATCCAATTCACCCGCACGGAGAGCGGCCAAAACCTCGCTCGCGGTCGATCGCGCGCGCGCGGCCGGCCGCGGCGCGCCTCCCAGGCGGATCGACACGCCCGTTCAAAAAAAAGGGCACCGGTGCACCCCTTTCCAACCCCGAATGCATCGTCAAACCTCGCCGACTGACGCGCCGTTCCCAAATCGTCCATTTTTTTTCGACGCAGCGATGGACCGGGAGGAGGACGCGCATCGAACGTCGACATCGTGTACGCGGTGTTGTGCGTGGAGAAGCGCCCGTGGACGGAGTGGTTGGGTCTGATTCCCAAATCTAATCCCAAGCCGGAGGAGAATGAGGAATCTGCGGCGCCAGTCGCAGTCGACGCGTCCAGCGACGCGGCGGCGTCGCCCGCCACGGAGGGCTCGGACGCGAAGAAGAGCCCATCATCCAATGCGAACGGTGACTCGGTGGATAAGAGCACGCACGCATCGCCCGACGGATCCTCGCCGGCTAAATTCACGGGGTCGGATCTTTCCAAAGCGAGCCAACCGACCGGTCGCGTCGATCCATCGTTCGACGACGAGGCCCTTAACCCGGACGACCGAATGTTCGACGACGAAGATTTGGACGCTCCTTACGTGAACGTCACCGCGCTGCAGTGCAGACGGATAAAGGTGGTTCCCGGCGGTGAGTTTGACGAGAAGAATTACTACGACGCAGTGTTTGACCACCCGGAACTGTCGCGGTACGTCGACGGTTCTTCCGATGGGAAACCAGCTGAGGGTCAACTGAGGGTGGCGTTCGTGACCTGGGACGGCCTCGCGGGTCTGGGCGACGCGCTGTGCGGGTCATCGCACCCGACGCGAAACAAGTGCACGCTCTACGCGCGACCGAAGGAGGGCGACGAGGGCATTCGGGAACACGGGATCGCGCTGGGCGTGATTCCCCAGAACGCCCGCGTGCGCGTGTCGTTCTGTTCCGCGGTTCCGGACGGATCGTGTGTGCGGAACCCCACCGGGCAGTCCGACGTTATGCGCAGTCACGTCATCCAGCCGTACCCGCCCGTGTCCGACTCTCCTTGGACGATTCATAGGAACGTTTTTACGACGACTGCGTTTGGCGACGGCAGCTACGAATCCGTCGAGCTCGTCTTCGATGGGATGAGTGAAACTGACGTGGTCGCTGCGTCGAAGGGTGCGTCGATGGATCCCCGCGACATGTCCGATGCGGAGGCGAAGGCTGTGCCGTTCGTGGAGTTTGAGTTGAGCCGCCACGTCCCGCCGACGCGGAACGTCGAGCCCGAGACGAAGCTGCCCGGGGAGCAACGGGCTAAAGGGCGGGTCGTGTTCCACTACCTGTACCACGGGCGGCAGATGCGAAAGACGGAGCTGACGACGGGGTTCACGTGCCCGTTCTGCCTGTGCGTCAACGCAGACTTTGACGGCATGTCGCGGCACCTGGAGGCGTGCCACGACGCGTTCAACTTTGAGTTTTTACCAAAGGTTCAGAACGAGGCGGACCCGCGGGTGCACGTCGTGTGCCGGAGCGAGGAGGAAGTCAGATCTAAGAACGGGTCCGGGGAGGTGCGGAAGGAATCGGTGCGAAGGAAAGAGGCGAGTGAGTGGTTCTTTAAGCACGGCGGGTGGTTCGTGCAGTCCAAGGCGAAGGTGCAGATGACCCACCACGAGGTGGGCGGCGACGGCGGCGTGGTGCGAAAGGATGTTTCTCCGACGTGCGCGGATCGGGAGTTTGTGTACGCGTCTACGCGTTACCGCATGCCGAGGTGGCTTCAGCACCAGCGATCGCAACATCACGCGTCGGTATCGGCGCCTGGACCGCGCGGGCCTTATCGGCGCAGGATAGACAAAGAGGTTGAGAAGGTGGCGCAATTGAAGCAAAGAGCGGAGGCGGCGGAGATACAGCACCAACTCAAGATTCAACGGCACCAACTCGAGCAGCTTCAGCGGCACCGGCACCAGCAGTTCGCCGGCAGGCACCGGCTCGTCGGTGACATCAACCACATTCTCACCCCGCAGGTCCATCCCGGTTTGCTGAATCATCTCATGCTGAACCAAGGGCCCGGCGGTCAGTTGGGAATGCAGCAGGGGCTTCAACTCGGCGGCCAGCTCGGAGGGCTCGGCGGTGGCGCGTTTGCGGGTGGAATCTCGGGGCTCAACACGAACGCCGCGTACGGTTTGGGCCTCGCGGGGATGACCCCGACGCACCAGTTGCAGCAGCAGCAGTTACAGCAGCAGCAGATGCAACAGCAGCAGCAGTTGCAACAGCTCCTACTGCGCCAGCAAGGACATCAACAGCACCAGCCGTTCCCGCCGCGGAAGGATGTCATCCGCGCGTGGGTCGAACACAGGCTACAGGACGTCGATCCCGTCGCGCTGGCGCGAGAGTTGGGTATCACCCCGAGGGAGATCGAGGCTGGGGATTCGATGATACGCGAGCTGCGGGGGCACATGTCGATTCTCACCGAAGCCCACGCCGCCGCGGGAAAGGTTTTGCACGTGCCCAAGCCCAAGCCCAAGCCCACTCGCCCGCCCATCGGCCCGGCGTACATGGCGGGCGTACCTCCGCCGGACGACGACGTACGCGTACGCGGCGACCCTTCGAGCCCGACCAATTTCGTCAACCTGACCACCGGCGCCGCCGCCGACGACGACGACGTGTTTGAGCACGACGAGCGCGTCCGCCACAGGCGCAAGACGCGGGACCTCAACGAGGTCACACGGGCGGCGCCGCGGCGGTACAAGAAGATGGAGAAGTGGTCCACGCGGGACGTGGGACGTCCAAAGAAGCCCAAAACGACGGAGGTATCCGGAGTGAAAGCGCCGGGACTCGACTTTCTCATGGAGGCTGTCACGGAGGACCGGGGTGCCGAGGGTGCCGACACAGCTGTGCGCGGCAAGGACAAGGACAAGGATAAGGGCGCGAGCGGCAAGGACAAGGACAAGGGTGCCGGCAAGGATAAGCGCAAGTTGATGGCCGACGAGGACGCGCCACGACAAAAGCGCCCGTACGTCAGACGGGACAAACCCGACAAACCCGCGGGGTCGCAGCCGCCCGCCAAGCGCCCCACAAAATGCAACTGGAGCAAAGGGATCATCGGGTCCCACTACGACATATCCGAGGACCCGAAGAAGCAGGCGCAGTGGGGCGGGGTGGGTCCACCCGGGACGTTTTACCACGCCAAGACGTGCGTCCCGATTGAGCCGATGGTTTCGCCGGTGAACGCGGACAGCGACGACGACGACGACCTGCACGCGTGGGCGAAGGAGGATTTGAGGCACCTGTCGGACTTTGAGGACGTGGCGCCGCTGGAGAAGAAGTTCATGCACGACTGGAACGTGTTCGTGCGTCGGTTCCGGCCGTGCGCCGATCGGGAGATTCCGGATTGCCTCAAGGCGTTTGCGAGGTTCAAGGGAAAAGACCTGGCGGGACACCGGGCGCTCAGGAGGCTGTTCACGCTGCACCTGATCAACGCGTACGACTTTGGGGTCATCGAGTCGAGGGTCATCGATGACGTGCTCAAGGTGGTGGACGAGCACAGGGGGGACGTCAAGCGATGACGAGAGAGGTGAGGGTTGACGTAGACGACTGTTGAATGAAATTCACCGACGCAAATATTATCGACACTCCTCGCACTGAGGGCGCCGATGACCGTGCTCGCAGATTGATCCCCCACCGCATTCCTTGCACTGAGAGCGTACACGACCGTGCTCGCAGATTTGTGACCCACCGCACTCCTTGCACGTAGAGCGTATACGGCCGTGCTCGCATATTGATCCCCCACCGCACTCCTTGCATGTAGTGCGCCGACGACTGTGCTCGCATATTCCAGACCCACCGCACTCCTTGCACTGAGAGCGGAGACGACCGTGCTCGCATATTTGTGACCCACCGCACTCCTTGCACCTAGAGCGCTCACGACCGTGCTCGCAGATGGATGTCCCACCGCACTCCTTGCACTTCTGGCGCTGACGACCGTGCTCGCAGATTGATGCACCACCGCACTCCTTGCACTGATTGCGCTGACGACCGTGCTCGCATATTTGTGACCCACCGCACTCCTTGCACTTCTGGCGCTGACGACCGTGCTCGCAGATTGATGCCCCACCGCAATCCTTGCATCTATAGCGCTCACGACCGTGCTCGCATATTTGTGACCCACCGCAATCCTTGCACTGAGAGCGCTGACGACCGTGCTCGCAGATTGATGCCCCACCGCACTCCTTGCACTTAGAGCGTACACGACCGTGCTCGCAGATTGATGCACCACCGCACTCCTTGCATTCAGTGCGCCGACGACCGTGCTCGCAGATGGATGCCCCACCGCACTCCTTGCATTGCTTGCGCCAACGACCGTGCGGACAAGCGCTGCACACCTTGCACCTCGAGCGGTACTTCACCCCGTGCTCGCACGGGCCGAAGTGCATCGGGGATCTCTTCCGCTTCGTGCCCTTCGTCGTCGACTCTTCTCTCCGCTTCTCGTCGACATTGGCACCGTCGATATCCGGAACTGGAATCCTCACCCTCGGACGCCACACCGTCGTCGTCATCCTTCCTTCGGCCCACAAAGTGCCGTCGATCAGAAAACGGGCTCCAAACTTCTTCACCCGGACGCGGTCGAGATGGACGATCCGGTCGCTCCGGACTCCCCTCTCCTGGCCGCGGTCGATGACGACTCCGCGTCTATCCCGTGGCACTACATCGACGCCTCGGGCGAGACCAGGGGTCCCGTCTCCTTTCGCGTGATACGGGCCCAATTACGATGCGCCATGCTTGCCCCGGACGCGAAGGTTTGGCGCGAGGGGCTCGACGAATGGTGCGAGGCTCGCGCCTTCCCCGCCTTCGCTTCGTGCGTCGGAGACGTCAACCATGGTTCCGGTCGCGTCCTCGACGCGGTGTCCCGACCCGCGACCGCGATGCTCGCGGCCCGTCCGCCGCACGCGTCGCCCCCGCCACCGAGGATCGCGGTCCCGTCCACCGGGGCGCCCGCGCTCACTTCGGGCTCGCGCTCCCCCGCCCGCTCCCTCGCGCCGTCCACGCTCTTCACCGACGTACCATCCACGAGCGACGCAACGGACGTCCCCGCGTGGTTCGCGATGGACGCGGCGGGCGTCGAGCGTGGACCGATGGACACCGCGGCGATGCTGAGGCTGGTCATGCGAGACGGGTCGGGCATCCTGACCCGGAGCGAGCACACGGGTATTAACACAGCTGTGCACACGGGTTGGATCGCCGCGAGGGACGCGCCCGCGCTACGAGCCGCGATACGGACGATGGAATCGGCGCGGCTAGGCGGGGCAGGCGCGGTCGCGGGGCAGGAACGCGGCGCGAAGAAGGACGGCGCCGAGGACGAGGACGGAGACGGAGACATTCGAGCGAACGAGGTGGAGACGCTTCGCGCGGCGCTCCAGACGACGCGGGGACAACTCAGTGCGAAGGAGGACGAGTGCGACGAGCTCCGGGAGACCGTGAAGGCACTGCGGGTGCGCATCGCGACGGGGGGTAGGGTATCCGCGGCCTATCCGGACGTCGCCGGAGATGGCGTCGATGAAGATGGAATTAACTCGGTGACCCGAGCGGAGGTGGCAGCCGCCGAGCTGGCCAGCGCGAGGGGGGAGCTGGAGGACCGGACGGCGGAGCTGGTGCGACTGAAGGGGGTGTTGCGTGGGGAGCTGCTGAAGCGGGTGCTGGAGGACACGGACGTGACTCGGACGAACCTGGACAGGGTCACGTAGCGTAGCGCGGTGTGAGGGCCTTTGAAAACGAGAGAATGTCAACTAACGAGTGCGAAACCCAGGCTCAGTGCGGCGGGCATGCTATCGACGACGGTTCGGGGCGCGATCGGAATGCTGAATCCTTCGGCAACCTTCCTCCTGACGTGTCATTTTAGCGCCTACGTTTCTGTACCTGTCGGTGGACTCTCGGAGGCACGACGGCGAGGCCAGGGACTCGATTGTAGAACAGAGACTGCATCAACTTTTCCAGCAGTCCAGGCTGCCAGCTGGCAGGCTGGCCAGGGCCCAATCCAAAAATGGATGAGAAGTTGTTGCATCCACTCGTCCGCGCGCCACAACCACCGCCGCACCGTCGTGCGATTGATGACCGTCGCGCGCGCGTTGATTGACCATTGAGCCATCGATATGACCGAAGCGCCACCCGCCGAGCAGGCCATGCACCGCAACCACGTCGCGAAAGATGTTGAAGAAGACGTGAAGCTCGACGCGAGCGAGTTCGACGGATGCTGGCTGGTGATCCCGGACCATCACGGCAAGTTCTGCTGCGATACTTACTTACTCGTTCAGAAACACGTCGATGCGGATACGGTGGTCGCCAAATCGGTCGACCTCACTTTAGGCGCCGTGTGCTGGCCGTTCTGCTTGCCGTGCATCACCTGGGTATTACCTGGGGGAGCGAGCATATTCCTTGGTCTGCGAGCATCTGATGCTGATGACGGGAGCAAGAACTCTTTCGACTACATTGAGGGCAAAGTCGATGCCGGAGCCATCACAGATCGATTCGATATCTTCGGTCACATCTCGGCTTCCGGGTTTAGTGAGAAGCCGGACTACTACCCAAAGGAGTTTCACTACGCTCCGGGGTTTGAATCGCACGGCAAGAGATGCTTGAAGTCTCAGAAAACTGAACTGAACGGGTTAAACAACACATGGCGATACAGCGGCGGATCAAGGGCGAGGTTACGTCTTTGGAATCCTTATTTGGATAAGTACGGTCTTTACCCCACATGGTGTATACCAGAGTTGAGCGAGTCGGAGGCTGTTCGCTGCGCACCATATCGTTGCTTGCCAACCGCTTTCGATCGCGATCTTCAAAAACTTGCCGCGTACTACTCCGGCTCGCGCCGAAAGGATGACCGCCCCCTCACGGCAGCGGAGCAAGAGGACAAAGAAGTATGTAACGCGACGTTCGCCGGCGCGCTGCATTTTGGGAACGTCCCTTTACTGAGACGATACCGCGCGGTCGTCGGCGCGTTGAAGCCCGAGCACGCCCGTGTGCTTGCCGGAAACGGGCACGTCGAAGCTTTGAAGTGGGCACGGGATGAAGGGGTCGAGTTCCCTCCAGACATCTGCGCCGTCGCAGCATCGAGCGGGAAAGTCGACGTCCTCAAGTATTGTAAAGAGAGCGGCGAGCCCTTCTCATCAGACATCATGTTTAATGCCGTGAAGAGCGGGTCGGTTGAATGCGTCGAATACTGTCTCAAGTCTTTGAAAGTGCCTTGGGGCGCGAACGCGATCGGAATGGCTTCAAAGACCAGCCCGGAGATGCTCAAGTACTGCCTCGATAACGGCGCTCCAGAAGACCCCGACGCGATCAGGAAGGCGTGCAGTTGCACTGACCTCGATGTCGTGAAGGTATTCGCGGAATCCTCCCACCCGTTTCCAAGTACTGAGGAGACCATCGAGCTTATTACGTACAACGCGAGAAAGGAAGTCTGCGACAAGATTGAATACTTATGCGCTGGAAAGGGATACTCCTTG
>Ga0302116_1000323_pt1 | contig 28265 bp, 15 predicted proteins | sample AG5_SCM_MG_FD_203124 | JGI IMG/M metagenome (GOLD analysis project Ga0302116, IMG submission 203124) | Marine microbial communities from Western Arctic Ocean, Canada - AG5_SCM | ecosystem: Environmental > Aquatic > Marine > Oceanic | place: Canada: Western Arctic Ocean | collected 2017-10-01 | reverse complement strand
CGGCGCCATCGTGCAGTCGCTGGTGCCCAACCACATGCGCGCGACCGCCGCCGGTTTCTTCGGGGTGCTCGCCAACCTCGTGGGCGGGTCATGCGGCCCGCTCTTCATCGGCTGGCTGTCCGACAGGCTCAGCGGGAGGTACGGCGTTGACTCCATCAGGTACGCGCTGGCGTACTCGATGATCTTCTGCCTGTGGGGACAGGTGCACTGGTACCTCGCCTCGCGGGCCATGCCGGGGGATATACTGGAGAAGACGGCGTTGGTGCGGCCGCGGGACTTCTGCGCGGTGGGTGGTGGCGGCGGCGCGGGAGCGGACGGGGACGAGGAGGCGCCGCGGGATGTGGAGGGTGGCCGAGGAGGAGCACGCGGCGGGGGTGGTACCTACGGTAGTCTCGGGGGCGGCGGTGGAGCTGGACGTCGGCGCGGCGGCGACGGCACCCCGAAGGCGTTGGCGCGTCAGGGAAGCGATATCGGGTTCGGCGTGTTCAGCACGCTCAGCATCCGGATCGGGGACGAGCCCAGAGAGAGGAGGGGCACGACGCATTACGGCTCGGTGGTGTGAGAGGCGAAATTCTAGCCTCCAAATTCTAGCGTTCTAGTTGTTCGTAAGAGTGCAGATACTGCAAAGATACTCACGTTCGCCACCGCGCAGCCTACGCCTCCGCGGCGACCTCGACCCTCCCGGACGTCCCGTCCGAAACCTTAGCCGCCTTTCCCGTCGTCTCCACCGCATCCGTCTGCCGATCTCTCTTTCCGACCACAGGGGAATCGTTTCCTTCTTCTCGGAAGTTCTTCTCAGGGACGGCCTCAGCCGGCGCCGCGCACATTCTCGCGTACACCGATCCCATCTCTCGCGCGGCATCAGCCTCCTCCCATCGGCCTCGAAGCGTATGCACCCTGCTCTGCGCGTAACACGCGCGGGCCATCAGCGCGACCTCGTCGGGCGCGTCCGCCGCCAGCTGTGTCGGCTGATCGAACGATGCGTCGGCGGGGGTGACGTCGGCGCGCTCATCCTCAGCCTTCGCGTCCTCATCCTCAGCCTTCGCGTCCTCGCCGCCGGCCTTCGCGTCGTCATCTTTTTCCCGTTCAGGCGACGTCGTGACCGCGACGTCGCACGTCGTCGCGGCGGGGGTATCCTCGTCACTCGGCGCGACGTTCTCGTCGTTGCGTTGGGATGAGATCCGGGTTAACAATTGCGCCATTCCCGGGGGGGTGCCCGGAACGACAGTCGCCGCCTCCGCCGGGACGTCGAGCTCGTCATCGTCCGCCTGCAGCTCCTCCAGCGACGGCGTCCGGACCAGCACGGGCATCTCGAGCATCCGCGGTCCTCCTTTCGCGTTCACCGCCGCCATCTCCGCCGCCCGTCGACGCCTGTGTTCCTCCGTCTTTCGCTCGATCTCGGCGTCGACGGTCGCGAGGCGACGGCGCTGCTGCTCCATCCACGTCGCGATCTCCTGCGTCGCCATTCGACGGCGGAGCTGCGCCACGATGGCTCCGAGGATGAGCTCGGCATCCTTCAGCCTGCCGTGCTCCTCCGCGAGCTCGGCGGCGCGAAGGCCGCGCTCGCAGAGGCTGGTGGCCGCCTGCCGATGGACGAACGCGCGAGCCTCCCTGAGCTGCTGCGTCGCCTCAAGCCGAATCGAGCTCGGGGAGTCGCACAGCTCCTCGCGTTCCACGGCGCCCGTGTCGAGGATCAGGGCCTCGCACGAGGACGCCCAACGAACAGTCTTGATCGGCGCGGGCGTCGCGGCGACGGCGATCATGGTCTGTGGCGAGCGCCGCGCGGTCTGTGGCGAGCGCACGTGCGAGTTTTTCCGGGCTGACGGTGCGTCCAGTCAGAGATCTCAGATCCGACGCGACGGCGGCGGGCGTCGATGCGTGGGCGTCGTATCGAGCGTATCGATCGCGAACTTCGCCGTGCCGTGACGAACGGGCGAGTTCTCCGAGATCTTCGACACGGGGGATCGAACGCGATTGAGGTCGTCCGGATGCGCGCTCGGCAACCCACGCGCTTTGTTTTGGGCGCGAAAAGCGTTCTGTTCCACGTGTCTATCTTCAGCTGCTATCTTCTTTTCGGCCGAGATCCTAACCGTGCACGTGTGTAAATACTAGCTATTTACGGTTGGAGCGAAGTACTTTATGAGAATTTCAGACTGCCCGCCCGTGCACATTTTCAAAGAAATGGAACCGGATCGAATCGAAGTGCTTCAAAACCAGAGTGGTTGACGAGCCCTCACCCAGTTTTTTGGCCGCCCCGACGAAATGGGAGCGGCGGGCAACGCTTCGAATGCCGGAAAGGCGGGATGCTCCGCCCTGGGCTCCTGCCTGGGATCCTTGGGGCGTATCCTCGCCGACATCTTCTCCGACGCCGAGAAAACGAGCCAGGCGACGCTGGTCCTGTGCGGCCTGCTCGGGCTTGGCAACATCATCACCAGCATGATCGCCTTCAGCTCCATGCACGGTATCCGGGTGGACCTCGTCGAGTACGCGGGGGATCGCACGGGGACAATAAATGCAGACGACGCCCTTCGGAATGCACGCTACTTTCTCAGCATGCAGTTCGGGCTCTTCGCCATCTTCTTCAGCACGCTCGTCTGGGGCGTGCTCGTCATTCTCGATAGGTTCAAATTTTCAGTAGGGAAAATCTTCATCCTGCTGGCGACAATGTACACCGTCCTGATGTACCTGACGCACGGTGTGAGCGTTGAAACCATTTCAAAGCCCACCCTCGAGAATGTTCAGAAAGATCACGCGACTTGGTGCAACGCCGAGCAGTACGAGCATCTTTGCTCCTTCGACCACGCCGCGGAGACTGCCAAGTATGAGGCTGCTTACGTGTTTGCCTACATGGGCATCGTTGGCCTCGTCTTCTACGTCTGCCTCATGGTCTACTTTTACCGCACGGATCTCCGCGCGGAGATCACCGACAAGCGCGCGACGCAGTCATCCTCCGACAGGTACAGGGACGACGGGCCGGACACCGAGATGGGAGGAAGTCCGCCCCGATCGCCGAATTCGCCGCCCCCCCGCAGCGCCTACGACAACCAGGCTTACGAAGACGAGGCGCCGGCGCGGTCCCCGCAGTTCGAGTCCGCGTACGGCGACAGGCCGGAGACGCCCCCGCCCGCGCGGGAGAACCCGTTCGATAAGCCGGCCGGCGGCGGCGGCGGTAGCGCCGGAGCCTCCCCGGCGGCGAAGAATCCGTTCGAGTAAAATCGACGTTCGCGTCTCGGGTGGTATTGCAACCTTCTATAGCTGGTCTCCGCGAATGTATAATAGAGTTAAGTTAATGTACACCGTCCTCCTCACGTAGTAGTCTACGCGCGATATTGCATGGGCTGATCACTTCCCAGCCCTGAGCCACGCGCGAAGGTCCGAGAAACGTCCGCGGTAGGTCACGTCGGGGTGCTCGTCGAATATTTTGGAGACGAGCGCCTGCGCTCCGAGCTCGGTGAGCCGCGTCTGCGCCCGAACGTCTCCCTTGGCGAGCTGCATGACGCACCCGCCGATGCCGTGCGCGACCGCCTCGTCCGCGTGTGAGTCTTCCAACTCGTCCTCGAGGTGCTCGAATATACCCGCATCCAGAAGCTTCTCCGCGACTCCGGACTTGGGCCCGGCGAGGTGAATCAGCGCCCACAGCGACGCGAGACCCGACCGTTGCAGGGGAACCACGCCCGGCGCGGTGAGCAGAAGCTCGAGCATGACGACAGCCGCGGACCCGTCGGCCACGACGTCCAGGTTCGCGAGCATCCGCTGCGCCGCGGGCGCGTGCACCAACACGCGAATGAGTTGCAGCGCGGCGTGCGGCTGATCCAGCGACTTGTCCGACATCCACCCGCTCAGCGCCTTGGTCGCCTCCTCCAACCCGCCCATCTCGGCGATGAGGTACGGCCGGTTGCTGCCGCTGTTGGCCAAGCGGACGAGCCCGTTGAAGCACCGCAGCCTGTGCCGCCACTCGAGATGTGGTGAACCGGACATGGTGACCATCGCCTGGATCGCGCGGCGGCGGGTGGCGTAAGCGTCGGCGTCACCCGCGCCGATGACCGCCGAGGCGAACGCGTCGCGTTGGGCGGCGCTCTCCTTCTTCTTCTGCGTCGCGACCTCCGCCTTCTCCCGCGCGCGTTTGGCGTTCCACTCGCGGAACGCCACGATCGCGGCTTTGGCGAGGTCGACGAGCTTGCCGAGGATTTCCTCGTGCGCGCTCGGTTTCGACTCTGGATCCGCTTCGTCGTCGCCCGTCTTCGCGAGATCCGTCTCCATCTGCTTGATGGCGATCTGCACGACGCGGTGCGCAGCCGCGGCGAAGCCGGCGAGAAGGCCGAGGATGAGAAGGACGCGGGTGAAGAAGAGCCCGATGATCGACGCCACGAGCCACCCGACCATCCGGAACGGCCACATCAAGATGGCAAAAATACCGCCGATGAAACCGCGGCTGCCGTTTCGCTCCCGCACGGGCCTCACCTTGACGTACCGCTTGGTGCCCAACAGCCGCTCCGTCCTGCTCTCCACGACATCGCTGTCGTCAGCGGGCTGGACGCGGCCGGTGCCGGGGTAATGCTTGGGCTTGATCGGCTCCACGCCCTTGGACTTAGGGGTCACGGGATCTGACTTTTCCGCGAGTTTGCGAGCGTTTCGGAGCGTCTTCATCGCCGCGACGTTGGACTCGGGGAGGCGGCCCATCTCCTTCATCACCTTGTCCTCGAGCTGTGCGCGCTTCGCGGCGAGCACCTGCGCGAGCCGTTCGGTGTCCTCGTCCGCGGTGGTGTTGCACAGGCCGGTCTTCGGCAGGACGAACGACGGCGGCAAACAGCACTTACCGGACTTGTCCGTCTGCGCCGCCGCGTAGGAGCAACCGCCGTCGCAACCAACCGTCGCTCCGCCGCCGCACACACCCTTGCAGTCGATCGTCGTGTCACCCTTGCACCGGCCCGAACAATCCTGGACGGCGCCACTGTCGCAAACCTCGTCGCATCCGACGATACCAGGGCCCTGGCACCGGATCACCTGACGCTTACCGCAGTGGTTCACTCGTTGCCGGTAGCCGTGTCCGCACCGAACGGAACACGCGGTCCATTCGCCCCACAGCGTCTGCCTGCATCGTTCCCCCCATCGCAACGACCCGCGCGATAGCTTGGGCGCGACGGCCTGAGGTAGGTCGCCGTACAGTTCCGGGTACGTGCAGAAGTAAACGGCGGGGCGCCACGCGTAGGTGAGGAAAGCGCCGAACGCTTTGCGCGGGGCTCCCGTGATTGGCGACAGCGATCGGCCCCATTCGTCGACGGTTGGTCCGATGGCTTCGTCGTACGACTCCTTGAAGGTGTACATGGCGTCGTCCACGGCGTCCACCACCGCATCCTTGGCCTTCACCAACGGCGGCTCGAGGCCGTCCCACACGAAGTCCAGGAAGGGCAGGGCGTATCGCAGCGGAGGGCCCACGACTGTCCACGAAAGTCGGAGGCAATTCACGGTTCCGCGGTAGGTGTACGCCGCGGATGACTTGACGCTCGCCCACGCCTCCGGGATCATCATGACGTCGGCGTACTCCGCCGCGATGGGAGCCGCGAGGTCGATGGCTCCGTCGGTGGTGTACCAGACGGCGTACTGCGTCGCTTTAGCCGTCCCGGAGATGGCGTCCAGGGTCTTCCTGCAGGTGAGCCTTGAGAAGTGGTACGAGGCGGTGGAGACGCCGAGGAATCGGTCGACGTTGTGGATGTCCTCGAGGACGCCGTCGCCGAAGAGGACGTTCTTGACGTTTGTGAGGTTGAGCATCTGGGCATTTCAGGGTTGGGGGGATGGGCAGGCGGTTGGTGAGCACACGTGTGTGAGCGGTCGGTGGGGAGCGCATTTGATTTGGCAAGAAACACTCGTGATTTCGGGTTGGGGCGTCGCCAAGCTCGGGGGCGCCCGGGTCGGCGCGTGGGTGGGTGTGTGATGTATTCGAGGGCACGTACCGCGCTCTGCTCCGGCGGGGGCGGGGACCCGAACACGCTGCCGTAGCATGACGTCGCGACGGCGACGATGGCGTAGGCTTGCACGATGGCGAACGCGGCGTTGAGCGGGGTGTGCCTGGAGCCGCCCGCGCCGTCGTCGGCGTCGTCCCCGCGCCGGCCTCTGCGGCCGAGGCGGGTGACCACCTTCGCGGGCTTCTTACCGACGACCGTCGAGCCCATCGTGGGTCTTGGGTCGGTCGATGAGGTGCGTCGCGGGTGACGGTAGGTGTGAGATCGGTCGGGGGCGCGAAGTTGGTGGTTACACGCGGGTGGTCTGGGCCCAAATTTGTCATTGAGTTAACTCAAGGAAATAGACCGTCAAAAACGGCACCAAGCAGTGCGCGCAGATCTGAATTGCCGCCGACGATCGCCCTCCCGCAAACCGCCTCCGCGCGGTCCACGGCTCGTGCATCCACCATGAGCCCGATCGCCGGGCACCACCGTAAGCGGGACGATGTCCACCCCCTCGAGGGCGCCTTCGGCTCCTTCGCGCGCGTCGCCGTCCTCGCGATCGCCGCCTACTTCGCCTACGACATCCGCCTCTTCGCGGTGCGCGAGTACGGCCGGATCATCCACGAGTTCGACCCGTGGTTCAACTTCCGCGCCACGCAGTACCTGGCGGACAACGGGTGGAAGCGGTTCAGCACCTGGTTCGACTACATGAGCTGGTACCCGCTCGGCAGGCCCGTGGGCACCACCATCTACCCCGGCATGCAGGTCACCGCGGTGTCCATCTTCAACGCTCTCAAAGCGCTCGGATCCAACTACGCAATGTCCTTAAACGACGTCTGCGTGTTCTTCCCGGCGTGGTTCGGCGCCGTCGCCACCGTGCTCGTCGCGTTCCTCACCGCGGAGTGCTCCGGATCCGCCAACTCCGCCGTCATCGCCGCGCTCGTCATGTCCATCGTACCCGCGCACACCATGCGATCCGTCGCGGGGGGATACGACAACGAATCACTCGCCGTCACCGCCATGTGCCTCACCTTCTTCGTCTGGTGCCGCGCGTTGCGAAACGAAAAGAGCTGGTGGATCGGATCACTCGCGGGGGTGGCGTACGTGTACATGGTCGCCGCGTGGGGAGGGTACACCTTCGTTTTGAACATGGTCGGTCTACACGCCGCCACGCTCGTCCTGGTCGGCCAGTACTCGCAGTCGCTGCACAAGGCGTATTCGCTCTTCTGGATAATCGGAACCTTGGGCGCGATCCAGTTCCCGGTCGTCGGCCTCGCGCCCATCAAGAGCCTCGAACAGCTCGGCCCCGCGTTCGTCTTCCTCGGCATGCAGGTGCTCGAGGTTGGCGAGCGGATGGTAAAGTCAAAAAAACTGACGGGCGCCGACGCGTGGCGAGCTCGCATCAACGTCTACGCCTGCGCCTTCGTCGGCGCGTGCGTCGGCATCGCGGCGCTGGCGCCCACCGGCTACTTCGGCCCGCTCTCCGTCCGCGTCAAGGGCCTGTTCAAGATGCACACGCGCACCGGTAACCCGCTCGTGGACTCCGTCGCGGAGCACCAGCCCGGTACGCCCGACGCGTATTGGCGGTACCTCCACTACTCTTATTACGTCGCGCCTCTCGGTTTCGTCGTTAGTGCCGCGCACTACGTGAAGACCAGGGACGCGTCCGCGCTGTTCCTGCCGCTGTACGCGATGACCGCGTACTACTTCGCCAACCGCATGGTCCGCCTGATCATCTTCCTCGGGCCCATCGCGTCTTCACTCACCGGCGTGGGCGCCGGGTACCTCCTCGACGACATCGCCGATAACATCCGCTGGCTCCAGAAGCATCTCTTCGAGGACGGGCCCGAGGGAGCTTCAGAAGACGATGAAGATAAGGACAAGGACGCGCCCAAGGCATCGAACGGCAAGGATAAGCCCGCTCCGTTCTCGCCCAACGTGTCGAGGAAGGGCGGCAAGAAGGCTGCCAAGGCGGCTGGCAAGGTCGGGTCCGCGTCAGTCGCCGACGACTTGAAGGCGAAGTTCGTCGAGCCCTTCCGCGAGCGGTACAACTCGAAGAACGGCCGCGGCGCGCGCTCGTTCGTGTGCATCGCGCTGCTGCTGTGGGGCGGGCGGCACGTCAGGCAATTCTGGGACTACTCGCACATGATGGCGCGCGGCATGTCGCAGCCGTCCGTCATGTTCAAGGGCACCCTCCAGGACGGTCGCACCGTCATGGTCAAGGATTACGTCGAGGCGTACCACTGGCTCCGCGATAACACCCCGGAGGATGCCCGCGTCATGGCGTGGTGGGACTACGGGTACCAGATCGCGGGCATGGCCAACCGCACGTCCATCGCCGACGGAAACACGTGGAACCACGAGCACATCGCCAACCTCGCCAGGTCCCTCACCGCCCCCGAGGAGAAGGCGCACCGAGTCATTCGGCACCTCGCCGACTACGTGTTAGTCTGGGCGGGCGGCGGCGCGGACGACCTCGCCAAATCCCCGCACCTGTTCCGCATCGGCAAGTCCATCGGGCACACGACCGGCACCGTGGACATGTACGAGATCCAGTCCAAGTTTGGCGTGGACCAGTACGGACGGCCCACGCCCATGATGGCCAACTCGCTGCTGTACAAGCTGGTGTCGTTCCAGGGTAAGGTTTCCGAAGAGCGGTTCCGTGAGGTGTACACGTCAAAGTTCCGCAAGGTGCGCATCTACGAGGTGGTCAACGTGTCGATGAAGTCCAGGAACTGGCTTAAAGATCCCGCGAACCGCATGTGCGACGCGCCGGGGTCGTGGTATTGCCCGGGGCAGTACCCGCCCGCGCTGGCAAAATTTACGGGAATCATCAAACCGGCGTATCGAATGCCGGCGTTCGCGAAGCAGCAGATGGAGGAGCGCGCGAGGCGTGATGCGGAGAAGAAGGAGGCGGCGGCGCAGAAGGCGGCGGAGATGAAGGCTGCGGAGGAGCTGAGGAAGGCGACCTCTGCTGAGGAGGGCGAGACCGCGCACACGGAGCTGTAGTCTGGGCATTTTCCCATTTTATTGAATTGAATTGACTTTGCCTCGACAAAAGTAGGCGCCTCGATCTCTCGACGGTTAACCCAGGTAGTGCTTATGCCATCGCCACACACCGAGGCCGCCCCGCACGGGACCTCAGGACATAGATCTCGCGCGAAGCTCGAATCCTTCGGATCGATGAAGGAGAAGCGTAAGTCGTCCACCGGCGATGCGCCGACCCCAAAGTCCGGCGGCGCGAAGAAGCCAAAGACCCCGTCCAAAAAGGCGGCGGTTGAGGAGGAGAATGACACCGGCACACCTGGGGTTCTCCTGAACGACTGCGAGCGCGCGTACCTGGCGTGGATGAAGAAGAAAGGGGTGAAGCTCAACGGCGTCTCCATCGGCCGTTTTCCCCACACGGGCCGCGGATGCGTCGCCACCCGCGACATCAAGGAGGGCGACGTCCTCGTCGAGGTGCCCGACGATGCCATCATAACCGCCGACAGCTCCGTCGCGGGATCCGCGCTCGAAGCCTTCGGCCTCGGCGGCGAGGCCCTGCTCCACGAGTACTCCCCGCGGCTCGAGCGCGAGGCTCTCGTGCTCGCGGTCATGGCGGAGATGTCGTTGGGAGACGAATCGGAGTTCGCGCCCTACCTCGCGGCGCTCCCGACGCTCCGAGCGACCCATTCGCCCCTCGGATGGTCAGGCGCCGAACTCGCCGAGCTCGAGGGAACCTCCGCGCTCAACCGAATGAACGCCGAGGATGAAGACCTCGAGCTCCCGAGCATGACCGCCGACCACTGGAGGTTCGTCGCGCGGCCTTTCCTCGAGCAGAACCCTCCGTTCGCCGCCATGCCCGGCGCCGACGCCGACGACGAGGATGCCGAAGATCTCGCCGAGGAAAACGCCCGGAAGATGTACCTTCACGCCGCCGCGCTCGTCGCCGGGTTCTCGTTCACGCTCGGGGAGGACGACGACGACGTCGATGACGACGATTCGGATTCCCAGGTGAGCACCGGCGGCGACACCGCGCAGGCCATGGTCCCGTTCTGGGACATGCTCAACCACGCGGACCCGGAGTCGTCCTCCGTCCGATTGGACCACGACGAGGACGGTGAGACGCTGCGGATGATCGCGGTCCGTCCCATCGCCAAGGGCGAGGAGGTGTTCAACACGTACGGCGCCGCCGGGGATGCGGAGCTGCTCAGACGGTACGGCTTTGTCATGCGTCGCAACCCGCACGGGGGCGGCGTGGAGGTTAGCGCCGAGGAGTGCCTCGCGGCGGCGGAGTTTTCGAGGTTCGAGGCGGACGTTCACGAGAACTCCGACTCCGACTCTGAATTCGACGACGAGGATAGGGACGACGACGACGACGACGACGAATCTGACGGTGATTCTGACGGTGAGATGGACGGTAAGATGCCGCCCATGAGCGACACCGAGGAGGATGAAGAGGATGACGAAGACGACGAGGACGACGAGGACGACTCCGGGGACGAAGAGCCGATGTTGACGGACTTCCGCCCCGGCGCGCTGGATCCCGAGGAGACCCTCACGCGACTCCGCATGCTCCGTCGATGGGGAGTCATGCGCAACAGTAAGCAGACGTTCCAGATCTCTCGCACCGGTAAGCCGTCGCTCGAGCTCAGATACGTCGCCAGGGTTCTCTCCATGAACAGGTTCCAATTCCGGAGGCTGCTAGCCGCGGATGCCTACGAGCGGGGCGAGCGGGACGATCAGGACGGGGCGTACTCGGACGAGGACGACGATGACGACGACGGGTTCGCGGGGTACAAGCCGCTCACCGTCGAGCAGGTGTGGGACGGCGACACGATTGGCACGGGTGAGACGCCCGCGATGACATCGCCGCTTTCTCTTCTTTCTCTTCCTTCTTTTCCTTCTTTTGAAACGTCGGGTCGACGACCGAGTGATCACGATACCTTTGTGGGATCTCCGACGAACTGAAAAGTTTGAGTGAGGAGGAACAAAGGAGCGCCGCAAGGCGCAAACCTCTGACGGTCATCGTCCCGACGAACCCGCATCGTTCTTCTCTTCGCCGCGCGAAATCCCGAATCTTTTTCCCTGAACCCCCATCTTTACGCCGATCGACGCTCATTTACTCACGTTTACCCACCCGTTCGCAGATGAAGGCGACGACGACGTCAGCGAAGACGAGGACGAGGAGCTGGAGGAGCGCGAGGACCAGATGGGCCGCGTCTCCGTCACCCTCGTCGCCCTCGCCGAACGGGCGCTCACCGGCGATAGGTACCCCACCGACTCGCTCACGGCGGACATGATCAAGCTCAAGCGGCTGGGCCCCGAGGCGCCCGGGGAGCGCGAGCACGCGGGCCTCGGCGGCTGGCGCGGCGCGGTGGGCGCGAAGGAGGACGCCAGGCGCATCGGCGACATCACGTTCAAGCCGAGCTGGAGGGACGAGGAGCGCAGGGCGATGCACAGGCAGCGCATGGCGCTCATCGTGAGGATTCGGGAGAAGCGCGCGCTCGTGGCGCTCAAGCGGTGGGCCACGCACCCGTGCAGGACCGAGGACGATATCCTGCCCCCGCTCGTCAGGGAGGAGCCCGGTGACGAGGATATCGACGCGGATCTGTGCCAGCCTGTTGTCTAAATTCAAACGCTTAACCTCTGAACGCTAATATCAACGCTTCGTAATTTTTTCCTCGGAAGGTTCGAAGAAGCCACGACCCCAACCCCTCTTCACTTTCGACGGCGCCACGGTCGCGCAGAAGATGAAGATGGAAGAATACGAGTCTGATGTCGTGTCACTTTTGCGACGTGGCAGTGTCTCCATCCTCGAAGTCATTGCCATGAAGCTGCCTGAAGTGTTCGCCGCCGAGATACTCCCCAAGCTCGACGTTTTTGACACGCTCAGCTTGGCCCAGGTGAGCAAGTCGTACAACGACGCGGTGTGGAGCGTTGAGGGTGTTCGTTGTATGGATGCGAAGCTGTAGGCGTACGCGGAGAAGACTGGAAAGAAACCTTTACCATCGATACACTTAGCGGCAATATACGACAACTTGCCCGCGCTCAGGGCCCACTTGGAGTCTGGGGAGGACGTCAATAGGAGAGACCCCGAGCGAGGGCGGACTGCCTTGCACCATGCGGCTTACTTGGACAAACCGGTAACATTAAAGGCACTGATCGAAGCAGGCGCTGATGTGAACGCACACGATAGTAGTAAGGGCAACACGCCGCTGTACTTTGCCGCCCAAGAAGACAACCCGATGATTGTCATGGAGCTCATAAAGGCGGGCGCGGATGTGAACCTCGCGAGGCCCAACGGCGCCACTCCCCTTCACATGGCCGCTCAACAAGGACACGAAAGTTGCGTAGTGGCGCTAATCCGAGACGGCGCAGACATTCACCGACGTACCAATATTGGCACGACGTCGATTAGATTCGCCATCGTTAACAAACACGAGAAGATCGCGAAGATGTTGAGACGACTTGGAGCGCGAGACGACTGAGAATTGTTTATAAAAAAGAACTCACGGCACGGCGACGAGGTCGTGCCACAACTGCTCTTCCGTCTTCTGCAGCGTCACCACAACCGTCCCGCTCCCGATCGGCCACGTGCGGTCATCCGGCCTCCCTCCACTCTCGCTCCGCCTCGTCCGTGTCGTTCATCTCACGAAGAGGCCGCCATATCCCCTTGCGCCATCCCCGGGGCTTCCCCTCCGCGCGAGCCTGCCGAACCGGGTCGAAAACCGTGTCGCAACGTCGAAGCGTGACGCCAACCCGCTCGCCGATGTCCGACGCGAACGTCTCTGTCCGACACTCGTCAACGTCCTCGTCACTCCCCTCGTCGTCGTCATCCTCCTCCTCGTTTTCCTCGCGCTGACCTCCACCCCCCGCGGGATGGATCGCGTGCGTCCACCGCGCGTTGAACGCCATGTTGAAAAACACGGCGGAACCCGGCTCGAGGTTGAGCTCGAACGAAGCGGCTCGTTTCGCCGCCTTCCACGCCACGCGCGTCTCCCTCGCCGTTCGCGCGGCGGCGGCGACCTTCGGGCTCGATTCGCGAAGCGCCGCGGCGCGCTCCCGCTCGCGCGCCACGGCCGCGGACTTCTCCTCGCTCCGCGGCGCGGCGGCGGACTTGGCCGCCGTTATTTCGCGCCATTCGGCGTCTTCGTCGAGCGCGAGGGCGAGCGCCTTGGCCGCCTTCTTCACGTCCGCGGCCGACACCCACCCGCGGCCTTTTCCCCCGTCACCACCGACCAAAGGCGCCTCAACCCGCGGCTCGAACGTCATGACCCGCGTCGCGCCGAAGCTGACGCTCACGACGAACGAATCGTCCTCCAGGTCCAGCGCCTTATCGCCGTGAGCACCGATGGAATCGCATCCGTCTCGGTACCGGTTCACCACGGCGTGGTTGCAAACCTGCCCGGACCGCTCGTACACCGCGCGGGACAGCTGTCGTATGATCACTGGGGGATGTCCTGGCGCGGGTTGCTGCGTTTGCGTGGGGTTGTACCTGTACGAGCACCACCAGACGCCCTCGTTCGTGCGCTGGTCCGATACGGGCGTGGACGCTCGGTAGCTCGCGGCGTAATACGCCTGGTCCCTCGGCACGGGCGATCGCGTCCCTCGCCTGTTCGCCGGCGTGACCAGCGGGTGCGTACGGGGCAGGTAGTCGCCCTCGACCTGCGTGTGGAGCGCGTGAGCTCCACTCACGGGATCCCAAAAGTCCGGGCAATACAGCGCGGCGGCTCCGGTGCTGGGTTCCCACCGGACGACTCGGGCGCCGACCACTTCCGGCGGCTTCGTCTCGCACCTCATACCTGCGAGTAGGCTCTGGATCTTACCCCTGCTCCACCTCGAAGCCTCGGCGACGACGGCATCGCACGTCGCCGCGCGCGCGCCGTCTGTCCCGGTGCACTCGACGATGGCGCGTAGTGCGTCCTCGTGGCCCCACCTGACGGCGAGAAGGCAGAGATTCGTGGGGTTTATCAATCCATGAGAGCCCGGAGACACCCGGAGACACACGCGGACGGCGTCGGCGTGCCCCCACCTCGCCGCCGCCTCCACCGGGGTCCGCCCGTAGGCGTCTGTCACCATGAGCGATGAAGGTTCAGCGTTTTCCAGAAGCGCTTCCAGAACGGCGGAGTGTCCTCTCTCGGCGGCGGCGTGGAGCGCGTTTCCGCCGGGTCCCTTACCTTCCGGGTCCCTTCTAGAACACGCCGGGTCCGCGCCGCGGGCCAGCAGGTGAACCACGGTGTCCAGGTGGCCAAACTCCGCGGCACGGACCAACGCGGTGTCCACGTCGGCACCGGAGCACGCGGCGAGGTCGAGAAGCGCGGCGACGACGGCGACGCGGCCGAAGCCGGCGGCGGCGGCGAGGGGCGTGTTACCAGCCCCCGCGGGCTCCGCCGCGGTCGCCACCGAATGCCCACACACGTCCCCTTCAGCCCCCTTTAAGTGTGCGCACAGCCCGGAAACGTCGCCGACCCACGCGGACCTCCACACGTCAACCCCGCCGTCGCCGTGGACCCGCGCGTAGTTCTCGTTGCGTCGCAACGCCGCGTGCATCACCAGCGCCCGGCGCTCGCGTTCGTGCGTCGCCGCCCCGAAAGTTTCACTCGACGGGTACACTTTCACGACGTCCTCGTCGCGCGCGCTCATCTTCCCGCAGCATCCCGCGTCCGTTATCCGCACCATCACGTACAGCGCGCGGCTCACGCCCGTTTTCCGAGTCTCCGATCCGACGCGTTCGACCCAGAAACCGCGGGTCAACGCCGCGGATGAAACGTCCGCCTCAGAAACGCCCCCTTCGCCGTCCCACCGCTGCAACCACGCCGCTATCCTCCCCCCGCGCCTTAACCGCGCCTCCGCGAGTGTAAGCAGCGCGAGGAACATGTCCATCGGCGTCACGGTGGCGTCCGGCCCGTCCCCGACGCCGATGGCGGCGGAACGAACGCCGTACGGCAGATCCGTCACGATGGCGTCCACCGCTTCGTCGGACCCGATTGGCCCACGCCACGGTTCGTCGAGTAAACTCGCGTGGCCCAGCGCGCACGCAGAGGCGATGTCGACACACAGACCCGCATCGCGTTGCATCGCGTCTGCCGCGGCGACCAGCGATTGCGCGTCCACGTCCGCGCCGATGACACGGGCGGCGCCGAGCTTCAACGCGGCGAGTAGCACGGCTCCGCCGCCGACGCAGGGATCCATGACGACGTCGCCCGGTCGGACGCGCGCGGCGTTGAGCGCGAGGAAGGCTTGCTCGGGGGGCATGGCGTTGGGCGCCCCCACGGCCTTGAGCGCGGCGCGGGAGTCCATGCCCCACGCGATGACCTCGCACATCGAACCCTCGGGATGGAGGTACACGTGCGGGTCGATTGCGGGATTCGATTCGTCGGCGAACTGTTTTTCCTCGGACGTGGCGTTGGCGATGAGCCACGCGCGGTTCGCCGCGACGTCCTTGCCGACGCCCGCGTCCCATAGCTCGGCGCCCACGCGCTCGAGAGCCACCCTGGGTACGCCCTTACGCCCCGGCGCGAGCACCTGCGCCGCGCATTTCGCCGCGCGTTCGGGTCCCATGGCGGTGGCGACCATTGTCGGATCGCCGGTCGCGACGGGCGCGAGCGCCATGCGCGTGAGCGCGCACCGTCGTACCGCCGCGCGCGCGGCGGTTAAGGATGGGAACGCCACACCGGCGGTCACGACCGTCTCCGTGGCGCCGCCGGACGTCGAAGGGACCGCGTCGCCGATCCACCGCGGCGTTGGGGCGTCGCCCATGCCGCCGCGAATTTCGGTGACGGCCGCGAGCGCGGAACCGAGCTCGAGGAGCGCCATGCTTCCGAGCTCGGCACCCACGCGCCCACCCTCCAGGACCAGGGTCACGTCCACGGGGCCATCGTCCGCGGACGGCGGCATCCCGGTCTTCCTCCTCAGACCAGCGCGCGCCGCTACTTTGTGACGAAAGGTCTACCTAATCTAATCTTAACGAAAGTCTGCGGGTAAGTACTGAATTGACTCTTCAGTTGTATAACGTTACTACGAACCGTCGCCCTGCGTCACGCTGTCCAGCGCCCCGCTCACGAGCTTCTTCACCTGAACCTCCTCCCTCGCGACCCTCCCGCGGTGCATCGCCTGGATCCGCGTCGCCGCCGCGTGCTCGTCCATCTCCTCGCTCGCCGCCGCCGCGGAGGGTATCCTCACGACGTCATCCGCATCCGCGCCCGCCTTCCCCAGGGGGGGTTCGACGATGGCCTCGCCCTCGGCGATGTACTCCTCCAGCTCCGCGATGCGCGCATCCTTGGCTTTGGACTCCACGCGAAGGCTCGCGATCTCCACGCGCGCGGATTCAACCTCGCGGCTGAACCCGTCGTCGAGAAGGCCTCCCCTCGAGGGAGCGCGGCTGCCGAGCCGCGACGAAGCGCCGGTTGGCGCCTTGGCCGCCGGCTTGCTCGTGGACTGCCGCATCATCTTGGTCTCGCGCCTGAGCTCGTTGATCTCCTTGATGAGCGCAACGTTCTGGTTCATCAACGCCATGTTGTCCTTCTTGTGCGTCTCCACGTCCTTGGCGAGCTTGCGCTTGAACTGGTCGACGGTTTTCTCCAGGTACTCTCGCTGGCGGTTGTATTCGCGTTGGATATCCTTATCCGGGGGCTTGTCGTCGATGTTCTGGGTCATGTGCTTGGCGTGAAGCGACTTGACTTCCTCGGCCAAACGCTTCGGGGTCTGGACGTGTTTCGTAGCCTCGTGGAGATCCTTCTGGAAGGAGTGAATCGCGGAGTCCCTGTCCTCGATGGCCTTTTGCTTTCGCTTGACGTCCTGGCCCATCCCGAGGAGCTTGTTGCGAAGATCCTTGATGGTGAGGTCGAGGTGGGTGTTGCTCTTGTTGTACCTCTCCAGCTCCTTGTCCATCTCGGTGATCTGCGCCTTCATGTCGGAGATGTCCTGCTCTCGTGGTTCGATGGTCCGTTTGAGCTCCTTGATCTTGAAGTCGAGGACAAACTTGAACTTTTCGAGCTCCTGGTTCTTCTTCTTCAAATCGTAGATTCGCTTCTCCTTGTCGCCGATCGTCTCGTCCCTGTCGCGAATCTCGCGCTTCAAGCCCGCGACGTCCTTCTCGAGATCCGCGATGGTGGCGTATAGATTCTTTTTATCGGTGAACAGGCCGGCGATCTCATCCTTTTGCTCAGCGATGCTCTTCGTCATGGCGGTGAACTTCTTCTTCATGATGCCGTTCTCACCCTTCAGACGCAGACTCACGTCCCGCTGCTCCTTCAGCTTGAGCTCGTACTTTTCCTTGAGCTCGTCAATCTCGAGGTCGGCGTCCTCCTCGAGCTGGTTCTCGCGCTCGTTCCCGGCGGCGCGGGCGTCCTCGAGCTGAAGGCGGAGAGTCTCGGAGTGCATCTGCTCATCCTGAAGTTTACCGCCAAACTCTTCGGTGAGCTCCGCCATGACCCGCTCGTGCGACGCGGCGAGCTTGTTGCTCTGCTCGTCCCATCGGCGGTTGAGCTCCTCCTTCTCCTCCACGAGCGCCTGGTACCGTTCAATCTCGTTCAAGATTTTGTTCTGGAACGATGACTCGGTGGCGCCCATGGCCTGCGCGTGTTTGTTCTCAGTCGTCTTCATCTGGTCCTCAAAGTCCATCTCGAGCTCGTTCTTCTCCTGGAGCAGCGCCTCGTGCTTGGACCGCTCGCCGTCGAGTTCGCCCTGGAACTTGTCGGTGAGATCCTTGATCTTCTCGTTCATGTTGAGGTCCTTGAGCCTGAGCTGGTACTCGCCCTGAAGGGTGAGCTCGTTGACCTGCACCTCGAGCTCGTGCATCCTGTTGCGAATGTCCTCGAGGTCAGCCTTGGTCATGAGAACCTCCTGCGCGAAAACCATCCCTTCACCCGCCTTCGCCGCACCCTCCATCATTCGCTCTTTGATGTCAAACACGGAGAGGACGCCGTCGTCACCGACGCAGAAGAGGAGGGTATCGTCGAAGTTGACGCGCATGCCCGTCACCGGGCCGGCGTGGCACTGCAGCTCCTGATACTCCTTCTCGCCGGCAACCGCGCCGCCGTCCAATCTGTAAATACGAACGGCGCCGGAATCGGTGGCGGCGAAGAGCTGCCTGCCCCCGTTGGTGAGCCGGACCTGTGTGAGCGTGGCGCCGTTCGTCTTGAACTCCTCGTTGAGCATGAGGTCCTCGCCGTCGAACTGCTTCAGGGTGGCATCGGAGCCGACGCCAAAGACAAAGCCGTCGTCGGGCGCGACGCACACAGACGTGTACTCGTTGGACTTGAGCACATTCTCTTTATCGCGCTGAAACGTCGACAGCGACCACTCGTACACGGCGCCGTCCAGGCCGGTGGACACGAGCCTTTTGTCATCAGCGGAGAACGCGATGCCGGTCACCTTGCCGCCGTGCCCGCGGCAGTTGCCCACGTTCTCGCAGGTGTACATGTTGTACACCTGGATCACCGAGCCGTTCACCGCGGCGAAGTATTTGCCGCCGTTGCTGAAAGAGCACTCGCGGCAGCCCTTGATGCTGAACTCGCGGTACGGCCTGATGTCGTCCATGAGCAAGTTGCACAGCCGGAGCTTGTCGGCGAATCCCACCAACACGTGCAGGCCGCTCGGGTGGAACGCCACGCTGGAAGCCTCCTCCGGGAAAAACTTGACAATCTCGTCAGCCTTGTCGAGGTAATTCCACACGCGAACCGACCTGTCGCTGGAGCACGTCACCGCCAGGGGTTTACGCACGCACAGGTCCACGCCCGTCACGCCCTGCGTGTGGTGTCCTTGCGTGAACAGAACGCACTCGATGTCCTCGCTCTTCATCACGTCGACGTTGGACATGTCAACCGTGTACGTCTGGTTGTCGTCCGTCTGGCAGAGCAACGTCTCGTCCGTCGGGGACAACGCGAGCGCCGTCACCCTCGCGTTCGGCGAACGCTTCAACACGAACTGCTTCACGCGTCTGTACAGCTCCTTCTCGTCGGTCTTCTCGTAGATGCCAACGGTTCCGTCCGCGCCGCCGCAGACGAAACCGGAGACGCCGTACGGGATCACGCAATCGATACCCTTCGAGTCCCCGGGGATCGCCGGGATGTGCGCCTTGACCTCGTTCAATTCGACCACCAGCAACTCGCCGGTGTCCGTGCCCAACACGCACCGCTCGCGTCGTTCGGTCCCGCCCTGCGAATCGTCACCCTTATCCTCGGAATCGTCGGGGAGCCAACAGTGCGCGGTGTAATTCTTATCACCGCCGGCTCCTCCCGCGCCCGAGGACTTGGCCGGCGGAAGCTTGACGTCCGGGAGCGCACGCACGCCGCTCTCCGCGCATTTGAACGTGCGAAAGACGCCCTCGCCGGCGCACGACGCGAGCGACGTGTCGTGCGCGGAGAATCGCACCTGAAGAACGGCGCCGGCGTCGGAACCCAGCGCCTTGGCCGGTACGCACGCGAGCTGCTTGCATCGCTCCCAGTTCCAGAGCGTGATGTTCCACTCGGGTGCGCCGCCCTGCGCGATGACCCACTTGCCGTCGGGCGAGAAGGACATGCTCACGTACTCCTGTGTAGTCGGTGGGGGATAGAATTGGGATGGAATGAAGTCAGTTGAATGAGGTCATCGTCGTGCCCTAATTTGGACGATCGTTTGGGTTGTTTTTCGTGAGTGAGACGAGACGCACCTTGGACCCGACGTCGCCCTCGAGCACGCGCTTCCTGGGCGAGCCCGTGGTGGTGGTGAGATCGTACACGGTGATCACACCCTTCTCCGCGCGTTCGGCGACGGCCACGTAGCTCTTGCACTGGCTGAACGCGAGCGCGGTGATGGCCTCGGTGTCCGCCCTGCCCGGGATGAACCGCTGCGTCTTCGTCTCCACGTGGTACAGGACGAGCTGGTGGCCGGCGACGTACGCCACGGTGGTCTCATCGACGTAGGTGACGTTGTCGGCGACATCGCCCTTCGCGCCGAAGACGTGCCTGGGTGGGGGATCGAGGGAAGGGAAAGGGTCAGCGACGCGATCGATCTGGCGTGTTTTATTCGGGAATTCGCATCGGGACCCGGGAATTGCTGCCAAAACGAGAGAAGCGCGGGGTAGGGCGCACCTCGGGGCGATCGTCGCTGTCGCCATGACGACCGGTGTCGCCCTCTCCTTCGCGACGCTTAGACTGGGCGGGTGAGGTCGTCGCCACTCCTGGACCGCTCGCCTTCAACCGGCTGAGCGTCGATGTGAACGAGAGAGGAACGGAGAGCTGGTTTTGGCTCACCTTTTGGAGGTGGGATTTTTGGGCGAACTTTTTGCGGTGCTACGAGTATGGGTATTGTTGGTCGCAAATGGACAATGATCACAAACGTGCTGAAATAATCATGTGGGGGTGCTGTTTACAATTTGTAAATCTATTTTCACCCCTTTGCTGCTGCTGCTTTCGCCCCTCCTGCTCATAGGGGCTTAATCATCGTGCGCGTGATCGAGCTGCTTGAGCTCAGCCTTGAGCTGCTCCATCTTCATCCCCATCGACCGCTGCGTCGCCGCCCTCTCCTCCGGCTCCATGTCGTCGCACAGCTTGTAGTACATACCTGCGGATGCAAGTGGGCGGATCGCGTCAACACTGGAAGTCACATGATGAAGTCGCTCGACGACGTATGGTTCACAGGTGGGAGGACACGGGGTGAGGCTATTCTTTGTTCACGTACCCAGCGTCTTCTCCGTCACCTCCTTGGCGTACTCCGCCTCCTCGTTGAAGTACGTGGTGCCGACCGCCTCCATCGCGGCTTCGATCTCCTCCCTGGCCTCGGTGAAGTTGTCGTTTATCTCATCCATGCGCTTCTTGACGTCCTTCGGGGACAGCGTCGCGGCCATGCGTGCGGTAAAGGAAGAGGCGTACCCGCGCGTGTGGATCTTGTGGAACGCGTTGACCCAGTGCCGATCGAGCTGTGCTGGTTTGGTCTGCGCGGAGACCCCCGCGTGCGCGTGGGGCACGCCGCCGCCGCCGGCGACTTTAGATGCGGCGTACGGGGTGATGTTGATGACCTTGATGCCCTTGGAGGGTGCCGCGGCGCCCCCGCGCGCGGACGGCGCGTGGGAGACGAGGTCGGACACCACCCTCGCGGCTTTTCTCATGACGCCAGACGTTCTCATGGTGCTCGTGAACCCGAGTCGGTGCCACTGGAAGTGATCGACGTGGCGCGAAAAATCGGGTTGTGAAGCGTCGGTTGTGGCTCAGAATGAAAGGTTCTTATCCACAGCTGTGCGCACTTCGAGCCCAGGCGACATGTCTTTGGTGACCTCCTTGGCGCGCCCGTTCGGCGCGCGCGCGCTCCGTTCGGCGCGCCCGGGCTCGCGGACCCGCCGTATCGCCCACCCCCGCGTCACGACGACTCCCCGCGCCTCCGAGAACGAGCCCGTCGTGGAGACCAAGGGAAGGTTCAAGCGACGCGACCCTGACGCGGCGCCGCCCAGGCCCGGCCCGATGGGCTCGGGTCCCGACGCGAACGCGCCGCCGTCGGGTATCAAGGTGATCCCGGTGGAGCAGCGCAGCAGGGATGCCTTCCAGGGCGTCGCGAAGGTGGACGGCGACGTCGAGGATGCCACAATCAGGAGTCTCAAGCTCGCCGCGGGCGACGTCCTCGCCATCATGACCTTCGCGGCGATCGGGCGCGGGAACCACGGCGAAGGGATGTTCCTCGGGGACGTCTTCGGCACCGCGTTGCCCTTCCTGATCGGATGGTTCGCCACCGCGCCCTTAACCGGGACTTTCGGCGACGACGCGAGGGTGAGTGCCCCTCCATCATCACGTCGTCGCAGTCCACAAACTCTACCCACCCGTCATCATCGCACCCGTCATCACGTGACCTTCATCTGACCCCGTCCCCTTTACCCCGATATCGCGCAGGGCACGAAAACGAGCAACGCCGCGTTCGCCGCGGCCAAGGGATGGATCGCGGGCGTCCCGTTGGGCCTGGTGCTTCGGTCCATCGGCAAAGGCGCGATGGCACCGACGCCGTTCATCGTCGTCGCCATGGTGGCCAACGGTGTGCTGCTGGTGGGCTGGAGGACGTGGTTCGCGGGTGCTGGTGGGTCGGGAGTGAACGGCGGGGCGGGCGGGAACAAGAAGGGGAACCCGCTGGAGTTCATGAGTCTGCTCATGTCCCTCACCAAGCGCTGGTGAGAGGGAGACGCGTTAAGTGTTACGTAGAGAGTTTGTAAACCTGTGCTATCATCGACAGTCGAACTCCAACTCCCCGCCCTGACTGCCTGATGCGCGATATTTTCGAGGCGTATGGCTTTTCAGTCACAAAAATGTGATGATCGACGGACCGTCGCTTTTATGAGTCATGCACATGAGTCATGGTGAGCCACTTGTCGGGGCCGGGCACGCTTGGTGCGAGGGCAGCGACTGACTTGAAAAGGCAGGGTTACCACACCCGACCGGTGCGGATCGAGGCGCGACAGGTCGCCTCCCGATTCGCCCGCGAAGCCCGCCGGAGACCCTCGTTTCCGGCGGTCCTCAAAGACGCTTTTTTCGAACTCGGAGCGTCGTTGCTTTCAAAGGAGTGCTCCATCTGAGAGGGGCTCACGAGAGCGAGAGCGATGAAGAGGTCCGCCGCGCTCCAGGTTCTTGGGGTCTCAGATGACCTGGACTCCAACGCCCTGCGCCAGGCGTACAGGTGAGCGTCGCGTGCCCCTCTAATCCCGCCTTTCCGCGCGGATCTCGCGCACCGGCAAAATCTTAGTAGGAACAACCGAGAGACGTCCCTCGCTCGACGTCCCCCGCCTCCCCGGCCTCTCTCACACGTCCTGACCACGCACCCACCGACCGCGATCCGACATTCGCAGGAAACTCGCGCTGAAGCACCACCCGGACAAAAACCCGGGCGATCCCGACGCCGAGCGCAAGTTCAAGGAGGTCGTCAGCGCGTACGAGTGCCTCACGCGCGAGGACGACGACGATGCCATGGCGGACGTCTTCGACTCCGCGGACGACATGCGGGACTTCGCCGCCAACTTCTTCGAGTCCTTCTTCTTCGGCGGAGGGTTCCCGGGGTTCAAGGGCGGCGGCGGCGGCGGCGGGAAGCCCAAGCGTGCGCGCGACTCCAAGGCGGCCGATGGAGACAAGAAGGGATCCAACGCGAACTCTGACGAGGACACCGACGACGACGACTACACCGACGACGACTACGACGAGGACTACTACGACGACGACTACAGCGACGACGACTACGCCGACCTCCACGACTTCTTCTCGCAGCCGCCGCCGGGATGGCGCGGACCGCCGGGGTTCAGGGGACCGAAAGGCGGCGGTTCAGCCGGGGGTTGGTTCGGAAACGCCACCGGCAAAGGTTCGCATCCGGGTAACCAATTCGACGAGTACCAACGAGCTCGGCGTCAAAGGGAAGGCGGCTCGAGCGTGGACGACGACGAGCTGTTCGAGCGGCTGGAACGCATGCGCAAGGAGGCTGCGCGGTACGCGGCGGAGCTCGCGAAGAAGGAGGACGAGGCGAGACGCGCGAAGCAGCCGCTCGAGAAGCTCCAGCGGCCCACCCTCGTGTCGCGGACCGACACCAGCATTACCCTGAACCTCTACCGCAGCAAAAACACCAACCAGACGTTACCGAAGGACCGCTGCTGGGAGCTCTCGCTGACGAAAGAACGCGAACGGAACTACTCGGTGTTTACGTCGGTGAAAGGTAAGACGGTGGTGACGGTGTCGGACCTGACGCCGGGGACCAGGTACTGCTTCAAGGCTAGGGTCGGCCGGGTGGAGTCGGGCGAGTCCGCCGGCGTGTCCGAGTGGGGACCGTACTCGGTCGAATCCGCGTACGCCACGTCGGGCAAGGCGCCGCCCGAAAACCACGCGCACAAGGCGAGCACTCAGCACAAGGAGCCCGAGAAGGCGGCTGAAGGTGTGGTGACGACGAACGGCGAGGATACCACCGACGGCGCGGGGTCCACCGCGACGCTCAGTAAAAAAGCCAAGAAGCGCGCGGCGAAGGAGAAACACGCCGCGGAGGAGGCTGAGGCTGCCGCCAAGGGCGCCAGTCAGGCTGCCGCGGAGACCAGCGCCGCGCAGGATAGGCAGGCTGCGCTGCGAAGGGCCGCCGAGGCTGCGGCGGAGCGCGAGATGGCTGAGATGGAGGAGATTCGTCGCAAGATGGAGTCGAAAAAGCAGCGGGAAAAATCCACGGTGGACGCCTCACTTTCGCACCAGGGCAACGCCGAGGGACACCAACCGACCGGCCAACCGCCCTCGGGCAACACCGAGGGCCTGTCCAAGAAGGCGTTGCAGCGCAAGAAGAAGAAGGAGAAGCTCGCGGCGGAGACGGCGCAGCGGTTGGAGCACGAGTCCGCCTCCGCCGCCGCGGTCACCGACGAGGAGTTCGCCCGGCGGCTACAGGCGGAGGAGGGCGGGTACGCGTACAACCCCGGCGCGCTCGAGAGCGACGAGGCACTCGCGAGGAGGCTGCAGGCGGAGGAGGACAAGTACAAGACGCACGCACCGCCCACGCAGCAGCCGCCCACGCAGCAGCCGTACAACCCCGTACAGGCCGCGCCGGCTATGCCGATGCCCAAGGGCAGGACGCAGCCGCAATACGCCCAGCCGACGACGCAGTCGGCGTTCGGCGCGGCGTCTAACGCCGCCGCGGCGCCGCCGCTTCCCCGGGGCGCGCCGCCGCCTCCCCCGCCGGGCGGACCCCCGCCCAACGCGAACAGGCACCCGCCGCCCAAGGCTTCCGCAGCGCCAGGGCCGTTCGGAGCCCCCCCGCCGCAACAAACGTACGGAGGTCACCCGCCGCCGCTCCCGCCGGGTCCCCACCCGGGACCCATCCACCCTCACGGCCAATACGGCGGAGGTCCGCCGCCGCTTCCCCCGGGCGCGCCGCCTCCCCCGCCCGGAGGCCCGCCCCCAATTCCGATCGGCGGCGGCGGAATGCGACCCAACCCTTACGCGGCCAACACGGCGCCGAACCCTTACGATCCGTACGCCAATCCGTACTCGAACGTTCACGAGTACGGCCAGTCGTCCGGAGGATACCGCCCCGCACAGCAGATGGAGGATGGATTCACGCGTACGCAGGCTGACCGGTGGAGCGCACCCGACCCGTGGGCCGCCATCAACGGCGACGGGGGAGAAGACGGCGCCGACGCCGGGTTCGAGCTTCCGTTCAACGGGGGATTCGAGCTTCCGTCGGATGACGATTTCGTCGGCGCGGTTCGAGACCACGCGGAGACGCGTCCCACCCAGCGCATCCAGCGCGGGCCCGGAAGTGTCCCACATCCAAACGGCGGTTCTTTCCACGCCGGTTCTCCTCAGGATGCCGGTTTGTTTGTCCCCGGTGCAAGTACGCACGCCGCGTGGTCCTCGTCGCCGCCGGGTGACGGACGCGGCGGCACGGGTCATCACGATTCGATTCATCACGCGCATTCGAACGGCTACGGCTACGACTCTAATCAGCAGCAGCGGCACGACTCGGCGTACACCGCGAACGGCTACGGCTACGACTCCAGTCAGCAGCGGCACGACTCGGCTAACGGCTACGGCTACGACTCTGGTCAGCAATACCCACAGCGGCAGTACCAAAACGCGCCCGGTTCTTCCCCCCCCGTCGGATCGTTCGGGAACGATTCTTACGGCGGCGCGTTTGGCACGTCGCCGGGGTCGGCGTACGGCGGTTCCTTCGGCGGCGGCGGGGGCGTGTGGTCGGGTCTCGAGTCTGGTCGTCAGCCGCCCGCTTCAAGCTCGGGCCAGGCCAAGCGCGGCGGGCTCGGCGGCGTGAGCCTGGAGGGGGACATGGACGCTTTGAACCTCGGCGGCGGCGGCATCTTCCCGCCGGGGGGCTCTTCCTTTTCGTTTCTCGAGGAAAACGGCGGAAACTGAGGCGGGAACAAACAAAGGACATGCGAAACTGATGAACTGAATCGAAGGACGAAACGAAGGAGCGACAAACGGAAAACGGGCGGCGTGTACACATCCGCGCATACGTACCTAGTGTCTCATCACGCGGGCGTTGGTTCCCCACCACCGACTTGGCTTTCCAGCAAGAACCTGATAGATCCGCTAGGGTCTCGTTCAGGGGTTGCGATGGCCATCAAATTCGGAGGGGGGCCGGCGCCTTCGAGACAACCTACAGTGTTTTACAATGCATACAACGACGAGCATACGTATCCACCTCGCGCACGCTAGTTCTACCTCGCAGTCACGTTGTACGATCGCCTGACGATGGTATCGTCCGGGTAGTACCGCGCCGGTCCCGGGCTCGGGCCTCCTCTAAACGCCGGGTCTCCCCCGCGAACGGTACCGGATCTGAAGCTGCTCCGTCCGCCGCCGCCCCCGACCCGCCCGCGATCGGCACCGGAATCCAACGTGTAGTGCCCAGGTCCCGGCGACGCCGACCCGTTAGGCCCATCGTGGGATGCCGAATTCGTACCCGCGATCCGCGGGCCGGTACCGAACAACCCGACGCCCGTCGACCCGTTCAATCGAAGCGTCCCGCTCGTCTCGTTCACGATCCGGCGTCGCTCCCACGCGTCGTTTTCTCCGTACATCCAATCGTAACTACCGGGCCCGGGGAAGTTCGCAACCGGGTTAGCGTCGTAGCCCTTACCTCGCGCAGCCTGTCGCCCGAAACCCCGGTTCGGGGTCCTCGGCGCGTTGTTGTTCGACGCGGCGTCGCGCGTCCCGCCGCCGCTGCCGCCGCCGCCGCCGCCGCCGCCCGCGCTTCGACCGCGAACGAAGGTATTCCCGAGCGTCGAATCGTTTCTTCTCGCCGCCGTCACGAACCCGCCGACGACGTGCGACTTTGTCGACGGCGACGACGGCACTTCGCGGCCAGCGTGGGCGTCGTAGTGCCCCGGCCCGGGGCTATCTATCCCACCGTTCATCCCACCGTTCGTCGTGCCCATGCCCATGCCCACCAGGTCGCCGCCGCTCATCGATCGACCGAAGGTTCCCTTGCGACTCGACGGCGACAGCGCCGACGCCAGTTTCACTTCGTACGCGCCCGGCCCCGGCGAATGCGACCGCGCGGATAAGGACGATCGTTTACCCGTGCCGAAGCCCGTCTGGGGTCGCGACGGGTACCTTCCACCCGCGGAGGACGCGCGGGATGTCCGGCCGAGCGTGTCGAAGTCATCCGACCGACCGGTCGCGTCCAGCACCAGCCGAGGAGACTCGGTGTCGTAGGGACTCGGACTCGAAGCCGTCGAATTCATTCGGTTAGCCCCCGGGGATGCGATGTCGTCGTCCCACGCGGACGACCGGGACGGCCCCCGCGACGGGACGGCCTCCGCGGCGTGCCGGTGGCCGCGCTCCGTGCCGCCCAACGCCTGGACCCTCGAGGGCGAACGCGTCCGGTCGAATCCGGACACGTTCGTGACGTACTCGCCGGGGCCGGGCGTCTGTTTGGTCGCGGAAGGCTTTCGCCTCGATGCGGATTGACGACTCGCGCTGCCCCTGCGGACCGCCGCGAACCCCGCGGTGGACGGCTTGCGCACGCTCGACCGGGTGGTGACCGACGCTGTTTCCCGCGTCTTTTCCGCGTCTGACGCTTCGTCCCCGTCCGTTGTTTCCGCGTCGACGGATTCTTTGAAAGAATCTCGAGACACTCGCTCGTCCCTGCCCCCCGCGTAGGCCATCGGCGCCAGCCTCGTCTTGACCTCGTCCAGGTACCGAGTTCCCGGCGATCGTGCCGGTTCGTCCGGCACCGGTCGCCGTTTCGCCTTCGAGGATGCAAAGTCCGTCGTTTTGTGCGGGTCCACGCCCTTCATCGATCCGGCGACGACGCCTGGTGAGTACCTGTCCGGTCCTATGCGATCATCCCCGCGGCCGCTGTACGTGTCCCGCGTGGTCGGGAGCGTCGGGATCATATCCCGGGACGTGTCGTCGGGTGACGGTTCGTATCCGTGGCTCTGCGCACGCGCGGGGATGCTGGGCGGCGCCGCGGAGGGCGGGCGGTCCGCGGATGATGAGAGCGCCCTGCGATTGGTAGCGGAGAGGGTCCTTCCGGTGGGCGAGGCGGTCGCCGGTTGGTCCCGCCCGGATCCCACGCGCTTGATCCAGAGGTTCGCCTTGTGGTCGTAGTACGTCCCGGGCCCCGGGGATTTGAGGGCGGTGTCGGGAGCCAGCCGGGGTCCGCCTCCGAACCCTTTCGTTTGGGAGCGGGCGATCGTCGTCGTCTGAGCCCCGATGCCCATGACCGACAAGTCGCCGTACGCGCCGGGCCCGGGGACCCGACCGGGCCGGACCATGCCGGTGTCTCGCCTCGCGGTGCCGAAGGGGGCGCCGCGGACGGAATCACGCTCCCGAGCGCCTCCGTACGACCCGGGACCCAGAGCCTGGTGCGGTGGGAGGGTTGGATATTTGCATGTGAGCGGCA
>Ga0302116_1000319_pt1 | contig 28343 bp, 29 predicted proteins | sample AG5_SCM_MG_FD_203124 | JGI IMG/M metagenome (GOLD analysis project Ga0302116, IMG submission 203124) | Marine microbial communities from Western Arctic Ocean, Canada - AG5_SCM | ecosystem: Environmental > Aquatic > Marine > Oceanic | place: Canada: Western Arctic Ocean | collected 2017-10-01 | reverse complement strand
CTGCCTCAGGTCCAACCGTGCCGGCATGCAAAGCAAGGTTGAGCAGCTCCCCAGGAGCTGCCACAGCCTGGGTGGAGAGAAGCAGAGCACCCAACTCGGGCATAGCGAGTGTGGTCAAACCAATTGGGAGGACTGTAGCTGCGCTCCTGCTCTTCCCTGAGTGAATTCCCTGATTTCGCTGCATAAAGCTCGGCGGTGCGATAAAGAAGGAGACGGTTACCGACCCCACGTGGCGAACACCCTGGTCATCGTTGAGAGCCCCACAAAGGCCCGCACCATCCGTGGATTCCTTCCAAAGGGCTATCGGGTGGAAGCTTCGATGGGCCATGTGCGGGATCTGCCGAACAACGCAAGTGAGATCCCTGCAGCTCAAAAAGGTCAGAAGTGGGCCAACCTCGGAGTCAACACTGAGGCTGACTTCGAACCCCTTTACGTGGTTCCGAAGGACAAGAAAAAAATTGTGCGCGAGCTCAAAGACGCCCTGAAGGGCGTTGATGAACTGCTGCTAGCGACTGACGAAGATCGCGAAGGGGAAAGCATCAGTTGGCATCTACTCCAGCTGTTGTCACCCAAAGTCCCTGTCAAGCGGATGGTGTTTCACGAGATCACGAAAGAGGCGATCTCCAGGGCACTCGATGACACACGTGAGCTCGATATGGAGCTTGTGCATGCCCAAGAAACCAGAAGAATCCTCGACCGATTGGTGGGCTACACCCTCTCGCCGCTGTTGTGGAAGAAAGTTGCCTGGGGGCTTTCGGCCGGACGTGTTCAATCCGTGGCTGTCCGCCTGCTCGTGCAGCGAGAGCGGGCTAGACGCGCCTTTCGCAGTGGGAGCTACTGGGATCTGAAAGCTGCGCTCGAGCAGCAGGGCATCCGCTTTGATGCCAGGCTCACGCACCTCGGCGGGACGAAAGTCGCCACAGGCAATGATTTCGATGAAAGCACCGGCGGCCTCAAGCAAGGCAGCAAGGTGCGCCTCCTGAGCGAAGACGACGCTCGCTCCCTTTCGATTGCTCTTCAATCGTCGGATTGGAACGTCTCCTCCGTCGAGGAAAAGCCCACGGTGCGCAGGCCCGTTCCGCCGTTCACCACCAGCACGCTGCAGCAAGAATCCAATCGCAAATTGCGTCTGTCAGCGCGGGAGACGATGCGCTGTGCTCAGGGCCTGTACGAACGTGGTTACATCACCTACATGCGCACCGATTCGGTGCATCTCTCCGATCAAGCGATTAAGGCTGCACGCAGCTGTGTTGAATCGCGCTACGGCAAGGATTATCTGAGCAACGGGCCCAGGCAGTTCAGCACCAAGTCACGCAATGCTCAAGAAGCCCATGAGGCGATCCGCCCTTCAGGTGAGAGCTTCCGAGCCCCTTCCGAAACTGGCTTAGAAGGTCGTGATCTGTCCTTGTACGAACTGATTTGGAAGCGCACAGTCGCTAGCCAAATGGCAGAAGCCCGACTCACCATGCTCGCGGTGGATCTCACGGTTGGAGAAGCCCTTTTCCGCTCCAGTGGAAAGCGCATTGACTTCCCTGGATTTTTCCGTGCCTATGTCGAGGGCAGCGATGACCCGGACGCGGCTTTGGAAGGTCAGGAAGTGTTGTTGCCCGCACTGAACATTGGCGATGCGCCCAAGGTTCATGACGTTGAAGCGCTCGGACACCAAACCCAACCGCCTGCTCGCTTCAGCGAAGCCTCCCTGGTAAAAATGCTGGAGAAAGAGGGGATCGGTCGTCCTTCCACCTACGCCAGCATCATCGGCACGATCGTGGATCGGGGTTATTCCACGCTCAACAACAATTCGCTCACCCCAAGTTTCACAGCCTTTGCTGTGACCGCTCTGCTTGAAGAGCATTTCCCCGATTTGGTGGATACCGGATTCACTGCCCGCATGGAAACAACGTTGGATGAAATCTCCACCGGGAAAGTGCAGTGGCTTCCGTACTTAGATGGATTTTTCAAAGGCGATGAAGGACTGGAGTCCTTGGTCCAAAAACGTGAAGGAGACATCGACCCTGGAGCGTCACGAACGATTGATCTCGAAGGTTTGCCGTGTGTAGTAAGGATCGGGCGCTTTGGGGCCTATCTCGAATCCAAACGCGTTGGTGACGACGGAGAAGAGGAGCTAATCAAAGCAACCCTTCCCAAAGAGATCACCCCTGGAGAACTGGATCAGGAACAAGCAGAACTCATCCTCAAGCACAAAGCGGATGGTCCAGAAGCGCTCGGCGAAGATCCCGAAACTGGAGATCTTGTTTACTTGCTCTTCGGTCAGTACGGCCCCTATGTGCAGAAGGGGCAGGTCAGCGACGAGAACCCCAAGCCAAAACGGGCCTCCTTGCCGAAAGGGGTGAAACCCGAAGATCTGAAGCTTGATGATGCGCTAGGGCTACTGCGCTTGCCACGTCTACTAGGCGAACATCCAGAGAGCGGAAAGGTTCAGGCTGGCTTGGGGCGCTTTGGCCCCTACGTGGTTTGGGACAAAGGAAAAGGCGAGAAGGACTATCGCTCTCTCAAGGGCGAAGACGACGTCCTCGCTGTTGGCCTGAGTCGAGCCCTGGAACTGCTCGCCATGCCCAAGCGCGGACGAGGGGGGAGGACGGCACTCAAAGACCTTGGGAAACCGGAGGGAAGTGAAGAGACCGTGCAAGTCTTCGATGGCCCCTACGGCCTTTACGTCAAACAGGGAAAGGTAAATGCTTCATTACCGGAAGGCAAAGGAGCCGACGACATCACCTTGAAAGAAGCGATCGAGCTACTCGACGCGAAAGCCGCCACAAAAAAAACAACGAAACGCAAAACCTCAACGACTAAAAGCACCAGCAAAGCCAAAAGCACCACCAAGAGTGCAGCCACCAAACCTGCTGCTCGTAAAGCGCCGGCAACGACCAAGACCGGGCGTCTTCGCGCGAGTGCAGTACGCATCATCCGTCCTGGTGACGCGTGATGCGCGCGCAGTGGTTGCTAATTCCACTGCTGCTTGCCTTGCAGGCCTGCTCAGGGACAACGTTTGGGCAGAAGCTTGCAGATAGCTTCGATTCACCAGCCACACCCACCGCGGCCCAGCAGACACCAAGCTCCAAAGGGAAGCAGGAACCAGATACCGCCTCGAAGGAACCGGCGAAGGCTGAAGACGAAGGCGTGAATGACAAGACGACGTCGGATTCGGAAGTTGAAGCGGAGCCCACAGACCCGACAGAACCGAAGATGCCGAGAAAAGAGTTAACAAAAGTCCAATCCGCCGAAAAAGAGTCAGCCGCAATCCGTTCGGTGCCCGCCGCCCCTCGGCCATATCGCATCACGATTCGATTGGCGGCCGCTGATCCTGCTGCACCTGCCGAAAGTGTCACGGATGCCTTACGTCGCGCCGGAATTGGTTTCGAGGTCGAAACGATTGAGAAGATCCCTTCGCTTCAAGCCTCAACAGAAGCCACAAATGACAGCGAAAGGCAGCCCTAAACGTGATGGAACCACGCCTCAGCCGTCGACAAGCTCTACGCATGATGGAGGCCTCATACCTTGCGGCTGCGGCGGCCTTGATTTGGCTGGCTCTTTATTACTTACCCATCGGTGGAGCCCTGTTCCGTCTTGCCCTGCCGCTGCCCTTAGCGCTGCTTCTTGTCCGTCGGGGCAGTCGGGCCGGGCTAGAAGGCGTCGTTGTAGCGATTCTTCTGCTGGTGGTGCTCATGGGTCCTCTGCGGGGCCCCCTGATGCTGTTTCCCTACGGATTGCTGTCCCTTTGGCTCGGGTGGTGCTGGCACAAGAAGGTGAGCTGGTGGATCAGCTGGGGGCTAGGTGTCGTCATTGGAGCGGCTGGATTCCTGGTGAGGGTGGTCGCTCTGTCCTTGATGGTGGGCGAGAACCTTTGGGTGGTGATTACAAGAGCCGGCGCTGGACTCCTTGATCGTGTCCTTGAGTTGATGCAGTTGCCCCTCGCCCCTGATCTGCTGTTGGTGCAAGCCATGGCAATCACGCTCGTCGTGGTGCAGCAGCTCATTTACGTACTGGCTCTCCACGCCTTGGCCTACTGGATCTTTCCCCGTCTCCAAGCTCCGATTCCTGAACCTCCTCCCGTGCTCCATGGCCTGGTCGCCCTCGACCCTCTTTGAGCTCCCAGAGGGATGCACGCGCCTTTCGGGTCCAGCATCCCAGTTTTGGTCGGGTGCCACCAACCGCTTTTGGTCCGACCCCGAACCCGCTCCCAACCTTTTACTGCTGCTGTCCTCCACTTTGACCGCAGAGGTGGAAGGCATCTCTGCTGCCGGTGCAACGTCTGAATCACGGCGCTACACCGCCATTGCTGACGCTGAGTTGCTTCTTTATGGGCCCTCACATCGACCTAGCTGGCCATTGCCGCCTCTGCCCGCAGGCGTCTCGCCAGCGTTGATCAGTTGGGTTGCTGCGGAGGCCATCCAGATTCAGCCCTGGGTGGGATCTATTGGGCTGGCCAAGCTGCCTCCCTTCCCTCATCTGCGCTTTGAGGATCCGCAGTTCGGTCCAGCCGCATGCATCAGCACCGGGCACTCCATGACGCCTCAGCGAGTCGAGCAGCTGCTCATTAAAGGCCAACGTTTCGGTGAGCGTTTGCGGCACCCACTGGTTCTTGCTGAATGTGTGCCCGGAGGAACCACCACCGCGTTAGCCGTTCTTTGTGGTCTTGGACTTCCCGCCAATGACCTCATCAGTGGTAGTGCCATCCATCCACCGATGGCGTTGAAACAAGACCTTGTGCATCAGGGGATGCAATCTGCAGAGCTCAGCGCAACGCCTTCCGCTCAGGAGCTTTTAGCTGCCGTGGGAGATCCCTTTCAGGCCTTTGCAACCGGGTTACTGATCGGATCCCTCGCAAGCAGTCAACCCCTCCTCTTGGCTGGGGGCAGTCAGATGGCTGCGGTGCTGGCACTCGCACTCAAGATGGTGTCGACCAGAGAGCGTCGCTTGCTTTCCAATCAAGTGCTGATTGGCACAACGGCCTGGCTGGCTGGGGAAGTGCTGACGCCAACCGGAAACAAACGCGCATCACTGGTCGAGCTGCTGGCATTACTGGAAGATCATTTCGATGTTTCCATCTCTGCCCTAGCGAGTGGTCTTCGCTTTGGGGACAGTCGACACCGCTCGCTGCGTGACTATGAGCTCGGTCATGTCAAAGAGGGCGTAGGTGCCGGCGGTCTCGCGTTGCTAGCTCAACTGCGGGGACTATCCCTAGACCGCATCAGCCAGGCATGCGACAAGGCCATGGATCAATTGCTCGAATCCACGCTCAAACCCTAGAAATCCCTTAGGAATCCAGCCCCGTAAGGTTTGAGGATGATCGGCCCATCTGCTCAGCCCGTTTCGTTTCGCCGGCGACAGCTACTTCAGGCTGGCTGCATCGCTGGCCTCTCATGGCTCGCAGGCTGTGCACGATCCAATAGTTCGCCCCTCTTGCGGGCCCCAACGAAGAGCCTGCCTGCACTGTGGCAAAAGCAACTCAAGGCTCCCTGGCGCATTACAGAGCTGAAAGCCATCAACAGCTCCGACCCCTCGTGGCTGTCGTCCACCGATCTGCTCACGATTGGGGATGGTTGGTTGTCGAGTCTCAACGCAGAATCGTTTCAAGCGATTGATGCCGCTCCTCTTCAAGCGCAATTAGGACCTGCAGCAGAGCAGTTTCTCTCTGATCTGCCTAACTCCTGGAAAGGCAAAATTTTCCCTGTGGGCGTCAGCCCCTGGGTGATGCTGTTTCGAGGAGACCCAGCCCTCAAAAACCAAGCGACCAAAAGCTGGGATGTGCTGCTGGATCAAGAGTTCAAAGACAAAGTCCTTCTACCGTCAAGCCCACGACTGGTGATGTCGCTGGCAGCGCACATGCAGACCCCTGATGCACTGCAACGCCTCAGGCAGGCAGCTATCAGTTTTGATGATCGACATGCCCTCAACTGGTTGCTGCAAGGCGATGCCCAAGTGGCAGTGCTGCCTCTGCAACGATGCATGGGAGCGCTTCTTCGAGACCAAAGGCTGCATGCAGTGCTGCCTGCGCAGGGGGCGCCTCTGAACTGGACTTTGATGCTGCGGCCAAGTTCAAGCAAAGAGCCCTTGCCTCAAGACTGGGTCAAAAAAGCCTGGAAGGAACCACTGTTGAGTCGGCTCCTGTCAGCAGGATGGGTCCCCCCCTTGGCTCGTTCACAACTCAGCACCGCAATGTCGCGAGTGCCAAAACGGCTTCGTGCCCTGGTCCTTCCCTCCAAAGAGATTTGGCAGCGCTGCTGGAATCTTGCCCCTCTAGATCCATCGGAGCAGGACGCTCTGAAAGCCAAATGGGAGGCTTTAGCCCCATAACCGTCGGCGGGGGGACGCAGCCAAAAGCTGATGGGTCTCCGCCAACAGATCAGGAATCGCCAGTTGATGGGGACATCGGGGAAGGCAATCCCCACAGGTCTCACACCCTTCAGCATTGACCTCCTCCCACCAGTGGCCAGCGCGACCAATCAAGTTGTAACGCTCTTCTGTGAACTCCTTGAGATCATGGGCGAGCCGCAGGTTGCGCAGTCGCAGCAACTCAGGGATGGGAACCTCCTGCGGACAGGGGAGACAGGCTCTGCATTGATGGCAAAGCGATTCACCGAGCCGCTGTTGGCGCAAAAGTTCCAGACGGGTCAAAACAGTCTGTTCTGCAGGGGTAAGCGCCCCATCGCTGCTGGCCATGGAGGCGGCAAGACTGAGATCCGCTGGGCTGTTCGCCCCGACTGTCAGGGTGCTTACCCCAGCAGCTAACAGGTAGCGATAAGCCAGAGCCAAGGGTTCCCAGGGCTGGCAATCTGCCTTCAGTAATGAGCTTGGTGCTTGCAAGCGTCCACCCTTATCGGCGGGGGAGATCGCCATCACTCCCATTCCTGCAGCCAGCGCTTCCAACGCCAAGGGAATCCGGGCTGGATCCAAGAGATGGAGATGCAGGCTGCAGAACTGAAAGCGACCAGATGAGATCGCACGAGCGATCAATGGATTGGAGCCATGGCTGCTGAAACCAACCTGCCCCACAAGCCCAGATCTCATCGCCCATTCCAAGATCCTGGCTCCATCCCCGTCAATCGCCCAATGCAGATGTTCCTCGCGGTTCAGACCATGAACAGCCAAGCCATGCAAAAAGGGGCGTCCCAATCGTTCAAGGCACGCAGAGATAGCGTGTTTCCCTTGCTCCAAAGAAAGCCCTGGAAGAAGTTTGCTGGTGATTAACCACCCACCCTCAGGGGCAATCCCTTCTCGAGCCAGCTGATCTAAGGCCTGCCCCAAAAAGGTTTCAGCAGGGCCATAGGCGGGTGCCGTCTCTAGGTGATTGATCCCAGCGGCATGGGCTGCCTGCACAACGGCAACCATTTGCTCGCGGTCTTTCAAAGCACGCATCGTCCCCAGAGTGAACAAGCTCACCGCTGGACCCGTGCCAAAGGCGCGACGAACCCCAACACCAGCCATAGGCTCTGTTGTCATCCCAAAGTGTCGTCATCCGTTTCGTCGTCTCTGGGATGTCTCGACTGAAGGTGCCGGACCATGGCCGCAGGACTGACCTGATCTAAAAATCGACGAAACTCGTTTCGATCCTCTGCATCCGCTTCAGCATCCACGGCGATCGAGGCTTCAGCGACCACTTCCTCCAACATCCAAATGCTGCTGCCCGTTCGGATGGCAAGCGCAATGGCATCACTGGGCCTGGCATCAATGTCCAGCAGCTCTTCGCTCACCTCGTTCTCCTCGATCGACTCAGGTTGTGTGACGTCCTCAATTGCATCGCTTGGCGCGTCATGGCTGAGTTTCAAGACAGCGCGAAACGTGCTGTCTTGAATCGCATGGATGATGACACGCTCGAGATACAGTTCACCAGCCTCCAACAAGCTCACCATTAAGTCATGACTTAAGGGGCGAGGAGATGGCTCTCCATTGAGTCCAGCCATAATGTTGTGGGCCTGCGCCTGATCGATCCAGATCGGCACTTGTCGCCGTCGCGATGGATCTCGAAGAAGGACGATCGGACTCCGACTGGCGGCATCCAACGCAATCCCAATCACGCTCATTTCCACCATCGACGGCTCTCTCCCCCTTCCTCGATTATGACCAGTGAACTCACGCTGAAAGCACAGCATGTTCACGGGTCTGGTGCAAGCTGTTGGTTGGATTGAACGGCGCGGCAGTGGCCTCGTCGTGAGCGGCTGCTCTCCGCTCGCTCCCCTTCAGCTAGGGGACAGTGTTGCCGTCGATGGCGTCTGTCTCACGGTGGCGGAGCTGGTTGGTGATGGATTTCTTGCCAATGTCAGCGAGGAGACGCTGCAACGCAGCACACTGGGCCGCAAAGCCTCTTCAGGCCGTTCGGTCAATTTGGAGCCGGCCCTCCGCTTGTCCGATCGCCTTGGCGGACATCTCGTGAGTGGTCATGTCGACAGCATTGGCGAAGTGGCAAGCATCGAAGCCCTAAGCCAATCGTGGAATCTCGAACTGCGCTGGCGAGATGCCGCCTATGGCCGGTACATCTGTGAAAAAGCCAGTGTTGCCATTAATGGCATCAGCCTCACGGTGGCTGGGTGCAGTGATGCTGGTGCGCGATTTTGGATCGCCGTGATTCCACACACTTGGATGTCCACGGCATTGCGCGATCTCGCACCGGGGGATGAGGTGAATTTAGAAATCGATCTTCTCGCTCGTTATACGGAACGATTGCTCAGCCACGCGCAGGAAAAAGCAGCATCCACCCCTGGAAACCACAGCTCTATGAGCTCTGAATGGCTCGCCTCCCATGGTTGGAGCTAACGGGTGGAGCTGAGGGAACATCACAAAAACGAGTCAGAACTTCGGTTCATCAATACCTTTCAGGAGTTGTCTCTTTTACACAATTCATGACTGCTGAGGACCGTCCCGATTCCGCCGGGACTTTTAAAGCTTTCGCCATTGTTGAAGGCATTTTGCTGATCATCTTGGGCGTCATTGCCCTGATTTTTCCTGTAATCGCCTCCGTGTGGGTCACTGGGGTGATCGCCGTTGTCTTTCTCGTTGGAGGCATTGTGGGTTGGATCAGCAATCTGGCCCGCTCGAAACGGATGGGGCGATGGATTTGCTTCTGGCGTTTGGTCGTCGCAACCTTGTTCATCGTTGCGGGGGCTTCGATGCTCAGCAGTTTCGATAGCGCTGCAGCGCTTAAGGATCAAGTCATTTCCTTATCACTAGTGGTAGGAATCGTGTTTCTTGTTGAGGGTGTTGTGGCCTTTTTCAACGGCCTATCTCACAGCAGCCGTCCTGGAGCGGGCTGGGCCGTAGCCAATGGAGTGATCACGTTCATTCTTGGGCTATTGATCGTGACGCTGAATTCTTGGAACTTGGTTTGGGTGCTGGGAATGCTCGTGGGGATCAGCTTGCTGTTCAGCGGCATTGATCTGATCGCCTTCAGCTCCACTATTCACGACGATCAAGATCCACCAGCTGCTGCTTAATCACCTCACAGTTAATGACTTAAAACCTGTGAACGCCAAGGTCCTGGTCTCAACCAGGGCCTTTTGTTGTGTCTTGATCGGGATCTGAGCCCACCTCTGCAACCTTGAGCTCCTCGTTATTCATGGGGTGAAGCCAAATGGAACGGGAGTCTTGACGCAGTTCAATCCGAAACTCTTGGCCAGGTTCTAGGCCAAGACGACGGGTATAGGCATGACCGATCAGCAGATTTCCATTCCCATGAACCCGGGTCTTGAATTCGGCTTGGCGACCTCTGGTTCCACCCCCGCCACCAGAACTGGAAGAGGGCAGCTTGTAACCCTTCGCTTCCACTAAGGCTTTGTAAAAGCCTTTGCGCAGAACGCGACCACTGGGACCGACATACCCGCATCCCCGCGCAATTTCGTCTTCAGAGCGATTGCTGAGTGACCGGGCCCTATTCAGCAATTCCTGGCCAGTGAGCATCTAACTCAAGAAATTTGATCTGATTCTGGCCATAACTCTCATATGAGGCAACAAAAGTATCGAAAGCACATATGAGGCTTCAGAGACCAAGCACGCTCAGATGAGATACAGAATCACAAATAAGACAACCCAGATGCCATCAACGAAGTGCCAATAGAGCTCTGCCGCCTCAAGAGGGAAGTGATTATCTGCTGTGACACGCCCCTCAGGAGTGCGACATTGCCACCATACAATCAGAATCATTAGGGCACCCATGGTCACATGCAGACCGTGGAATCCAGTGAGAGCGTAGAAAGTGCTGGCATAAAGGTTGTCAGTCAACCCAAATGGCAAGGTGAAATACTCCACCATCTGACTCACCAAAAAGGCCAAGCCAAGAATTGCTGTCAGTAGTAACCAGCGCCTGCAGCGTTGCATGTCACTGCGGCGCAAATTGACACCTGCGCGATGAAAGGTGGCACTACTGACAAGTAAGAGAATGGTGTTCAGCGTTGGGAGAGGAAGCTCCAACTCATACACAGCACCAGGGAGGAGAGGATTAACAGCCTTAAACGTGAGATAAGCAGCGAAAAATCCTGCAAATGTCATCGCGTCCGCCACCAAGAAGGTGGCTAGGCCAAACATGCGGTGGTCGGGGTGGCTTTCTTCGTGATGCTCTTGAATTTCAACCGCTTGGTCTTGAGGGGATAGGGAAGTCATCGGCCGTTGCTCCATAAATCACTGCCACTGGCGTCTTTCAAGTCGATCTGGTCTGCAGGAATTCCATACCCATAGGGGTGAGTAACCAAAGGAGGTTCACCTTTCCAGTTCTCTACAGGAGGTGGAGAAGTGGTCAACCATTCAGGGGTCAATGCACGCCATGGGTTGTCTCCAGCAATCTCACCAGAGCGTGCACTCGCGAACACGTTCCAAAGGAAAGGCAAGGTACTGAGGGCCATAAGCAGAGCGCCAACACTGCTGATTTGATTCACAAACGCAAATTGCGGATCGTATTCAGCAACGCGCCTGGGCATGCCATTGAGGCCAAGCCAATGCTGAGGGGCAAAGCAAAGATTGAATCCAATGAACGTCAACAAAAAATGAAAACGACCAAGATTTTCATCAAGCATCCTCCCCGTCACTTTTGGAAACCAGTGATAAACAGACGCGAAGATCACAAAAACCGATCCCCCATAAACGATGTAATGGAAGTGAGCGACAACGAAGTAGGTGTCGTGCACATGCACATCAAAAGGAACTTGAGCAAGAGCTACACCAGTAATACCGCCTAAAACAAAGTTGACAATAAAACCGCAAGAGAAAAGGATTGCACTATTAAGACTGATTTTTCCTCCCCACAAAGTGGCTATCCAATTAAAGAATTTAATTCCAGTCGGAACAGCAATAAAAGCCGTTGCAATTGTGAAAAACAGACGCATCCATGGAGGCGTACCACTGGTAAACATGTGATGAGCCCAAACGACGAGCCCAAGAACAACGATCGCCATGATCGAATAGACCATCGTGGTATATCCAAAAAGAGGCTTTCGACAATGAATTGGCAGAATTTCACTCACCAATCCAAATGCCGGTAACACCATGATGTAAACAGCTGGATGAGAGTAAAACCAGAAGAGGTGCTGATAAACAACAACATTTCCACCCATTCCTGGATTAAAGAATCCTGTATGAGCAACGATATCGAAGCTTAAAAGGATCAAGGTACCTGCAAGAACAGGTGTCGAAAGAACTACAAGAATGCTTGTTCCAAGCATCGCCCAGCAATACATCGGCAACTGCATCAACTTCAAGCCAGGCCGACGCATTTTCAGAATGGTGGCAATAAAATTAATTCCACCAAAAATTGAACTTCCCCCAAGCAATAAAACGCTCAGAATCCAAATAATTTGACCACTAGCAGGAGTTGTCAAGCTAAGAGGTGGATATGCTGTCCAACCTGACTGCGCTGCACCAGTAATAAAGTAACTCGTGATCAGAAGTAAACCAGCAGGGGGAATCAACCAAAAGGCAACTGCATTCAGCCTTGGGAAAGCCATATCCCTGGCCCCAACATAAAACGGAATCAGATAATTACCGAAGGCACCATTCACCACCGGAACGATCCAGAGAAAGATCATTATTGTGCCGTGCAATGTAAGCACTTGGTTGTAAACATCCCGGGGCATAAAATCAGCCACTGGGCTTGTCAGCTCTGTTCGGATAGCACCAGCAAGGGCACCACCAATAAGGTAAAAAGCAAAGCCACACACAAGATATTGAAGCCCAATCACTTTGTGATCAACGCTAAAACTGAGATAGCGAAGCCACCCAGTGGGCTGCAATGCGGGGGGTTTGCTTTGCTGCGGAAGAGTGAGTGTCATGCCTCAGATACAGGGAGCTTGCGATTGGCTTGGAACCAGGCGTCGTAATCGTCAGCCGACTCAACCACCACTGTGGAACGCATACCTCCGTGATACGGACCGCAAAGTTCAGCACAAACCACTGGATAACGCCCTGGGCGAGTGGGAGTGAAATTGAGCAATGTTGGCTGGCCTGGAATGATGTCCTGCTTGAGCCTGAATTGTGGAACCCAGAACGCATGGATTACATCTTTTGCCTCCATTTTCAATGAGATAGGTCGTCCTGATGGAACATGCAATTCTCCTGAAATAATGTCCCCGTCGGGGTAATGGAATAGAAAAGCAAATTGCATTGCCGTGACTTCAACCGGGAGAGGCAATACCGCCATTTCAGAACTAGCTTGCATCGCCCCTGCCGTGCCAATTCCTCCCCAAACCCTCTCTTCCGTGGCTTGAGAATCACCATGTCCCCCATGAGCAAGGGGAACCATTCCCCCCATTCGTTCGTAAATGTCGTAGCTGTATAAGCCCACAAACAGCACAACAATGGCTGGGACAGCCGTCCAAAAGATCTCAAGAGGCAAATTGCCTTCCAGTGCAATCCCGTCACCAATCTGTCCAGGTTTGCGGCGGAAACGAACGAGGCTGAACACCACCAGCCCAACTATTCCTACAAACAAAATCGTTCCGATACTGAACAAAACACGAAACAGTTCGTCGTAAATGGGTGCATTGACGCTGGCATCAACAGGAAGAAGGTTGATGTTTTGGCCAATCCACAATCCACCCAGTACAAGGATCATTCCGAGCACAAGAGTGATAATTGCCGAGGGGATAGGCACGAAACTCCTGATACATGTCTCATCAGGCTATGGAGATCCCAGCCCTTCTTCATGCCGTGATTGTTAAAGCAGCCTGTAGTTCCTGCTAAAAAGCTGTTTTAGGGCATTGTTGTCAGCAAAGGGAGATGTTGGCGCACTTAAAAATGTCGGAGACCTGTAATTAGCGTGCCACTTGAGATCAGATCGCTAGTTTACAAAAATAAACCATTTGATTAGGAGGAGCAGTCGTTGACTTCATCGGCAACCGTTCCGATTCGTTTGCGCCTGGCGCAGCTAGCTGCTCACCTGGTCGTTGCTCTGATTGCCCTTGTGGTGATTGGAGGGGCAACCCGTGTGATGGAAGCAGGGCTGGCTTGCCCTGATTGGCCTCTTTGTTACGGAAGCCTGCTGCCTGGGCGCCAGATGAATCTCAAGGTGTTCTTGGAGTGGTTCCACCGCCTGGATGCCTTTGTTGTGGGCATCGCTCTGCTCGTCCAACTCGGTGCCGCCTGGTTCTGGAGGAAAGAACTGCCCCGTTGGTTGCTGCCTCTGTCTTTCTTTTTAGTTCTTCTAGTGGTTTTGCAAGGAGGCCTCGGTGCTCTGACCGTGCTTCAACTGCTTCCCTCCGCAGTGGTCACAGCCCACCTCGTTCTGGCTCTGACCCTGGTCATCGTGATGAGCGGACTGACACAAAGACTTCTGCAGAAAAGATCCGAAGGATCTGCCGCCCCTCGCTGGTGGCCCTGGCTTGGCGGAATCAGCCTTGCAGCCGTCTCAGGCCAATGCCTACTCGGAGGCCGGATGGCAACCTCATGGGCGGCCCAACGTTGCTTGCAGCAGGGTCAGTCCTGCCAATGGCTTCATTGGCATCGCAGTGCCGCAACCCCAGCAGCCGTCTGCGTTTTGCTGTTCGTTGCAACGGCTCTGATCGCCGGCGGCTGGGCTCGTCAGCAATGGCCCCTCCTCATCACAGCCACACTTCTGGTCTCAACGCAGATCGCTTTGGGTGTTTTCACCTTGCGCCTTGGTCTGAGTCAGCCCGCGGTGACCGTGTGTCATCAACTCGTTGCCTGCCTGCTCGTGGCCGTCCTCGCGGCTCTCAGCTGGAAACGCCCTTCAGCACCCGACTCCCCTCTCACGATCGCTCGCGATTCTTCAACCCTGGAGCCCTGTCATGGCTAGTTCAGCTTCCGTTGCTCCAATGCCCCCATCCCTAACAAGAGAGGAGGTGGTGCCATCTCGCAAGAGAATCAAACTTCCGCCCTGGCTTGAGGTTGCCAAGCCAAGGCTGATCCCACTTCTCCTCGCCACCACGTTGGGAGGAATGGCTCTCACCGAAGGCTGGCCCCTCTCCTCGTCTCGGCTGGCATGCACCCTTGGTGGCGGTGCGTTAGCGGCTGCCGCCGCAGGAGTTCTCAACTGTTTGTGGGAACAGGAGCTGGATGGACGCATGCTGCGCACAAGTGGTCGAGCGCTTCCATCGGGACGGTTGTCTCCATCCGCGGCATTTATTGGCGCAGTGTCCTGCACGCTCGCTGGAGCTGCTCTTCTCGTGAGCGGGGTGAATTGCCTTGCGGCTGGACTCTCTCTCTTAGGGCTCTGCAGTTACGTCTTGCTTTACACCGCGCTTCTTAAGCCCCGCACTTCGCAAAACATTGTGGTTGGCGGTGTTGCTGGCGCCATCCCACCCCTGGTTGGTGCGGCTGCAGCAACAGGCCATATAGGCCTGGGTGGATGGTGGCTGTTCGCGCTTGTGATGGTGTGGACTCCAGCCCATTTCTGGGCACTAGCCCTGCTTTTGCATGACGACTATCGGGCCGTTGGGATTCCAATGCTCCCAGTCGTCAAAGGACCTTTGGTCACAACGAGGGCGATTCGACGCTACGGATGGGCCACGATCTTGCTGAGCTTTTTGGGCATTTGGGCCCTGCCGGAAGGTGGTGCCTTGTACGGGCTCTTAATCCTTCCGTTCAACGGCCGCCTTCTGCAGATGGTGGAGCGTCTCGCTGCTGAACCCAACAATCGAGACCGCGCTAAGGGATTGTTTCGTTGGTCGATCCTTTATCTGTTCGGAATCTGTCTCTTGCTTGTCGTGAGCCGGATGTCTGGTTCAGCTCAGTTTGATCTGCAAGTGAGGGCAGTCGTTGACATCCTCGCCAGCGGATTTCTTCCTGTCGCTTCCTAGATTCTTTACTCTCGCTTTTGGACGGTTGCATGTCCCTGATCGTGCTCGATCACCTGAAAAAGTCTTACGGGTCGATTCCAGCGCTCAGGGACTTGAGCTTGCAAGTCCCTGAAGGATGCCTATATGGCTTGCTGGGACCGAATGGTGCTGGCAAAACCACAACACTGAGAATTCTTGCCACTCTGCTGGCACCAGATCTTGGCGATGTCCGCATTGCTGGCCTCGATGCCTTGAAAAACCAAAGAGACATTCGACGCCTCATTGGATATGTCGCTCAGGAGGTAGCGATTGACAAAATCCTGACCGGGCGAGAGCTCCTAGAACTTCAGGGAGACCTTTATCACTTACGACCAAAGCTAAGGAACCAAAGGATCGACGAACTGATCGAGATGTTGGGCATGGATCCCTGGATCGACCGTAGATGCGGCACCTATTCAGGGGGAATGCGTCGTCGACTTGATTTAGCAGCTGGTCTCTTACATCGCCCTCAGCTGCTCATCCTCGATGAACCGACAGTTGGGCTTGATATCGAAAGTCGCGCCGTGATCTGGAACGTGCTCCGTGATTTAAGAGACCAGGGAACAACGGTCTTGCTCAGCACCCATTACCTCGAGGAAGTAGAAGCACTCGCAGATCGAATGGCGATCATTGATGCCGGAACGGTGATTGCTGAGGGCACACCAAACGAACTCAAGAAGCGTCTTGGAGGAGATCGCGTCACCTTGCGGGTGCGTGAGTTCAGCAATGAGCAAGAAGCAGAGACAATTCGCGACTTGCTTCAACCCCTTGATGGCGTCCGAAATATTGTGATCAATCGCTCGCAAGGTCACTCACTAAACCTTGTGGTGGATGGAGAGCAGGTCCTTCCTCGCCTTCGCCTTTGTTTGGAAGAAGCAGCACTTCCCGTGTTTGCCCTTGCCCAAAGCAGGCCCAGTCTTGACGATGTTTACCTTCAGGCCACAGGACGCACCCTGATGGATGCCGAACTGGAAACGGCCGGTCAGCGTGATCCAAAGCAAGAGCGCAAGCAAGCCATGAAGTAACGACCTGCTTTCACTCTCCGATTTCCATCAGTGCTCCCCATGACCACACCCAATCTCCAGATTGATGCCAATCAGGCCTCCTCTCGAGGGGCTATGACTGAGCTCATCCAGGAAACGACAGCTTTAACGCGTCGCCTGTTCGTGCAGCTCCAACGTCGTCCATCCACCTTGATTGCCGGTGTTCTGCAACCACTGATCTGGTTAATTTTATTTGGAGCGTTGTTTTCTAATGCTCCAGAGGGGTTGTTACCCGGCGGCATGAGCTACGGGCGTTTTCTGGGAGCTGGAGTGATTGTGTTCACAGCGTTCAGCGGTGCACTCAATGCAGGACTTCCGATCATGTTCGACCGCGAATTTGGCTTTCTCAACCGACTTCTTGTTGCGCCATTAAGAAGTCGGAGTTCCATTGTCTTCGCTTCGGTGATCTACATCACCACGTTGAGCCTCGTGCAGAGTTTGGCGATCATGCTTACTGCGGCATTGCTCGGATATGGATGGCCTGGAGCTGGTGGTCTACTGCTCGTTCTGTTCACCCTGCTGCTGTTGGTGTTTGCCGTTACGGCATTAAGTCTGGGTTTGGCATTTGCCTTACCAGGTCACATTGAGTTGATTGCGGTAATTTTTGTGGCCAATCTTCCTCTGCTCTTTGCAAGTACCGCATTAGCACCTCTCAGCTTTATGCCTGTGTGGATGGGCTGGCTAGCGGCCCTAAATCCCCTTACCTTCGCGATAGAACCAATTCGAGCGGCCTATGCAGGCCCTCTCGATCTTTCGGTGGTTCTCTTGGATGCACCCTATGGGGCAGTCACAGGACAGACCTGCTTGCTGGTCTTGACCTTACTCACCGTGGGGCTGTTTCTCCTCATCAGACCACTTCTTAATCGCAAACTCTCTTGATTCCGTGCCTGTCTCCTCGTTCCAGCCCCTGAACCCCCGCCAACTTGACCTGCAACGTCGCTTGCTAGTCGCGAATGAATTAGAAGAAATTTCCCTAATCGCGCAATTAGAGCTGCAGTGGGTGCATCGCTATGGGGTGAGTTCTCTTCCCAAGCGAAAAGCTGAACTCTCTCCGGACGTTCTCCAATCTTCTCTGAGCTCTGAGATTGACCCAAATATCCGCGACCTCGCCGTAGTTCGTGATCAAACGGTCGAAACTGAGACACAGTCTTCCAACGTGGTGCCTCTTCCGATTGACTCCATTAACGACGAGGCTGGAAGCATTGAAAGCCAAGCTAATCGTTCTTTCAATCCGCCACTCGCAGTCGCACCACCTCCGATTGCAATTGGTGCTCAGCGCTTTCGTCGCTGGATGGTTGTGTCCTCAGCAGTCCAAGATTTGCAGGCATCCTGAGGACCATGCCCATTCCATCCCGCACCCAACTTCAGGGTGGCCTGATCGTATCCGTTCAGGCTCCGGAAGGATCACCCATGCGGCATCCGGATGTGATTGCGGCCATGGCTGAAGCCAGTCTTCGCAACGGAGCAACTGGTGTGCGCCTCGAGAGCCCAGAGCACATCGGAGCTGTACGCAACCGCTGTCCTAACGCGCTGATTATTGGCCTATGGAAGCGCACCTTTCCAGAGAGCTCGGTCTACATCACACCTCGCTGGGACGACATTCAAGCGGTCTGGGCAGCCGGTGCTGACGTGATCGCCCTAGATGCCACGGTGCGTCAAAGGCCAGGAACGGAAGACCTTGCTGCACTCATTCAAAGGTCGAAAGAAGAACTTGGAGCACCACTGATGGCAGATGTGGACTCCATCGAAAACGGTTTGATTGCGGCATCGCTGGGATGCGAATGGGTTGGCACCACCCTCTATGGATACACAGAACAAACAGCACAACTCACTCCCCCTGGCTACGGCTTGATCTCTCCTTTGAGAGAACAACTTCCCGACCAGGTGACGTTGATTTGTGAGGGGGGCATTCAATCGCCTGATTCAGCGCTTCAGGCCCTTAAGCATGGAGCCGATCTTGTTGTGGTTGGCACGGCGATTACTGGCGTCGACCTCCAAGTGGTCAATTACCTCAAGACCTTGAGCAGGCAGAGTGGGTGAGTCTCACGAGACTCGGGCATGTTGATTAAATTTGCTTTTCTTGACTTCCTCAGCAGAGCCTTCTTCGGTCTGCCAATCGCAGGGTTGCCGGTGACAAAACTACAGGCCCTCAATCGAGAGTTGGGGAGACTGTGCAGCAAATTCCCCCGCGAAACCTTATCGGTGTGTCGAATCCACGCTCGTCTGGTGGGATCCCTTTAAAGGGATCCCAATCGCGGATTTACATCATTCCCATACCGCCCATGCCACCCATGGGATCCATACCACCCATGCCGCCCATGGGGTCACCACCGCCACCTGCAGGAGCAGGGGGCTCAGGCTTATCTGCCACCACAACTTCAGTGGTTACCACCAGAGATGCAATCGAGACCGCATCCTGAAGCGCGAGACGAACCACCTTCGATGCATCCACAATTCCGGCATCCATCAGGTCTTCATAGGTTCCGGTGAGAGCGTTGAATCCATGTCCACCTTTGCGGACGCGATCTACCACTACGTCACCGTTAAAGCCTGCGTTTTCAGCGATCTGACGCAGTGGAGCGCTCAGGGCACGCTGGACGATTTCGACACCTGTCTTTTGATCACCTTCCAACCCAGAGGTCAAAGTATGGAGTTCTGATGCGATGTGCAGAAGGGTGGACCCACCTCCAGCAACAATGCCTTCCTCCACAGCTGCACGGGTGGCGTTTAGAGCATCCTCAATCCGTAGCTTGCGGTTTTTGAGCTCCGTCTCTGTAGGGGCGCCAACCTTGATGACGGCCACTCCTCCAGCGAGCTTGGCGATGCGCTCGTTGAGTTTCTCTTGGTCGTACTCCGAATCCGTATTCTCGAGCTCGCGCCTAATCGAGGCAACGCGGGCGCTGACTGCATCTTTGCTGTCATCGCTGGCCACAATCGTGGTGCTGTCCTTGCTGATCGTGATCCGGCGTGCCCGTCCCAGATCATCCATCGTCACCTTATCGAGGGTCATCGCCCTGTCTTCGCTGATGACTTGACCGCCCGTGAGCACAGCGATGTCAGCCAGAGCCGCTTTACGACGCTCGCCAAAGGATGGAGCACGCACTGCAGCCACCTGGAGTACCCCTCGGTTCTTATTCACCACAAGGGTTGCCAAGGCTTCACCATCCACTTCTTCAGCCAAAATGACCAAAGGAGAGCCTGATTTCTGAACCGTTTCCAACACCGGAACCAAATCGGTCACCGAGCTGATCTTGCGATCGGTGAGAAGCAGTAACGCATTCTCGAATTCACAAATCTGACGGTCTCCATCAGTGACGAAGTAGGGGGAGCTGTAGCCGCGATCGAAGGCCATACCTTCTGTGACTTCAAGCTCAGTGGCCAGAGACTTGGATTCCTCAACTGTGATCACACCGTCAAAACTCACCCTGTCCATGGCCTCGGCAACCATGCGACCTACCTCCTCATCGCCACCTGAACTGACTGTTGCAACCTGACGAATCGCATCACCACTCACGGACTCACTGCGCTGATTCAGGCTCGCGACAACAGCAGCCACAGCTTTTTCCATGCCCCGGCGAAGTTCGATCGGGCTAGCACCAGCAGCTGTATTGCGAAGACCTTCCTCGACCATCGCCTGGGCGAGCACGGTGGCAGTCGTGGTGCCATCGCCAGCTTTGTCCTTGGTCTTTGCCGCCACCTGCTGGATCAGCTTGGCTCCAATATTTTCAAACGGATCCGAAAGCTCGATTTCTTTTGCGATGGTGTCACCGTCATTGACGATGTCGGGAGAGCCATAAGACTTCTGGAGCACCACGTTGCGGCCTTTAGGTCCGATCGTGACCCGAACGGCGTCAGCAAGGGCGTTTATGCCTCGCTCGAGGGACTCACGTGATTCGTTCGAGAAGCTGAGAAGTTTGGCCATGTGTTCGAAACCCGAGGGTCAGTCCTTTTCAGCCTCTATGACAACCCGCTCCTCCCGGAAGTGGGGAAAGCCGAATCCATCAGCCAACTGAGCAAAAGGTCTGGTTAGGGTTTGAAGATGAAGGATTCCGGAGCGCTGTTCTTCGTTTTCATGTCTGCGTTGGCTGCAACGATGACTTTGGTATACGTGCCACTACGCATTTATCTCACGGCTACGGATCGCAGTCGAAGATTGAAGTTGCTTCTGCGCATTCGCCGCTTGAGAGAGGAGCTTGGTCAGCCTCTACAGATCTGAAATTCAACTCATCACCATCCCACCATCGACCTGTAGGACCTGTCCCGTGATGTAGGCGGCGGCGGGGTCAGCAGCTAAAAACCTCACGGATCCAGCCACCTGATCTGGAGTACCAAACCGTCCCAAAGGAATGGCAGCAAGGATGTTGTCTGCCTCAAGATCTTTTGTCATATCGGTGGTTATGAAACCAGGTGCCACGGCATTCACAGTGATTCCCCGGCTTGCCATCTCTTTGGCGCTACTTCGTGTGAGTCCCACAACGCCGGCTTTGGCTGCCGCGTAATTGGCTTGTCCCGCGTTGCCCATCAGCCCAACCACCGAGGTGATGTTGATGATGCGACCACTCCGCTGCTTCAACATTGGGCGCGTCACTGCCCTCGTACAGAGGAAAACTCCGGTGAGATTGAGATTGATCACCGCGTGCCAATCCTCGGTTTTCATCCTCATCAACAAGCCGTCCCGCGTAATCCCCGCGTTATTCACCAGCACGTCAATGCGTCCGCTGCGCTTCAACACCGTTTTGAACAAGTGTTCGACTGAAGCCTCATCGGCCACGTCAGCCTGAAGGGCATAAGCGGAGCCTCCGATGGCCTGAATCTCGGCAACCACTGCCTCAGCCGCATCGGGAGAACTGGCGTAATTCACCACCACTTCTGCGCCCTCACCTGCCAAAGCCAAGGCGACTGCACGACCAATGCCACGACTTGCTCCGGTAACAAGAGCGGTTTGACCGTCAAGAGAAGCGGATGAACTCATGAACGCTTTTTTTACGCTCGTGTGATCGTAGGGATCGTTTGGCCTTTCAGTCATCAAGGCCAGCTATGTGCCCCGCATGGTTTCAATCGTGTCGATGGCATCACCAAGCAAATCACGAAATAACTCCAGCTGCTTTTGGCTCCCCATCACCACAAGAAGTTGACCAGGGCCAAGCCGTTCTTCCCCGCTGGGATTTCCCTTCAAGGAGCTGCCATCACGGATGGCCAACACCATGGCCCCACTGCGGCGACCCAGCTGAAGCTCCGACAAGCTCTTGCTGGCTAGGTGACCCACAAGGAATGGATCACGACTTAACCGAAATTCTTCAATTTCAAATTCCGACCCAGACAACAAATCCATGAAGTCAACCGCCAGAGGCCGAAGCGCTGTTGCTGCCATCACCCTGCCCCCAGCAACGTAGGGACTCACCACAACCGTGGCTCCAGCAAGTTCGAGTTTTGCTGCCGCCTCCTCGCTATCGGCTCGAGCAATGAGCCTGCATCCAGGCTCTAGGCCTCGAGCGCTGAGCGTGACATACAGATTGGCAGCATCACTGGGCAAGGCCGCCACCAGGCTGCGGCAGCGATGAAGTCCAGCTTCAAGAAGAGACTCATCGAGAGTGGCATCAGCCTGGAGCACAGGCAAACCGCGTTCCTCAGCCGCCTGTCGCCGCCCAGAATCCATTTCCACCACGAGCACAGGAACGGTCTCCAAGAGCAGCTGTTCGGCAATCTCCCGGCCAATGCGGCCATACCCGCAGAGAATCACATGGTTGTTCATACGCCGTAGGTTTCGGCGAAACCTTAACTCCCGCAGTTGGCGGAAGTATCCAGATTCTGTCAGGCCAAGAATCTTTTGAATCGAGAGCTGCACCACAACGATGCCACCTGCAACGATCAAAACCGTCACCAGCCGTCCGGCCTGGGAGAGGGGTTCCACTTCTCCGTAACCAATGGTGCTGATTGTGATTAGCACCATCCACAAGCAATCACCCCAGTCCCATCCCTCCGTGATCCGATACCCAATGGCTCCACCCAAAATCACGACGGCCAGGGCTATGACGGGTAAAAGCCATGGCCTGGCCAGCTGGCGTAGCTGAGGGCGATAAAACCGAGAGGGGTAGCGCTGAAGCCGACGGCGTTGTTGCGACCTCCGTCGTGGCTGCTTCATCAGAAGCCCATCGCCTGCAACACATCAGCTTCAGAGAGGGATCCGAGATCGTCATGACCGAGATGCCTAATCACATCCCGGTCCGGCAGTTGAGCGTCAGACAATCCCAGTGCAACCAATGGCACTCCGCAAAATGCTGCCAACAGACTGGTCGTAGGACAACTGGTCAACACCACATCGGCACAGGCAATCTGCGCTGCTCTCTCTGAAAACGCGCTGTTATCTCCGAGATCAATGGTTCGCAAACCAGGAAGCTTGTCTTTGATGGTGAGCGGCAATTGCTTCCAGCGTTCTGCTGGCCAATCTCCCGGCGTGGCAGCGGGTTGGAGCAACAACAAAGGACCATCTCCCTGTGGCTGCCGTTCGCGCGCTCTGTTCATCAGCTCTGCAGGCAAGCTGATCCGAAATGCCGCGGCATCCAAGCTGAGACCGATCGGAGCCAGAAACCCTGAAAGGCGTTGCGCACTCCAGCCTTCAGCCTGGCTAGCCACAGCCGTGGAGGCAAATCCAGCCTCTGAAATCCGCGTCGGGATATGGCTCATCGACAGCATGAGGTTTACTTGACGTCCCTCAGCAAAATTGAGGCAAACCTGGAAATCAGGTTCTCGGACAGAGCCAAGAAGATTGGCCCAATCGGCCATGGTCAAATTTGCAGCAAAGTCAAAGGGAATAATTTTTTCGACCGAAAGCAGCAACGTCCACAGCGATCGGTAGGCAGGGGAACAGGCCACTTGGATCGAAGCCCCAAGCTCGTTGGCACAGGCTGCTACGGCAGGCATACGCTCAAGCTGCTGTTGAGCTGTTCCTGGGCTTAAAACGAGAAGGCGCATGAAACAACAGCACAGGTGGTGCGAGCTGATTGTATGGAGGCCGTTTCAGGTTGCTGAAAACAGGAGTCGCTTATGCATCTGTTGATTGCAGCCGCTGGTAGTGGGCGGCGGATGGGGGCAACCCGAAACAAGCTGCTGCTGCCCCTGTCTGGACAACCCGTGCTGGCATGGACACTGCAAGCAGCTCTTGAAGCTGAGACGATCCATTGGATCGGAATCATTGGTCAAGAGATTGACCGTTCCGCGATTCTTGCTCTCGTAGAAGGTGCTTCCAAACCGATCGCTTGGATTGCCGGCGGAGACAGTCGTCAGGAGTCAGTAGAACGGGGATTGGCCGGACTACCAGACGAAGCTCGGCATGTGTTGATCCATGACGGGGCACGCTGTCTCGCCTCACCCGACTTGTTTGACCGCTGTGCAGCAGCCGTTCGCGACGGCAAGGCCGTGATTGCTGCGACCCCTGTCACCGACACGATTAAACAAGTGGACGAATCAGGCGTGATCACAGCGACCCCGAATCGCGCAGAGCTGTGGGCGGCCCAAACTCCGCAAGCCTTTTCAGTAGATGAACTCCGCCAGGGTCATCGTGAGGCCCGCGCGAACGGCTGGACTGTGACCGATGACGCCTCCCTCTACGAGCGCTTGGGATGGACGGTCAATGTTCTTGATGCTGGTCCCTCCAATATCAAAGTCACGACCCCTTTTGATCTCACTGTGGCTACAGCGGTGCTGGCTGAACGCCAGGGTTAGCCCCCACGCTCAAGACACCCTGATCGCCATCGAGGGTCGCGATCGCGCCAACCGGCAACGCTGCATTCCCCCCCGGACCGTGCCCCACAAGCAGATTGGCCACCACAGGGATTCCCAAGTCTGCAGTGCGCTCTCGCAACACCTCTTCCAAGCTGAAGCCACCAGAGTCCGACTCTTGATCGCAGCCCTGGAATCGACCGAAGCCAAGGCCGGCAAGCGATTGCAGCAGTCCGGCTAATCGCCACTGCGTGAGCATGCGATCGATGCGATAAGGGGGTTCGCCGATGTCTTCAATAATCAACACAACTCCCGTTAGGTCAGGCAGGAAAGGAGTCCCGATCAAATGGGAAGCCACCGTTAAATTCAGGGTTAACAACGGGCCAACAGCGACGCCTCCCCGCCAGGGCACCCCTTGAAGGTCCAGCAGAGGATGGCCAAAGAGCACATCATGCAGTCGCCGCTGGCTCCACTCGGGTTCATCGGCGAGGGTTGTGATTAAGGGCCCATGGACCCCCCCGCTCACACCTGCTGCGATGCGAGCGCAGAGCAGTGCGCTCACGTCCGAGAAACCCAGCAACCATCCTGGTTGCCAAGCGAAAGGGTGTTCCAACAGCCTGGCAGCGCCCCAGCCTCCGCGAGCACAGGCCAAGAGGGAGGCATGGGGAACCGATTGGAAATCACTCCGACGTTCGTCATCCCGTCCGGCCAGATAACCCCAGCGCCGTTGGCTGATCACATCCGGACGGATTCGTAATCCCCAGCTGCTCAGGATCGCGACCCCTCGCAAAAGGTTGTTTGTGTTGTCAAGTGCAGAACTGGCGGCCACGACTGCCACCTCATCACCACTCTGCAGAGGGGAAAGCAACAACTCAGACCTCTCTGTGTTGTGCATCAGCCCAGCCGCCCGAGAACGAGACCCAACAACAACAGTGCGCCCAAACGCACCTGGTGACTGAAATGAACGCCATACACCGACATGGGCTGCTGCTTGACACTTTTGAGCGCTCGGGTGGCACGCTGCATCCCAAAGGCCACCACCAACCAGAACGGCCAGAAAATCACTCCGATTCCGGCGCTGGCGGCAGAAACAGCCAGGGCCAGCATCGAGAGCGCGTAGGTGACAGCCACCACGCGCAAGACGGACGGGCCAAGGGTCAGTGCGCTGCTGTTTAAAGCCATCCGGTCGTCATCCGGACGATCCGCCATCGCGTAAACGGTGTCAAAAGAAAACGTCCAAAGCAGGGTGCCAACCCAACAACCAGCCAAGGGCCAACCGCCATTCAGATCTCCGGTTTGCGCGGCCCAAGGAATCAATACCGCGAAACCCCAGCACAAGGCCAAGACCGCTTGGGGGTAGGCGAACCAACGCTTAGCGGACGGGTAGATCAAGATCGGCGGCAGGGCGAGACAAGCCAGTACAAAGCAAAGGTTGCGCACGGAATCCGGCAAGCTCAGCACCACGATCAAACTGATGACCAGCAGCACGATCAACGCAACGACAGCCTGCGCAACGCTCAAACTTCCTTGCGCAAGTGGACGCTGATTAGTGCGTTCCACATTGCGATCGATGCGGCGATCCCATAAATCATTAGCAATACAGCCAGCCCCACTCACCGCCAGGCCGCCGAGCACGATCATCACCACGAGGGCCGTTGAGGGCGGTGCATTCGAAGTGAGCCAGAGACTCCAGCCTGCTGGAATCAGCAAAATCAGTCTTCCGCTGGGTTTGTTCCAACGCAACAGGGCAACCCATGGAGCCAGGGTTTGAGGAAACAACATGCACTTGGCGGAGCTGACTGACAAAAAGAACTCCAGTTGTTGAACCTTACGCAGAGGTTCTTGATGTCTGTTTAGGGCAAAGTGGATGGGCTTTCAGCGCGGTGCTTCAAGTGACAGCAGGGCCGAGCATTCAAAAGGGTCGAGCCTTGCGAAAGATTGCCGCGATTGATATCGGCACCAATTCCACCCATCTGTTGGTGGCATCTGTTGATCCCGAGCTACGAACCTTCAGCATCGAGTTAGCTGAGAAGTCAACCACTCGGCTTGGCGAAAGAGATCCCGAGACAGGCAACCTCTCAGAGGCCGCAATAGAACGCGGACTCGAAGCGTTGCGTCGTTTTCGCGAGCTCGCTCTGAGTCACCAGGTTGAACAGATTGTGACAGCAGCAACCAGCGCGGTGCGTGAAGCCCCGAATGGCCGAGACTTTTTACAGGAGATTCAGGATCAGTTCGATCTCGAAGTTGATCTCGTCAGTGGTACGGAAGAAGCCCGCTTGATCTACCTAGGCGTGCTCTCAGGTATGCCTTTTGGAGATTGTCCGCATCTTGTGCTGGACATCGGAGGCGGATCCACAGAGTTGATCCTTGCGGATGGTCGTGATGCTCGAGCTCTCACCAGCACAAGGGTTGGAGCGGTGCGACTCCAGAGGGATTTTGTGAGAGATGACCCGATGCCCCGGCAGCGTCGGACTTTTCTTCAAGCCTTCATCCAAGGATCCTTAGAGCCTGCAGTTAATAAAGTGCTGAAACGGATCACCCCTGAAGAAACGCCAGTCATGGTGGCCACAAGTGGTACCGCGATGGCCATAGGAGCCCTAGCCGCCAGCGAAGAGGATCGTCCACCGCTGAAGCTTCACGGCTATCGGGTCAGCAAACAACGCCTCGACAGGGTGATTGATCGCTTGGTGGTGATGACACCGGAGCAACGCAAAGGGTTGGCACCCATCAACGATCGGCGCGCGGAGATCATTGTTCCAGGTGCCTTAATTCTGCAAACCAGCATGCAGATGTTGGGAGTGAATGAATTGGTTCTGAGTGAACGAGCTCTCCGCGAAGGTCTCATCGTTGATTGGATGTTGCGCCAGGGCCTTTTAGAAGATCGTTTCAGCTTTCAAAGCAGCATTCGACAGCGCACCGTGATCCATCAGGCGCAGCGTTTTGCCGTCAATCAACAACGAGCCGAGCGTGTGGCCTCTCATGCACTCACTCTTTATGACACGACCAAAAACCATCTACATCGTGACGATGGCTCAGGCCGTGACTTGCTATGGGCTGCAGCGATGCTTCACGCCTGCGGCCAACATATCAATCTCAGCGCGTATCACAAGCACTCCTGGTATCTAATCCGCCATGGCGAACTTCTGGGCTATTCAGAAGCGGAGCATTTGATGGTGGCTGCCATCGCGCGCTATCACCGCCGCAGCCTTCCCAGAAAAAGGCATGAGGCTTGGCAGGCGCTTCCAAGCCGTGACAATCGACGCACGGTCTCTGAGATGGCCTTACTGCTCAGATTGGCGGTTGCCCTCGATCGACGTCCAGAGCCGGTGGTCAAAAGCTTGCTGGTCAAAGTCAAAACCGAAGATCTTGTCCTGGAGTTAATCAAAGAACAGGCTGATCAGGATTTAAGTCTCGAGAAGTGGAGCTTAGAGAGCTGTGCCCCAATTCTTAAAGAGGTCACCGGCTTCAATTTGAAGCTCAAGGTTCAGGAGTGAGGGGGTACCAACGCAACTGATCGATGCTGCCCAAGACACGAAGAGAGGCATCCCCGTAACTAAAGCGAACCAAATCAGGTCGTCCCGCGAAGACTTCAAGACCCTGATCGGCCTCAAACCGTTTCGGTTCATTCAGAGTGCCCTCAAAGATCACCTCCCCGCTTCGATTGCGGACGGACATCCAGCTCGGTTGTGAACTGACAAGCGAAATCGGTCCTGAAATCTTGTTTTCACCATCAACAACAACATTGATGGCTGAATTGTTATTGCTTAATGGAGTGGGCTGAGACACAGGTTGGTCCTGCGAAGTCACGGTGCTTACTGCGGCTGGGTGCTGGCGGTTGCCACGAAATGTAATTGCGCTAACCGCTGCCACTCCAATGAGGAGCGAAGGGATAGCTGCATTCCTGATCAAGCGACCCATCTGTGCAGAGTCCTGCTTGCCTGGCGCTGCATTTGCAAAGCCGGAGCGCTCTCGACTCACAGGCTTTGCAGGCACCCCCTTCGTCTCACGAAGCTGAGATTGGAATTGTTGAACCAATGGAACGGGATCTAATCTCAATTTCTGCGCGACTCTTCGCAGCATCGCGCAAATAAAAACGGGCTCTGGCAGGTTGTCCCGATCCCCGTTTTCTAAAGCTAAAAGCTGCTCTTTACCCATGTGGAGCGACTCAGCAAAAGCTTGGGAAGTCATCCCTTGCCTTTCCCGCTCTTCCCTTAAGACTCGTCCAAGTGAAGCGAGGTCGTCATGACGAGAATCTGAATGATCGATAGCGTCCCTAACTTCAGACATTCCATGCATCCACTTA